>Ga0247611_10000747_pt1 | contig 63562 bp, 47 predicted proteins | sample 177DNAGHGhighgp2_FD_192422 | JGI IMG/M metagenome (GOLD analysis project Ga0247611, IMG submission 192422) | Sheep rumen microbial communities from Palmerston North, Manawatu-Wanganui, New Zealand - 1770 DNA GHGhigh gp2 | ecosystem: Host-associated > Mammals > Digestive system > Stomach > Rumen... | reverse complement strand
GGGAGCGGCCTTCCCGGTGGCATGATGGGCTCGCTCATGGCCGACCTCAAAGGCGCCCATGCCCTCATCAACATGAACTACAAGGCACAAGGCAAGGCCGAACTCAGCGAAGACGAGCTGCTCGTCGAACTCTTCGACGAAGTGCAACGCATCTGGCCCATGGTCGGCAACCCGCCTTTGGTGACGCCTTTCAGCCAATACACCAAGAACATCGCCCTGAAGAACCTCATCGGGCGCAGCATGGGCAAACCCGACTTCAGCGACCTCGACGACGCCATGTGGGGCATGATCTTAGGCAAGTCGGGCCAACTGCCGGGCAAATTGGACCCCGCCATCATCGCTTTGGCCAAGGAACAAAAGCGCGAGTTCTTCACCGGCAACCCGCAGGACAACTACCCGAACGAGCTGCCCCACTTCATCGAGATGATGAAGCAAGAAGGCTGGGACCGTGGTCAGGACGACGAAGAGCTCTTCGAGTTTGCCATGCACGAGAAGCAGTACCGCGAGTACAAGTCGGGCGAGGCCAAGCGCCGCTTCAACCAAGAGCTTGAAGCCAAGATGAAGGCCAAGTTCGAGAAGGCTGGCGGCGAGGCCAAGATTCCGGATCTGCGTGCCTTGCGCCACCCCAACGCCGAGCCTGTCATCGCCCCCGCGAGCGGTGTGGTGATGTGGGAAGTGGACTTCGACGACAAGTCGATTGCGCCCGCCCCTGGCACCGTATATAAAGAAGGTGACCTGCTTTGCGCCATCCAAACGAACCTCGGCTTGGAGCCTGTCTACGCCCTCTGGCCAGGCAAAATCGTGGAGGCCACGGCAGACCAAGGCAAGCGTGTCAGCAAGGGCGAAACCATCGCTTTCATTGAGAAATAAACCACTTTGAGAAATTATTCGAAAAATCGTGGCATAGTATTTGCTATCTTTGCCGCGTTATAAAAAAGACAAAGTAACTTACCTAATTATCAACTTAAACAATTAAAAAATGAAAAAATTATTTTTGACCTTAGTTCTTGCCTTTGTTGGCATCATGAGTGCAAACGCTCAACTTTGGATGGGTGGCGCCGTCGGTGCAGGCATTACCAAGCATGCTAAAGCTTTCACCATCGCCCCTGAAATTGGTTACAGCTTCTCTGGCTCACCTTTGACCATCGCTGTCGAAGCCGATTACTCCTTTGCGAAGTTCGAAGACCTCAAAGCCGAGCACGAACTGATCTTGAAGCCCTATCTGCGTTGCAACCTCATGACGATTGAGAAATTCGGCGTTTTCATGGACCTCACAGGTGACTTTGGTGTCGTCAACAACAAGGGCTATGCTATCAGCCTGAGACCTGGTGTGGCTTGGATGGCCACTGAGCACTGGACTGCCGCCTTCCGTTTCGCTTTCGCGCAATACGACCACGGCATGTATCATGAAGCCAATGGTTTCTTCCTGGATTGCGCCACTGTGGCTCCGCAATTTGGATTGTATTACAATTTCTAAGAACATAGTCGATGAAGACGCAGGAAACTGTGTCTTCACGAAGAATGAAAGGCTACCTTCGGGTGGCCTTTTTTGTTTTAAAATAATCGCTATCTTTGCTGCATTATTCATCAACAAATTGAACCGATTATGAAAAAGCTCTTCACTCTTTCGTTGCTTATACTCTTGGCCTTTGGCCTACAAGCACAAAGCAAAAACATCGCCTACCAAGACGAGACCGTACGTTTCACAGTCATCACCGATGGCGTCATCCGAATGGAATATGCCAAGGATGGCCATTTTGTCGACGAAGCCTCTCAGGTGGCTGTCATCCGCGACTATCCCGCTGTCGATTTCAAGGTCAAGGAAGGCAAGACCATCGAAATCACAACGGCAAAGCTGCAATTGAAATACAAAACAGGTAGCGGTGCCTTTACCGCCGAAAACCTAAGCATCAGCTCGTTGAAAGGTGTCAACCCGAGTTTTGTATGGAAACCCGGCATGGTACAAGAGAACAATCTGAAAGGCACTTACCGCACCTTGGATAGCTATGAGGGTGACACACGAGTTGGCACCACCGACCAAAAGATACCCCTTGAAGACGGCCTTTTGGCCACCGACGGATGGACGCTCATCGACGACTCGAAGAGTTACCTCTTCGACAACAGCGACTGGCCTTGGGTGATGGAACGTGAGAGCCTCGACAACCAAGACTGGTACTTCATGGGTTATGGCCATGACTACAAGCAGGCATTGAAGGACTTTACCGTCTTCGCCGGCAAGGTGCCGCTGCCGCCCCGTTATGCTTTTGGCTATTGGTGGTCGCGCTATTGGTCTTACAGTGATAAGGAACTCCGTGACTTGGTGAAGAAATTCGACCAATACGACATCCCGATTGATGTGCTTGTCATCGACATGGACTGGCATTACACCGAACCAGGCAAAGGCAACTGGACAGGCTGGACTTGGAATAAAAAGCTCTTCCCCGACTATAAACGCCTCATATCCGACATGGACAAAAAAGGCATTCGCACCACGCTCAATTTGCATCCCGCAGGCGGCATGGAGCCGTACGAGGAGCGTTACGACGAATTGGCGGCGTACATGCACCTTGACACTACGGGTCGCCCTGCCATTCCGTGGCAATGTTCCAACAAGGACTTCATGTCGGGCATGTTCGACATTGTCCTGAAACCCATGGAACGCAACGGCATCGACTTCTGGTGGCTCGACTGGCAGCAATGGCCCAACGACAAGCAACTCACCGACCTCAGCAACACCTGGTGGATCAACTACTGCTTCTTCTCCAACTTCGAGCGTAATCGCAACACACGCCCGATGCTCTATCACCGTTGGGGCGGTTTGGGCAACCACCGTTACCAAATTGGTTTCTCAGGCGACTCTTTCATTTCATGGAAATCGCTCGACTTCCAGCCCTATTTCAACTCAACGGCAAGCAATGTGTTGTATGGCTTCTGGAGCCACGACATCGGCGGCCACTGGGGAGGCGCCATCGACCCTGAATTATATGCCCGTTGGATGCAATTTGGCGCCTTGAGTCCCATCCTGCGTAGCCACTCCACCAAAGACGCCTCCATTAACAAGGAGCCGTGGACCTTACCCGAAGAATACACCGAAATCATCCGCAACACCATCCAACAACGCCGCCAGATGATTCCCTACATCTACACCATGGCGCGTAAAGCCCACGACGAAGGGCTCTCGCTCTGCCGCCCACTCTACTACGATTGGCCTGAAAGCCCTGAAGCTTACAGTTTCCGCAACGAATACATGTTTGGCGACGATATGCTGGTGGCTCCCATCACCGCCCCGATGGAAGGCAACTTTGCCACTTTGGACATCTGGCTGCCACAAGGCACATGGTTTGAGGTGAGTACAGGGACGATGCTGCAAGGCAACCAAGTGGTCACTCGTAGTTTTATGATCGACGAATATCCACTTTATGTGAAAGCAGGCTCCATCATTCCGCAATATGCTGACTGCCACCAACACGTGGAAGGCATTGAATGGACACGTTTCGACCTGATGATTTACCCTGGCGCCGATGGCGAATTCACCATGTATTACGATGATGGCGACGACAAGAATTACGACGAGAACAATATGTGGGTGAAATTCCGTGCCACAAAACAGGGAAACACCTATTTCGCCAACATCTACCCTGCAGAAGGCAACTACATACCTGCCTCACGAAACATCACGCTGAAGTTTGTCGCTTCCGACGTTCCCCAACACGTCTATTGCAACGGAAAGGAAATCGACTGGGCCTACGATGGCGACAACTTCACCCTTGTGGTGCAGCTGCCTGAAAGCCATTGGGAAAACAAAGCCGACATTCGTGTGGAATATCCACAAAGCGGTACCATCAACCTAACTGACGGTATCATCGGCAAAAGCCATCGCGCCGCAAAAGCCATCGCCGGACTGAAAAACCGCAAAGCCAACATTGTGTTGAACGACGCTTTGGGACTATTTGGCAGCATTGGCCAGAAAGTGAGCTACTTCCCGAACACGCTGCATGAAAGCGTCAACAGTTTCCGTCAGTTTTTTGATGACATCGACACCTCGTTGGAACAACAGGAAGGTCTTGACGAGGAACTCAAGGCTTGGTTTAAGGGACAAGTGGGGAAATAATCAAACCCTTTGGTACACCGTCGCCACGCGGCTCACATTGTAAACTTTCATGGTGATAGCGTCTCCCTTCTTCTCCGAGGGGAACTTTACACTTGCATCGATGTTGCCGAAGCCACCAAAGGCTTTGTCATCAGAAGTGAGGATGATACGATAATCGCCCGTTTGTCTGACGGGAATCGTGTAATCGGGGATGGATTTCTGGCCCCAATTGAAGACAAAAATCAGATTGCCGCGCTCGTAGACAACGGTCTTGTTTTCCTCATCGGCATGGAGCATCCATGCTGGCGGTGCTTGCATAACGGGGTGTTTCTTCACCAAGTTAAGCATGGCCATGTCAAAGGCACCCATGAAACGGTATTTCAATTGTTCATTGTCCACCAACGACCACTGGCGACGGGCATAATGGTAACTCCAATCATTGCCTTGACGTGGAAAATCAATCCACTCGGGATGGCCGAACTCATTGCCCATGAAGTTGAGCCAAGCCTCACCACCCAAGGTAAGCGTGAAGAGGCGGATCATCTTGTGCAGGGCGATGCCACGGTCAACGGTCATGGAAGGTGTGTCTACACTCATTGAAGTGTACATCTCTTTATCCATCAAACGGAAAGCGATGGTCTTGTCGCCTACCAACGCTTGGTCGTGGCTCTCAGCATAGGCCACCGTCTTGGTCTGCGGAAGGTGGTTGGTCATGGTGAAGAAGAAGTTCTTCATATTCCATTGCTCCTCAGGTTCGTCCTTCAGCACTTTAATCCAGAAGTCGGGCAAGCCCATACCCAAGCGATAGTCGAAGCCCATGCCCCCGTCGGCGATGGGGTTGCAAAGGCCAGGCATGCCACTCACGTCTTCCGCAATGGTGACAGCCTGAGGATTCAGCTCATGACACAGTGTGTTAGCCAGTTGCATATAGGTGACCGCGTCAGCATCCACATTGTCGCCAAAGTACTTTTCCGGTGCATCGAATGTCGTCCCGATACCATGGTCGAGGTAGAGCATCGAGGTCACGCCATCGAAACGGAAGCCGTCGAAGCGGAAGTCCTCCAACCAGTAGCGCACATTAGAGAGCAGGAATTGTAAAGTTTCCTCTTTGCCATAGTTGAAGAGTTTTGAGTCCCAAAGGTTGTGATTGCCGCGTTCGCCAGGATGTAAGTATTGGCTATCGGAGCCGTCAAACAGATTAATGCCTTCGCGAATGTTCTTCACCGTATGGGAATGCACCAAGTCCATGATGACCAGCATGCCCATGCCGTGTGCCGTATCGATGAGTTCTTTCAGCTCTTCGGGTGTACCGAAACGCGAACTTGGCGCGAAAAAATTGGAGACATGGTAGCCGAAAGAGCCATAATACGGATGCTCGGCGATGGCCATCAGTTGAATGGCATTGTAGCCATCTGCTTTGATGCGTGGCAGGATGTTTTGGGTAAACTCCTTGTAGGTCCCTACCCTTTCCTCTTCCTGTGCCATGCCGACATGGGTCTCGTAAATCAGTAACGGCTCGTCCTTCAACTGTGGTGCGGCGTGCTTATATAAATAAGGTGTAGGCGGATTCCAGAACTGGCCCGCAAAATCTTTGTTGCCTTCGTCCTGAATCACCCGCTTGATATACACGGGAATACGCTCATGCTCCCCGATTTGCGACTGCACCAACACCTTCAGCTTGCTGCCATGGACGAGACGATGGGCGAACTCGCTGTCGGGCAAAAAGATTTCCCACAGGCCTGCACCGGCGAGTTCCAAAGGATACTCATAGCGGTTCCAGTTGTTGAAGTCGCCCATCAACGAGAGGTAATGCGCGGCAGGAGCCCACTCGCGGTACCACCAACCGTGGCGGCGTTTGTCGTAGTTGAAGCCCAAAAACTGGTGTGCCGTGGCGAAGGTCTTGAGGCTGCCGTAGTTGTTTTTTATGTTGTTCAACCGTTGTTCATAGCGGTTGTGGCGGTCGTCAACGGCTTTGCTGACGGGGTTGAGCCAAGGGTCGTTTTTTACAAGAGGAAGCATAGTATCGTTCTTTTTATTTCTGCAAAAATAACAAAATCTTTACATATCGTTCAAAAGCCAAAACATTGACACTTCACATCACAACCGTTTCAACCATAGGCCAAGGAAACGGTCGTATATGATATAGCCCTTACTGGTCTGGTAAACCAAGTCTTTATCCACCAGCACCGTCAAGGCCGACTTGACACTGCTCGTACTGGGCAGTTCAAAACGCTTGATAAACTCATTGCTCAGCGGCTGTTCGACAAGCTCGGCGCGGGCAATGGCTTTGAGCAAACTGAACTGGTTGTCGGTCAAAAAAGAGGCAAGCATTTGATAATGTGGTGCTAATGTATTGACATGAAACAAAATCGCTTCTACGGCTTGTTTATCCGTTTCCACCTTTTTCCCTTGCTCATACAACCGATTCAGGATGGCTTGCAGATACCAGGTATAGCCGTCAAAACGCTGATAAATGTCATGGAACACTTGTTGGCTAAACGAACCTTTCTTTGCCTCGAAAAATTTGTTGGCAAAATCATAATAGACATCCTCTTGCAGTGGCTCCAAATCCATCAGCTGAGTGCTTTGGTAGAAAGGCCTGTTGGGAGCACAGAACATCTCTTCCATCAAGTGTTTCTTGCTTCCGGAAAAGATAAAATTCACATGGTGGATAAACTGGATATAGGAACGCAGCAAGGCCTCAGTGCCCGTTTCAGGGTATTCTGTAATCTGCTGAAACTCATCGATGGCCATGTACACTGGCTTGCCCAAGCCGTTTAAATGGGAGAAAACGCTCTTGAGCGTATATTCAGCTTGCGCAGGGACTACATTCACCGAAACAGTTGGCATCCCCGTCATCAAATCCGGAGAGATGGTAGGCCGAAGCCCCTTGAAAAAATCCAACACCTTGTTCGCAAACGATTTTTCCCTTTCCAACGCATCCTCGATAACCGTCTTGCACAATAATTCGACAAACTCCTGCAAGTTTTTAGTCGAAAAAATATCGACATAAATGCAAATAGCATCCTTATTTTCCACCTTAATCTGATAAAACACATGGTTTATTAGCCCTGTTTTACCTATTTTTCTAGGAGAAATCAGGGTGATATTGCGTCCATTTTTGAGCGCAGAAATCAGATTTTCCGTTTCTTTAACACGGTCACAAAAGTATTCTGGCCCTTCGTATCCTTGGAAAACAAACGGATTATCAAGCTGTTTCTGTTTTTTTCCTGCCATAATATCTATATATTTTCATTGCGAACTTTTCGTAACGAACTTTACGCAACGAATATTCCGCAATGCAAAAATAGATTTTTTTTCATTTACACAACATTTTTTGTGTAATTATATTGAAAAAAAACATCAAGTCAGCTCAAAAAAGTCAACTGATACCATGAAACACCACCTCCCCCGAATCCAAATCAACCACTTTCGTTTCCGAAGCCTCCAAATGAACAGGATGCACTTCAGAAGCGAAATCATTCATATCAAATTCGTTGGCTTTGCTTCGGCCCATCAAGGCCAAGGCATCGTGCGGAATCTTTACCTCAACATCGCGTGACTCATTTCGGTTAAAGTTCACGACTATCAACAAACGTTCCGTTTCGGAATAGCGCAAGAAAGCATACACAAACTGCGGGTCGAAGTTCATGTACCAAGGATTACACCACATCAAATCATAGAACTTGCCTTCGTTGATGGCGGAATGTTCATTTCTGAAATGCAATAGCTTACGGTAAAAGCCAAAGAGTTTCTTTTGGGCTTCATCAAACCCACCGCCATCGAACTTGCCACCGTTCATCCAGTTTTGGTGTTTTGGCATGTGGCAGTAATCGAAAATGGACGTGCGCCCGTCGTCGCCACTATAACCCATCTCACCAACAGCATCTTCACCACTCTCTTGGCCATTATAAACCATAAACGGCCCCGTGTTCATCAAGGCAGAAATCGACACTGCAGGCAAGGCGGCAAAGGCATCACCGACAAACTGCGGTGAAGCCAAACGCTTTTCATCATGGTTTTCCATGAATCGCAACATGTGGTTGTCCATATCGTGCAGATCCTTCCACACCTCACTGATTTCCTTCGCCTCATGGCCTTCGCAAAGCACGCGTTCCAAAGTGTTGTACAAGCCAACTTTGTCATAAAGGTAATCAAAACCCGCATCTATGAAAGACTGGTAAAGGCCTGGCTGATAGATTTCCGCAATCATCAAAGGTTGGTAATCCTTCCTCAGTTGTTCAATAACCCATTGCCAAAATGCCACTGACACCATCTCTGCCATATCTACGCGGAAACCATCGACTTGCTTGGCGCACCAAAAACGCAGAATCTCGAGCATCTTCTCCCAAGTATCGTGGTCGTCGTAGTTCAGTTTGACCGTGTCGTACCAGTCGTTGATGCTTGGATTGGGCGCAAAGACATTGTTGCCCGTTGCTTTGGCAGGGAACTCCTCGTATGGTTGTTCGCAGATTCTTCTTGGCGACACAAACGCCTGACCCTCGCAATAATAGAAATTACAGGGGTCGAAACCTTTGTTTTGTCGCGCCAAATGATTGGGGATGAAGTCGATAATCACTTTCAGTCCTTTTTCATGAATACGGACTACCAATTGATCAAAATCATCCATCGTGCCCAAATCGGGATCGACAACATGATAATCGTTGACCGCGTAAGGCGAGCCTGCACGACCTTTGGTAATGTCAGGATGCGTACCTATGCTTTCAGAGGCATGCTTCAAGATACCTGTCAGCCAGATATGGGTGATGCCCAAGTCTTTAATCGCTTCAAGGGCGGTGTCGTCAATATCGTTGAAGGTGCCGCAGCCGTTTTCAGCCTTGCTGCCGTCAAAGTGGAAGTCGGTTTGCTTGTTACCGAACAGTCGAGGAAAGAGTTGATAGATGTTCATTTTTCCGTTTTTGATGGGGTAAAATTACAAAATTCCAAGAAAAATGCGTAATCTTGCAGCATTATTTTAAAACACGCATTGGACTATGAAACGTAAACTATTGTATTTCATTGCTTTATTTCTCATTCTCAAACACTCATCAGCCCAAGTGCAGCCCACCTGGGAATCCATCAACGAGCGCGGCTATCCCCAGTGGTTCTCCGACGCCAAACTAGGCATCTTCATCCATTGGGGTGTGTATTCCGTGCCCGCCTACGCCAGCCTCGAAGGTTATGCCGAATGGTACTACCGCGGCCTGATGACCAATGACGACCGCAAGGCTTTCCAAGAGCGCATTTACGGTAAAGACTTCAAATACGAAGACTTCGCACCGATGTGGAAAGCCGAGCTTTGGAACCCCGATGAATGGGCTGAATTGTTTAAAAAATCAGGAGCAAAGTATGTGCTTTTGGTCTCGAAACACCACGATGGCTTTTGCCTTTGGCCGAGCCAATATGCACCTGGATGGAATTCTGTTGAGGTTGGACCTCACCGCGACATCTGTGGTGAGTTGACTGAAGCCGTGCGCAACAAAGGCCTCAAAATGGGTTTTTACTACTCTCTGCCCGAGTGGAAAAGTGATATCCACCGCTGGTATGTCGACCCCGACGAGAATATCGGTACTTACGTTGACATACACATGATCCCACAGTTCAAAGAGCTCGTCACACGCTACAAGCCCACAGTTCTCTTCACTGACGGCGAGTGGCGCAACAGCGCGGAGCAATGGCATGCCACCGAACTCATCTCGTGGTACTACAACACCGTAGGCAAAGACGCCATTGTCAACGACCGTTGGGGCGATGGACAACAACACGGTTTCCGCACGCCTGAATACAGCGCGGGCATCACCCTCACCGACCGTCCTTGGGCCGAGTGTCGCGGCTTGGGTCGTTCGTTTGGCCTCAATCGCAACGAGCCTTTGGAAAACTACATGACCTCCGAAGAGCTCATCCGCCATTTCTGCGTCCTTGTGGCAGCAGGCGGCGGCATGACACTCAATGTGGGACCTGCTGCTGACGGTAAAATTCCACTCTTGCAGCAAGAAAGATTGTTGGACCTAGGCAAGTGGCTCAACATCAACGGGGAAGCTATTTATGGTACTCGGCCCTACAAGAAGTTCTACGAGATGAAACCAGTCACAGTGGTACGCAATGACAGCGAAATCAATTTCGACTGGAAGCGCAACGTTCCCGATCCTGCCATCAGCTGCGACCACTTTCAAGCGCATTGGCAAGGTGTGTTCTCCTGCATGGCCGACACCTATACTTTCGAAATCCAAACCGACGACAAGGCAAAACTCGTCATCGATGGACAGACCATCATTGAAGACACGAAAAAAGCGAAGTCGGGCAAGATGAAACTGGCGCAAGGTCAACACAGCATCGAAGTCTTCTATGAAGAAGACGAGCTCGAAGCCACAATCGCCTTATATTGGTCGTCGAAAAAGATGGAAAGACAATTGATGAAGGACTTTCAAATGGGTGCCATGCTACCTGCACAAGGTTTGAAGGCCACTTATTCCTGCGAGCAACCGAGCATTTGCTACACGCAAGGAAAGGATGCACTCTATGCCATCGCCTTGGATTACCCTGAGAGCCAACTCGTCTTGAACATCGACCAGCCCGCCGACAACATGAAAGTCAAGCTGTTGGGTTGCCCTAAAGATTTGCCTTGGAAATACGAGGAAGGACAACTCTTCATCGACACCAGTGGGCTGAAATACAGTGACCTCCATAGCACAGCAGCTTGGGTGTTCAAGATGAAATGAGAAAAAGCGGCATTGCCGCTTTTTCTGTTTCAGTCTGTCAGCTCTTTAAGGCCTTGATAGCCAATGATTCGATTTGTCCCATTTGGAACACGTTTGATATAAAAGCGTTCGTCCTCCTGCACAAACTTGAAATGCAAAAGGTCACCTGATTGAAAACAGTCTATTGCGCTGAACCGCATCGGCTTATGGGTTTGATAAGAGAAATCGGAAGTCTTCACAAATGTGATACGCTTCCCTGCTTTGAGAATACTAGGGGTACAGCCATCGAAATAGTTGCGGTTTCCCCATTTTCCAACAAACTCATCAGGATTCTTCAGGTCGTGGACATACACACGAAACAATTTGTCAGTCTTTGGCCGCACTTCAAGCACTTTCTGAAGAATGACTTTCTTGTCCATAACTACTTCCAGATACAGCCATTGGAAACGGTTTCCTTTGTTTTCCCAAATCGGTGTAAAATGCGCAGCCGCTGTCGTAGAATCATTCACAATGACCGTGTAATCACCTTGCATGGTGCGATAAAACTGCTTGGCGTCCTCAACAGTAAACTTGGGTTGTTTCTGTGCAAAGCCATTGAAAGCCATGATAATGGCAGCAAATATCAATGCAAATCTTTTCATTTTTTCCTGTTTTTATTATCCTTTTAAGCCTGCAAAAATAAGGAATCTATTTTTCTTTCGCCAAAATTCGTGCATAAATATCTTTGACAACGTCATTTAGCGCATTGACAACCCGTATTTATATTTCGCTTGGAATGCATTGTCGAACAATCATTTACTATATTCACCGCAATTTCGGCATTGGATTGCAACAACCTCTTATTAATTCTGAAACACCGCTGTAACATCCTTCTCGGAATTTTGCATCGTCAACGCAGACCATAACCATCCCCTTCGTTGACCTACCGAAATGGATAAGGAAAAAGCAGAGAAAATCATCAAGATCTACAACTGGGCATGCGGTATCTTCCTCATTGCCCTTTTCATCCTGATAGGCATCGGCTTGACGCACGCATAATGGCAATTCCTCCATCCGAACAGATAAACAGAAATAAATATAGAACTCACATGGATTCAAAATCACCAAAAGAACAGATTATCGAAAGCAAGATAACAAGCCTTATTGACGATATGGTCAGCCGCTTCACCGATGGCGACGACCTCCCAAAAAGACTTGCAAAAATCTTGCTTGAAAATGATGAAATAAAAGCCATACAGGACTACGCCAACACAGTATCCATCAATCGCTTGGGACTGAACGACCACGGCCCCGTCCACATGAAGATCGTGTGTCGCAATGCATTGAAAATCCTCTGCCTCCTTCATGAAGCGGGCATCGAGACCAGCCTTGAAAATGAAAATGCCGGGACCTTTGCCGACAGCGTCTCTGCAGTGATGCTGGCCTCCCTCCTTCACGACGGTGGCATGACCATAGGAAGGAAAAACCACGAGCTGTATTCTGGAATCATTGCCTATTCCTTGATTAACGAGATACTGAAACAGGTCCTACCCGACGAAAAAGACGTTGTGCGCCGCACCGTTATCTGTTCGGTCGCCTTTGAAGGCATCATCGGACACATGGGCACGCACCCCATCCATTCCATCGAGGCAGGCATCATCCTCATCGCCGATGGCTGCGACATGACCAAGGGTCGCTCACGAATTCCATTGGAGATACCCAGCAAACCAGCCGAAGGAGACATCCACAAATACTCGGCCCATTCTATCGAAAAAGTCAGGATAGGGAAAGGACAAGATTGCCCGGTGATGATTGAAATACAAATGAAATCGGAGGTGGGACTCTTCCAAGTGGAAGAGGTCTTGATTCCCAAGTTGAAATCGAGTCCCGCCAAGCATCTCATCGAGCTCTATGCTTGTGTTGAAGGGGAAGAAGTGAAAAGATATATGTGATAAAGACGCGGGACCGCGAGACACGGGAAACGGGACTTACTCCAATGTCAAAAATTGAACAGTTACAAAGAAATATAGAAAATGATGAACGTTTTGTTTTTAGGAATCGTATTGTTCCTCATCGTCCTTGCGATGTTCGACCTGGTGGTTGGCGTCAGCAACGACGCGGTGAATTTCTTGAACTCCGCCATCGGTGCCAAGGTGGCGAAATTCAAAACCATCGTCTTGATAGCCGCCATTGGGGTCTTCGCCGGTGCGGCCGTCAGCAACGGCATGATGGATGTGGCTCGCCATGGCATCATGACACCCTCCTATTTCTCATTCTACGACGTGATGTGTGTCTTCCTTGCCGTGATGGTGGCCGACGTCATCCTGCTCGACATCTTCAACACCTTGGGCATGCCCACGTCCACCACTGTCAGCATGGTGTTCGAGCTTCTTGGTGGCACTTTTGCCATTGCAATAGTCAAGATCGCCAATGGAGCGACCGATGCTTCCGGCTTGCCGCTGTCGTTGGGCGACCTGCTCAACACGGAGAAGGCGCTCAGCGTCATTCTCGGCATCTTCCTCAGCGTGCCCATCGCCTTCGTTTTTGGTGCCCTGGTGCAATGGATTTCCCGTATGGTGTTCACCTTCACCTATCGCGTGAATGGCAAGACCACCGACGTAAAAGGCAATATGGGCAGCCTGCTCGGATCGTCGCTTAAAATTGGCATTTTCGGCGGCATTGCCGTGACGAGCATCGTCTGGTTCCTTCTCATCAACGGATTGAAAAACTCCACCATCATGACACCCGAACTGAAAACATTCATCGATGCAAACTCATGGTGGATCTTGGGCGGCGGCGTTATGGTGTTCTCTGTCATCATGACCGCACTCAGCGCACTCAAAGTGCCCGTGCTGAAATGTGTGGTCCTGTTAGGCACCTTCGCCCTGGCCATGGCCTTTTCGGGCAACGACCTTGTCAACTTTGTGGGCGTGCCGCTCACCGGCCTCGACGCCTACAACGACTACATGGCCAACGGCACAGGCAATCCCAACACCTTCATGATGAACTCGCTGATGGATTCGGCCCACACGCCGACCATCTACCTGGCGATTGCCGGTGTGGTGATGGTGTTGGCCCTGATATTCTCCAAGAAAGCGCAGAATGTGGTGAAGACCTCCGTCGACTTGTCGCGACAAGACGAAGGCGATGAGATGTTCGGCTCGAGCAAGACGGCCCGCATCTTGGTTCGCACCACGCAAAAGATGGCCACCGCCATCGCACATATCATTCCAAAGCGTGTTGGCCGTTGGATTGACGCACGTTTCAATGCCGACTCATCCGTCTTGCCCGAGGGTGCCGCCTTCGACCTCATCCGTGCTGCCGTCAACTTGGTGACGGCCGGACTGCTCGTTGCCTTCGGCACCAGCATGAAGCTACCCCTCTCCACCACCTACGTCACCTTCATGGTTGCCATGGGCACAAGCCTCGCCGACCGTGCCTGGAGTCGTGAGAGCGCCGTGTTCCGCATCACAGGTGTACTGAACGTCATTGGCGGATGGTTCATCACAGCCGGTGCAGCCTTCATCTTGTGCTTCCTCCTCACCAATGCCTTGTACTTCGGCTCCTTCGTGGCCATGGTCTTCGCCGTGGCCATCGCCATAACACTGCTCATACGCAGCAATAGGAAAAGCAAAGACAATAACGCCATCGACGAAGACAGCACACTCCTTAAGCAATTAAACCGCACCGACAATATGGACGAGCGTTGGGAGCTACTGAAGATGCTCGTGCAGCACAGCATTGCCAAGCAGCTGCAGTTTACGAGCAGCTGTTATCAAAAAGTCACCAATGCTTTTCTTCAGGAAGATTATAGTCCCTTGCGGCAAGCCGTCCACGAGATTGAGACTGCCCGCAAGCAACTGAAACGGACACGCAAGCAACATATCCTACTGCTTCGCAAGATAGACCCCGTCGTTGCGCTCGAGAAAAACACTTGGTTCTTCCTTGCCAACAACTCCGTTGAGCAAATGCTCTTCTGCCTGAAGCGCATCAACGACCCTTGCTGCGAACACGTGGGCAACAATTTCAGACCCGTATCGCGCGAGTTTGCCACCAACTTCATAAGTTTCCAAAAACAACTTATAGGACTGTTCCAACAAACCGACGAACTCTTCCAAAGCATAGGTTTCAAGGAAAGCAACACCAAAAACATTCGCGAAAACGCAGAACAACTGCAACACGAGTTGTCGGAATACCGCAAACAAGTCATTGATGCCATGCAGAAGAAATCCGTCAACATCGAGTCGACCATCGTTTATCTCAACCTCATCCAGGAATCCGAGCAAATCATCAGCGGCCTGCGCCACATTTTGAGGGGCATAACAAAATTTTGCGCCTTCAGGCAAGCCAATAAAACCGATGCCAAATTGTTACAATTCGATTAAAACCGCCCACTGACGTTTCCATCTTGATGGAATCTATGTAACTTTGCACCCGAAAACATTTATCATGGACCCTAAAAGAATACTTGTTGTCGACGATGAAGAGACGCTCTGTGAGGTGCTGAAGATTAACTTGCAGAACGAAGGCTATAAAGTGGACGTGGCCACCAGTGCCGAACAAGCCCTGACCTACGACATCAAACAATATGCCCTCATCCTGCTCGACATCATGATGAGCGAAATCAGCGGCATACAGATGGCCAAGATACTGAAGGCAGAGCCTGCCACCGCATCCATCCCCATCATCTTCTGCACCGCTCGCGACACGGAAGACGACATGATTCGCGGCCTCGAATTGGGTGCCGACGACTACATCATGAAGCCCTACACCGTGCGCAATGTGATTGCGCGGGTCAAGAGCGTGTTGCGCCGCACGACCCGACAACAAGACGATACAGACAAGGAGACCAGGAGCCTTCTGCAAATCGGAGGATTGCGACTCGACCTGAACCTCAAGCTGTGCTTCGTGGATGGCCAATTGGTTAACCTGACCAAAACCGAATTTGAGCTTTTGGCTTTCCTGATGACCAATCCAGGAAAAATCTATTCGCGCGATGAAATCATCCACCGCATTTGGGACAACGTCATCGTGCTCGATCGCACCATCGACGTGAACATCACACGGCTGCGTTCGAAGATAGGCCAATATGGCAAATTCATCATCACTCGTTTAGGCTTTGGTTATGGCTTCCAGAATTAAACTCTCTTACCACAACCGACTTTTCTTGTTGTTGCTGGCCTTCTCCTGGACCATGATCGCCTGTTTCGTCGTGTTCCAATACTATCGCGAGAAGCAATGCAAATCGGAGGTACTCAATGCTGAGCTGCAAATCTACAACCAACACTTGCTGAAGGTCGTCGACGAAGGGACCGACTTTGTACACTATATCGAGACCCATGAGCAACCTTGGGAAGATCTGCGCATCACGCTCATCGATTTCAGCGGAAAGGTGATTTACGACAACACCCTGTCGCCCGACTCGCTCGATAACCACCTTGGGCGTCCCGAAATTGCTCATGCCATCAAGCATGGCTCTGGGCAAAACATCAGCCGACACTCTGCCAGCAACGGGTGTATCTACTTCTATTCCGCCACCAAAGGCGAGCGTTGCATCGTGCGTTCAGCCATCCCTTATTCTGCCACGCTACACGAACTGCTTGAAGCCGACTGGGCTTTCCTATGGGCCATCTTCCTCTTCAGCCTGCTGATGAGCGTCCTCGCCTACTTTGCGACACGGCGCATCGGAAAGACGATTGAGCGGCTGAACCAATTTGCAGCCAAAGCCGAACGGGGCGAAGCGTTCGACGAGACGGAGTCGTTCCCCCACGACGAGCTTGGGGCAATTTCCGACCACATCGTCAAGCTTTATGCACACAAACGTCAGCTAACCAACAACATCAATCACGAGCTAAAAACCCCTGTTGCCTCCATCCAGGCATGTCTTGAGACCCTACTATCGGGCATCGAATTGAGCGAAGAGAAACGCCAGGAACTGCTTGGGCACTGCTATGCCAACACCGAACGTTTGCGCCGACTGCTGTCGGACGTGTCACTCATCACCCGCATGGAAGACGGCAGCCAACTCATCGACTGCGAGGAGGTGGCCGTCGACGAAATGCTGAACATGATTGCCGAGGAACTTGAGGCATTGCCCGACGACCAACGCATGAAGCTACATCTCGACATCAAGGAGCCCATCGTGGTTTATGGAAACCCTTCGTTACTCAACTCTATTTTCAGCAACCTGACCGAGAACGCCCTCACCCATTCAGGTGGGCAGAACATCTACATCTCGCTACTGTCGCACGAGCGCGGATTCTACCGCATCAGTTTTGAGGACGACGGCTGCGGCGTAGATGAAGAAAAACTCCCACACCTCTTCGAGCGTTTCTATCGCGTCGACAAAGGGCGTTCGCGCCAGCGGGGCGGCACTGGTTTGGGGCTTTCCATCGTCAAACACGCCGTGCTATTCCATAGCGGCACCATCAGCGTGAGCAATCGTTCCGCCGGAGGGCTAAAGTTTGAATTCACCTTGCCCGATGTTTCGGCTCGAAAAGAATGAAGAAACGTCTCTGAAAGTCTCAGAAAGCAAACTGCAAACTCCCTGACTTGGCCATCATACTGGTCGTCATTCCTTAATGTTGGGATTCCAATACATCCAGCATAAAAGCATACTCCAAAGCGACCTCCTTGTAGCCCTCGAAACGTCCCGAAGCGCCGCCGTGCCCATAGTCCATTTCGGTTTTCAGGTAGAGCGGATTCTTGTCTGTCTTCAAGGCACGCAGTTTGGCGGCCCACTTGGCGGGTTCCCAATACTGCACTTGGCTGTCGTGCAAGCCCGTGGTAATCAGCATAGCGGGATAATCTTTGGCTTCCACATTGTCGTAAGGCGAATAGGAAAGGATGTAGTCGTAATACTGTTTCTCGTTGGGATTACCCCATTCATCGTATTCGCCCGTGGTGAGCGGGATGCTTTCATCGAGCATGGTCGTAACGACATCGACGAAAGGCACCTGTGCAATCACGCCTTTCCACAAATCGGGCCGCATATTGACGACCGCGCCAACAAGCAATCCGCCCGCGCTGCCGCCCATGGCAAACATCTTTTGCGGCGAGGTGTAGCCGTTATTAATAAGGTGTTCGGCACATGCGATGAAATCGAGGAAGGTATTCTTCTTGTTCAGCATCTTGCCATCTTCGTACCATTGTCTTCCCATCTCCTCGCCACCACGGATGTGGGCAATGGCCCAGATGAAGCCACGGTCCAACAAGCTGATACGCGCCAAGGAGAAATAGGCATCCGTGCTGCAACCGTATGAACCGTAACCGTAAAGGACAAGTGGACTACCGTTGAGGCCGAGCCCTTCGACAGGCTCAGTGTCCCTCGCTTTTACAGTACCTTTCTTGTAAACAATCGAAATCGGAACCAATACACCGTCATGCGAAGGGGCCATCAAGCGCTCAGTGACATACGCTTCGGGGTTATAGCCGCCTACGATTTCCTGCTGTTTGAGCAAGGTCTTTGTACGTTTTTCCATGTCGAACTCAAAGACAGAAGATGGTGTGGTCATCGAATTGTAGGAATAACGCAGTGTAACAGCCTCAAAGTCAGGGTTGGCACCCACACCAGCAGTATAAGTCGGTTCACCGAAATCTAGGTAGTAATCGGTGCTGCCATTCCACGATTTCACCCGAATCTTCACCAAACCGCCATCACGCTCCTCGATGACAAAGAACTTGTCGAAAATCGTTACACCTTCAATCATCACTTGCTCGCGATGCGGCACAACCTCTTCCCAATTGGATTTCTCGGTTTGCCCAATTGGTGTCCGCATAATCTTGTAGTTCTTCGCCCCATCGGCATTGGTCTGGATATAGAAATGCTCGCGGTAATGGTCAATACCGTACAGCATATCGGGCTGACGTTCCTGAAACACACGAAACATTCCTTCAGGTTGGTCACTTTCAAGAATACGGCATTCCGAAGACAGTGTCGATTCCGAATTGATGATCAGATACTTCCTCGATTTCGTCTTGTTGATATAGGCAACAAACGTCTCGTCCTTTTCCTCATAAACCACCACATCGTCGTTCGGATTGGTGCCCAAACGATGACGCATGATTTTATAAGGCCTCAAGGTTTCATCCTTCACACCGTAAAACAAGGTCCTGTTATCGCTGGCCCAGACCACATTGCCCGAAGTGCCAGTAATAGGCTCACCCACAAGGTCACCCGTCGCCAAGTCCTTGACATACACCGTATAGATGCGGCGGCTCACGGTATCCACCGAATAGGCCAACAGCCTGTCATCCTCGCTCAGGCTCACCTCTCCAATATCGAAGAATGCATGACCTTCAGCCAACGCATTACAATCCAGAAGAATCTCCTCAGAGGCTTCCAGACTGTGCTTTTTGCGACAAAAGAGGGGATATTCCTTCCCCTCTTCATAACGCGTGTAGTGGTAATAGTCCCGTATCTTGATAGGCACCGAATTGTCGTCCTGTTTGATACGACCCGTCATCTCCTCAAAGAGCTGTTTCTGAAGCGGTTCGGTATGCTTCAGACAAGTATCGGCATATTGGTTTTCGGCTTCAAGGTAAGCTAAAACCTCAGGATTCTCGCGCTCGTTGAGCCAATAATAGTTGTCAATCCGTGTATGGCCATGTTTCGTCATCGTGTGGGGACGAATAGCGGCCACTGGGGGTGTGATCTTATCGGGCACTTCCTTCAAATCAATTACACAATTCTCATATTCGGCACTTCATCACCATCATAGAAGCCCTTGGCGAGTTTTTCTTTGACTTCAGTAAAGGCATTCAATGTATAATTGACGTCGTCCATCGTATGTGCTGCCGTCGGAATGATACGGAAGATAATCATGCCCTTGGGGATGACGGGATAAGTGATGACCGAGCAGAAAATGCGGTAGTTCTCGCGTAAGTCCATAGCGATATTGGTGGCTTGCACCACGTCGCCCTGCACGTGTACTGGTGTCACGCAAGCCTCAGCAGGACCAATGTCGAAGCCCAAGTCGCGGAAGCCTTTCTGCAAGGCGCGGGTCACCTTCCACAATTGGGCACGCAGGACATCACCTTCGGCGCTGCGGATGATTTCCAAACGCTTCTCGCAGCCTTCCACGATGGCCAACGGTAAAGACTTAGCGTACATCTGTGAACGCATGTTATAGCGCAGATATTCAATCACATACTTCGGACCAGCCACAAAACCACCGATGATAGCCATAGCCTTGGCATAAGCACCAATGTAAATATCAATGTCGTCCATCACATTGAAATGCTCTGACGTACCGCGACCCGTTGGGCCCATCACACCGAAGCCGTGGGCATCGTCAATGAGAATTCGGAAGCTGTATTTCTTCTTCAGGGCCACGATGCCGGCGAGGTCGCCCAAGGCGCCCGTCATGCCATACACACCCTCGGTGATGACGAGGATGCCGCCACCCGTCTTGGCTACTACCTCTGTGGCGACCTTCAGCTTCTTCTCAAGGTCTTCCATGTTATTATGGCGGTACTTGTACTTGTTGCCAATATGCAAACGGATACCATCGAGAAGGCAGGCATGAGCTTCGTTGTCGTAAACGATAACATCATGTGGAGAAGTCAGTGTGTCAATGGTCGACACAATGCCTTGATAGCCAAAGTTGAACAGATAGGCGGCTTCTTTCTTCTCGAAGTCGGCCAGTTCGTGCTCGAAATGCTCGTGCATACGAGTGTGGCCTGTCATCATACGGGCACCCATAGGAGCAGCAAGGCCATATTTGGCGGCGGCTTCGGCATCCACACGGCGAATCTCGGGGTGGTTGGCTAAACCCAAATAATTGTTCAAGCTCCAGCAGAGCACTTCCCTGCCGTCAAAAATCATGCGCGGTCCCAACTCGCCTTCAAGACGCGGAAAAGCGAAATAACCGTCGGCGCGTTCACGGTATTGGCCAATCGGGCCACCCGAATCCTTTGATATTCTTTCGAAAATGTCCATTTAATATGATTGTTGATTGATTAATTGTATAATTGTTGATTGTTGTATGACACAAAATTTTGCGTCTCCACGATTGAAATAATAGGCTACAAAATTAGTAAATATATTGATTTTCCTAACATCAAGGAATTATTTTTAATTTTGCAGCGTAGAAATGGAGATCCCCTACAGGAATCCAAAGAACAATATAGTTATGTTAGACCTAAAAGGAAAAACAGCTCTCGTCACAGGCGGCGGCACAGGTATAGGCCAAAGCATCGCCCTGCATCTGGCCCAAGAAGGCTGCCATCTCGTGCTGACAGGCTTGGGCATCGACGACCTCAACAAAACCAAGGAAAAGTGCGAACAATATGGTGTGCGTGCCTATGCCACCGAGACCCAGTTGGATGACTATTCATCCATTGACCGTCTATACGATTTCGTGATGCAGCAAGGCCTCAGCATCGACCTCTTCGTGCTCAACGCAGGCATCTCGCAGCGAGAAAAGGCCTTGGACACAGACTTCAGTGTTGACGAAAAAATCCTGAAAATCGACTTTATGAGTGGAGTCTACTTGGTAAAAAAGTTCAAGGAGATGATCAAGGCAAAGGAACATGTTCAGTTCAGTGTGACTACTTCCCTTTCGGGACTATTCGGTTTCCCGCTACGTTCGGCCTACTGTGCGGCGAAGCATGCTTTGTTCGGTTTCTACGAGTCGTTGGAGCTGGAATACGACAACATCAACGTCACCTTCCTCATTCCAGGACGCATCAACACGCAAATCAGCAAAAGCGCACTGATGGGCGACGGTACCGCCCACGCCAAGATGGACGCGGGACAAGCCAACGGCCTCGATGTGGACAAATGCGGCGCCATCGCCGTGCGCGCCATCAAACGGCAGCGCCACCGCAAACTCATCGGTCGCAGCGAGCTGCTGATGGCCTATATCCATAAATATTGCTTACCTTTGTATTATAAACTATCGAGAAAAATATCAGCAACATAATGAAAGAGAAAGTCATCTGCGGCATACAGCAAGTGGGCATCGGAGTCAACGACTTCGTGGAGGCCTGGAAATGGTATTACGACAACTTCGGTTTCGAAATCAAAATCGTCGACGACGAAGGCGTGGCAGAACGCATGCTCCCCTACACGGGTGGCAAGCCCCAGCCCCGTCGCTCGGGCATTGCGGTCAACATCCGCGGCGGAGGTGGTTTCGAAATCTGGCAACCCAAAGGGCGCCCGCTCAACTACCTGAAAGAGCCCGTAAAACTCGGTGACTTGGGCATCCTCATCGCCAAAGTGAAATGTCCAGACATCGAGGCAGCCTACAACACCTTTATTAATAAAGGTCTCGACGTCATAAGTGAAATCAGCACCTCCCCCATTGGACAGAAGCAATTCTTCATGAAAGACCCCTACGGTAACCTCTTCCAGCTTGAGCAGGACGACTACGTTTTCATCGACGAGAAGAAAACAACCGGTGGTGCCAACGGTGCCGTCATAGGCGTCAGCAACATCGCCCGTTCCCTCCCATTCTATACAAAGTTGCTGGAATACGACAAGGTGGTCTTCGACCAAACTGGCGTCTTTGAAGACCTGAAATGCCTACCGGGTGGTGAAAGCAAGCTACGTCGTGTTATCCTTGAACGCTCCAAGCCCATCGAAGGTCCATTGAGCCGTATCATGGGCACTTCCCACCTCGAGCTCATCCAAAGTGTTGAAACACCAGGCAAGAAACTCTACGAAGGCCGTTACTGGGGCGACCCTGGTTATATCCACCTCTGCTTCGACGTACGCCACATGGACGCAGTGAAGGCTGAAACCGAGGCCATGGGGCATCCCTTTGTTTGCGACAGCGGAGCCGACTTCGGCATGGGCGACGCCAACGGCCACTTCACCTACGTGGAAGACCCCGACGGCACCCTCATCGAGTTTGTCGAGACCTTCAAGATTCCAATTGCAAAGAAGTTCGGCCTTTATCTCAACCTCGCCAACAAAGACGACCATAAACCTTTAGGCATTCTCAAACTTCTACGGTTCGCGAAAGTCAAGCGAGAGAGCATCAAATGACAAAAAACAAACAATTATGGCTGCCACTTGAAATGGCAGCCATAAGAAATACAGCTATTCAACAATAAAACACAAAAACAGCCGCCCCATCAGGAGCGGCTGTTTTGATTATCAGATTACTACAATTTTTATTTGATACCCAATTTGGCTTTCACGTCATTAGTGCAGTCAACGGCATTGTCACCCACATAGACGGCAGCACCCGTGGCCAGGTCGAGAACATAGGTATATCCCTTATCCTTACCCACAGCATTGATAGCGTTTTGAATCTTTTCAAGGATGGGGGCAAGCAATTCAGCACGCTTGGCCTCAAACTCCTGCTCGGCGTTGGCTTGGAACTGTTGGATACGGGTTTGAAGGTCAACTATTTCCTTTTCCTTCGATTGCTTCACCAAATTCGACATGGTGGCTTGATTAGCCTCATAATCCTGCATCTTGGTCTGATACTCCTTGGCCATTGTCTGTAACTGGTTCTGCAACTCACCGTAATACTTCTCCAAATCTTTCTCAGCCTTGCCCTTGTCAGGCATGACATCAAGGATTTCAGCCGTATTGACATGTGCAATCTTCACTTGTGCCTGGGCCACACCACTCATCACGAAGAGGGCAACACCCAAAAATAAAACTTTGAATACTCTTTTCATCTTATTGACTTTTAATAAATTAACTCTCAATTCATAGACTTTCAAGCGGCAAAGATACAAAATAAATGCATCCCTCAGTTGATTACTTCCTTATTTTGTTGGTTTAGCGCTTTTGCCACCACCCGTATTGCCAGCAGGTTTCCCTCCCGTGGAACCGCCTGCCGCAGTTCCGGCATTAGCTCTGTGACGGTCTTCACGGCGAACGGTTTGCATCACATTGCCCAATTGGTCGAGCACATCATCACTGATATCGTTCTTGTCGTTGGCATAGAGCACAGACGTGCCCGAGGCCAAATCAAGCACAAATGCATAGTTCTTGGTTTGAGCCACTTCCTTCATGGCAGTATAAACCTTTTCCTGAATAGGCTGAATCAATTCAGTGCGTTTTTGATACAGTTGGCCTTCAGAGCCGAAATACTGCATCTGCAAGTTTTTGGCTTCCTGCTCCTTGTCGACAATAGCTTGTTCACGGGCGCGCTTTTGGTCCTCTGAGAGCAACAACATCTCCGTTTGATACTTGCTGTACATCTCCGACACCTTGTCGTATACGGCTTTCACTTCTTTCTGCCATTTAGTGGAGAGCGCATTCAGTTCTTCTTGTGCATCACCATATTCCGGAATGTTCTCCATGATGTATTCCGAATCGACATAAACGATTTTCTGTCCGCCGCCAAGTTGAGCATTGGCAGTCAAAATGCCGCCACATATCAAGGCAGCGGTCAATACTAATGATTTAAATGCTTTCATTGTGTTATGTGTTTTCAAATTGTTGTCGTTTGTTATCGCAATAATCGTTCCAAAAACAATTATTTGATTCAAATTTTAAGATTCAAAGATTCAAAGATTCAAAAATTCATAATTACTGGACTGCTTCGTTACTCGCTATGTGGCAAAGCGCCTTCATATTCTCAACTCTAAACTCCCGACTAATCTATCGAGCCTCCGATGGAGAAGTGGAACTGGCTGTGATTGTCACCAGTGGTGCCATACACGTCATCGAATCCATAACCCCAGTCGAGGCCAAGCAAACCAAACATCGGGAGGAAGATACGCACACCCACGCCTGCAGACCGTTTCACATCAAACGGGTCAAAGTTCTTGAACCCGAGCCAGCAGTTACCCGCCTCAAGGAAAGTCAAGGCATAAATGGTGGCCTGTGGATTCAACGAGAGCGGATAGCGCAACTCCAGGGTGTATTTCGTCAACATATCGCCGCCGTTTCCAGCCGAGTTGGTACTGTTATAAAAGCCTGGTGTGAGTGCATTGTTGGCATAGCCACGCATACCGACCAATTCTCGGCTGTCGAATGAATAGTTGGATAAGCCGTCACCACCGAGGAAATAACGGTGGAATGGCGTAGGTCCTATTTCGGAATTGAAGTGACCCAAATATCCGAAACGCACGCGTGTCATCATCACGAGTTTGTCATAAAGCTCAGTGTACCATGCTGCCTTGAACGACCAACGGTGCATCTCAATCCACTTATACCTCTCGTTTTCAGGAAGGCTGGAGTAATCCTGGTTCGAAAAGAGCGAATATGGAGGTGTAATTTCAAGCCCCAGCTGGAACTCGGAACCACTGCGCGGATAGAGCGGTTGGCTCACCGAGTTTCGCGACAACACAAAATTATAGCTGATCAAATTGAATTTGCCGTTGCCGTCACCCACACTCAAGTGAGCGGTCTGATAGTTATGCAAATTATAGCGTTTCAGGTTAAGGCCTTGATACAAGCTGAAATAGTCGTCAGGCCAAGTTAAACGACGGCCAAGACCGAGTGTACCACCAGTCATATTGAACCAACCATAGTCTGCACTGGTTCTATTCGTTCCCTTAGCAAAGAATGACTGATAGAAAGCTGCGGTAAACGAATTAGGTTTGCGACCTCCCAACCAAGGTTCGGTGAAGGATATATTATATTGGATAAATTGGCGACCGAAAGTGGTCACGCTCAGCGCGAGTTTCTGGCCGTCACCCATAGGTAACGGACGCCAAGCCTTCTTGTTGAAGATGTTGCGCATAGAGAAATTGGAGAACTGAAGACCTGCCTCAAGCATCAAGTAACTCCCGGCATAACCCGCTGAGAAACGGATTTGGTCGGCGGCAGCTTCCTCAACGGTGTAACCGATGTCAACCGTATTGTCGGAAAAGTTGGGCTGCACGTCAGGCACGATGTTCTCTTGGTTGAAAAAGCCCAAGGTTGCCAACTCACGTACGGAACGCACCACATCACTACGACTGTAGAGTTGTCCCGGACGGGTGTAAAGCTCGCGAAGCACTACATGGTCGTATGTCTTCGTATTACCTGTGAGTGTCACATTGTTGATGCGGGCCTGCTTGCCTTCAACAAGACGGATCTCAAGGTCGATGGAATCGTTTTCCACAGCCACTTCAACAGGGTCGGCACGGAAGAACAAGTAACCATCATCCATATACAGCGAACTGATGTCCAAAGTTGTCTCACTATAGGTCAGATTCTTGTCAAGCAACTCCTTATTATATACATCGCCAGGTTTGATGCCAAGGATGTTAGTAAGGGTTTCACTTGAGTATTTGGTATTACCTGTCCATGCGATATTGCGGTAATGGTACCGATTGCCTTCGTTAATGACGATATCTATGCCCAAGTTGTGGTCATCAATCCGATAAACGGAATCACGGACGATACGCGCATCGCGGTAGCCTTTGGCGTTATATTTCTCGATAATGAGTTTTTTGTCGTCTTCATAGGCCTTTTCCATGAATTTGGAAGCCTTGAAAATACGCGGGCGGTAGTTGTCATAGAAATATTCCTCAATGCCATTGATGGCTCTCAAGGGATGAAGGGTGAACACGTCAGCAAGAGTGTTAATAACCAAAGGGCCAAGCGGATTCAAGGGGTCGAAATGGCCACGTTCTTTGGTCTCTTTCATGGCGGCCAGAATTTGACCTTCGGAAAGGTTCTCATTACCAATAATATTGATTTCCCCGATTTTCACCTTGGGGCCCTTATCGATGTTGATGAGCATGTCGATATAGTTCTCACGAGCTGTATCGGCTTCCTGCTGGATATCAATTTTTACATTGTAATATCCCTTGTCAAAATAAAAATCCTCAATGATGCGGGTGGTCTTGGTCAGCAAATGCTCAGTAGCAATATCGCCACGCGAGAGATTGATCTTATTGCGGATATCGTCGGCCTCGCTCTTCTTGATACCTTTAAAAGAAAACTTCGACACACGCGGCTTTTCCTTGATGACAATTTGCAGAAACACCTTATTACCCACAAACTCAGTAGCGTTGATAGCCACATCCTCAAACAACCCTTGTTCCCAAATCTTGCGAATGCCCAAAGAAATGTCATCCCCAGGAATAGTAACCTTATCGCCCACCCTTAGGCCAGCAATCATGCTCAACATGGAAGCATCGACATACTTGGCACCTTCAACGACAATACCGCCAATTTCGTAATCCGTCGGGCGAGAATAATCTATCTCAGAAAGGTCGTCCCCGATTTGGATTTGGGCAAAAGTACTATTTCCAAAGCCCAATAGAGCCACAAGAAACAGTATTATGTGTAAATATCTAAATCGCATAGTTATATCATTCAATTATTTAGCAGTCACTTGCTCACTGGTCTTCCCGAAGCGTCGTTCGCGATGCTGATAATTCAAAATCGCTTCGTAAAGGTCGGCCTTACGGAAGTCGGGCCAATATTTCGGAGTGAAGTACAATTCAGAATAAGCCAATTGCCACAGCAGGAAGTTACTGATGCGCTCTTCGCCACTGGTTCGGACAAGCAACTCTGGGTCAGGCATATTATAAGTGGAGAGGTATGACGAAATCATTGCATCGTCGATGGCGTCGGGTTGCAGTTTGCCCTGAGCTACATCTTGTGCCATACGCTGAGCGGCTTGCTTCAGGTCCCAACGGCCAGAATAGCTCAAGGCCAAGGTCAAAGTCATACGCGTATTGTGGCTTGTGTCTTTAATGGCCTGCATCAGTTGGTCGTAGTTGGCCTTAGGCAAACTCTTCAGGTCACCGATGGCGTTCAACTTGATGCTGTTTTTGTTCATCGTAACAACCTCCTTCGTGATAGTGGTGGCCAACAAAGACATCAGTCCACTCACCTCTGCCAAAGGTCGGTTCCAGTTCTCAGTCGAGAAAGCGTAGAGTGTCAAATATTTGACGCCAATTTCCGCCGAGGCTTCCGAAACCTCGCGTACCGATTGAATAGCACTTTGGTGTCCGAAAAGGCGTTGTTTGCCGCGTTCCTTGGCCCAGCGGCCATTGCCGTCCATGATGATAGCGATATGTTGTGGCAACCGTTCGCGGTCAATTTGTTGCATCAGTTGATCTTTCAGTTCCATAGGTCAGAATTTGCTTAAGTTACAGCCCCTTCCATCGGGCAGATTGAATTTCCAAGTCAGTGACATACGCGCCATGCCAAACCAATCGTTGAAGGAAGAATTGCCACGCTGTTGGCCTGGTTTATAATTACCTGTCGGGTCGGTCAAATCGTAAGTTGAGCCGTCCTCAAACGTATATACGGCATGCTCGCCTTCAGGATATACAGTAGCCACATCGTCCAAATAATCAGTAAAGGTCTTTTGCATCCTCCACTCCACTGTGGCGGCCATGTGGCGCGACAATGAGAATTTCACACCCATACCGAAAGGTATCGACACACCAATAGGGCTGGTTTTGCCAAACATCTTGTCGTACCATTTTGCATTGGGGTCAATGTGACCTTCCGTGGCATAGTCGCTCAAATCGACCAGCTGATCGCCCACTGTGGCGAAGGCAGTATATTGAAACACGGAGATGCCGCCGAATATGTAAGGCGACACATTCTTTTTCGGATTGCCTGTGTAATACTCCAAAAAATTGAACTCAGCTGTAAGGCTGAAATCATTGATTGTAGAGGTAAAATTCAAACCACGTTCTGGCCGCCACTTGAGTTTCGTGTCGTCAGCCGTCACGGTTGCCCTCGAATAGTCGAAACGGAAAGTCCAACGGTTATTGTAATTAAACCGTACAAGACCGCCATACTGAAGCTTCGACTGCGCAAAAGGCAAAGTCGGGTTGAGATCACCCATATAGTAACTCACGCCAACATGAGGGCCAACTTCAAGTGTTTTAGGGTCATCAAATTGCGCATTGGCTTGAACAAAAATAGCCAAACAACTCAATATCAATAAGAAACGAATAATTCTATACATAGTTTAAGCCTGCAAAATTAGATATTTTTCCAAAGAAAACGAAAGAAATCAGTTTCTATTGTCTTTTCCCCACATCAATTTGTTGCGGATGGTGCCGAAAAAGTCCTCACCACGCATCCTGACCAAGTTGAGGCAGAAACCTGCCTTGTGTACCTCAAGCTGGACGGAAGTATCTAAAGTACAACTTCTTGAGTCCATACTGAAGACAAATTTCTTCTCACGACCCTCCACCTGAATGCGGATGGTGCTGTCGTCGGGTATGACAACGGGACGCACCGTGAGGTTATGGGTAGCAATGGGCGTAATGACGAAGTTTTTCGCATTGGGTGCAATGATGGGTCCCCCGGCACTCAAAGAGTAGGCTGTGGAACCCGTCGGGGTTGCCAACAGGATGCCATCACCCCAATAGGTATTAAGGTAGACATCGTCAACAAACACCTTGATTGCCAAAAGACTATGCTCTGGGTTTCGGATGACATTTAGTTCGTTGAGGGCATAGCGCACGTCGCCAAAAACATTGAAAGGTGAAACGAGTTCCAACAAGCTACGTTGCTCAACAGAATACTCACCTGTGACCACACTTTCCACTGCTTTGGGAATCTCGTTTTTTGAAATGCCCGAAAGAAAGCCCAAGCGGCCCATATTGATACCAGCCACGGGGATGCCCGAGTCAAGGACAAAGGGAACTGTATCGAGGATAGTGCCGTCGCCGCCAATGGAGAACAATAAGTCGGCGTTCAGGTCGGCATGCGAGTGGAAAACACTATAGTGTAGGCCTTGGGGGATGTAGGTGGCAACAATATTGGCAAAAGGCTGGTAAACAACAATTTCTGCCTGATAGCCAGCCAATTCTTCGAACAGCTGCCGCATATATTCCCCGTTCTCAGGGGCGAGGGTCTTTCCAAATAGGGCGATGGTTTTCATATTTTTATTTTTTGAGACGCGATTCGCGTCTCTACAAGGTTTATCCTTCATCTTTCACAGAATCATGGCTCTCATCCGTCATCATACGGATGTAATTCACATAGCGCCAACCGGCGATGTCGCCGCGCTCGACAGCTTCCTTCACTGCACAACCTGGCTCATGGGTATGGGTGCAGTTGGCAAAACGGCACTCGCTCATCAAATTTCGCATCTCGGGAAAACGCTGAGCAAGGGTCTCTTTCTCAAGGTCGTAGAGCACGAACTCTTTGATGCCAGGCGTGTCAACAATCCATGCGCCAAAGTTTAGATGGTGCATCTCAGCAAAAGTGGTGGTATGCTTGCCTTTCTCATGATAGTCAGAAATGGCACCTATGCGGACATTCAAGGATGGGTCAAGGGCATTCACAAGCGCCGACTTGCCCACGCCAGAATGACCCGTGAACAAGCATATCTTATCTTGCAACAAAGCCTTAAGCTGGTCGATTTGGAAGCCCGTCTTTGCCGACACGCCAAATGAAACGTAGCCTAAGCTCTGGTAGTATTCCATTAACACGCACATCTCTCCTATCTGTTCATCGGTATAGAGATCGCATTTATTAAAAACCAAGGCTGCGGGGATGTGGTAGGCTTCAGCGGTGACCAAGAAACGATCAATGAAACCTGTGGAAGTGCGTGGCTGTGCGATGGTCGCCACCACGATGGCCAAATCCACATTGGCAGCAATGATATGCGAGGCCTTGCTCAAGTTGACCGACTGGCGGACAATCACATTATCGCGCGGCTCGATCTTCTTGATGACACCTGTCTCCTTGCCAGGCTCCTGTTCAAACTGCACATTGTCGCCCACCGCCACAGGGTTGGTGGAACGAATGCCATCCAAACGAATCTTGCCACGTAGACGGCACTCCCACTGCCGGCCTGTATCGTCGAGGACAATGTACCAACTGCCCGTTGATTTAATGACTTTACCTAACATTTCTGGTAACGTTTTCCAGGCATGGCCATAAGCACGCCGTCAAATTCCAAAGTCAAAAGAATGGCTGCAATTTTTGTCGTCGGCAGCTCCGTCTTCACAATGATATCGTCCAAATTGACCACCGAATTTGAACCGAAGCAATCCATAATCAGTTTTTCTTCTGGTGAAAACTCGCGGAACATAGCTGTCTGCTTTTCAGACTTCGTTTCCGAGTCCCAACGCATGATGTAGCGCAGATTGAGCACGCTTTCCATGAGGTGGGCACGGTTGGTGCGAATAAGGTAATTGCAACCTTGGCTATAAAGATCCATCACGCGTCCGGGATAGGCGAACACATCGCGGCTGTAGGAGTTGGCCAAATCGGCCGTAATCAGAGAACCGCCTTTCATCGCCGACTCAATAACAACCACGGCATCGGCCATGCCCGCGATAATACGATTGCGGCGCGGAAAGTTCTCACGGTCGGGCAATGTGCCGCTTATACATTCCGTCAGGATGCCACCGCCTTGCTCAATCATTTCAGAGGCCAGCTTTTTGTTTGGAGCAGGATAGATTTGCTGCATTCCACTGCCCATCACAGCGACTGTTGGGATGCCGTTTTTCACTGAAGCTTTGTGGGCACAAGTGTCGACACCATACGCTAGACCACTCACAATCAAAACATTGTCATCCCTCAAATCCTCCACCAACTGATTGCAGTTTTCCTTGCCGTATTCGGTGATGTTTCGTGTACCGACAATGGCTACCATGCGGTTGGCATTGAGATTGGCCTTGCCTTTGTAGTACAACATCATTGGACCATCATCGCATTGCAATAGTCTACGCGGATAGTCGGAGTCGAGGAAAAACAAGGGCTGAATGCCGTTCTTCTCAATGAACTCAATCTCCTCATCAGCTCTTTTCAGGTATTCCTTGGGGTTGCAAATGGCCTCGATAGACACTTCACGCATACCCGTAATCTTCTCCAGCGACTTGCGTGTCTCCTTGAAGACAGCCTCCACACTGCCGCAATAATGCACAAATTTCTTTCCACTGATATCACCGATACCAGGGAGAAGGGTTAGGGCAATTTGGTATTGTAGATCGGTCATTCAGTTTTTGTTTGTTGGGCTGTCACGCCGTGGCAGCCACAAAATATCAATTTCATTGAGTCGGCTGCCACAATGTGACAGCCTTACACCATTAATCCAACTTCAAAACGGCCAAGAATGCTGACTGCGGCACTTCGACATTGCCGATCTGACGCATACGCTTCTTACCAGCCTTCTGTTTCTCCAATAGTTTGCGCTTACGTGACACGTCGCCACCATAACACTTCGCCGTCACATCCTTACGCACCTGACGCACCGTCTCACGAGCGATGATCTTTGCTCCGATGGCGGCCTGGATGGCAATGTCGAACTGATGACGAGGTATCAGTTCCTTCAGCTTTTCGCACATACGCCGGCCGAACTCATAGGCATGGCCACGGTGAATCAAGGTGGACAAGGCATCGACGGACTCGCCGTTGAGCATGATGTCCAGTTTCACCAAGTCGGCGTCTTGATAGCCAGCAATATGGTAGTCGAAGGAAGCATAACCCTTCGAGATGGATTTCAGTTTGTCGTAAAAGTCAAAGACAATTTCGCTCAAAGGCATCTGGAAAGTCAGTTCCACACGGTCAGTAGAGAGATAGACCTGGTTCTTCAGCACACCTCGGCGGTCGATGCAGAGCGTCATGATGGGCCCAGTGAACTCATTCTTAGAAATAATCTGAGCGAGGATATAAGGCTCTTCGATATGGTCAATTTTCGTCACCTCGGGCAAGCCGCTGGGGTTGTGCACCTCAATCATCTCGCCATCAGTTTTGTAGCACTTGAACGACACGTTGGGCACCGTGGTGATGACGTCCATGTCGAATTCGCGATCAAGACGTTCCTGCACGATTTCCATGTGCAACAGACCCAAAAAACCGCAACGGAAGCCGAAACCTAACGCCGCTGACGACTCAGGTTCCCACACCAAAGAGGCATCATTCAATTGAAGTTTCTCAAGCGAAGCACGTAGCTCTTCGTAATCGTCAGCGTCGACGGGATAGATACCCGCGAACAGCATAGGCTTCACATTCTCGAAGCCTGCTACCGGCTCGGCGCAAGGGCGTTCCACATGGGTGATGGTGTCGCCGACCTTGACTTCCTTCGACGTTTTGATGCCCGAGATGATGTAGCCCACATTACCTGCCGACAGCACATCCTTAGGCACTTGCTTCAGTTGAAGCACACCGATTTCGTCAGCATGGTATTCCTTGCCTGTGGCAAAGAACTTCACGAGGTCGTTGGTACGCAAGGTACCATTCACGATACGGAAATAGGCAATGATACCACGGAACGAATTGAACACAGAGTCAAAAATCAGAGCTTGTAGCGGCGCATCTGGGTCACCTTGGGGGCAGGGAATGCGTTCCACGATGGCTTCGAGTACGGCAGGCACGCCTTCACCTGTGCGTGCACTGACTTTCAGTATATCACTCGGGTCGCAGCCCAAAAGGTCGACCATCTGGTCTTCCACGATGTCGACCATGGCGCTGTCCATGTCGATTTTGTTCATCACAGGGATGATTTCGAGGTCGTGTTCAAGAGCTGAATAGAGGTTGGCAATGGTTTGGGCCTGAATACCTTGCGTGGCATCCACCACCAACAAAGCGCCTTCGCAAGCCGCGATGCTGCGCGACACCTCGTAGGAGAAGTCGACGTGGCCGGGAGTATCGATAAGGTTGAGGGTATATTCCTCGCCATTGTAGTTGTATTTCATCTGGATGGCGTGGCTCTTGATAGTGATGCCGCGCTCACGCTCGAGGTCCATATCGTCGAGCACTTGGTCGACCAATTCCTTGGAGTTGAGTGTATGTGTTAGTTCCAAAAGCCTATCGGCCAGGGTCGATTTGCCATGGTCAATATGGGCAATGATGCAAAAATTTCTGATGTTTTTCATTATGGGCGCAAAAATAGGAAATTTTTCGCTTTGCAGCCCAAATTTGTAGCACGGAAAAAACACATCGGGCAATTACTCATCCGAAACCAAGCGGACAGAGTATCCTTTACATCTAATTTTATTTGCGACGAATCCTGAGGTGTATGCTGGATCCATATCGTAAGTGACTATTTTCAATGCAACAGCATTGCCTACACCTACAGGATTTCCATCTAGGAATTGCGAAGAAGTCCAATACGAGCCACAGACAAAATACGGACTGTAATTCAAATCAGCTTGCCACAAAGCACAATCAATACAACAGTCATCACAAAAGTAAAGTTCCTTTTCAAAGCAATAGTATTTTGGAGTTAAACTAGTGTTTTAATAATTGATTTAAATATTGATATTGCTATTTCATACCATGTTTTTCCGCAAAAATATACATTTTTTAAATATTTCAACACTTTTCTCAAAAAAATCACTTTCAACGCCACTCAAAGAACAAGGATTATCTATAAATTTGCGGTTTGAAAAAGACGATTGCCTATGGAGCCCATTTTACCCGACACCTATTCCAAAGAAGAGAAAGAAGAAATCGAACGACGCCACAAGCGCCTTATTGATGCCTGGCAGACGCGGAAGGAAGCCCAAGACCTTGAAATGGTTGACAAGGCATTTTATTTTGCTGTCGAAGCACACAAGGACCAGCGCCGCCGCTCGGGAGAGCCTTACATTTATCATCCCATCGAAGTGGCCACCATCGCCGCCCACGACATCGGATTAGGCCGCACTTCCATCATTTGCGCCCTGTTGCACGATGTGGTGGAAGACACGCAATATACCTTAGACAACATTAAAGAGATGTTCGGCGAGAAGGTTTCGCGCGTTGTGGATGGCCTCACCAAGTTCGATAATCTCGAAGGCGCCGAAAGCATGCAGGCCGAGAACTTCAAAAAGGTCATCTCCTCGTTGTCGTACGACATCCGCGTGGTACTCATTAAGCTCTCCGACCGTCTCCACAACATGCGCACCTTGGACTCGATGCCCAAGCACAAACAACTGAAAATTGCCTCGGAGACCACCTATATCTATGCCCCCCTCGCCTACCGTCTTGGACTCCATGCCATCCAAATCGAATTAGAAGACCTGTCGCTGAAATACACCAACCCCACCATCTATTACAACATCCGCAAGCGCATGGACAACGCACGCGGCAAACGTATGGGCGAGTTGCGCGACTTCATTGCCCCCATCGAGGCTGAGTTGGAGAAAAACGGCATCAAGGCGAGAGCGGAAATCAAGGAACGTTCGGTCAATTCGGTATGGAAACGCATGATGGATAAGGAGTTGGCTTTTGAAGACCTATACGGTTCCTTCCTTGTTCGCCTCATCACCGACTGCCCAAAAGATCAGGAACGTATGGAATGTTGGAAGATCTATGCAGTACTGACCAACTGCTACCGGCCCTACACCAAGAAACTGAAGGACTGGATTTCTTTCCCGAAGGCCAACGGTTACGAAAGCCTGCACGCCGTGGTAATGGGCCAAACAGGCAACTGGGTTGAGGTACAAATTCGCAGCCAACGCATGGAGGAAATCGCCGAAAAGGGCTTCTCCGCCTATTGGAAATACAAGACCGACAACGACACAACTGAGAGCGGCTTCGACGAATGGCTGCAGAAAGCCCAAGACCTCATCAGCGACAATTCGGACAACGCCATTGAGTTTGTCGATAACTTCAAGCTCGACCTTTTCTCCGACGAAATTTACGTTTTCACTCCACAGGGCAAGATGATTACATTGCCCAAAGGCTCCACCGTACTCGACTTCGCCTACAACATCCACAGCGAGATCGGCGACCACAGCATCGCGGCCAATGTCAACAACCAGTTGGCCCAACTCGACCGCAAGCTCACCAAAGGTGACCAGGTGGAAATCATCACCTCAGAATCGCAGCACCCACAAGAGAAATGGTTTGAGTTCCTCGCCACTGCCACGGCAAAGTCTAGACTCAGAAGTGGCATCAAGGAATACCGTCGCGGCTTCCGTGAAGAAGGTGAACAAAAATACGAAGAAATCATGCGAAAACTCGACATGGAGCCTTCGAAAGCCAATCGCAACACCGTGATGGAAGCCGAAGGCCTCACCAGTTCCATTGATTTCTACTATAATGTGGCTACTGGCAAAATCGACGAACGGCTCATCCGTAGCGTGCTGAAGCCCCAGTCGAGCACTAGCAGTTTCATGCGCTATATCACCAATAGATTGTGGGGCAATAGCAAAGAAGAAGCGGCTCCCATCACCACTTCTGGCGAGTTCGAGTTCAACGTCTCCACTTGCTGCAACCCCATTCCGGGCGACGATGTCATCGCCTTCAGTTTCCCAGGCGAACCGCTGCAAATCCACAGGAGCAATTGTCCCAAGGCCATACAGCTCTCTTCGCGTTTTGGCAACAACATCGTGAAAGCCAAATGGCAACCCAAGAGCGAAATCGCCTTCCTCGCCGAACTGAAAATCACCGCCTTGGACACGGCAGGATTGCTCAATCGCATGACCAACCTGTTTTCCAACGAAATGCAACTCAACATGCACTCGCTCCACATGGAAGCCAAGCAGGACGTGGTGGAAGCTTCCATTGCCGTTTACGTGCACAACACCAAGGAACTCGACGACTTGATTGCCAAACTGAACCAGCTGAAAGAAATTCAGAAAGTGGTGCGCAAGAACAATTAAAAATAATATCGGTTATTTAGAATCGGTCTGAAAAATATTCTTATCTTTGCGCCTCATCATGACGTAAAAGAAATGAAAGACTCGTTTGACAATACCTACTTGGCCGTCAAGAAGTTATTCATCGACTACCTGCAGCGAAGGAAGTTGCGCAAGACTCCAGAGCGTTTTGCCATCCTCAAGGAGATTTATTCCACCAACGGGCACTTCGACATCGACTCGCTGTACAACCAGATGAAAGACAACAAGTACCGTGTAAGTAGAGCCACCTTATATAATACTATCGACCTGCTGCTTGACTGCGGTCTGGTCATCAAGCACCAATTCGGACACAACTGCGCGCAATACGAACGCTCCTACAAGTTCCGCCAACATGACCATTTCATCGACCTGGAGACGGAGACCGTTATGGAGTTTTGCGACCCACGGCTGTTAGAAATCCAGCGTTCGATTGAAGAACAATTGGGTGTTGAGATTACGCATCATTCGTTGATATTTTATGGACACAAGAAGAGTTGACAGTACTATGGCCTATGGCTAATTACTATGGCAGCTTCCACCAAGGCAGGAGTTCCTCTTTCTGGTGAAGTTGCCATATCATAGGCCATCAGCCATAGTCAAAACAACTATTAAAAACGACAAACAATAAACAATGAACAAAATTGACATATTACTAGGTCTCCAATGGGGCGATGAAGGCAAAGGCAAGGTGGTCGATGCCCTCACCCCGAATTATGACATCGTTTGCCGCTTCCAGGGCGGACCCAATGCCGGACACACCATTGAATTTGGTGGAAAGAAATTCGTGTTGCACAACATTCCTTCGGGTGTGCTCACCCCTGGTTGCATCAACCTCATCGGCAACGGCGTCATCATCGAGCCTCATATATTAAAAGGTGAAATCGAAGGTCTGCGTGAAGCCGGCTTCGACCTGCGCAAGACTTTGATGATTGCCAACCGCGCCCATCTCATCCTGCCAACGCACCGCGCCATGGACGCCGCCAACGAGAAAGCTTTGGGCAAGATGAAAGTTGGCACCACGCTGAAAGGCATTGGCCCGACCTATACCGACAAGACCGCTCGCAAAGGCTTGCGCATCGGCGACATCAACTCCGCCGACTTCCGCGAGAAATACGAGAACCTGAAGAACGCCCACCTGCAACAAATCGCTGGCCTCGGCTTCGAGATGCAGGGCTTCCAACTCGACGGCCTCGACTTCGCCGAATACGAGAAGCTGTGGTTCGAGGGTATCGAATACCTGAAACAATACCAGTTCGTCGACGGCGAATACTTCATCAACGAGGCCCTTGACAACGGCAAGAAAGTGCTGGCCGAAGGTGCCCAAGGCTCCATGCTCGACGTGGACTTTGGCAGCTATCCCTTTGTGACTTCTTCGAACGTCATCGCTGCCGGTGTTTGCTCCGGTTTGGGCGTTGCCCCAAGCCGTGTCGGCAAGGTATACGGCATTTTCAAGGCCTACTGCACCCGCGTGGGCACAGGCCCCTTCCCCACTGAGCTTTTTGATGAGACTGGCGAGATGCTCCGCCAGAACGGGCACGAGTTTGGTGCCACCACAGGCCGCCCACGTCGCTGCGGATGGCTCGACCTTCCCGCACTGAAGTATGCCGTCATGCTCAGCGGCGTCACTGACCTGATGATGATGAAGTCTGATGTCATGGATGACTTCGCCACCCTGAAAGTCGCCACGGCCTATCGCTACAACGGACAAGAGACCAAACAGTTGCCTTTTGCCGCATGCACCGAGACGATGGAACCCGTCTACACCGAGATTCCAGGCTGGCAGCAGAAGATTAAAGGCAAGATCCCGCAGAAATTGGAGGACTATATCAAATTCATTGAAAACTATGTCGGCGTGCCGATCAAATTCGTTTCGTACGGCCCTGACAGAACACAAAACATTTTGAGATGATTATTCTAGAAAAACCATACGTTTCCGCCCCGCTGGTGGCCTATTTGGAAGAGAAACAAATACCCGTTTTGCATAACGACATGGCCGAGGTGCTGAAACAGCAAGGCCACAAACTCAACCTTTTGGACGACAAACAGTTCGTTGAAAGATACAACCAAACCAACCAACTCTATGCTGTCTCGGAAAATGCCTTGGTGTGGCTCTATGCCCAACTGCCCGAGTCTGAGCTGGTAAAAAAGGTCAAGATCCTAAAGGACAAGGCCGCTTTCCGACGCATCTGCCAACAGATTTATCCCGACTTCTATTATAAAGAGGTGGAGATGAAAGCCTTGCGCAGCCTCAACCCTGACGAGTTGCCGCTGCCTTTGGTACTGAAACCAGCCGTGGGTTTCCTCAGCGTGGGCGTGTATATTGTCCGCAACAAAGCTGAATGGCAGGCCGCTTTGGACGACATCGACCAAAACTTCGCGAAGCAGTGCGCCGTCTTCCCAGAGACCGTGGTGCGCAGCGAAAAGTTCGTGCTTGAGCAGTTCATCGAAGGCGAGGAATATGCCGTGGACGCCTATTATGATGCCGAGGGCAAGCCCAACATCATCAACATCTTCCACCACATCTTCAAGGACGAGACCGACGTCAGCGACCGTCTCTACTGCATGAGCAAGCAGATCTTCGAAGCCAACTATCCCGCCTTCAACCAGTTCTGCATCGACTTGAACGGCGTGCTCGGACTGAAGAACTTCCCCATGCACGTGGAGTTCCGCGTCGACAAGCACACGGGGCGCGCCATCCCGATCGAGGTCAACCCGTTGCGTTTTGCCGGCATGTGCCTCAACGACTTGACGCGCCACACATGTCACCTGCTACCCGTGCAAGCTTACTTCGAGGGCACGCATCCCGACTATTCCACCATGTGGAACGGCATCGAGAATGATGTATTCAGCTTTATCGTCCTGGACAAGCCCTATGACACAAACCGCGTCCTCGATTTCGAGCGCATCAAGCGGCACTTCCATGGCGTGTTGGAGACCCGCGACATCATGAACCCCGCCATGAGCATCTGGGGATTCCTGTTCACGCAGACCACGCCCGAGCATAAAGAGGAACTGAAAGAGATCCTATTCTCCACCTTGGAAGAGTTTATGGCCTAAGTGACAGGTGACGATTAGACGAAGGACTGTTCAAAAAAATAGCAATGGAAGGTGGTATCATACCACCTTTTTTGTTTGTAATCAAAAATTTAAAGAATTTCTTCCATAAAAGAGAAACCTGCCTCCATTTACGGAAGTTCTTGATGGAAGGATTGAAATAAACACTATCTTTGCAGCAAACATTTGCAATATGAAAAACACTTTATTCATTCTCATTACCGCCGTTGCACTGCTCCTTTCCGGATGCACAGGCGAGACGAAACAAAAGGCTTTCAACGAAGGAGAAGCCCTGCAATTCCTCTACCAATACATGCTGCTCGGCGACAGCGTAGATTACACCGAAGACTATTACCGCGAATGCGTCCACTATGCCTTCCTGGCCAAGGAAGAGATGCCCTGGGGCGCAAACATCCCCGAACGCGAGTTCAAACACTTCGTGGTGCCCGTGCGCGTCAACAACGAAGGCCTCGACCGCTTCCGCGCCACCTATTATGAGGAGCTGAAAAACAGAGTCAAGGACTTGTCGCTCAAAGATGCCGTCCTCGAAGTGAACCATTGGTGCCACGAGCACGTCAACTACAAGGGCAGCGACAGCCGCACCAGCGCCCCAATGTCGACCATCAAGACCTCGTGGGGACGCTGCGGCGAGGAATCGACGCTCTTGGTGACCGCCTTGCGCACCGTGGGCATTCCTGCGCGACAGGTCTACACGCCCCGCTGGGCCCACTGCGACGACAACCACGCCTGGGTGGAGGCTTGGGTGGACGGACAATGGCACTTCCTCGGCGCCTGCGAGCCTGAGCCTGTACTCGACCTCGGCTGGTTCAACCTGCCGGCTTCGCGCACCTTATTATTACATACGCGCGTCTTCGGCGACTACGACGGTCCGGAAGAAGTCATCAGCCGCACACGTAACTTCACGGAAATCAACGTGGTGGGCAACTATGGCAAGACTGCCAAGACCACCTTCACCATCGTCGACGAAAACGGGCAGCCGCAAGGTAACCTGCCTGTGGAGTTCAAGATTTACAACTACGCCGAATTCTGCACCGTCGTCACGAAAACCACGGATGCCAACGGCCAGACCTGGCTCACTTCGGGTTTGGGCACTATGATGGCTTACGCCTCAAAAGACGGCAAGTTTGGTTTCGAGGTCTTCAAGGCAGGCGAGAAAGACAACGTCACCATCACCCTCAACCATGACAAGAATGCAACGGAATCCTTTGAGTATGATATGGTTCCGCCCGCCCCGACCAGTGTTTTACCGGAAGTGACACCCGAAATGCGTGCCGAGAACGACCGCCGCATCACCTACGAAGACTCGTTGCGAAATGCCTACATCAAGTCATGCAAAGAGGCTCAAAACGAGTTGATTATGAACACTGGCAACAAAACCTTGTGCCGCATCTACGAGAAGACCTGGGGCAACTACCAAGCCATCGCCGACTTCGTGAGCTATGCCCAAAGCAAGAACCAGGAAATCAAGGCCGTGGAATTGCTCAGCAACATCACCGACAAAGACTTGCGCGATGTCACCCTTGAAGTATTGAAAGACCATCTGGACCATACACTCGACCTCACTTCTTCGGTCATTTCGATGCCTGTGGAACATTATGCGCAATACATCCTCAGTCCGCGCATCAGCAACGAGAACCTTGTGGCCTTCCGCAAGACCTTCACCGAGTTCTTCGACCCGACCGAAGCCCAGCAATACCACGACAATCCTATACTTTTGGCCGACTGGGTGCGCCAAAATATCACCGTCGACGACGAGCTTAATCCGCAACGCATCCCCATTTCGCCTCTCGGCGTTCTGAAAGCCCGCAAGGCCGACCGCCACTCGCGCGACATCTTTTTCGTGGCCATGACCCGCAGTTTAGGCATTGCGGCGCAAGTCAACCCTGTGAATGGCAACGTACAGTATTTCGATGGTACCCAATGGCAAAATGTACAATTCGAAAAAGAGGCCGCAAATGCCTCTGGGACAGGCTATCTCGACATCCAATACGCGCCCATTACTTCCGTGGCCGACCCGAAGTATTACACCCATTTCAGCATCAAGAAGTTTGACGGAAAGAGTTTCCGCCTCCTGGCCTACGACGCCAAAGACCCCGGCATCGACGACGGCATGATGCTTTCGACATTCGAGAAGCCAACGCCTTTGGACGAAGGCATGTATATCCTCACTGCTGGAACTCGCCTTGAAGATGGTACCGCACTGACCCACAGCCAGTTCTTCACCATCAAGGCGGGCAAAACGACACAAGTCGACCTCGTTTTGCGCCAACCTGACAACGAGCTTCGTGTCGTCGGCAGCTTTTACGCCGACAGCAAATTCACCGACCTTGAAAATGGTGAGACCTCCAACGCCAAGCAACTTGTCAAAGACAACTACTTCATCCTCGGCCTTTTGGACCAAGGCAGTGAACCTACCACCCATGCCATGCAAGACATCGCCGCTTTCCGCAAGGACTTTGAAGACAGCAACCTGCCCATCATCTTCATTTTTAGTAATCAGGAAGATTACGACAAGTTCAAACTGAAGAATTTCAATGAGTTGCCAGATGGCATCGTTTACGGCATAGATGAAGGTGAGATACGAAACGAAATCGTTGACGGACTCCACCTCAACACCGACAGTCGCCCCATCTTCCTCATCGCCAACGCCAACAGCGAAGTGGTGTTTGTGAAACAGGGCTACACTATCGGCTTGGGCGAGCAGATGTTGAAGGTGATGGCGAAGTTGAAATGACAAAAAAATAGAGACGCAATGAATCGCGTCTCTACAAGATTTAAGGCTTTAAACAATTTTACAACTTCCTCGCGACTTCCTTCTCGGTATAGCCTTCGATGATGTCGCCGACCTTGATGTCGTTGAAGTTCTCGATGTTCAAGCCGCAGTCCATGCCAGCACTGACTTCCTTGACGTCGTCCTTGTAACGCTTCAAGGAGCCGAGTACACCCGTGTAAATCACGATGCCATCGCGGATGACACGAATCTTAGTGTTGCGTGTGATTTTGCCGTCCAAGACCATACAGCCAGCGATGGTGCCGACCTTGCTGATCTTGAAGGTCTCGCGGATCTCGAGGTTGCAGGTGACCACCTCTTCGATTTCGGGAGCCAACATGCCTTCGATAGCGGCCTTGATTTCCTCGATGGCGGTGTAGATGATGGAGTACAAGCGGATATCAATCTTCTCGTTCTCAGCCATCTTACGCGCCTGTGCGGTAGGACGCACGTTGAAGCCCACGATGACAGCATTGGACGCCGAAGCCAGCATGACGTCAGACTCGCTGATGGCACCCACCGACTTATGAATGACGTTGACCTGCACCTCCTCGGTGGAGAGCTTCAACAAGCTGTCGGCCAAAGCCTCCACAGAGCCGTCCACGTCGGCCTTGACGATGATGTTAAGTTCCTTGAAATCGCCGATGGCGATACGACGGCCGATTTCATCCAACGTGATATGCGGGCTGGTGCGGCGCGTCTGTTCGCGTTGCAACTGTTCACGGCGGTTGGCTATGGCTTTCACCTCGCGCTCATCGGTCATCACGTTGAAGGCATCACCTGGCATGGGAGCTCCATTCAGACCCAGCAACAGCACCGGTACCGAAGGACCAGCCTCCTTGACAGGACGGTTGTGGTCATCGAACATAGCCTTCACCTTACCGTAGGTAGTGCCAGCCAACACCATGTCGCCAATCTTCAAGGTACCGTTCTGCACCAAAATCTTGGCCACATAGCCACGGCCTTTGTCCAAGGCGGACTCGATGACCGTGCCCTTGGCGAGACGGTTGGGGTTGGCCTTCAAGTCGAGGAGTTCGGCTTCGAGAAGCACCTTTTCAAGCAGTGCATCAACGTTCAAACCAATCTTAGCGGCGATTTCCTGATCTTGGTACTTACCACCCCAGCTCTCGACAAGAATGTTCATGTTGGCCAACTGCTCACGAATCTTATCGGGATTGGCGGTGGGCTTATCGATCTTGTTCAGAGCAAAGACAATAGGCACACCAGCAGCTTGAGCATGGTTGATAGCCTCAACCGTCTGCGGCATCACGTTGTCATCGGTAGCGATGACGATAATGGCGACGTCGGTGATCTTGGCACCACGAGCACGCATAGCCGTGAAGGCTTCGTGACCAGGGGTATCCAAGAAGGTAATCTTCTTGCCGCTCTCGGTAGTCACCTCGTAGGCACCAATGTGCTGGGTGATACCACCGGCCTCACCGGCCACCACGTTGGTGTTTCGGATATAGTCCAAGAGTTTGGTCTTACCATGGTCGACGTGACCCATGACGGTGACGACAGGAGCACGGGGGATGAGATCCTCTTCTTTATCGACTTCTTCTGTCTCGGCGATGGCTTCCTGCACATCCGCGCTAACGAAGTCGACTTGGAAGCCGAACTCCTCAGCCACCACGGAGAGGGCTTCGGCATCAAGACGTTGGTTGATGGAGACCGGCATACCGAGACTCATGCAGGTACCGATAACCTTCACCACAGGCACGTTCATCATGGTCGCCAACTCGTTGGCGGTCACGAACTCGGTCACCTTCAATACTTTCTTGTCCTCTTCTTGACGCATCATCTCCTCCATCATAGTGCCCGCCACTGCCTGACGCTTCTCACGACGGTGCTTGGAGGTTTTCGACTTGCCCATAGGAGCGAGGCGCGCCAAGGTATCCTTAATCTGCTTCGAAATTTCCTCTTCGGTCAGTTCTGGTTTCTCTTCGCGTTTTCCTTTCTTATCTTTCTTACTGAGTTTCGGGTTGTCTTTCTGGCCTTTTTTACCACCTTGATCGGCAGGTTTTGGGCCTTTGCCTTGCTTACCAGCATCTTGCTTCTTCCCGCCAGCATTCACATTCGGACCCGTCGGGTTTTCAGACGAGCCTTCAGGCTTGGCACCCGAGATACGTTTGCGTTTCTTTTTCTTTGATTCGCCAGGTTTGCCGCCTTTTTTCTCGACAGGCAGTTCCAAAGTACCCAAAACAGTAGGGCCCGTCAGCTTGGGAGCCTCCAAGCGAATGACTCTTGGTTCAACAGGTTTTTCCTCCTTAGCAGGCGTCACCTTGTTAGGCACTTCCGGCTTTTTCTCCACAGGTTTTTGCTGTTGCGTTTTCTCCTGTTTCTTATCCTGAGGTTTGGCAGATTGTTGTTCAGGTTTCTTTTCCTTTTCCTTTTTCTTTTCATGCTTTTCGCGAGGCTTAGGATCAAGATCAATCTTGCCAAGAATCTTCAGTGGGCTACCAGAAGCCGTTACTTCCTCCTTTTCAGCTTTTTTCTCCTCTGGCTCAACTTTTTCAGGGGTCGAGTCTGGCACTATTTCAGGAGCTACCTCTTTGGTTTCCTTTGGTTTCTCAACCTTTTCGTTCTCAGGTTCAACAGCAGTCGTTTTGACTGCCTTTTTCACTGGCGATGATATTGTATTGCTGCGGATAATCACTTCATCGTGATCTTCTTCCTCAACGGCTTTTTGCGATTGCAATGCCGAATCAACGGAAACACTACCACCCTTGTAAGAGAGGTTACCCAATTTCATGGCCTCATTCTTCACTTCCTTCTCGCCCTGATATTCCTTCACGAGCAGCTCATACATCTCCGATGTGAGCTTCGTGTTGGGAGACGGGTCCACCTGAAATCCCTTTTTGCCAAGGAATTCAACGATGGTATCCTTTCCCACATTGAATTCTTTTGCCGCTTTCGACAATCGAATTGAAAAATTAGTTTCTTCGGACATAGTTTCTTCTTTCTTCGTTTCTCGTTTTTATTTTATATGCCTAAGCATCATTCGGCATCTTGTTCAAATTCAGCGTTCAGGATGCGGAACACATCTCTGACTGTCTCGATTTCAAGGTCGGCACGGTTGGCCACCTCTTCAGGAGTATAGGACAACACATCTTTGGCCGTATCGCAACCCATCCTGACCAAAGAGTCGATGACCCACTGGTCGATTTCATCAGAGAACTCTTGCAAATCAACATCTTCCTCCGAGCTGTTTGCTTCGCTATTGCGGTAGACATCGATTTCATAACCCGTCAACTTGCCAGCGAGCTTGATGTTGTAGCCACCCTTACCAATGGCGAGGCTGATTTGGTCGTTCTCCATATACACATTGGCCATTGTATTGTCGCTGCTTAACACGATATTGGTTATCTTGGCCGGACTCAAAGCACGGGTGATGAGCAACGTAGGATTAGTAGTCCAGTTGATGACATCAATGTTTTCGTTTCGCAGCTCGCGGACGATGCCGTGAATACGCGTTCCCTTCATACCAACGCAAGCGCCGACGGGGTCGATACGGTCGTCGTAGGACTCAACCGCCACCTTGGCACGCTGACCAGGTTCACGGACAATCTTCTTGATGGTGATGAGGCCATCGTAGATCTCAGGAACTTCGGCTTCAAGCAAACGCTGCAGGAAAATCTCGGAAGTACGCGACAAGGTGACCACTGGAGAGCCATTGACACTCTCCACACTCTTCACAATGGCGCGAATGGTGTCACCTTTACTATATTTATCGGTAGGAATCTGCTCGATTTTTGGAAGAATCAGCTCGATATTCTCGTCGTCAATGGCCACAATTTCGCGCTTCCACACGTGAGCCACCTCTGCGGTAATGATTTCGCCGACCTTCTCCTTGTACTTCTGGAAGATGTTTTCTTTCTCATATTCAGACACCTTGGTTTGCAGATTCTGACGAAGAGCAAGAATGTCGCGACGCCCGAAGTTTTCGATACGCAACTCCTCGTTCACTTCTTCTCCCACCTCGAAATCAGGTTCAATCTTGATGGCATCCGACAGCTTAATCTGTCGCACTGGATCGGTCAGCTCGTCATCCTCAACCACGGTGCGATTGTGATAGATTTCGAAGTCACCTTTATCAACATTCACGATGATGTCGATGAAGTCGGTAGTGTCGGTATCGAACTTCTTGTTCAACATGCCACGGAACACATCCTCAATGATGCGCATCATGGCTTCACGGTCGATGTTCTTGAATTCCTTGAATTCCGAGAAAGTTTCTACTAATTTGTAGTTGTCCATTTTTATATTGTTGATTTAAATATTCAAAGATTTAAAATTCAAAGACTTAAAAGATTATTGCTGGTTTGATCTCCACTTTATTTCTTTCAAAAAACAGGTTGGCGGGTTCCTCAGCGGATTTTTTTTTGGTAGCCTTCTTGGGTGCGGGGACAAATTCCACCCTCTCAGCATCGAAGCTCACTAACTTGCCTTGCATCTTACCCGTTTCTTTGGTCTTCACTTCCACATCCTTACCCACATATTTCTGTAACTGACGGTCCATCTTCAAGGCACCCGAGAGACCCCATGAGAACACGCTCAGCTCGTAATCCTCCACATCGCGGTCCATTTTTTCATTGATGAAACGGCTCAATTCGGCGCAATGGTCGATATTGACGGCCGAGTCTGAATCGATGTAGACCTCAATCACGTTGTTGGGCTTCACCTTCACTTCCACAAGGAAGCGGTCGCTGTTGGTGAGGGCTTCTTCGCAGAGGGTTGATACTTGTTCCTTGTTAATCATTTAAAATTCAAAGATTTAAGATTCAAAATTCAAAATTCCAACTTCAAATAAAAAAACCTGTTACTCAAAGTAGCAGGTCTTTTCTTCCACCTTAAGTTGTCGAGCAAGGATTCGAACCTTGACAGGCAGAACCAAAATCTGCAGTGCTGCCATTACACCACTCGACATCATTCGTTCCCGAATGCGGCTGCAAAAGTACAACTAATTTCGTTACGCGCAAGCGTTTTTTTCATTTTTTTCGAAAAAAAGCAAAATAATAATCATTATTTCATCGTTTATAAGATTAAAACGCTGTATAAATGTAAGAAAACAGCCTAACATATTCCAAAAAACCCTATTTTTGCAAGCTATATCCGAATGAATCATCAATTACAAACAATAAAATGAAGAACATCAGACTGATTCTTGCTGTTTTGCTCGTTGCAGCATTCAGCACCGTTTCATTTGCCCAAGAAGGCAAAACTTTGAAACGCAAAGTGGCCATCGGCCGATTCACCAATGAGACCCAGTATGGGAAAGGCATTTTCTACGACCGCGAGAATGACCCTATGCGCAAGCAAGCCATGGACATTCTTTCGTCGAAACTCGCAGCCAGCGAAAAGTTCATCCTGTTGGAACGTGACGACCTTGATGTCATCGTCAAGGAAGCCGGAAGCGAAATGCAGAAGATTGGTGCCGACTATATCATTCTTGGCTCCATCACGCAATTTGGTCGCAAGACAGAAGGCGACGAAGGTATCTTCAGCAGTACCAAGACACAAACTGTTGAGGCTACCGTGAACGTGCGCCTCGTCGATGTGGCATCAGGCCTCATCATCTATTCCGATGAAGCAAAAGGCCAAGCCGAAACCTCTTCGAAAACCACTTTGGGCATTGGCGGCACAGCCGGATTCGATGCCACGCTGAGCGACAAAGCCATCTCGGCTGCACTCACCCAACTTGTCGAGAACATCATCAACAAATGCATGGACAAGCCTTGGAGAGGCTATATCTTAACCGTTGAGGATGGTGAATATGTCATTTCGGGCGGTGTCACAGAAGGTATCACCCCTGGCACCACGTTTGGCTTATATAAAAAAGGTAAAATGGTCAACAACCCGCAAACTGGCGCCAACGTTGAACTCCCTGGCAAGAGATTGGGACAAGTCACCGTGACTGCCAACTTCGGCGATACCCCAGAAACAGAAATCTCCTTTGCCACTTACGAAGGCGAAGCCATCGATACCGACCATCTTGAACTTTATTATTTAATGGAGAAATAAACTATGAAAAAGATAATCATCGCAACCTTATGCCTTTTCGTGGCCACCCTGTTCAATTCATGTGGTGTGGGCAACTATACCGTAACCTCAGGCGTTGAAGACAAAGCTTCAGTGTGCTTCTCAGCCTCAAGTGCCTATGATATCAATGTTACCATCGACGACCAACATTTTACCACAACCACCGTCAAAAACATTGCCCATAAAACCCGCCGTAACATCAAGGAAACGGCCAAAAGTGCCATTCAGACCACTCCTGGCAGACACACAATTGAAGTGAAACGCAACGGTCAAACCGTCTATTCCAAGGAAGTGATGCTCTCTACGGGCGACACCAAAATCATCGAGTTATGAAGAAGTTGCTTATTCTCATAGGCATAACCTTGGCACTCAGTTCGTGCATCGAAACCAAGCCGATGCTATACAACTGGGGGTACAAAAACAGTTCAAAAAACGCCTCGGAATACGAAACACTGCTTTACGACAACTACCATTCACAAACTCCAGAGAGCGTTTGCGCCCTTTTGTGCCAATACGAGTACATGGTCACCCATCCCGGAGGCCAACGAGGCGTGATTCCTCCTGGCATCTGCGCCGAATATGGCTACCTTCTCCTCAGTTCAGGCACTGCTGATACCTTCCTCAACCACGCCACAAAAAAGCAAAAAGAGACATTCGGCGCTATGAGCGACTACAGCACGTCATTCAGAGAGAAAGGAATCGAAATGCTGCAAAAAGAGATGGAGTTGTATCCCGAATCTTCCGTTTTCATCCAACCCTTAGTCCAAAAATTCAGCCAACAATAGCCATGAAAAAGTTCCACTTCATCCTCATCGCATTCTGCGCGCTACTGTTTGCATCGTGCGAAACACTGAACCATACACGCGGCGAGTTGTATCCCAAAATGTATGATGAAAAACCCGTGACTTTGTTGGTCATGCCCCCTATCAACAACTCTAATAACGTAGAAGCCAAGGACTTGCTTTACACTTCCATCAGCCAACCATTGGCTGAAGCAGGTTACTATGTCATCTCGCCCCACTTGGCCATGGAAATCTTCAAGGCGGAAAGTGCCTACGATGCAGAGAACTTCATTGAAGGAAACGTGGGCATGTTCGGCAAGGTATTTGGTGCCGATGCCGTCATCTTCTCTGTGATTGACGAATGGAAGAAGAAAGGTTTCGGTATTGAGACCAAAATCACCTATATCGTGAAGTCGACGCGCACGAACGAAGTATTGTTCGATCGCACCTGTGACCTTTACCTTGACCTGAGCGACAACAATTACTATGGTGGCGGCTTGGTAGGCTCGTTGGCCAACCTTGCCGTGTCGGCCATTAACACTGCCTTGACCGATCACATCGTGGCGGCACGCAATTGCAACCAGTACATTTTCGCGGACATACCACAAGGCAAATACAGAGCCGAACACATGCAAGACCAAGAAACTCCTGCTCGCGACAAGAACATTTCGGCTACCGTTAAGAAATAAAGGTTCGCACCTATCAAAGAATCAACAAGTAACATAAATATCATTATGACATTCAAAAGGTTAAACAACATTACAGGATGGCTGGCAGGACTGATTGCCACCGTCGTGTATTTCCTCACGCTGGAACCTACCGTGAGCTGGTGGGACTGCGGCGAGTACATTTCAACGGCTTACAAACTTCAAGTGGGTCACCCGCCTGGGGCACCGTTGTTCCAGATGATTGGACGTTTCTTCTCACTCTTTGCGGGTGGCGATGTCACCAAGGTGGCCATGATGGTCAACGTGATGTCGGCCATTTGCAGCGGTCTCACCATCGTCTTCCTTTTCTGGACCATCACCATGATGGTGCGAAAAGTGTGGATGAAGGAAGGCGAAGACGCACCTTGGGTAAATAAAATAGGTGTGCTGCTGGCTGGATTTGTCGGCGCAGTGGCTTACACCTTCACCGAGTCATTTTGGTTCAACGCCGTGGAGGGCGAGGTCTATGCCATGTCTTCACTTTTCACAGCCATTACCTTCTGGGCTATCTTGAAATGGGAGCAAGTGGCCGATGACCCCAAAAGCACACGTTGGATCATCTTCATCGCCTTCCTCATTGGCCTTTCCATCGGTGTACACTTGCTTAACTTGCTGTGTATCCCAGCTTTCGTGTATGTAGTTTACTTTAAAAAATGGAAAAAGACCTCGTTCTGGGGCTTTGTTCTGGCAGGTGTCGTCTCCGTGGCTTTGTTGTGGTTCATCAACATGTTCCTCGTGCCCCAAGTCATCAACATGGCGGGCAAGATGGAATTGTTCTTTGTGAACTCACTTGGCGCACCTTTTAACCTTGGTTCCATTGTCTATTTCGCCATCATCATCGGCCTCATCATCTGGGGATTGTGGTACACGGGCAAGAAAGGCAAGGTGATTTGGAACACTGCCATCCTCTCCTTTATGTTTATCCTCATCGGCTATTCATCGTTCTTCATGCTGATTATCCGTGCCAACACCAACACGCCCATCAACGAGAACGAACCGAAGGAAGCCCTTTCGATGCTGTCGTACATCAACCGCGACCAATATGGCAGTTGGCCGTTGCTTTATGGGCCTTATTACAATGCCCCCGTTGTTGATCTGAAAGACGGCAAGCCTGTGTATGTCAAGGACAAAGAAGCAGGTCGCTACGTCATCACCGACGACAACAAACGAAGCGTTCCCGTATATCCTGACGAAATGAAGACCCTCTTCCCGCGCATGTGGAGCACACAAAAAGGCTCACACTCAGAGATATACGAGAGCTATCGCAAGAATGAAAACGGTGTGGTCACAGGCACGCCCGTACGTGTTAGGAACTACCGTGGAGAATCAGTCATGGTCAACAAGCCCACTTTTGGACAAAACCTGAAATTCTTCATCAACTACCAATGCAATTGGATGTATTGGCGCTACTTCATGTGGAATTTCGTGGGTCGTCAGAACGACATCGAGAGCCAGGGTGAACTGAGCCACGGCAACTGGCTCAGCGGCATCAGTTTCATCGACAACGCCCGACTTGGCGACCAGGACAACATCCCTGCCTGCATGCAAAACCCAGGACGCACCACCTATTATTTCTTGCCTCTCATTCTGGGTCTCATCGGCTTGTTTTGGCTGCTTAAGAACGACCTGAAGCAGAGTTGGATCATCTTCCTGCTCTTCTTCATGACAGGTTTGGCCATCATTATCTATTTGAACCAAACGCCGCAACAACCCCGTGAGCGCGACTACAGTTATGCAGGCTCATTCTATGCCTTCGCCATTTGGATTGGTTTTGGCGTCATCGCCATCATCGACTGGATCGGCAAGTTGACCAAGAAGAACAGCATGGTTACCACCGTAGCGATCGGATTGGCCTGCTTTCTTGCCGTGCCTTGTGTTTTGGCCTCCAATGGCTGGGAAGAACACAACCGTTCGGGCAAGACCTCGGCCCGCGACTGGGCAAGAAACTACCTCGCCCAATTGCCTCCTAACTCGGTTATTTTCACCAGAGGTGACAACGATACTTTCCCCTTGTGGTACGTACAAGAGGTAGAAGGCTTCCGCACCGATGTGCGTGTATGCAACTACATGCTTTCGAGCGGCTATTGGTATGTTCACCAAATGGGGCGCAAAGTGTATGAATCCGAGAAACTTCCGCTCACATTGACCCAGAAAGAATACGACAACGGCATCAACGAATCGATACCTGTCGAAGAGGAAGATTACTTCCAGGGCAAACAGGTGGAGCTGAAGCAGGTCATCGACTTCATCCACAACCCCAAGGCAGTGAAACGTTACGTAGGCGGCACCTACAATTACATCCCTTGCCGCAATGTGAAGCTTACTGTCGACAAAGAGGCCTGCATACGTAATGGCATTGTTCCAGAAAGCATGCAAGACCAAATCGTTGATGAAATCACGTGGGAAATCAAGGACAACTGGTTATACAAAAACTCCATTATGCTCTTGGACTTCTTCGCCACCAACAATTGGGAACGCCCAGTGTATTTCACCTCGTTCAGCGACATGTCGAAGGTGCTCGGCATCGACAAATACCTCCACATGGAAGGCTTGGCCTATCGTTTCATCCCCGTTGAGGCCGAAGATTACATCAAGGCCTATCGTGGCGGCGTGTATCGTGACGGCAGCTATGACCTCTTGGTCACCAAAGCCGACCAAGGCATCACCAATTGGGGTAGCTTGAACCAAGAAGGCGTGGTGCCCGACCGCGAGAGCGTGCGCAACACGAGCTATGCCCAGTTGGCTTATTCGCGTTTGGCTCAGGCCCTGGTCAACCACGACCAATTTGATTCGGCTGTCATCGTGATGGACAAGTTCCAGGATTTCTTCCCCAACGAGAAATTCCCTGCCGAGATCCACACTTACCAGTTCCCGGAGATGTACTACATCTGCGGTGCCACCGACAAGGGTGACGACTATATGATGAAGCTGGTCGACAATTATTGCGACAAGATTCATTACTATGGGGGCATGAAGCCAAAGTTCCAAAAATACTACGAGGAAGACATTGAGGAAGGCTTAAGTCTGCTCAAGCACTTCAGTGGCGTGGCGAAGAAATACGAACGCAACGAGTTGGCGCAACTGATTACCGACCGGATGATGCAATACATTGATATGTTTTATATAGAATAATCTCCGATTGTATTGAAAGAAAACCAGCATTTGGAGCTTTCCAGATGCTGGTTTTTTCTTATAGCTTATCGAATGTACTATTCACAATCACTCATTCGCAACCAATTTCTTACGATTCACAAAGCTCCAAACGATCATCCCAATGCCAATAAGGACGAAGGGGACGCTCAGCCATTGACCCATATCGAAGACCATGTTGCGCTCGAAATCGACTTGGACATTTTTCAAGAACTCAATGCAGATGCGCGAGCCGAAGATGATGACGAGGAAAGTGCCAAACATCAGTCCGGGCTGCTTATGGCCGAGGTCGCGCTTGTAGTACATCCACAAAAGAATGCCCATCGCCACAAGGCAGAAGAAAGCCTCATAAAGTCCCGTCGGGTGGCAAGGCAGCCACTCGCTTGGCGGACAAGGGGCATCCCAAGCGTTACAAGCCGTGTAGTTGTCGACCGTGCCGCAGAATTGCTCCGCACCACGCAAAAAGACGAAGCCCCAAGGCAATGAAGTCGGTGTGCCATATATCTCATGGTTAATCACATTGCCCACGCGAATCAATGCCCCGACAAGGCACACCGCCACCACAATGCGGTCGAGAATCCAGATGTAGTTGATATGTTGCAAGTCATTTTTCTCCTTCTTCGACTTGTTATAGTTGCGCACATAAAGCCACAAGCCTATCAAAATACCGATGGCGCCGCCGTGGCTGGCCAAACCGCCTTCCCAAACCGCAAAGATTTTCAAAGGATTAGAAAGATAGTAATCAGGTTCATAAAAGAGGCAATGCCCGAGGCGTGCTCCGACAACGGTTGAAACAAGCATATAGATGAGCAACTTATCCAACGCATCCTCGGCCATTTTCTCTCTCTGGTAAATGCGTTTCATGATAAAGTAACCGATTAAAAAGCCCAAAGCCCACAGCAGGCCGTACCAACGGACTTGAAGGCTCCCTAAATGGAAAAGCACTGGGTCGACATTCCAGGTGATGTAGTTTAAAATCATGGTCTTATATTTTGCGGCAAAAGTAATGATAATTGTTGAATCGTTGATTGTTTAATTGTTTAATTGTTGGCTTATGGCCTATAACTTATAGCCTATGGCTGCCCCAATACAAAGGCAAGCCATAGGCTATAGGCCATTGGCCTAGTCGAAAAAAATTCATAAAAATGTAACTTTTTTTCCATTTCTCCGTATTACCTTTGTAACGATGGACAGAAGTCAGTACAACCAGTGCGTGGAGCAATATGCCGACCAGCTTTTCCGCTTCGCGTTCTCAAGCCTCCGCAACCGCGAGCAGGCCGAGGACGTGGTGCAGGAGAGCTTTGCACGCGTTTGGGAGAAGGTGAAAACCATAGACTTTGCCACAGCCAAGACCTACCTCTTCGCCACCGCCCACCATGCCATGATTGACGAAGTCCGTCGCAACCAACGTTTTGCCAGCCTGGAAGAACAAGCGCCGAACGTCGAACAAGGGAGCAACATCCCCTACCCCGACGTGAACGACATCCTGCACAAAGCCATCGGCACCCTGCCCGAAGCGCAACGCAACGTCCTACTCCTACGCGACTACGAAGGCTATTCGTACCGCGAAATCGGCGACATCACGGGGCAGAGCGAGTCGCAGGTGAAGGTGAACATCTTCCGCGCCCGCACCGCATTGAAAAACAAACTGAAAAGCATCGACAACCTCATCGACAACGAGCCATGAACATCACTATTGACAACTACGAAGCCTATCTCCTTGATTATGTAGAGGGCAACCTCAGCCCCGAAGGGGCGGCAGAACTGCGGCAATTCGTCGTAGCCCAAGGCTTAGACTGGGACGAACTCACCGAAGAGCTTCCGCATTTGGAGGCTCCTGCCCTTGCCTATGAAAACAAGGAAGGCCTGAAGAAAAAAGCGGCCGTCGTACCGCTCTACGCCAAAATCGCCTCGGCTGCCGCCGCTGCAGGGCTGCTGCTCACCGTCGGACTTTGGCCTGAAAAGTCGTTGCCGAAAGTGGAGCCGATTGCTGAGCTACAACCTATTGCCGCAACACGCATCGATAGGCCGTTGGAAAGGCTTGCCTTGCAGACAAGACCCACCCAGTTTGTCAAACAGAATGTCGTGGTCAGAGAAAAAAAGGTCGAGGTTGAGAAGGTTGTCGTGGAAAAAACAGAGATGCCGCTTGTGGCAGAATTGCCGTCCATCAAATCGGAATCGATGCAAATCGGAAGCTCCATTTCTGGTTTCATGGAGCCGGATCTCGCGCTCTTGGCATATCGGATGAGCACCGAACGGGCTTTTTCGCAACTCAATGGCAATTCGTTTGAGGAAAACGTTGAAGACGAAGGCGTTTCCTTTATCGGCAGAGGTTTGCTGTGGCTGACGGGTGGTCGCCACTCGAGCTTCGCCAGCCTCATCAACTCGGGATTGAGCCAAGCCAAGAAAGAGACCATCGAGGCCGCCACCGACATCGCCTTGGCCGCTTACCAACGCGCCGATGAGCAGCTTGAAGAAGCCAAGGAACGGTGGGAGGAGAAACGCGGGGAGTGAGTTTTTTTCACGCAGAACACGCTGAATTATGGGAAGCGCGAAGCGACGCTGTTTCTTCTCACGCAGAACACGCAGAACTTTGGGAATGGTCGCCGCTTCGCGCCGACACGTTTCGCGTCATTAAGCAAAACAAAGCAATCCAGAGAATAACATCCCTAGATTGCTTCGCTTTGCTCGCAATGACGCGAAGCGGCGAGAAATAAACGCCCGACAGGTTCTGCGTATTCTGCGATTTCTGCGTGAAATAATATTTGCGTGAAACCAAATCAGAAATTGATACTGAACCCCAACATGAGCGGGTGTGCCTTGGCTGCATCACGACCTTTAACGTAGGTGGGGACAAGCGCATAGTTGGCGAAGAAGCCCAAATTCTCGCCACCGATGCGCAGCGAGGCATCGCACTTGAATAGGTTGGTCAAGTAGTTGTTATAGGTCTTCTCATTGCTGCCGTCGGCATACTTGATGCGGGTCCAAGAGGCGAGGCGGATGCCGCCCGTCACACCAAAGTCGATGTAGAAATGGCGCGTTGGCCTCACTTCGATCATCAGCGGGACCTGGGCATAGAGCAGGCCAAACTTGCTGTTCTTCACTGGGCGGTCGTCGGGCAGCAAAGTGTTTACCAACTCATTGTTTTCCACCGTCATCCGGATATAGTTTTTCCAACTGTAGTTGTTCCAACCGATGCCGATGCCCGTGAACAGACCGACCGTGTGCCTCCTGTTGAAAGCAATGCCCACGTCGGCGATGTTGAAGCCGAAATACCAACTACGCATCGGGCGGATGGCCATCAAGTCATCGGGGCCTGTGTAGGTGTTCATGGCCGATGGGTCAAGGAGCATGTTCAAGCCTGCCTCGAAGCCATTCCAATGGGCATCGAAGAGGAGGTTCCTCTTCTCGACGCATTTTCTTTCAGAGCTGTAGCTATAGGAAATCGCGCCCTTGTACTCATCCGACATAATCTCGCCCGTACCTGTTGAGGTGAAACGCGATTGGTCATAATGCAATTCAGGTATCCGCAAGTCGCCTGAACCCGTGAGTGTGGCGTTAATCATCTTGCATTGCCCCTTGAGCGTGACATCGCCTGATCCAATCATTTTAATGTTGATGGTATCATAATCCACGTCCAACCTAATGTCGCCTGAACCCAACACAACAATGTCGAGCGTGTTGCCCTTTATCACGCCGCTGCCAATGACATCGCCAGAACCGCGAATGATGATATTGTCAAGCTGCGGCATGGCGACATCATAATCACTTGAGCCTTTAAAAAACACATTGCCATCCACTACATACCTGTCGGAAGCGCCCATGTCGCCACTCGAGAGCGAGAATCCGTCCTGACTTTGCCTGATTGTCACATTGCCGGAACCTTCAACAGTGATGGAATGAGCCTGCAGGTCATCATTCTTCAAAAGCTGATAGTTGAAGGACTTATCAAACTTGTCGCCCCACTTTTCCATCTCTTTCCCCCACTGTTCCATTTCCTTGCCCCATTGTTCCATGTCTCTCTCAAACGACTTCCAATCTATGGAATCCGAAAGATGCTGCATATTCACCCCCAACTCGTGCATCCATTCGGAAAACTGCTCTTGCATTTGCGACAATTCAGCCATTCGGCTCTTCATGATGCTATCCGTTTTGGGATCAATCGGTTTGGGCTCATTCACCTGTGCCTTCATCGTTCCGAAGGCCAGCAGCAGCATGGCTGCAAAAAATAATCTAGTTTTCATTTCGTTTAGGTTTTAATTATTTCTCTTGTTACTTTTGTTCTTCGCGAAAACATCAGTAATACGGAGAAACCGGGAAAAAGTTACAGCCTTCACTCAAAAAAAGCGGAAAAATAGCATTTACGCTCTGCAGTAAGGGTATCGCCTTCGGTCAATTGCAGTTTCACGTAAACCTTTTGCAAGTCGGCATTAGCCAAGAATTCTCTTAAGCCGTCAACGACAAATTTCCGATTCTCGTTGGCATCCAACTTCACCTTCACTTTTTGCTCAAACAACGGACGGTCTTTGAGCTCATCAACTTTGAGGTCTTCAAGGTCGCACACCTTGACCGTCAGCATGCCATCAATGTCGCGAAGCAAGTCGGATGTGACAAAAACGCCATAGTCCTTCCTGTCGAGACTCAAAAGCACAGGCGCATAGAGCGTCTTAAGCCTTTCTTGGAACACCTTGGGGTTGCCGTAATAGTCGATGGACGACCACGAAGTCACAGGCCATGCATCGTTGAGTTGCCAATAGAGCGTGCCCATGTTGTAAGGCTTCGCCGTGCGGTGCGCCTCGATGGCGACTTCCATGCCGTAGGCTTGCGAGAGTTGGCTCAGATGCACATACTCCTCAAAGTCCTTCGGCTGAACGTCGGGATAATACCGTTGGATGAAGTCGTCGATTTGGCGTGTGCCACGGGCATGTTTTTGGTGTGCCGCAATCACCTTAGCATCCATACTCAATTCCTCGCCATCTGCTATCTTCAGCAAAGTCGAATAATCGGGATAGCTTTGGTAGCCGTACTCGCTGTTGAAGCGGCCCACCTTCTCGCGATAGACCTCGAATGGCTGCTCGCCCCACCAAACGCCCCAATAGTGCACATCGCCTTGGGTGAGGCTTTCAGGCCGGCCCCACCCTTTCGAAGGCGAACTCGGCCAATAGGGGCGCGTGCCGTCAAATTGCGCAACGGCTTGAGGCAGGATGTCTTCAAACAATCGGTCATAGCCTGCTTTGATGGCTTTGTCGTCTTCCTCGCTCCAGCCCAATGACTGTTGCCAGCCCCAGTTATAGTAGCCCTCCGAAATCTCGTTGCCACCACACCACAAGGCCAACGAAGGATGCGAAGCCAAGCGTTTCACCTGCTCCTCCGCCTCGATTTGGGCGTTTTCGAGGAAAGCCTCGTCGTAGGGATACATTGTGCCGGCATACATGAAGTCCTCCCAAACCAGGATGCCATATTTGTCGCAAAGCGTGAAAAAGTCGTCAGAGGGATAAATGCCGCCGCCCCACACGCGCAGCATGTTGAAATGAGCGTCTTTGGCTTGCTCCAAGAGACGAATCGTATGGTCAACATCATTCCAGGTCTCAATCATGTCCTCTGGAATATAGTTCGCGCCTTTGGCAAAGAATGGCACACCGTTCACCTTAAAATAGAACGCCCGCCCGATGCTATCAGGCTCATCCACCATCTCAAAGGTTTTAATACCAGACCATATTTTCTTAAAATCCAGAACCTTATCCCCATCTTTTAGGAGAACATCAAAGACATATAGCGGTTGTTCGCCCATCTCGTTGGGCCACCACAACTCTGGATTTTCTATTTCAAAGTTCAGGTTTTCGTTTTGGCTACCGCCTTTAATGTGTATGGTTTTCTGACTGTTTTTCTCACCATTGACATAAATTTCCGCCATGTAATTTCCTTCAGCCCTGCTTTCCACATCAAGGCACAAACGCATCGTAGCCTTCTCGTTATCAATGTTTTCTGTGACAATATATGCGTTTTGCAATTTCGCATCCGACCAACCGATCAATTCCACCCGTTTCCAAATGCCCACGTTCTTGTACTTCGGTGCCCAGTCCCAGCCGTGCTGGTAAGGTGCTTTGCGCGAAACGGCGTATTTCTCGGGCAATCGAGGCTGATGTTGCTCATACAAAGCCAATTGAGTGCTGTCATAACGAAGGAAATGCACCTCCAAAAGGTTGTCTTTCTTTTTCAGCAAGTCTTTCACCTCGTGTTTCCAAACGCGGAATTGGTTGTCAGCAAAGAAGAGTTTTTCGCCGTTCAATTTCACTTCAGCGTATGTATCAATGCCGTCAAATTCCAATTCAACATTCTCTTTTCCAAGCAAATCCTTGTCCGTATCGAAACGCAAGGTGTATTCCCACGGATGATCTGAAATCCAGAGCAATTGGTTTTCCACCGTGCCGAGATAGGGATGCGGTATCAGGCCGTTGTCATAAAGACTCTGCTGCACCACCGAAGGCACATCGACCTGCATATTAATATTTAAGGTGTCACCAGTGAGCATCCAGCCTTGGTTGAGGAGTTGCACAACGACGTTTTGCTTTTCAACTTGTTGACACGCCAAAAAGGCGAAGGCCAATAGAATCAGAGGAAGTAGTTTTTTCATTGTGAGTTTTTTTTGGCACGCAGAATGCGCAGAATTTTATGAACCTACCGGACGCCTATTTTTCGTCGCTTCGCGCTTCTGCGTATTCTGCGAATTCTGCGTGAGATAATTATTCCTGCGTGAGACAATTAAAACGGATTCAGAATCTTTTCCATCTCGTAAATCAAGTCCTTGTTCGACTCGGTCCAGACCATCGTCGCGCCTGTCGCATCCTTCTGGTTAGGATAGAGTTTCTCATTGAAGCGCGGCACCCAATGCGCCAACGAGGCGTGGCAATGCACCGTGCCCGTCATATTCAAGATGTCCTTCACGTTGCCAAGGTTGATGCCGCCGCCCGGCATGATGCCGATTTTGTCGCCATAGCGCAGCTGCATCTCCGCAATCATCGGGACACCCTCCAAAGCTGTGGGCTTGCCACCCGAAGTGAGGATTTTGTCGAAACCGAGTTCAATCAGTTTCTCGACCGCTTCGAATGGCTTCACACAGGCATCGATGGCGCGATGGAAAGTGAACTTCAAGCCTTCGCCTGCTCCCATCAAAGCCTTAATCGTCTCAACATCAAGCTCTCCCTTGTCGTTCAAAGCTCCGATGACCACGCCTTCAAAACCCAGCTTCTTGCAAAGCATGATGTCGGTCTTCATCATCTCGACTTCTTCCTCGTCGTAGATGTAGTTGCCTGGTCGCGGACGGATGAGCACGCGCATAGGGATAAACGAAATGTCAATGGCCTTTGCCAAAGTGCCGAAAGAAGGCGTGACGCCACCCACTTCGAGACACTCGCACAACTCCACGCACTGAGCGCAGCCGTCCATCGCATTCTGCAACGACTTGATGCCGTTGGCACAGATTTCTAGTCTAATCATAGTTTTAGAATTTTGGGGCAAAGATATTGATTTTGTTGAAGTGTTGAAGTGTTGAGTGTTGAATTGTTTAATTGTTGGTGGAAAAGGACGCAAATTGTGAAAAAAACACTATTTTTGCACAACAAAAAGACAGAAAGCCATGTCAGAGAAAGAAATCAACGCCTATCGCTTGACTTCGTTGGAGGAACCAACGGATGAGATGCTGGCGTATATCATGCGGGAAGTGGCGGAGGAAGCTAATCAAAAATATGACGAGGCACTTGAACGCTATTTTAACGAAATCAAGGAATTGTACAAAAAGCAGTACGGCAATAGAGCATGACCTTGCAGGAAAGAAAACCGGTTCTGATAGTTATTGCTGGTCCTAACGGCAGCGGAAAGACTTCAATTACAGGGAAAATCCTTCATCATGAATGGATGGAGGACTCGGTGTATATCAACCCTGACATTGTTGCTCAAGAGCGTTTTGGAGATTGGAACTCAAGGGAAGCCATCATGCAGGCTGTGAAGTATTGCGAAGATTGGAGAGAACAATGCCTGAAAGAAAAACAAAGTTTGATTTTTGAAACAGTCCTATCAGCGACCGACAAAGTAGATTACATTTTGAGAGCCAAAGAGTCGGGATTCTTTGTCAGATTGTTTTTCGTGTGCACCCAATCACCTATTATTAATGCATCAAGAATTGCAAAGCGAGTGATGGAAGGAGGCCATGATGTTCCCATAACAAAGGTTATCTCGCGTTACCAGAAGTCTATCGCTAATTGCAAGTTTCTTTCCGACAAAACCGACCGAACTTATTTATACGACAATTCCGTTGATCGTGCAGATGCCTCTTTGCTTCTGCGCCTTTCTAACGGTATCATCGTGAAAAGATATGTGGAGCAACTGCCCGAATGGGCGATACAGATAATTGAATAATATTATTACAACAAACTATAAACCAATAAAATAAATATAATAAAGTAACAACATAACATAACCCCTGAGCTTTACGCTCTTGTTCTCAATCCGTAAAATCTGGTAAATTTTCGCAGGAGAATAAGTAAGCGGAAAGTTTGCGTTTTAAGGCGCAAACTTTTTTGTGCTTATTACTGCATCGGTTTACCAGAGCCTACGGATTTAATAAGCAATAAACGAAAAGTGAGCGCCTTTCTTTATGGCTTGCTGGCAAGGGCAAAAGGCCTTTCCTAACCGCACAGCACCATGAAAACGAAAACACCACAAGAAAATCCAGAATTCCATTTAGGACAACTCATTAAAGCCGAACTCGCACACCAAGGCCGCACAGCCACCTGGCTTGCCAAGCAGGTGCATTGTACCCCCGAAAATATCTACAAGACTTATCGCCAAAAGTGGGTCTCCATGCCACTACTTTTTGAAATCAGCAAGGCGTTGGATTGTGATTTCTTCAAGGCTTGTTCGGAGTATCTTGAGAGGTAGAAAACAAACTAATGATTATGGTTTTTCGAGAAAATGATTCAGTTTTATTGGTAAAATGAGTTAGTAGTAAAAACCTGAAACGAAATGGTTTATGTGTAATTTTGCACATTCAACAATTCAAATCAATGTTTAGTTAATGATTATGTATATTTTTGCCAAAACAACGACCCATTTAATTCCAAATAAGATGAAAAAACATGTTATTACCTTAAGTCTTTTGATTGGCATTGCAGCCAATTGTTTTGCCTATGACTTCTCTGCAGTTTGCGAATCTGGTCAGACATTGTATTACACCATTCTCAATGATCAGTATCATAGAGTGATTGTTGATAGGGGAGAAGAATTTTTTATTAGTGGAGATGTGATTGTTCCCATGACAGTGGAACATAATGGCATAACCTATACCGTATATGGAATTGGGGAGCATGCTTTTATTGGTGATACTTTGTTGAGCTCCATCATTTTGTCCGACAGTATCCGTTATATTCAAGAAGGCGCATTTTTCAAGTGTTCCAATCTCCGTCATACAAGTTTGGGCACTAGTGTTCAGAGCATTGGAAACTCCGTGTTTTCTAGATGCAGCAAACTTGAATCTATTGATTTTTCGGACGCATTGTTTTCTATTGGAGATAGGACTTTTAGCAGTTGCGCTTTTCAATCTATCTCAATTCCAAATAGTGTTGTTGAGATGGGTGAGGCTGTGTTTTCAGATTGTAGTTTATTAAAGGTAGCCATCCTTCCAGATTCTTTATGTTGGGGAATAACCACTTCTATGTTTGAGAATTGTACGAATTTGCAAAGAGTTGAATTGCCAAACCAAATCAATGCGATTGGACCACATGCTTTTGAGAATTGTTCATTTCTAGAATCTATTGAGTTGTCGACAATGATTGATGGCATTGGATCTTACGCTTTTTCTGGTTGTTCAAGTCTTATTGAAGCAAATCTAATTCTAAATGATAGAGCGAGAGTAAGCGCATCTGCATTTTATAATTGTAGCAATTTGAAACGATTGCTCATAGATGTTCCCTATAGTTATGGAGATGTTTATTTGGAATCAAATGCATTCAAAGGCACGGGATTAGAGTCCATAACAATAAAATGCCAAAAAAAGCCAAATATTACTCAAAACACTTTTGAAGGTGTTTCCAAAACCATCCCAATAATTGTTCCTTGCGGATTGGCGCCTCTATACGAAGATGCAGAATATTGGGGTGAATTTACCAATATTCAGGAGGATTTGTTGTATTCATACAACATTGTGACTGATTATGATGGCATGGGAACGGTTCAAATCCTTCATGAGCCGACTTCATGTGAAGATGGATTGTTGGAATTATTGGCCATTCCTCAAGATGGATTTAGGTTTATCAATTGGTACATTTCAGATTACGGTTTTGTTTCAATTAGCAACCCTTTAAGCATCGAGCCTTTTGCAGATGGTCCAATCAAAGCCATTTTCGACCAAACAGGTGTTGATGAAAACAGCTTGGCGATAGATGTTTACCCGAACCCAACAGATGGAATAATATGCATCGACATCGAGGGCTTGGAAAGAATCGAGGTGTATGCTATCAATGGACAATTCATCAAGGAGTCCAGTAGTAATGAGGTAGATATCACTGCGCAAGACGCGGGAACCTATCTATTAAAGGTGTTTACCTCATCCGGATGCGTTACGAAGCAGATTATCAAACAATAAGTCCAAACAGCATGCTACGCAATAATACTACTTAACATGTAGTGGTAAGCGAGAATCAAACATTATTACATCCCTAAGTTCAACATAGAAGTGCGAAAAAATAGGAGAAGTTACACATCGGCATTAATTGAAATGCCAGAGTAGATCAGCAAGCCCTTTTCCCTGATGTTTTGGACTAGGATTACGTTGGAAGAAT
>Ga0247611_10000746_pt1 | contig 63618 bp, 41 predicted proteins | sample 177DNAGHGhighgp2_FD_192422 | JGI IMG/M metagenome (GOLD analysis project Ga0247611, IMG submission 192422) | Sheep rumen microbial communities from Palmerston North, Manawatu-Wanganui, New Zealand - 1770 DNA GHGhigh gp2 | ecosystem: Host-associated > Mammals > Digestive system > Stomach > Rumen... | reverse complement strand
AATTCTACAACGAGATACGCCCGCACATGAGCATCGGAATGCTCGCCCCGATGGAGGTCTACCGCGGCGCGGTACCCGGCAAGAACCTATGGAAAAACAAAAAAGATGACATCAATTGAAAAAATAGTCGTAACTTTGCACCGCCAAACAGTCAGGGTGGCGACAGCTTTAGGCCATCGTCATCCTAAAAGTCGGACGGGGCATCGAGCCCCGCCCCGACTTTGCCAAACAGTCAGGGATGGCTCTGCATTATCCATTGTCACCACCCCTGTCAAGCGATTCAGTACTGCACCAGATAATTTGACAAGCTAATCAGTTTAACCAGCAAAAATCTGTCAAGCGATTTCAGGAAAACACAAACGCGCTTTGAACGTGCTTTGTTCGTGCATTGTTCGTGCATTGTTCGTGCATTGTTCGTGCTTCGGACGCTCCTTATTTTGTATTTCTTTTCTTGTTTGTTTACATATTATTTCTCAAAGGGGGTGTAAGTGGTGGTTTTGTGGGGGGGAAGGATTGGGGACGGCGGGGCTAAGATTTGATGTCGAGGGCGTCGCGGATGCCGTTGCCGAGGAGCATGAAGGCGAGGACGAGGAGCATGATGGCCAGGCCGGGGAGGAGGGCGAGGTAGGCGCTGTCGAGGAGGATGTAGCTGTAGTTTTCTTTGACCATGGTGCCCCAGGAGGGCATGGGGGGCTGGACGCCGATGCCGAGGAAGCTGAGGCCGGCTTCGAGGAGGATGGCGCTGGCGAAGTTGGAGGCGGCCACGACGATGATGGCGCCGGTGATGTTGGGCAGTATGTGGCGGAAGATGGTGCGGAAGGGGCTGAGGCCGAGGGCGCGGGCGGCTTCGACGTATTCTTTTTCTTTGATGCTGAGCACTTGTCCGCGCACCACGCGGGCGATGTCGACCCACATGGTGAGGCCCACGGCGATGAAGACTTGCCAGAAGCCTTTGCCGAGGGCGAAGGTGATGGCGATGACGAGGAGGACGGTGGGGATGGCCCAGACGACGTTGATGAACCAGGTGATGAGGTTGTCGACCCATCCGCCGTGGTAGGCGGCGAGGGCGCCGAGGGTGATGCCGATGAGGAGTGCAATGAGGACGGCGATGAGGCCGACGGAGAGGCTTACGCGGCTGCCGATCATGATCATGCTGAGCACGTCGCGGCCGTAGGCGTCGGTGCCGAGGATGAAGGTGCGTGTGCGCTGGTCGGCCACTTGGGTGCGGGCCACGCGGCGCAGGGGGCCGTTGTTGGGTGTGGATCCGGTGTAGGCTTCGATGTCGAGGCTGTCGCCTGCGGGGGTGGTGCGGTAGGTGGGGATGGCTGTGAGGCCGAGGGGGCGGCCGTGGAGCATGGTGTGGAGGGGGTTGGGGGGAGGGGTGGGCTGGCCGTCGCGGAGGTAGGTGAATTGTATTTTGGTGAGGGGTTTGAGGGTGGCCAGTTCGAGGTATTGCTGGTTGCAGTAGGGGGTGGGGTCGGGGGTGATGAGGTAGCCGAGGAGGGCTACGAGGACGAAGAGTCCGATGACTGCGAGGCTTGCCACGGAGAGTTTGTTGCGGCGGAAGCGACGCCAGGCCATGCCGGAGAGGGAGGTGCCGGCCGTGGGGGCCTGGCGGCTGAGGAAGCGGCGGTGGGCGGGGCTGAGGATGTCGTGGAGTTTCATGCTGCGGAGGGGTGGGCGGCGGGGGGCTACATGAAGCCGAGTTCGAGTTTGACTTCGTCGGAGAGGTTGTTGAAGTCCCACGGGGGGTCGAAGGTGAGTTCGACGTTGACGGATTTGATGCCTTGGATGTAGCCTACCATTTGTTTGACTTCCTGGAACATGTATTCGGCTTCGGGGCAGTCGGGGGCGGTCATGGTCATGACGATGCGGACGTTGAGGTCGTCGTCGATGTCGATGTTGTAGATGAGGCCGAGGTCGTAGATGTTGACGGGGATTTCGGGGTCGTATATGTTGCGCAGGCAGTTGATGATGGCGCTGCGGAGGGTTTCTTTGGTGGGTGTCATGACGGTGTGTTTTATGGGTGTGAGGTGTGGATGAGGGGCTGGTGTGGGGTTATTGTTTGGCGGCGAAGGCGAGGGCGTAGAGTTTCATTTGTTTGACCATGGAGGTGAGGCCGTTGGAGCGGGTGGGGGAGAGGTGTTCTTTGAGGCCTATCTGGTCGATGAAGGCGAGGTCGGCGGCGAGGATGTCCTGCGGGGTTTGGCCGTCGAGGGCGCGGATGAGGAGTGAGATGATGCCTTTGGTGATGACGGCGTCGCTGTCGGCGCGGAACCAGAGGCGGCCGTCGCGGTGTTCGCAGCTGAGCCATACGCGGCTTTGGCAGCCTTTGATGAGGTTGTTGTCGGTTTTGTCTTTGGGGTCGATGGGGGGGCATTGTTTGCCGAGGTCGATGATGTAGGCGTATTTGTCGAGCCATTCGTCGTAGCAGGCGAATTCGTCGATGATGGTTTGTTCTATTTCTTGTATGGTCATAATGGTGGATTTGTGTTTTTTGATGGTGGGTTATTTGGGTGCGGTGCGTATCATTACGGCGGCGATGACGCCGAAGAAGGCTTGGGGGAGGATGACGGCGATGAAGGGGTTGAGGGTGCCGAAGATGGCGTAGACGGTGGAGATTTTCATGAAGACGATGAAGGCGAAGGCGAGGGTGATGCCTACGGCGAGGTGGACGCCGATGCCGCCGCGTGTCTTGCGGCTGGATACGCCGAGGCCGATGAAGGTCATGATGATGATGGCTAAGGGGTTGAGGAGGCGCTGGTAGAGTTCGATTTTGGCGGCCACGACGGTGGTGGAGCCGCGCATTTTTTCGCGTACGATGTAGTGGTAGAGTTGGATGGAGTTCATGGTGGTGATGTCGTCGGAGGCCCAGTTGAAGTCGTCGGGGCTGATGCCGAGGGCGCGCTGCGACTGGCTGTCGCGGCTGAGGTGTTCGCTGTTGCCGTCGATGGTGCGGTGGACGAAGTCGGTGCATTCCCATTTGCCGGTGAGGGTGTCGAACTGGATGCTGGAGCAGGAGATGCGGTCGGTGAGGCGGTAGTCTTCGTCGTAGACGTCGCGGTGGAAGCGGTTGACGCGGAGGGTTTTGGCGTCGTAGCTTTCGGCATAGACCTGGACGCCTTGTTTGGCTTGGAAGTGGATGTTGCTGAAGTAGTTTTGTTTGCGGGTGTGGATGTAGTCGCCTTCGAATGAGGCGAGGGAGCGGTTGTTGACGGGTATGACGAAGTTGCCGAAGATGAGGACGATGACGGCTACGATGAGTGAGCCGTAGAGGTAGGGGCGCATGAGGCGGCGGTAGCTGATGCCGCTGCCGAGGATGGCGATGATTTCGGTGTTGCCAGCCAGTTTGGAGGTGAAGAAGATGACGCTGATGAAGATGAAGAGTGGGCTGTAGAGGTTGACGAAGCCTGGGATGAAGTTGAGGTAGTAGCGATAAACAATCTCCCCCAGCGGCGCGTGGCCGCTGAGGAAGTCGTCGAGTTTTTCCGATACGTCGAAAGTGATGACGATGACTATGATGAGGGCCATCGCCATGAGGAATGTCTTCAGGTACTTGAGTAGGATGTACCTGTCAAGTCTGGGCATTGATTTCACTCTTGCCCGATGCCGAATATTTGTTGGAACTTGGTGAGACATTCAAGGACGTTGGTTTTGACGTGAATGAACTCGTCTATGCCGTAGCCTTTGTAGGTGTCGACCATGTCTTTGGGGTAGCCGGCCAGGACGATGCTTTTGACTTTGCCTTTGAGGCCTTGGCAGGCTTGCTGGGTGATTTCGGCGTATTCGTCGTCGCTGGAGCAGAGCACCACGATGTCGGCCTTGGCCTGGAGGGCGGCCTGGACACCTTCGTCGGCAGTTTTGAAGCCGGGGTTGTCGATGATTTCGTAGCCGGCGACGCCGAAGAAGTTGGTGGCGAAGCCAGAGCGAGCTTTGCGCATGGCGAGGTTGCCGTAGGTGAGGAGGAACACTTTGGGGCGGAAGCCGCAGCGCTCGGTGGCGAGACGGAGGTTTTCGAAGGCTTCGGCGCCGCGGTATTGGCGCAGGGGTTTGATGGGGAGGTCGGCGTTGTTGTCGCAGGGGTGGCAGCAGTGGGTGGGTTTGGTGATTTTGTCGCCCATCTTTTCGAGGAGGTTGGGGTATTGGTTGGTGCCGAGGATGGTGGTTTTGCGGGTGGCGATGTCCATGTCGCGCTGTTGGGCGGTTTTTTCGATTTCGGTTTGGACGAAGCCGTTGCGGATGGCGGCGGCAAAGCCTCCTTGCTCTTCGACGTTGACGAAGAGCTGCCAGGCGTACTGGGCAATGCTGTCGGTGAGGTTTTCGATGTAGTAGCTGCCTGCGGCGGGGTCGACGATTTTGTCCATGTAGCTCTCTTCTTTGAGGAGGAGCTGCTGGTTGCGGCCTATGCGGTAGCCGAAGCTGTCGGACTGTTTGAAGGCGATGTCGAAGGGGTTGGTGGTGATGCTGTCGGCGCCGGCGATGGCGGCGGACATGGTTTCGGTGGTGGTGCGGAGCATGTTGACGTAGGGGTCGAAGATGGACTTGTTCCAGATGGAGCTGGTGGCGTTGATGAACACTTTCATGCAGCAGTCGCACTGGGGGTGGTATTGCTCGACGATTTTGCTCCAGAGCATGCGGGCGGCACGTATTTTGGCTATTTCCATGAAGTAGGTGCTGCCGGTGGCGAAGTTGAAGACGAAGTTGGGTGCGATGTCTTCGACGGTGAGGCCGCAGTCGGTGAGATGTGCCATGAGGTCGTTGGCGGCGGCGATGGTGAAGCCGAGTTCCTGCACTATGTTGGAGCCTGCGTTGTGGATGTAGCGGCCGTTGATGGAGAGGACGCGGAAGTTGGGGAGGTTCTGTTTGGCGAAGCGGACCAGCTCGACGGCTTCTTTGTAGTCGGCTTCTTCGCCGTTGCGGTAGTTGCCGTGGAGGAGGGCATGGCCGTAGATGTCGAAGTTGCAGCTGCCGTATACGTTCTGGGGGTTGTAGCCGCCTTCTTTCACCACTTGGAGGAAGAGCTGGAGGGTCTGGAGGTAGTTTTTGCTGCAGGTGAAGTTGATTTTGCAGGCTTCGGGATGGATGTCTTTGAGGAGGGTGCGCATGTGGTCGACGGTTTCGACTTTGCAGGCGCAGAGCCCAATGGAGTTGGCGCCGCGGTTGAGGGCTTCGAGGGCCAGGGCGTTGGCGGCTTCGAGGGTGTCGGCTTTGATGTCCTGCCGGATGTCCCATACATTGTTGTCGGGGTGTTTGCCACGGGTGAAGGGGGCCTGGTCGGGGTTGCTGTCGAGGTATTCGAGGTTGCTGAGGTCTTCGGCGCGGTAGTAGGGTTTCACCTTAAAACCTTCGATGGTGCGCCACACGAGTTTCTTCTCGTAGTCGGCACCTTTGAGGTCTTTATTAATAACTTCTTCCCATTTTTCGGTGGGGACTGGGGGGAATTCGCTAAATAATTTATTGTCTTCCATTGTTTTGAGTCTTTCTATTATCAACAATTAAGCAAACAAAGATACGATTATTTTTTGACATGGCAAAATAATAAATCAATCGTATCCTGCGCAATTGTCGAATTAACAGCAAGGATGGTTATTACTATCAGGAATAACTTTTTCATGATGATAAATATTGATTTGTATTGATATATAATATATTATATGGTGTAATGTGTAAGATGTCTTGCTGCAAATATACGTTTTTTTTGAAAAAGAACTTTTTTTAAAAAAGTGTTCGGCATAGGGATTAATTTTGATAGGAGGATTATGGTTGGAGAGCGTCAGGAACAGGGACGGACTTCGGCTCCGTCTGGGCGGATGTAGAGGAGGAAGCCGTGGACCGTGGGGTTGCCCATGGCGACGAGGGCGTCGCAGTAGTGTAGCACTTGGGCTATGTGGTCGAGGGTGGGCTGGCCGGTCTTGTAGTCGACGACGTAGACGGCTTCGGGGGTGTAGACGATGCGGTCGGGGCGGATGGTTTGTCCTTGCCAAGCAATGTTGCTTTCGGTTTTGGATTGGTGGTCGGGGTTGAAGAAGCGTGCCACTTCGGGTTGTTGCATCATGGCGTGGAGGGTGTGGTGGAGAGCGTCGAAGGTGGGGGTGTCGAGGTGGTTGCGTGAGGCGTAGGTGCGGAGTGCGGCATCGGTGTCGGAGACGGAGTGGACGAGGGCGAGGATTTCGTGGATTTGGTTGCCGTGGCGGATGGCTTCGTTGTCGAGTTGAGAGAAGAGGTGGGCGGACTGCTCGGCTATGGCGATGCGGGGAGTCCATTGGGGAAAGACGGAGGTGTTGAGGTGGCGGGTGAGTGGTCCGCCGGAGGCAGAGGGGCTGTGGTGATGAGGGCTGTTGGAGCCGATGGCTATGACTCCGGGACGCACGTCGAAGGTGTCGTGGCGGGTGGCGAGGTAGTCGGAGAGGAGGGAGGTGAAGGCGGTGGAGTTGTCCTTTTTTGGGGTTTGGCAGTAGAGGAAAAGTTTGTCTTTGGGACGGGTGAGGGCCACGTAGAGCACGTTGATGCGGTCCATGTCGGATTTGTTGCGTTCTTCGTTGTATTGGGAGTCGAAGAGGGTGGGTTTGTCTTGAGAGGGGTGGACGAGGCTTGCGGGGAGGGGGACGTCTTGGGTGGGTTCGATTTGGACCCAGATGCTGTCCAGGATGTCCCGTTTGTTGAGGATTGGGTAGAGAACGATGGGCGACTCGAGCCCTTTGGCTTTGTGGATGGTCATGAGGCGGACGGCGTCGAGGTCGGCGGCGGTGTTGGTGGAGAGGCGGTCTTTTTGTTCGTCGAACCATTGGAGGAATTCGGCCAGGTCGTTGCGGTGAGTGGCCGCATATTTGGCCACGACGTTGAGAAGGGTGGAGGTATAGGCAGTCTCTATGCCGTCGAGTTGGAGCATGCGCAGTATCTCTTCGCAGCAGTCGTAAAGTCCTAATGAGCGCAGGCGGTTGGTGTTGAACGGGTAACCGTCGAGGGAGAGGAGGCGGTCGAGGTTGATGGGTTGGCGGTTGTTGAGGTAGTCGGCATCGAGGGGACGAGACACTTTGCCCAGGCTGTGGAGGTGGAGCATGACGCGGGCGGCGGCTACGCGGTCGGTGTTGTCGAGGAGGTACTGCAAGATGCTGCGCACGAGCATGACTACGCGGCTTTGGCTGAGCAGGAATGACTCGCTGGAAACGACGGGGATGGCATGGGAGGTGAAGTGGGTGGAGATTTCGGAAAGGGTGCGGTTGTCGCGGGCGAGGACTGTGATGTCGTGTAGCTGGTGGCCGAGGGTGTCGACAAGGTTGTGGATGTCGGCTATCATTTCGTCCCAGAGGGGAGCGTGGTCGGCGTCGAGGTCGAAGAACCCAATTTGCAGGTAACCGCCTTCTTTGACGGGTTGCTGGCAGAGGGAGGGGGTGGCGCCGTCGCCTATATAAATATTGTGGAGGTCGGTGTTGTCGGGGAAACGTTGGGTGATGGTCCAGCAGAAGAAGTCGTTGTTGAATTCCACAATGGTGCGAGCTGTGCGGTAGTTGTGCTCGAGCTGCTGGATGGAGCTGATGCCGTCTTGCTCGAGCAGTCGGCCATGGACCGGATTGTCGACATGGGGGAGGGAGATGAATTGTCCGACGTCGCCTTGGCGGAAACGGTAGATGGCCTGTTTGCCATCGCCGACAACGAGGGAGGTGTGGCCGGAACTGATGCCGTTTTCGAGCAGCGGGACAAGGTTTTGCCATTGGAGGCGAGAGGTGTCTTGGAATTCGTCGATAAGATAGTTGGTGTAGCGGTTGCCAATGCGTTCGTAGATGAAGGGGGCTGGCTCGTCCTGCACTACGGCGGCTATGCGCTGATTGAATTCGGAGATGTGGACGATTTCGTTTTCTTTGGAATATTGGCCCACAAGTTGGTTGAGTTTGTTGAGCAGGGCTATGGAGTAGAGGTTTTTGAGCAGGAGTTGGCGTGTGTTGTAAAGGATTTCGTCGGAGGAGCGGAGCTGTTGTATCTGTTTAAAGATATGTGAAAGGGTGGGTTTGACCGAGGCGAGGGCTTGACGGGTGGCAGGAGGGCATTTGGAGCTGCCCAGTTTGTCGCCCTCGAGGAAGGCCAGCACGTAGGAGTTGGGGTCGGCAATGATGCCATTGGCGAGTTTGCGGAAATAGGCACCTGCCCCTGAGGAGCCATGGTAGAAGTCGGTGTCGGAAAGACCGGAAGCCGAGAAAGCGTCTACGGCTTGTTGGGCGAGGGCTTTGAGGCGCTTTTCGTAGGCACGGTTGTCGGCAATCATGCGCCGATGGATGTCGCGGAACTGCGGGCTGTCGATATCTTTTAGTAAACGGAGGTATTGGGGCGTTTGCTCTTTGAAGAGTTCTTGGGCAAGTGTTGACAGCTCGTTTTCGATCATGTAGCTTTTGCCATCGGTCATGCGGCTTTCGGCGAAGTCGCAGAGAACCTCGGTCAGCTCCTCCTGGCCTTCGGAACCGGCAAGGGCCATGAGGTCGGCAACGGCATTCTGGATGAGGTTTTCGTTGTCGATTTGAACATCGAAATTCAAGGGGAGATTGAGGTCGTGGGCAAAAGTGCGGACTATGCGGTGGACGAAGCTGTCGATGGTGCAGACGGCGAGGTCGGAGAAGTTGTGGAGAATGGCTTGGCGCACAACGGTGGCGTAGCGCTGAAGGGTGTCGCTGTCGATGTTTAATTGGCAGGAGAGGTCGTTGCCCATGGGGGTGCCGGAACCGAGAAGGGAAAGGTTGTCCAGCTCGCGCAGGATACGTTCCTTCATCTCGTTGGCTGCCTTGTTGGTGAAGGTGATGGCAAGGATTTTCTTGAAACGTGTACGCAGTTCGTGCTCCTGGGCGGAAAAGGCGAGGAGGAGGTACTGGCGGACGAGGGTGTATGTTTTGCCAGAGCCCGCCGAGGCGCGGCAAATGATGAATCGGCTTTTATCCATATAGAATGCAAAGATACAACTTTTTTTTGAATTGCAAGAGAGGTGTCGAAAGAAATAAAAGTTGAATGTTAAAAATGCCTTTTTTCCATTTTTTTTTACATCGGATTGTTGATAATTCAAGAAAAATTGCTAATTTAGCGGTTGAAAAAGAGGGGCTGAAAAGCCTCTAAAAAGTGAAATAATAATTTAAAAGTCAATAATATGGAAGCAAAGAAAACCCCAAGGGCTGACCTCGAAAAAAGCAGAGGCCTGTTTCTTGAAATCGGATTGGTAGTCATTTTGGCTGCTGCATTGGTCGCTTTCAATATCAAGTCGTACGAGAAGGAGATTAAGGAAGTCTCCACCCGTACTGCTGATGTGGAGATTGAGACCGAAATTCTCCAGACACAGGAAGATGAGACTCCCCCACCACCCCCAGAAGAGCCAGAAGTGGTTGCCACTGAGCTCAATGTGGTTGAGAACGATGCAGAGGACATCCATGAGGTAGGTATCATCAATGCAGAGGCAAGGGCCGACGAGGCATTGGAGTTCACCCGTGTAGAGGTGAAGGAAGAAGTGGAAGAAGCTGAGGAAGAGGTGTTCCTCGTTGTGGAAGAAGACCCCGAATTCCCTGGCGGACTGGAAGCCCTCTCCAAGTTCATTGCCGATAACATCAAATATCCGCAATTGGCCAAGGAGAATAATATCACGGGCCGTGTGTTCGTCTCCTTTGTGGTTGAGAAGGACGGTCGCGTAGGCCAAGTGAAGATTCTGCGTGACATCGGCGGTGGCTGCGGTAACGAGGCTGTTCGCGTTGTGAAGCTTATGCCCAGGTGGAAACCCGGCAAACAGCGCGGCAAGGCTGTGCGTACTCAGTTCAACCTGCCTGTGAACTTCGACCTGCAGTAAAACCCTGCTGAAACAGAAAACTCAGCACAAAAGAATATCCATAAGGGTTGCCCTCCGTTGTAGGCAACCCTTATTTATTGAATAATCGCACCTGCCAGTCTCGCGATGGAGGATGAGGCAAGGTTGTGAGTTAAGATGTTTAGATACTCCCTATGCTTGCAATTAATAATTTATCGGTGCAGTTTACTGGCACCAACCTGTTTGAGAATGTCACGTTTAATATAGCCGATCACGACCGAGTGGGGTTGGTCGGGAAAAACGGTGCCGGAAAGTCGACACTGTTGAAGATATTATGCGGCTGGCAACAGCCAGAAACAGGTACGCTTGTTAAAGCCGCAGGACAGACAGTGGGCTATTTGCCTCAAGAAATGGTGCCAGATTCTGTACGGACAGTCCTTGACGAGGCCATGACTGCTTTCAGCCATATTGATGATTTGCTGGCCCTGCAACAGAAGCTGACGGATGAGATTGCATCGAGAACTGATTATGAGTCGGAAGGCTATACACGGCTGCTGAACCAGCACAATGAGGTGACAGAGCAGATTGCCATGCTTGGTGGCGGAAGCCGCCAGGAGCAGACCGAGAAGGTGTTGCTGGGATTGGGGTTTAAACACGATGACTTTACACGGCTGGTGGCGGAGTTCAGCGGGGGGTGGCAGATGAGGGTGGAATTGGCAAAATTGCTGTTGCAGAAGCCAGATTTTCTCTTGCTCGACGAGCCGACAAATCATCTGGACATTGTCTCTATACAGTGGCTGGAGCATTTCCTTTCGGGTTATCCCGGGGCTGTGGTTTTGGTGTCGCACGACCGTACTTTTTTGGACAATATCACTACGCGCACCATAGAGATTACGGCGGGCAGGATATATGATTATAAATGTTCCTATTCGGAGTATGTGGTCCAGATGCAGGAGCGCAGGGCTTCGCAGATGGCCCAGCTCACGGCGCAGCAGCGGCAGGTGGCCCAGATTGAAGCATTCATCGAGCGTTTCAGGTATAAAGCCACCAAGTCGAAGCAGGTGCAGTCGCGCATAAAAATGCTGGATAAGATGGAGATGGTGAAGGTAGATGAGGTGAGCACGGAGACTATCCATTTTAAATTCCCCCCAGCCCCGCACAGTGGAAAAATAGTGGTTGAAGCACAAGATTTAGGCAAAGCTTATGCCGACCTTCAGGTGTTCAACCATGTGGATATGCTGCTAACCTCAGGGAAAAAGGTGGCCTTTGTGGGACGAAATGGAGAGGGGAAGTCCACCATGGCCAAAATCATAGTGGGCGACATCAGAGACTATACGGGCCAGTTCCGTTTAGGAGCGCAGGTGCAGGTGGGGTATTATGCCCAGAACCAAGCAGCCATGCTGAATGGAGAGAAGACCGTTTTCCAGACAATAGATGATATAGCCACAGGCGATATCCGACCCAAAATCCGTAATATATTGGGCAGTTTCCTGTTTGACAGTGAAGATTGTGAGAAGAAAGTGAAGGTGCTGTCGGGTGGCGAGAAAGCCCGGCTGGCATTGGCCAAACTGCTCCTTACCCCATCCAATTTATTGGTGCTGGATGAGCCTACGAACCATTTGGATATGGATTCGAAGGATATCTTGAAAAATGCTCTGCTCCAGTATACCGGAACATTGATTGTAGTGTCGCACGACCGTGATTTCCTCCAGGGGCTTACGGATACGCTGTACGAGTTCCGGGATGGGAATGTGCATGAGTTTAGGGGTGATATTTTTGAGTTTTTGGCCGACAAGGAGTCCCTTGAGGCCGTGGCAACGGCCAAATCGCCAGTGGCTCAAGCAAAGAGCAGCGCCGGTAAGGAGGCTTACGAACAGAGCAAGAATCGGGAGCGGGAACTGAGAAAATTGCGCGGTGCCGTTGAGAAACTGGAACAGGAAATCGCATCAATCGAAAGTCAGATAGCAGAAAAGGAGACCATATTGGCCTCCGGGGAAATGCAGAGTGAAGCGTTCTATGCCGACTACCAGGCCTTGAAAAACAGGCTCGACAAGGCTATGGAAGAGTGGGAAACGGCCACCATTGCGGTGGAGGAGTTCCAAAATGCAGGTTAGGCCAGAGCGGCTGCGGCCCGTCCGGCGGCATAACCCGTGCTGAAAGCAATCTGTAGATTGTAGCCACCAGTATCGGCGTCGAGGTTCAGAACCTCTCCGGCAAAGAAAAGTCCCGGCACAAGTCGGGATTCCATACTTTTGGGATTGATTTCTGCTGTGTCGACCCCGCCTTGGGTCACAACGGCTGTTGTGTAGTCGCCAGTTCCGTTGAGGGTAAATTCCACATTTTTGAGGAATTGGAGCAGCCTACGCCGCTCGGCGCCGTTGATTTTGTTTAGCCTTTTGTAGTATTCAATATGAAGACGGTCTAAGGCAAGCTGCACCAGCTCGGCGGGTAGCCAGAGTCTCAGCGCGTCGTGGAAAAGGCGTGTGCCGTTGGAATCCAGGTCGGTTATCAGTCTGCGGTCCAATATTTCGGGGGCGAGGGCCGGTTTCAGGTCAATATGGGCAATAAGCGTCTCGCCGTCATGGAGAAGTCGGCTCACATGGCGACTGGCAGAGAGCACAATGGGGCCGTCCAGCCCATTCTCGGTGAATGTCATTTCGCCAAAGCTGTCGAACACTTTTTTCCCGTTGTCGGCCGGACGGGTGATGGAAAGCCCTACATTTTTCAGCACAAACCCCACCAGTTCGGAAGGGATGTCCTCCTGGCAAGTGAGCGACACCAGCGAGGGGACCTGAGGGATTACCTTATGCCCTGCGTCTGTGGCCAGCCGATAGCCAATGCCCGTCGAACCTGTGGTGGGGTAGGAGAGGCCCCCGGTTGCAATGATGAGGGCATCGCCCCGAACGGTCGAGCCGTCCTGAAGGCGCACTCCGTGGCAGTCCTCGGTAAGGCTCTTCACCGCGCAGTTTTTGCGGATCTGTACATTGGGGCGAGCCTCCAGGTCGTTGATAAGGGACAGGAAGATGTCGAGGGATTTTCCGCTGCGGGGATAGATACGATGGCCCCGTTCCTCGACCAGCGGCACATTGCGCTGCTCGAAGAACTCCATCAGTTGGGTGTTGAACATGATGGAGAAACAGTTCCGCATCCAGCGCCCATCGGGACCTATATGGGTGATAAAGTCCTTGATGGGAGCCGTGTTGGTAAGGTTGCAGCGACCTTTGCCCGTGATGCGCAGTTTGCGTCCCGCCTGGTCCATCTTTTCCAGCAACACCACCTCAGCACCCTGCTCGGCTGCTGCGATGGCGGCCATCATCCCGGCTGCACCAGCGCCCACAATTACTACTCTGCTCATGTCTTGGAGAAAGTGAAGATGTCGGCCGGGTGTACACAGAGCACGGGCAACTGTGAGTTGTGTACAATCTGCTGGGCATTTGTTCCCAGGAAGAGTTGGGATATGATGCGGTCTTGCTCGGTGTTGATCACCACAAGGTCGGCATTGATGCTTTCGGCGTAGCCAAGAACGGCATCGCTATAGTTGGAGTATTTCTGTACGGTGGCGGTGTGGCGCACTCCCTCGTGGTCCAAAAACTCGGCCGTCTGGACCATATAGGCACGGAGTTGAGGAGCTTCCTCAACCGACTCCTGAAGACCCAGAAGATGAATCTCCGAGCCGAATAGTTTTGCCATTGTGGCAGCGGGTGGCACTTTCTGTCGTGAGTTGACATTGACGCGGATAGGCACAACAATGCGCTCAAGATCCTTATGGAAATTGAACCCTTCGCGGATGGTCAACACCGGCACCGGCGACTCCTGCACTATACGGACCGCCGTGCTGCCCATCCAGTATTTCTCAAAACCCGAGGCACCATTGGTGCCAATCACTATCATGGGCGAATTCTCGTGACGGGCTTCGCGCGCTATCACCGCCGCAACCCGGCCCGAGCAGATGTCCCAGCGGATTTTGCCGTGCGTCATACGGGGTTGGTATTCCTCACAAAGCTGCTTCAGTTTCTCCTCGGCCAACAGGGTCATCACGGTTTGCTGCTCTTCGTCCATCAGCAGTTTCTCACGTTTTGCCCATACGATTTTTATGTCGCAATTTATTTTATTGGCTATGTCAGTGGCCAATTCCAGAGCCACATACGAACCCTTGGAAAAATCTGTTCCAACAATAATTGATCTCATTTCTTATGTTTGTTTATCTTGTCATTAACGGAGTTGCAGTGGTTTTATTATTATTGTGGAATGAAAAAATAGATATATGCCATTTTTTTTGTAATTTTGCACACTCAAAGACAATCTGAATGAACACAAATTTAGACGCAACCGGCCACAGCCAGACACTTCAGGAACGTGAAGTGGAGCGAGCCCTGCGCCCCAAAGGATTCGACAGCTTTGCAGGGCAGAAGCAGGTGCTCGACAATCTCCGTGTCTTTGTCGGTGCCGCCAAACAGCGGGGCGAGCCGTTGGATCATGTATTGTTGCACGGCCCCCCAGGTCTGGGAAAGACAACACTGTCCTACATCATTGCCAATGAGCTGGGGGTGAACATCAAAATGACGTCCGGTCCAGTGCTCGACAAACCGGGCGACCTGGCGGGCATGCTCACTTCCTTGGAAACTAATGACGTCCTTTTTATAGACGAAATCCACAGACTTTCGCCCGTGGTGGAGGAGTATCTCTACTCCGCCATGGAGGACTACAAAATAGACATACTGATCGAGTCCGGGCCTGCGGCTCGGAGCGTCCAGCTGAATCTCAAACCCTTCACGCTGATTGGTGCCACCACCCGGTCGGGAATGCTCACTGCCCCTCTCCGTGCTCGTTTTGGCATCAACTGTCGGCTCCAGTATTACGATGCGGACACCCTGGCACATATCGTCAACCGTTCGGCATCGCTTTTGCAGGTCAAAATCACTTCCGAGTCGGCTTTCGAAATTGCCCGGCGCAGCCGCGGAACCCCCCGAATCGCCAACCTCTTGTTGCGACGTGTGCGCGACTTTGCCCAGGTGAAAGGCGATGGCACCATCACCCTCGACATTGCCCGCTTTGCCCTCCGGGCCCTCAATGTGGACAGCAACGGTCTGGACGAAATGGACCTCAAAATCCTTTCCACCATTATCGACAAGTTCCGTGGAGGCCCCGTAGGTATAAACAATATCGCCACAGCTGTGGGCGAGGACGCCGGCACAGTCGAGGAGGTCTACGAGCCCTACCTTATCCAGGAAGGCTATCTTCAGCGCACCCCAAGAGGGAGGGAGGCCACACCCCTGGCCTACCAACATCTTGGCAAATTAAAGGTGTCCGGCAACCAACAAGAACTTTTCTAAATACAATACAATTTATATCAAGATTATTTGTCATGAAAACACTCGTCAAAAATATCAAATCCCTTCTCCAGGTTGAGACGACCCCCAGATTGAAAGTTTGTGGCTCCGACATGGCTCAGCTGCCCCATATCGATAATGCCTTTATGATTATCGAGAACGACACTATCGCGGCCTTCGGCCCCATGAGCGAGTTGGCCGAGCAGACTTTCGATGCCGAAATCGACGCCTCGGGCCGCATGGTGCTGCCCTCTTTTTGCGACTCCCACACCCATCTGGTCTATGCCGGCAGCCGCGAAATAGAGTATATCGACAAAATCCGTGGCCTCTCATACGATGACATCGCCAAACGTGGCGGCGGCATACTCAATAGTGCCAAACGTGTGCAAGAGGCTTCGGAGCAGCAGTTATACGACGACGCCATGGCCCGGCTGGAGCAGATAATCCGCTACGGCACAGGTGCGGTAGAAATCAAGTCGGGCTACGGCATGACCCCCGAAGCCGAGCTCAAAATGCTCCGCGTTATCCGAAGGCTGAAAGAGAACAGCCCCCTCACCATCAAAAGCACCCTGCTCGGCGCCCATGGCATTCCCATGGAGTATCGCGGCTGCCAAGAGAAGTTCGTCGACCTCGTGATAGAACGCATGATTCCGCAAGCGGCCGACGAAGGGTTGGCCGACTATATCGACGTGTTCTGCGATGCCGGCTTCTTCACCGTCGAAGATACAGAGCGGATGCTCGAAGCTGGTGCCCGCTATGGTATGCGTCCCAAAATCCACGCCAACGAGATGGCTTGCAGCGGTGGAATACAATGTGCAGTGAAATACAACGCTTTGTCATGCGACCACTTGGAATACACCGGCGAGGAGGAAATCCAATGCCTGCTGAACTCCGAGACCATGCCAACCGTCCTACCGGGGGCCGCTTTCTTCCTCAACATGCAGCATGCCCCCGTCCGCAGGATGATGGAAGCCGGCTTGCCCGTGGCAATGGCCTCCGACTACAACCCCGGCTCCTCCCCCTCCGGCAACATGCAGCTGATTGTCTCCTTCGCCAGCGTCAATTACCGCATGCTCCCCGAAGAGGCCATCAACGCCACCACCATCAACAGTGGCTACGCTATGGGTGTGAGCGACAAGCTTGGCTCCATCGCCGTGGGCAAACGAGCCAACTTTTATATCACCACCCCGATTCCCACCTATGAGTACCTGCCCTACGCTTATGGCGAGAACAAGGTGGCGCGCACCTTCCTTAACGGTAAAGAAGTATGATCAGGGTCGAGCATCTCAACAAGTCGTTTGGCTCCTTGCAGGTTGTCCGCGACGTCAATCTCACCATCAGCCAAGGCGAGGTGGTGAGCATCGTGGGAGCTTCGGGCGCTGGCAAAACCACCCTCCTGCAACTGCTCGGAACACTCCTCCGTCCCGACAGCGGCCACATCTTTTACGACCAAGTGGATGTGAGCACCCTCGACGAAAAGGCCCTGTCCCATTTCCGCAATCGCAATGTGGGATTTGTCTTCCAGTTCCACAACCTCCTGCCCGAATTCACTGCGCTGGAGAACGTCTGCATGCCAGCCCTCATCGCCGGGCGCAGCATGCAGGAGGCCACCGAGGAAGCCAGTAAGTTGCTCGACTTCCTCAACGTGACTCCACGCGCCTCCCACAAGCCCGCGCAGCTCTCCGGCGGCGAGCAGCAGCGTTTCGCGGTGGCACGCGCCCTCATCAACCATCCCGCCGTGGTGCTGGCCGACGAGCCGTCCGGCAATCTCGACACCCGGCATGCCGCCGAGCTCCACGACCTCTTTTTCCAGCTCCGCGACCAATACCGCCAAACCTTTGTCATCGTAACCCACAACACAGACCTTGCCCAAAAGTCCGACCGCCAGATTGTGCTCCGCGACGGAGCCGTGGTCCAGACCGCATAACCCGTAGTATCACCCCTAATCCATCCGCGTCATGATCCAGAAAAAAAACACCCCTCCCGCCGACCGCCCCTCCCAGTCGTCGACCATCATCTACGGTCTCCGACCCGTCATCGAGGCCATCGACGGCAACATCCATATCGACCGTGTGCTGTTGCAGAACGCCCTGTCCGGCGCACTGGCGTCCGATCTGAAAAGTCTTCTCCGCCAAAAGAACATCCCCTCGCAATTTGTGCCCGTCGAGAAACTCAACAGGCTCACCAAAGGCAACCATCAGGGTGTGGTGGCCCTGATTTCCCCCATCGTGTTCCACCAGGCCCTCACCCTCCTGCCCGAACTGATGGAACGGGAGCGGCCCCCCCTGGTGCTGCTGCTCGACCATATCACCGATGTGCGCAACTTCGGCGCCATAGTCCGGACGGCCGAGTGCGCCGGCGCCGACGCGGTGATCATCCCCGACCATGGCTCGGCCCAAATCAACAACGACGCCGTAAAGACCTCGTCGGGTGCGCTGCTGAGGATGCCTGTCTGCCGCGAAAGCAATCTTAAGACCGTTGTCAACCTTGCCCGCCAGTGCGGCATGCAGGTCGTGGCAGCCACCGAAAAAGGTGCCTCCGACTATTTAGATGTCGACTACACACGCCCCACCATGCTTGTCATGGGCTCCGAGGAAACCGGCATCAGCAACGAAATCTTGAAGCTCTGCGACACCAGAGCCAAAATACCCATCATGGGGCAGGTCCAGTCGCTCAATGTCTCGGTGGCCGCAGCTGTGTTCATGTATGAAGTGTTACGGCAGCGCCGATAGCCCCCAACCCCACGATGGGGCAGGGGTGACCTCCCGCGTCCCAGCCCCTGAATCGCCGCTCCATACTCATCTGTTCTCCCGGTTTTCTCCACGTTATTATTTCTTGTAGAGAGATAAAATAGAAACAAAATAGAGACAAAATAGAAACAAAATAGTGTAGAAAAGACATCAATCTTGAGAGAAAGGAATAGGCCTGCCACTAAGCCACAGGCTCCTGCCATCTGGCGCAAGGGTGTCCCGCAACGGTCGGGGCACCCTTGTGCTGTCTCAATAGGCCGACAGGGTGTCGCGGACTCAGTAGTAGATGTTAATTAATCATAATACAAAGGGTGGTGGGGGTATCAAAAACGGGGCGAAATACTCTATATAGCAGAACCCCTTTCGGTGGGTCTTTCGGCGTGAGGGCTTGGACATAACCACAGCGCTCAAGTCGGCAAGCTGGAGGGCCGCAGAGGACGGGATTAGCATTAATAAAATAATGAGGTATTATAAAAAAATGTTGTTGAATCAGATTTTATTCGTAAATTTGTAGGCTCGAAAATTCCACATTCTGGTAGCAGAATGTGGTCTTTTGGGGTGTGTAAATAATTATAAATGAAATAATAATATCGATATTAATATGAAGAAAAGATTCTTTCTCGTTGGACTGATTTTTGCGTTGTCGGCCTTTGTTTCGCAAGCGCAAATCTACCAAATGTACAGTCAGGACTTCGAAACAGGTACTCCGCAGACCTATACTTCTTCGAGTAGTACACAGGTCACACTGCAGAACACTATTGTGTCCGGCGGATCAAGGGCGCTAAAGATTACGCACACCCAGTCGTCGGAGCAGTGGATTGAGTTGGATACCATTGACTTTTCGGGCATTTCCACGTTGCAATACTACACCTTGGAGTTTATGCATATAGCATTCATCAGCCCGAATTCTGTAAACAGTTCTCTCCGTGGTGAGGTGGCTGCTATCCAGGTCAAGCGTCCCGACCAGGCCACGTGGACTCAGCTGGGTAGCACGCAATACAATATGGATGACCAAGGCAGCGCCCGATTTGCATCCAACAGCTGTTTCCACCAGAAGATTTATGAAGACTGGCAGGGGTCCGCAACGGTATCGAACACGATGTGGAAAAAGGAGCGTTTCGATTTGGAGATGTTCCTGATCAGCCCTGCTCAGACGGACAAAAAACTCCAAATCCGTTTCCGTTTATGCCCAAGGGATGAAGTTACTTCGGCTGAGGGCTGGTATATCGACGACATTAAGGTGCGTGCATCCAGCCAGGCCATGATCACTCCGGTCATCCAGATGGTGGCGTTCCCCGATTTCGCTTTTTATCCCAGCAGCCGTGGGGCTAAGGTCAAAGCCAAGGTGACGACTCGAGTTGCACAGGGTATCAACCCTGACTCGATTTATATAGAGTATACTGTGGGCAGCAACCCAACGGTGGAGCGGGCTTATCTGAGTCCTAACGGCACAACATCTGAGTATGAAGGCCGTATCCCTTTTTATGGTTTTGATACGTTGATGCGTTATCACTTGGTTGTCAAGGATGCTACTACCAATAATAATTCTGCTTATTTCCCGAAGAACGCAACTGAGTGGAAGGAATACCGCTGTGTGCGTGGCAAAACCCATACGGCTTCACCCCAGGGCCCCACAACCCAGAATACCGTTCTCCCGTTCGCATTCTATGGCGACAATAAGTCGGAGTTTGTCTACGACAGTGCCCTGATGGCAGATATGGGGTTTGGGCCAGGTTATATCAAGAACTTCAGATTCTGGATAATGACCAACAACTCTAATGCCCTTCGTCGGCGTTTCCAGATTAAGATGGCTAATATGCCCGGGACGTATTCCACTTCGTCCCTTCATTACTATGTCTCCTCCCCGATGCAAATCGTGTATGATTCGGCGTTGCTGATTGAGCAGTGTGCCCCCAACACCTATAAGATGATAAATCTGCAGGACACATTTTTCTATGCTGGCAGGGATTTGGTGATACAAATAATTTATGAGAATGGCTCCAACCTCACTCCCACAAGTCTGAAGCATATACCAACTGTTTCCAATAAATTATCGCTTTTTAGTGACCGGGCCGATGCTTCTTTGAATAAGGATCCCTTCACAGATGCTGATTTTAATTATGGTGATGAAGCCACTTTGCGTCCATGGGTCCAGTTCTACGAAACCAAGCATTTGCCGCTGATTTATGACTGTGGAATCTCGGGCTTGGTATACCCCAGCTACGACCAGCCTTGCAATCAGGGTACCGACTCGGTGGTGGTATGGCTGAAGAATTTCGGCACCCACGTGATGAACGAGGTCCGTATCTGGTATAAGATAGACAACCAACCGCCGGTCTATTACGACTGGAGCGGTACACTCAACGGCGGCGACAGCGTCAGGGTACATCTTAACGACAATCAGATGTTCTCAGTGGGCTATCACACTATGCTTGCCTGGGTCGACGATTCGCTTACGGCAAACTATGTGCGCTATCGCGACCATGAGCCATACAACGACACTTCGTTCGCTCCCTTTGCAGCCTGCGACGGCCCCTATAATGGTGTCCGTACCATCGGCAACAGCCCGACCGACAATTTCACCTCGTTGGATAATTGCCTCTATGCCCTGAGCCGTTGCGGCATCGATGGCCCGTTGACCATCAAACTGCCCGCCGGCAATTATGGCATCACGCGGTTCCCCTACATCCCCGGCACGTCGGCCACCAATAGGGTCACTTTCGAGCCTGCCACCCCCAATGCAGTGGTCACGTTCCGTCGTCCACGACAGGGTGTGACTACCAACGCCCCCTATCTTGTGAACCTGGTTGATGCCAGTGGCATCCATTTCAACAACATCAGATTCAGCAACGGCACTTACACGGACAACCGTTGTGATGTTTTGCTCCAGCTCGGAGCAGGTAGCACCAACTGCTTGTTCGAGAACTGCTCCTTTATCGACAGCAATACCGTTAACAATGCAGCGACGGCCATGATCCTGTCCGAGGAGTCCGACTCGGTGACGGTCACCAATTGCTATTTCTACGGTGGCACGGTCGGCGCCAATTTCCGCGGTATCGCACCTGACAATCGCGCCTCGGGCAATGCTATTTGCCACAACGAATTCAAGAACCAGTCCAACACTGCCATCAGTGTGGTAAACCAGGATGGTGTGCTTGTGGACAGCAACATGGTTTATGATGTCCGCACCAATGCCAGCTACACTGTCCTCGGACAGCATATTTATGCCGGCAGCCGCATCACCCGCAACAAGGTGTTCTCCACCAAGGGTGCCAGCTGTATCGGTGTGTCCGACATGCACGGCACGGCCGACAACTATTCCATCGTGGCCAACAACATGTGCGTCTCGCTGTTCGACAACACCACCAACATGCTGACCACCCCACTCAACATCATCAGGGGCTCTTACCTTAAGGTGGTCTTCAACTCCGTCCGCATGAATGCCCCCGACTTCGTGAATGTGGCCGCTGCCACTCTTGGTGGCGACACAATCAGCAACATCTATTTCCAGAACAACGTTATCACTTCTTTCGACACCACCAACTATGCTTTCAACTTCATGCCGGGTGACAATGCTTCCACCATGCATGTCGACCACAACTGCTATTATTCCAAAAGTGGTGTGTTGAATAAGCTCACAGGTATCAGCTATTTCAACCTTAACGGATGGCGCAATGCAGTGCCCACCGACCAAGGTTCTGTCTCCGGCGACCCCGTTTTCACCAACGGATCCACCGTCGACCTGCGTTCTTTCAGTGAGCTGCTTCGTAACATCGGTGTCCCCGTACCCGAGGTGACCATCGATATGTTTGGCTCAGCGCGTAACGCTACGGCTCCCAGTATGGGTGCTTACGAGGTGTCGGTGCTGGCCATCGACTTCTCGCCTGTCGAGTTCGTCACCCCGCTGCCCGACTATTGTGGTGCGCCGGCCTCTATCCCTGTCGAAGTGGCCATCCGCAACACCGGTAATGGTACCTATACTTATAATAGCAGCACCCCCATCACCGTTTACTATAGTATTGACAACGGTCCTCTGCAAAACTTCATCATCAACCGCAACTGCGGCCCCCTGGACACCATCCACTTCCTCTCCACCCGTACCATGTCGCTGCCTTCGGGTCCCAACAATACGGACAAGACTTATACAATCAGATGGTGGGTTAAATGCACGCTCGACCCCGACGACATGAACGACACCTCTTACTACACAGTCGTGTCGCGCTATGCAGCTCCTGCCCCCGCCACCATCAATATGAATGTACCTTACTTCTCCTCTGCTACCATCACGCCCACTTCCGGCATCAACACTTGGCCCGTCAGCTACTACACCTCGGGCAATGGACGTCAGGCACGTAGCGGAATCTCTTGGTATCGCAGCATGGACGATTCAGCCTATTTCTTCTATGGTCCCTCCTACACCACGGGTCGCCTTTACGATGACACCACCTTCTATATCTCTCAGAAACGTAATCTCCCCTTGGTCAAAATAACCGAGGTCCAGGTAAGCCGTGCCCCGACAGCTGTCGGTGTCACCAACCCCATGCCCTCGTATATGCATACGAACACAAGTTTCGCCATCGAACTCACCAACTGCGGCGACTATCCTGCCCAACTCGAAGGCGACTCAATCATCATCATACAGTCCAATTCCCCCGCCAAAATTTGGGAACTCCCCAATGCCATTATCCAGCCCGGCGCCAGTCTGGTGCTGCAATATAAAGCACTCAATACCCCGTACGACTCGACCCGCACGCTTTACGCTCCCCAAGCTGCCATAGCAACTCCGTCCTATAATGCTCACTTCGCTGTCATCTACCGCGATGGCAATGGCATAGCCGATGCCGTCCCCTTCAATTCTGTCATCACAACTCCCTCCACTCAGACCATCAACTGGGGCAACCAGCAAGTGCCTGCCGCCGTATGGCAGGGCTCTGCCATCAATCTGGCTCAAGGTGCTTGCCAAGTCACTCCTCCCACCAACACACCCACCGCTGGTGCCCGTCGTATTGCATGGCCCACCAACTCCTCTTCCGCCTCTCCCACCGCCTCTGCCACCCTTTGGCAGGTGGCCACAGATGCCAACCCCATGCATATCGGCGAAACCGAAACCAATCTGATTCGTTACTATGACAATGGTTGCGACGGACAGCGTGCCGAGGTCAACCTCCACATCATCAACCGTCCTGCGGTCGACCTTATGGTGGACAACATCCAACTTGCCGAAGGATGCGGACTTTCCTCTCAGGAGCCGCTCACGGTCGACATCCATAACTATGGCAATCAACCCGCCTCCACCTTTGTGGTTCACTATAGTCTCGATGGAGGCACAACCGCCGTCAGCAGCGACACCATCAGCGGTCTTGCCGCCAATACTTCCATCACCCACACCTTCTCCAACACCATCAACATGCACCTCCCCACCGACTCCACCTTCCATGTGCTGGTTTGGGTAGGTGCCAATGCTTCCGATAGCTATTCCGACAACGACACCGCCCGTCGCGATGTCATCTCGCGCTTCACCCCCGATCAACCGATTGTCACTTCGCCAATCTCAACCGACTACAACACCTCGCTCACCCTGGTCGCTGGCGGTCTCAACGGCTACACGGGCACCATCTGGTATGATGCCGACCATAACGTGTTAGACACCACTCTCGGCAGCTATCAAACACCTATTATCTATCACCTCGACACTTTCTTCGTCCAGCCCATTGGCCTTGTCGACATCCCCTCAACCCATGTCGGCAGCCTCTCCAATTTATCCAACAACGCCTACCCCTCGCCCTATAACCCCAAGACCCGTTATGTAAAAGAGCAGTATCTCTACACTGCTGCCGCCATCAACGCAGCCGGTCATGGTGCTGGCGACATCAGCTCCGTCTCCTTCTATCTGGAGTCCATGGGCAACAATGTCAACGCATTCAATTATACCTACTACACCATCCGCATGGGCACCACCAACCTGACTGCTTTCCCCAACCAAAACTTCCTCACTGGCCTGACAACAGTCTACAGCGCCAACAACCTCTCCTTCAACTCAAGCAATCTTGGCTGGGTGCATCACAAACTCGACTCGGTCTTCCATTGGGATGGTGAGTCCAATGTCGTCATTGAAATCGTCCGTGCTCTCGACCAGCCGGGTATTTCTGCTGGTGCCAACACCCGCTACACCCCCATACCCAACTCCGTCATCTCCCGTCAGAACGCCAACACCGATCAGGCTGCACAAACTTCCGGTACCAAAGGCGCCAACCTCCCCGACATCACATTCGGTTTCCTCGAACCCGCTGGCTGCTTAGGCCCTGAAGCTTTGATTCACATCAATGTCACCAATGTCCCCGACACTGATGCCACCATCGTATGGCCCACCTATCTCGACACAATGGCGTTCTCTTCCTGCGACTCCATCGACCTCCACGTAGCTATCGACAACCATGGAAATAGCGCCATCGCCGACTATACGCTCCGCTATAGCATCGACGGTGGTGAGTGGGGCCAGATTACAGGCAATGCCAACAACCTGCCTCTGGGCTATCAGCGCGAGGTACCGCTGCTGCGCACCATGCTCAACCCAGGCCGTCACACCGTCACAGCCGTCATCCATATCAGCGGCGACACCGTCGCCTCCAACGACACCCTCCGCCGCACCTTCAATATCCGTTTCTGTGGTGGCAGCTACATCGTCGGCTCCTGCTCAGGCAGCATCTATCCCACCATCTCGGCGGCAATCGACACCCTTGTCAACGCCGGTGTTGACGGGCCCGTGATCTTCGAGCTCTGCAATCAGACATTCGAGGAGCAAATCAACCTCACCCAACCCATCTCGGGCATAAGCATGGACAACACTGTCACCTTCCGCACCATGCCCGGCTCGCAGGCTCAGGCCATGGTCTACCACACTCCCACCAATGCCAGCAACTACGTGGCTCTTATCGACAATGTCAAATATGTCAACTTCAAGAACATCTACTTCTACGCCAATTACAATTCAGGCTCCAACAACAATATCTTTGCCAATGTTCTGAAGGTTAGTAATTCCGAGTCTGTTCGCTTCGTCAGCTGTACGGTCCGTTCCAAGAAGACCAACGCCAGCTCCACCAATGCCAACCTCATTCTGCTTGGCGACAACAACCACTTCTTATCCATTGATAGTTGCGTCCTTGACAGTGGCTACTATGCCATCCGTTCGCTCGACAATACCTATAGTGATAATATCAACATCCGCGAAAATGTCATCACCGACTTCTGGTTCCAAGGCATCCATATCCGCAACACCGACACCCTCAACATCTATCATGACAGCATCCGCGCCTCCAGTCCCCTGGCTGGCAAACCCCTCACCGGTATCTATGTCGCCAATGGCAAGCGCATCAGCATCCAGCGCAACGCCGTCTACCTCATCGACCTTCGCAACGGTGGCAAACGAGGCATCGTAGTCAACAACTGTAAGGGTTCCAACATCGACCGTGTTGCCATCTACAATAACATGATCTCCCTCTCCGGCACTGCCATCGCCTCTCTCCTCTCCTCCGGCATCTGGATTGACTCCCTCTGCCGTCACGTCAACGTCTACTTCAACACCGCCTCCCTCTATGCCGGTAACAGCCAACCCACCACCCGCACCTTCAGCTGCCAGAACTCCTCCGGTGTCCATGTCCTCAATAATATCTTCGACAACCGAAGCAAAGGCTATGCCTACTATGTTGCCATCGACACCTGCGTCACCAACTCCAACTTCAACGTCTACAACTCCAATGCCGAAATCAACCCCAACAACGGACGTCGCTTCTTCGCCCACTGGGGTGGTATCGACTGTGTCAACCTCGATAGCCTCCGCTTGGTCAACAACCGTGAGACCAACTCCAAAGAGCAGTTCCCCTACTTCTTCAGCGAAAACTGCCTCTATCTGACCCTTGCCCAATTTGCGGGCGATGCCCAGTACAACCCCGATGTCACCACTGATATCTTCGGTAAAGTCCGTCCGCAGATTCCTGCTCCCACCATCGGTGCTTACGAATACCACCGTGTGGCCCACTCCATCGCTATCGCCGCCATCACAAAGCCCATAATGCCCGAAATCACCACCGGTGCTAACCCCCAAGTCTACAATATCGAAACCGACTCCATCCCGGTCCACATCCAGATCTACAACAACGGCGATGCCCCCGAGCTTAACGTCTCCTGGTATGCCTACCTTGCCGATGTCTATCCGCAGCCCCGTTCCGAGACGCGCCAGATAGCCCGTCTGCCCCTGCGCACACTTATGGAAGACAGCGTCATGGTGCCCTCGCCGCTGGGCATTATCGACACCCAGAAAATCGTAGTCGTCCTGCAGATGGGTCCCGGTGTCACCGACAACGTCCCGTCCGACAATATCGACACCGCACTCGTCTTCCTCTATCCCGCCTACGACCTTCAGCTGGTGTCCATCGCACTCGACAGCACCGTCAACCCCCTCCACTGCCGTCTCTTCCAAGTCCCCCTTCGCTACACCATCCGCAATGTAGGTAAGAAAGACTTCCCCGGCGACTTCCAGTTCAACCTCGGCTACGACTATTATGCCCAACCCTCCAGCTCGCAAACACTGCCTAGCTTCCCCAACATCCCTGGTGCCAACAATGCCGATGTGCGTTCCTTTGGCGCACCCCTGCCTGTCGGCATCACCACCGAGATTGTCAACACCGCCGACTCGCTCATCCAGCCTAACTTCTATCCCACAGGCTACATTGGAGATATCACCATCAAACTCCGTGGCTTCATCCATCACATCAACGACCAGAAGCCTCTCACCGACACCACCAACTACATCAACGTGACCTCCAACCATACTCCTGAAATGCCCATACCCCACGACACCATGGTTGACTATGGCACCTATGCCAACTTCTGGGTCACTCAGAATGCCCGCCGCACCATCCGTTGGCATCGTGACACCGTGAGTGGCAACTTCTTCTACAACGGCAACAACAACTACGACCGTTCCACCCACTGGAGCAGCACCCCGCAGTACTTCCACGACTCCACCTACTACCTCAGCTGCCTCAGCACACGCAACTGCACCAGCTACTATTCTCAAATCAATGTCGGCATCAATCCGCCGCTCAACTACGATGTCTCCATCTCCGAAGTCCGGTCGCCTCGTGGCTCTGGCCGTGTCTATCTCGAAAAAGACACCGTCACCCTCCGTGTGGTCAACTATGGCAGCCAGCCTATCTCCAACATACCCATTGCCTTCAAATTCATGAATGCCAATGGCCGTATCACCTATCTCGAAGTCCACGACACCGTCCGTGCCACCATCCCCGGCCGTGTGGGCGACAATGTCCAATACTATGACTTCACCTTCGATACCGCCCTGTTGCAAATCAACCAGCCCCTTTCCTCCACCAGCTACACCCTCAACGCCTGGGTCTATCACCCCGACGACCAGCAGCGTGGCAACGACACCCTCCGCTATCTCCATACCTTCCGCTCGCTCGCCGAGAACGTTTACGACTCCGTCAACAAATATGCTCCCGCCGGCCCCGAAGGCTTCGATGTCACCCGTGTCTCCTTCAACGAACTGGACAATATCATGCCCGACATGATTGGCTATCAAAACCTCTGGCTGGGCAACTACAATGCCAACCAGGCCGAAATACCCACGCTCATCATGCGTCGTGGCACCACCGACACCCTCACCGTCGAGGTGGCCAACAACCTCAACGAGCTCGACTCCAACACTGCGGCTAGCCTCTGTGTGGTCATCGACTACAACCGTGACGGCGTCTTCGACTTCGACGGCATTGAAAACATCACCAGCACTCCCGCTCCCCTCGTGTCTAAAGGCAAAAAAGTCCGTAGCCGAATTGAGACGAAGATTCCCTTCACGGTTCCCGACGCAGCCCACTATGGCTACATGCGTATGCTTGTATGGGTCATCTCCGACTCCACGGCCTATCTCAACGGCCTCCACAACTCCACTGCCCGCGACAATGGCCAGCTACAGCAATACTTGCTCTATATTGCCGAGGACGTGATGCTTGACTCCGTCGATGCCGCACTCACCCGTGTGGTGTCGCCCCGCAAAAACATCGTCACCGAAAACGACCACTACGTCAGCATCATGCTGGCCAACAAAGGTCGCACTCCCCTTACCTCCGCCTCCATCAGCTACAATTTCAACGACTATCTCCATCCCGAGCAGTCCGGCGTCATCCAGTGGTCAGGCAACCTCGAACCTGGCATGAGCACCCTCGTCACCCTCGACTCCATCTACTTCCACGAAGGCACCACCGACCTCCTCTGCTCCGTCACTGTCGATGGCGACACCTTCCATACCTCCAACAACATGCTCCACTACCGCTACCACCGCTACTACGTTGTCCGTCCCCGATTCATCGACAGCTTCGACCTCGATGTCAACAAGTGGTACATCCCTGCCGGCTACAACTCCTACACCCGCAATTACTTTGAGCGTGGTGTCCCGGCCAAGTCCAACATCTCGGCCGCCTATTCCCAGCCCAACGCCCTTGTCACCAGCTGCACCGAGTCCGTCGTCACCGGCAAACGGGGCAACCGTAGCGTAGTCTACTCTCCCATCATCGACCTCCGACTCATCAAGGCCGACACCATCGAGTTCCTCCTCTCAAAGAACATGGCCGAGGGTAGCTTACTCATACTCCAGTTCAAGGACTACACCAATCATTGGGTCACCCTCGACGATGTTGGAGCCCGTTGGTCCGCTCCGCGCGAGCAGAACCCCAGCTGGTACGACACCCAAGAAGGCTGGACAGGCAACACACAGCCCGGCGAGTATGTCCGTATGGTCCTCTCCACCAAACCCAATAGTGGCGACTTCATGCAGGATCTCCAATTCCGTTTCATCTACACCACTCCCACCACCACCTCCGCTGCCTCCAACTTCGGCGACGGTGTGGCCATCGACAACTTCAAACTCGGTCGCCAGCAGCGCGACATCGATTTGGGCGTCACCGCTATCACCCATCCCACCTCGCCCCAGTTCGGCCAGACGATTTATCCGCGTGTCATAATCCACAACTATGGTTACGACTCCATCGCCGACTTCATTGTCAGCTATATCCCCCATGGCTCCTACCTCTCGCACGAAGCCCACTGCTTCGAAGGTATCGGTCCCGGCGACGACTTAGAGTTCGAGTTCCCCGACCCCTTCATCATCACCAACAACTATCCCGACACCTTCCAACTCACAGCCTTCACCGATGTGCAGCTCGATGTCTATAAAGACAACGACACCACCACCACCATCTTCGGCCTCTCGCCCTTGGCCCACGACCTCTACCTCTACGAACTCCTCTCGCCCCTCACCAGTGCTGTGGCTGGCGACAGCCTCGATGTAACCCTCCGTCTGCGCAACTTCGGCCAGAACGAAATCGAAGACTGCGACGTGTTCTACATCTACAACAATGGCGACACCGTCCGCGAACACATCCACTTCCCCGACTATCTCGGCCATAATTTCGCCTCCAACGAATACTTCAACTATACCTTCCGCCGCCGTGTCCGCGCCACCATGGGTGTCATGGACCTCGTCACCTGGTGCCAGTATACGCATGACGTCTACCCCTACAACGACACCATCACTCGTCAAATAGTCGGTATGTCCTCCACCATCGATGTCAAAGCCACCTATGCACTCATCGACAAACGTACCGCCGCCCACAACATGGGCATCGTCATTGACAATGTCGGCGCACGTATGGTCAACGACTTCGTCGTCAAGGGCTACTACGACCGCGACACCACCAAAATGCTCCAAGGCGTCTTCCACCGCGAAGGCGGCCTGCCTGCCGGTGGCCATGCCGTGTTCTACATGGATACCGTAGGTCAGCGTTCTGCACCCTATGAATACTTCACCGTTTGGGTCGAAGTGCCGGGCGACATCAATCCCCGCAACGACACCACCTCTGCCCTCGCACCCCTCGAGCCCGACCTCGCCTACACCAAAATCCAAATCGAGGAAAACCGCACAGACTCCTGCCGTGTCCGCGCCGTGTTGTCCAACATCGGAACCATACCCTATTTCAACTACAACACCATCCGCGCCGTCATCAATGGTCAGCGTATCACCACCGTTGTCGAAGCTGGCAGCTGGCATGTCGACCCAGGACAAACCGTCCATATCGACTTTGTCGACAACCGAGGCAACTATCGCAAGATTCCCAAAGTGCCCAACCGCGGCTATGTCGGTGTCGGCACCATGCAGTTGCCCAGCCCCGACATGAACCCCTCCAACGACGAGACCACCATCATCGAAGTCATCAACTACTTCGAGGGCATACCGCTGGCCGAAGACTGGGGCGAATTCATCCTCGAGCAGAACTACCCCAACCCCTTCGACGGCAAGACAAAAATTGAGTTCTCGCTCCCCTTCAGCGGACAGGCGCGCTTCTTCGTCACCGACATCGTAGGCCGCACACTCTACGAACAAACACAGTTCTACCCCCAAGGCCGCAGCGTCATCACCTTCGACAAGGATAAGCTTGCAGCCGGAGTCTACTACTACGGCATCGAGTACGACGGCCAGCGCCGCATGCACAAGATGATTGTCAAGTAAGTGCTCCAACACTTCATAGCGCACGTAACCCAGCAGCACCTCTTTCCTACCGGAAAGCAGGTGCTGCTGGCCGTTAGCGGCGGCATCGACTCGGTGGTGCTGGCCCACCTCATGCACTCCGCCCGCTTCCCCTTTGCCATAGCCCACTGCAACTTCCATCTGCGCCCCGACGACTGCGACCGCGACGAGGCCTTTGTCCGCCAGCTGGCCTCCCGCTACCATGTGCCCATCCACGTGGCCCAGTTCGACACCCTCGCCCATGCCCGCCTACATAGGCTGAGCGTTGAGGACGCTGCCCGCCAGCTCCGCTACGACTGGTTTCGCCAGCTCTGCTCCCTCCATGGCTACCCCGCTATCCTCACCGCACACCACCGCGACGACTCCGCCGAAACCTTCTTCATCAACCTTCTGCGCGGCACCGGCCTCTCCGGCCTCCATGGCATCCTGGCCGTGCAGGGCCCGGTGGTGCGCCCCCTGCTCCCCTTCAGCCGGGCCGAGATCGACCGCTACGCCCTCCAGCAAGGCCTCGCCCATGTCGAAGACATCACCAACGCCTCGCTCCTCTACCGCCGCAACCAGGTGCGCCACCGGCTGCTGCCCCTCCTCCGCCAGCTCCAGCCTTCGGCCGACCAAGCCGTCGACACCACCATCGCCAACCTTCAGTCGGTCGAGCGGCTCTATTCCGCCCTCCTCCAACCCCTGCGCCAGCAGCTGGTCCAGCCCCAGCCCGACGGCACCGTCCGCGTCAGCCTCTGTTTCGACTCCCTCGGCGCCCTCCTCCCCAATCCCACGGACGAACTCCGTGCCCAGCTCCTTTTCGAGCTGCTGCGCCCCTATGGGTTCAATGCTCCCACCGCCCGCGACATCCTGGCCTGCCGCACCCCCGGCCGCCGCTTCCTCTCCGCCACCCATTGCGCTTATCTCGACCGCGCCCAGCTGCTGCTCGTCCCTCTGGGCCAGCCCCAGCCCGACGCCATGCCCCGCCTTACCGTCGCCGCGCTGCCGGCCGCCCAGTCCACCATCGACTACCGCCATCTTCCCGCCAACCAAGCCCTCTTCGATGCCGCCACCGTCCGCCAGCCGCTCACCCTGCGCCACTGGCGTCCCGCCGACCGTTTCCAACCCCTCGGCATGCAGCAGGGCTCACAACTGGTCAGCGACTTCTTTTCCGACCATAAATACAGCCCCATCGACAAGCAACGCCAACTGCTCCTGGTCGACGCCGACGACACCATATTGTGGATTGTAGGCCGCCGCACGGCCCATCCCTGCCGTGTCACCCCCTCCAGCGCCACCCTCCTCCTGGTCACCGTCGGCTGACCCATCACCCCGCCGACCCTATTCGTCGGGATCAACATCCCCCTTCCTTCGCTTCTTATTTTCTATTTTGTTTCTATTTATTTTAGGTTTTGTCTCTTGATCAGAAAATATATAGCGTCTATACCTAATGTAGTGTGGGTATAGTGGTGGTGTATATTGCTGCGCCTGTTTGGCGTGTAGATGTGGGGAAGGCGGCACCGAGTATGGCGAATGCACACTTGTCAGCCGGTCCTTCCCCTAACCACCTCAGCCATGGCTCGGTGCATAACGGTGGCTTGATTGTAGGCGGAGAGGATTTGAACGTTAATGCCGTTGGGACGACAGAAGTCGAAGCGCGTGGAATGGACGGCTTTGTTTCAAACTTAATGGTTTGTAACGTTGTGCTATTTTGTTGTGCGATATGCTTTTGTGCTCTATTTACAGACATAAAAGTGGAGTGCATGGTTTATTATGATTATTATATGATGATATAAAAGATTCTAAATGGCCCTATTTTTTTTCGATAGAGGGCTTTTGAATTGAAAAAATCATTTGTTTTTGCACTCGGAAGTGATAATGGCTGATATTTCTAAATTACTGATATATGGTTTATAACTTAAATATTGAAGTCTATGAATAGATGGAAATGTTTATTTATGGCAATTGGTTTTAGTGCTTTTTGAGTGACACGGATATCTTAATTCTTTTAATATATAATGCTTTTAAATAAAGGATGAAATGACGAAATTAAAACAACAAAAAAGAAGAGTTACCTTACACCGACCATCAAGATGGTGGTGACATTATCGGCATTGAGGTGACGGTGGAGGGCGCGGGCTTGTATGGCGACGGCTTGGCCACCCTCAATGGGACTCAATCAACGGTGGTATTGAGTGATAACTTGAAAAACCGCGTCAACCTTGACATCGACGAGGACGACAGCGAGACCGTAGCCCACAACGGCACCAGTCGCAAGTATTACGTTATCTTGCCCCCGTTCCAGAGCAAGAATGTCGTGGTGCGCATCCAGACCATGCGCCACAACCAGGCTACCCTTGACGACCAGAAGCTGCGCACTATAACGGTGAGCACCACCCATGCTGTCAACCTGCCCCGCAACTATTTCGTGCCGATGCACTTCAACGGTGCGCCGGAAGAAAACAACGGCTTGACGGGCTACTTCTCTGTCCGCGGCGACCGTCACGGTAACGATACTTATAAGGTTGTCTTCTCCCGTGGCAATTTGCAGCATCTGGGGAACCCGGTACACAACCAGGGAACCTGGAAGTTCGCTGGCCGACAGTATGATTTCTTTGGTGGGAATAATATCGCACAAGGTTGGTACAATCAAACTCAGACAACGGATTTGTTCTGCTGGAGCGAGACGGAGTCTCCGGAAAATGATAAGTATGGTCTATATTTGTACGATGAGTACTTTGCCCATTGGAGTGGTGCCGCTTCTACTACCTTTGTGGATTGGGGAAACAAGGAAATTTCGGGCGATGCCGCCAACACTTGGTTTACACTCACAGCCGATGAATGGTACTACCTGTTCCACTACCGGGTGAATAGCACAGGGGATCAGTTGAGAGGACGTGCCATAATCACAGGTGTTCAAGGACACCAAGCAAAGGAGTTTGTGAATGGACAGACACAGCCGAGGACACAGATTGAAGGTTTTATTTTGCTGCCGGATGATTGGACTCCGGATGATGTCCCTTCGGGGCTCACTTTTGATCCTGCTGCCCAGTATTCTTATTCGGTAGCAGAGTGGGCCCGTATGGAGGCCGCAGGTGCCATGTTCCTTCCCGCTGCCGGGTATGGCTCTTCGTACCATGATGAAGAAGATGATGATACTGATGGTGGTGACATCTATGGGACGTACAGGTGGGGAAGGTATTGGTCCGCAACCCGCCATCAACCAACGCCTTCGTCGACATTTGGCGAATCGTATTATGTGGGCTTTGATTATGTGGATGATGGCTGGTATCTGCAGGTTGGTAACTACTATTATGACCAAAACCATGATGCGGGACAGACGTATGCCAATCATGATAATAACTGGTGGCATGGCTATTCGGTCCGTTGGTGAAACCGGCTCCGGGTTATGTTGACCCCGACGGGCGCTCGATAGTGAATACTACCAGCAAATAACAACACTCGTATTTTGTTTTTTCATAATGCATTGATAGCGGCGGGTGGGCGTTATGCCCACCCGCTCTTTTTGGGGAGGGGAAGAGATGGAGACGTCTAATATTGTCTTGCAGGGGTGTTGTCAGTTGGGGTGGTGTTGATGGGTGATTTGCCTTTGCAGGGTGTAGGGGTTGCGTAGACGATGCCTGCGGGGTTGGTTTATCTTACTGCTGCGGGACATTTTCTGGAGGTTTTCTTCGCTACGGACATCTTGGTTGAAAGGGTTTGAGATAGGGATGAGTTTGTTGGGTCGACAGAAGTGTGTTTAATTGAAAAAAATGTGTTATCTTTGCATCGTGAAACCGACCCGGTAGGGTTGGAGTTATTAATTAATATCTGTATCAATATGAAGAAAATAGCTATGAGTTTGGTTGCGTTGGTGGCCATGTCGGCACTGAGTGTGTCGTGCCACAACAGCAGTATGTTTAAATTGACAGTGGAAGGTGTGGACGCCAAGGGCGCAGCAGCAGTGCAGTGGCCCAAGGATGCCGTGCTGGCCACGTGGGACGACGCGCTGTCGGCCATGGAGGTGAAGCTGTCGGGCATTGCGCCGGACAGTTCGTATGCCACATTGGTGATGCCCAAAGAGGTGAAGGCCGAGGGTGTGCGCCGTTTTGTGTATCCCGCCACGGTGTGCGCCGGTGAGGGCAAGGTGATGATTGCCCCTGAGCAGAGCGCCACAGGTTGCCCGGCTTTGATGCCTTGCTATGCCGAGGCCAAGGATGGGAATGCCGAAGTGGAGTTCAAGTCGTTGTGTGGTGTGGTGCGGCTGCATTTGACCACTGCCGAGAAACTGGCTTCGGTGCAGGTTTCAACTGAGGATTCGGCGAAGTTTATGTCTGGTTGTTTCGGTGTGGAGAATTATCCTTTCCCGGTGTTGAAGGCTGAGAATGGGGCATTGCCCTGCGTGGTCTGCAACGAGTTGAAGGGCGTTGATTTCGGCCAGGGAGCCGATGTGTGTCTGTTCGTGGCACCGGGTTGCTACAACACGTTCACGATTACCCTGACCACTGAAGACGGCCGCACTTGCCAGAAAAACCTGAAGGACGACAAGTATATTGTGGTGGACCGTAATGTGGTTTGCACAATTAATCTGGGTCAGAATGAGGGAGATTTGGTGTTTGAGGAAAAATAAATTTGGTATATCAAAAAATATTCGTATCTTTGCATCCTCAAATCAAGGGAATAAAAGATTCTAAATTGCTGTTTATGTGTTCAGAATCATAGGTTTGAGGAAAGCAAAGGATGTCCAATGGTGTAATGGCAGCACTCCAGATTTTGGTTCTGTCAGTCCAGGTTCGAGTCCTGGTTGGACAACAGGGAGTCCCGCACAAAGGAAAATGTGCGGGACTTTGCTTTTTTGCTGAAGGCAAGCAGGCTTGAAGGACAGGCGGGTGAGGGACGATGTGGGGGGAGCTGGCCACCAAGGTTTGGGCTGGCGCCAAGGGCGAAAGAAAGCAGATTGCTGAGGTATGAGTTTTTTTTTGTATATTTGTAAATTGCATCGTAGGGTGCAGAATGGTATAATTGACTTATAAATAATATTTTGCAATATGGCCGAACTGACCGAACAAGAACAAATACGCCGAAATTCGTTGAACGAATTGAAAAAACTGGGTATTAATCCTTATCCCGCCGCCTTGTATGAGGTGAATGCCAAATCGAGCGAGATTCTGGAGAAGTATCCTCAGGACAATACATTGTTCCAAGACATCAGCATTGCAGGGCGCATTATGAGCCGCCGCATTATGGGTGCGGCTTCGTTTGTGGAGCTTCAGGACTCGTATGGACGTATACAACTGTATGTGAAACGCGACGAGATTTGTCCCGGCGAGGATAAGACGATGTACAACACGGTGTTCAAGAGGCTGCTGGATATCGGCGATATCATCGGGGTGACGGGATATGTGTTCGTGACCCAGATGGGAGAGACGTCAATCCATGTGAAGAGCCTTACGGTGTTGAGCAAGAGCTTGAGGCCGCTGCCTATTGTGAAGGAGAAGGACGGCGTGGTGTACGACGCTTTCAGCGACCCGGAGCAGCGCTACAGGATGCGGTATGTGGACCTGATTGTGAATCCGCATGTGAGAGAGACTTTCGTCAAAAGAGCGAAGATTGTGAACACGATGCGCGAGTATTTCAACGAGCAAGGGTATCTGGAGGTGGACACACCGGTGCTGCAAAGCATTCCCGGCGGCGCGGCGGCACGTCCGTTCATCACGCACCACAACGCTCTGGATATTGACTTGTATCTGCGTATTGCCAATGAGTTGTATCTGAAACGGCTCATTGTGGGCGGATATGCGGGAGTGTATGAGTTCAGCCGCAATTTCCGTAATGAGGGTATGGACCGGACCCACAACCCGGAGTTTACCTGCATGGAGATTTATGTGGCCTATAAGGATTACAACTGGATGATGAAGTTTGTGGAGACGATGCTGGAGCGCATAGCCATGACGCTGCACGGCACAACAAAGGTGCAGGTGTGGGGCAACGAGATTGATTTCAAGCCCCCGTTCCGCCGCGCCCCGATGTGCGACCTGATTAAGGAGCAGACGGGCTATGATGTGGCCGAGATGGATGAGCAGCAGCTGCGCGACACGTGCAAGGCCCTGGGCATCGAGACCGACGAGACGATGGGCAAGGGCAAGCTGATTGATGCTATATTCGGCGAGAAGTGCGAGCACACGCTGATTCAGCCTACGTTTGTGACGGATTATCCCATCGAGATGTCGCCTTTGTGCAAACGGCATCGGGACAACCCGAATCTGACGGAGCGCTTCGAGTTGTTTGTCAACGGCAAGGAGCTGGCCAATGCTTATAGTGAGTTGAACGACCCGATAGACCAGCTGGGCCGTTTCCAGGAGCAGTTGCGCCTGAGCGAGAAGGGCGACGACGAGGCCATGTTTATCGATATGGACTTTGTGCGTGCCTTGGAGTTCGGTATGCCCCCAACCTCGGGCATGGGCATCGGTATAGACCGACTGGTGATGATGATGACCGGCGAACAGAGCATTCAGGATGTATTGCTTTTCCCGCAGATGAAGCCGGAGAAGAAGGCGGTGGTGACCACGGACGAGGAGTTTGTGGCGCACGGAGTGGCCGCCGAGTGGGTGCCGATGTTGCGCAAGGCCGGCATCAACACACTTGCGCAGCTGAAAGAGGCCAACGCCAACAAGTTGTACAACGACTTGAACGGCCTCCGCAAGAAAAACAAGTTGGACATCCCTCCCGTGCAGAAGGAAGCCGTGGAGAGTTGGATAGCCGCTGAATAGCGTCTCCATGAAGGTGTGTTATGAAGATTAAACAGTTTGAACTGAACCATTTTGGTATGAATTGCTTTGTGCTTTGGGACGAAAGCACAAAGCAATGCGCCATTGTGGATCCGGGAGCCGAAACCTCGTATGAGGAGGCTCAGGTGACACAGTATATCGATGAGCATGGATTGCTCCCTAAGTTGATATTGCTGACCCATGCCCATGTGGATCATATTGCCGGTTTGCGAGAGATGTGTGAGCTTTATAAGTTACCCGTGACCATGCACCCCGACGGAAAGGTACTGCTTCGGCAGGCGGGGGCGTATGGGGCGGTGATGGGCTTTGAGGTGGAGAATATGGACACGCTGGATGTGGTAGAGATTCAGGATAACGATGTGTTGCAGTTAGGCGAGGAGAGGATAGAGTGCCGGGCAGTCCCGGGCCATTGTCCCGGAAGCATGGCTTATGTGGTGCCCAGCGCCAAGGTGGTGCTTACGGGCGATGCACTGTTCCGCGGAAGCATCGGACGTACCGATTTACCAGGTGGGAACTATGCCACTTTGATTGAAAAGATACGTACCCGTCTGCTTACGCTGCCCGACGACTATGAGGTGTTGCCCGGACATGGGGACATCAGTTCGATAGGGGTGGAGCGGCTCTATAACGGTTTTTTGATATGATTAATCCAAGGATTGACCCATCATGGCTGGAGGTGCTGCGACCGCAGTTCGAGGCCCCTTATTTCGCTCAGCTGAAAGAGTTCTTGGTGGCCGAGAGGCAGCAATATGTGTGTTACCCCAAGGGGGGAGATATCTTTGCGGCATTCGACCATACCCCTTTCGACAAGGTGAAGGTGGTGATATTGGGACAGGATCCCTATCATGAACCGGGACAGGCCCATGGGTTGTGCTTTTCGGTGCCGAACGGGGTCGTTGTTCCGCCCTCGTTGGTGAATATCATTAAGGAAATCAATAGCGACCTGGGGACACAGATCCCACCGACCAGTGGCAACCTTATGGGCTGGGCGGAGCAGGGTGTGCTGCTGCTGAATGCTACGCTGACAGTCCGAGCCCATCAAGCAGGTTCTCACCAGCATAAAGGTTGGGAACAGTTCACCGATGCTGCCATCCAAGCTTTGTCACAACGGCGCAGCGGCATTGTGTTTATGCTGTGGGGCAGTTTTGCCATCAGCAAGGCTCAGTATATTGACCGCAGTAGGCATTATGTGCTCACGGCACCCCACCCCTCGCCATTGTCGGCATACAGAGGGTTCTTCGGATGCAAGCATTTCTCACAGTGCAACGCTATCCTTCAACAGCAGGGGCTGGCTCCGATTGACTGGACAAGGATAGGGTGATTCAAATCAGTAGGGTTTCTGTTTTGTACCTATAATGTTGTCCGGGCAAGGGGCAAATGGGGAGTTATACTCTGGAAATGAATATTAGAGGCCGACCAGTAGGCTGGTTGGTGTTTTCGCGTAGCCTTTGCCACGGGAGACACGCGGGTCTACAGCATGTGTAGATGGCCTTGTTGTCAGAATCGGAAGTTGAGGCCAGTGGACCACATGATGGGCAGCTGGTCGACGCGGTCGAACGTGAGGCGGTCAAAGTAGAAGATGTTGTTCCGGTTGTAGACATTGGTCACGCTCACATTGATTTCAAGGATAGAGCGTTTGCCTATTGAGAATTTCCGTTTTCCGCTGATGTCCAGACGGTGGTAGCTGGGCATGCGTCCACCGTAGAGGTCGGCATAGAGGACACCGTATTCGCCGTTCACGCGGGTGTAGTCGGTTGTCAAGCCATTGTTGAATGTGATGTTTTCATACATCCCTTGGGTTTGTGTGAAAGGATAGCCACTGCCATAGCTCCATCGTCCACTGATTTCCCACTGGTTCTGTTCGCCCAGGCGGACGGTGGTGAGCAGGTTGATGGTATGTCGGCGGTCGTAGTGGGGTGAGTATGTTTGGATTTCGTCAGTGCGGTGGACCCACCCCAAGGAGTATGTGGCCCATACGTAAAGCCAGTCTATGTCGTAGCATAAGCTGAAGTCAACGCCATAGGCCATGCCTTTCTCTATGAGGAAGTTGCTGAGCAGATATTCAGGCTTTTCGTATATTCCCCCGCGACGGTAGGCGGGGTCGCTGCTGTCGAACATCTTGTTGCGGTTGTAGTTGAGCAATTGGCTGAAATTCTTTAAATACACCTCGCAGTTGGTTGTCAGGTGGTTGAGGAAGTCATACTCTACACCGAAAATCAGGTGTTGGGCTTTCTGCAAGGAGTTATGTACCGGATTGCCCAGGAAAGTGTTGGGTATCTCCAAGTTCGGGCAGCCGGTGAGTATGCCGTTGAAAAGGTTGACAATATCGTTGTCGGAACGGGAATCGAGGAAAATCTGGCTATACAGGCCGCCAGCCATCTTGAACCGGAAATGGTCTGTGACATTATATTTGGCCGACAGGCGGGGCTCGATGCTGCCGGCATTAAAGGCGTTGTAGTAGATGTAGCGGAGGCCGGGGTCTATGAGCCAGTTTCCTGTTGCGATTTTGTATGTGATATAAGCCGAGAAACTGAATGTGTTTTCCGTCTGGGTGATATTGATTTTGTAGGGATTGTAGAAAAGATAGTCGGTGGCGTAGCCTTCCAGAGCCAGCCCATAGCGCAGCCGGTTGGTGCCGATGAAGTTAGTCACGTCCAGTCCCATGTTGTAGTTGTTGATGCCGCTGTGGTTGTCGTGTCCAGAGGGGTCTTGAAAGTGAATCATATAATCGGAGTAGGCCACATGTCCCTCTAAGATTGAGCTGGAACCTGTGACAACCATGAAGTTGGTACCTATTCCGTAATTGGTCCAGTTGTAGTTGGCCAATGACTGGTAGCCGTTCACACGGTCGTCAAATCTGAATCCGAAGAAATTGATTTTGCTGCCCGAACCAGAGTTGAAGGACAGTTTGCCATACAAGTCGGTGAAGTCGAAGGGGAGAGAACTCTTGATGTAGGGATAGAAAACGGGAGAGGATTTGGAGAGGAAAGAGTTCTTGGCCGAAATCAGATAAGTGATAGTGAATGGGTTGCCGGGCCGTTCTTTCTTGATGGGACCTTCAAGCACCAGGTTGGCACCGAAGGTGTTGATTCCGATTTTTCCCGAATGGCGTTTCTTGTTGCCGTCGCGTGTGGTGATGTCCATCACCGACGACAGACGTCCGCCATACTCGGCTCCGAAGCCCCCGCTGTAGATGTCGGCATTCAGAATGATGTCAGTCTCAAAAATAGAATATAATCCTATGGAATGGAATGGATTGTATACCGTCATACCATCCAGCAAGCACAGGTTCTGAATCATTGACCCACCACGGATATAGAGCTGTCCCCCTTGGTCGCCAGTGGAGTTAATGCCAGGAAGAACCTGGAGATATTGGGCGAGGTCCGAAGTGCCGCCAATGGCAGGCATCTGTTGAATCTGGGTGGAGGAGATTTTCTCAACCGATACTTGGGTTTGTATTTTCCTCTCTTCTATGCGGTTGTCGGTCACGGTGACATCGGCCAGGGTCTTGGCCTCCGACTCCAGTGCTATGTTGCGCACCAGCGTCTGCCCGCTTTTTAACGTAATCTTTTCGCGATACTCTTTATAACCCACAAAACGCACACGAAGCTCATATTCGCCTGCGGGCATCTTATTAATCAGATAGAAACCATTGAGGTCGGTGGCCACGCCGAAACGTGTGCCGTCCAGCACCACGTTGGCAAAAGGTATGGCCTCGCCGGTTTCATTGTCGGTAAGTGTTCCCTTCACGGTCTGCGCCATCATAGGCGTCAGGCCCAGTGCAAGAAGAATAAGGATGGCAACTCTTTTCATTAAAGTTGGGGGTTATTTATGTTGAAAAAGGGGATAATTGTGTCTTGGGTTAATGTATGATTTTGAACACCATTTCTTTGAGCAACTCGCCATCGGTTATGGAGCCTGTGTTGCGGATGCCTTTGCACCGCAGGTCGGTATCATATAGATAGCCGATACAGCTGGCCAGCTTCCCGAGCGAATAGTTCTGGGCTGCGGCCGCATAATCCTTCACGAAATAGGGGTTCACCTTCAATACCGAGGCTGCCTGGCTTTTGTCGGTCAGCTGGTGGTAGAGCATGATTTTGATGAAATAGTTATAGAGCGAAGGCAACACCATCTGGATGGGGTTCTCCTTGGGGTTGGCGGCAAAATGGTTCACAATGCGGTTGCACTGCACTACGTTGCGGCGGCCTATGGCGTTCTGTAGCTCAAATACGTTATAATCCTTGCTGATGCCGATATTCTGCTCGATGATTTCTTCGTTGATGACCTCTCCCGGCTTGAGAGAGATGTACACCTTCGACAGCTCGTTGGCTATTTTGCTCAGGTCGTTGCCCAAGTATTCGGCTATCAGAACCGACCCCTTTTGGGTGATGGTGTGTCCATGTTCGTTCACGTGAGTCCCGATCCAGTCTGGGACTTGGCTGTCATACAGCTTTGCCCGTTCGCAGATGCGGCCATGATCGTTAATAGCCTTGTATGCCTTGGTTCGCTTATCGAGCTTCTTGTGCCTGTAGCAGAACACCAAAAGGGTTTGCGGCAGCGGGTGCTGAAGATAGTCGGCCAGCAGGTCCCACTCCTTGGTGGCAATATCCTGCGCTTCCTTGACCAGCACCAGCTTTATGGGCGACATCATCGGGAACTGCTTGGCATACGATATCACCGTTCGCATGTCGGTCTCGCGTCCGTACAATACCGTTTGGTCAAAATCACGATATTCTTCGGCTATCACACTATGCTCAAAATAGTCCGATACCAAGTCGATATAATAGTTCTCCTCGCCGGTAAGCAGATACACGGGTTGGTATTTGGCTGCTTTCAGTTCGTCGATAAGCTGTTTGTCAGATATGAGCATGTCTCTATAGTATAATAACAAATTGCAAAGATACATATTTTTTTCCAAAGCGGGTTGTTGGGGCTGTGCTTTTCTTTCGAAAAAAAGGTTAAATCGTTTCTCGGCCACCCCTTTCGCGCCTTTTTCCGTCACTTCTTGTGCGGGATAAAACACGTGTAGCAATCGTTTCGTCACTCAAAACACCACTTTAGGCACCATTTTTGCCTCATTCTGTCACTTTTTTGTCGAGCGGACATTTTTTCTGTCACATAATCAGCCGGAGATTCTTATTTTTGCACTTCCTGTTAAAAGTCAACACTCTCATGAAAGAACCTGAACGACTCTTTGATTTGATGGACCGCAGACGGCTTCTCTGCCCCGAGCGTCCTGTTTTTGCCAACAAATGCAACGGCCATTGGGAAGAACACTCAATCGATGAATATTTCGAAAAATCCAGCCTCCTCAGCTATGCATTCATGCACCTGGGTGTGCAGCGGGGCGAGAACGTAGCCCTCATCTCTACCGGCAGACCTGAGTGGAACTACATCGACATGGGTGTTCAGATGATGGGTGCTGTCCTCCTCCCCATCTATCCCACCATCAGCGAAAGCGAGTATCTCTACATCCTCAGCCATGCCGAGGTGAGGTATATTCTTGTGGAAGGAGAGACCTTGTACAAAAAAATCTCCGCCATTCGAGGCCAAATCCCCTCCATCTGCCAGGTCTATACCATCGTACCCGTTGAGGGTGCCCCTTCCATCAACGACCTCTACGACCTTGGTGCAGTCCATCCCGACCCCGACGGACTCCAAGCCATCAAGGACTCCATCACAACCGACGACGTGGCCACCATGATCTACACCAGCGGCTCCACCGGCACACCCAAAGGCGTCATGCTTGCCCACCGGGGCATACTGCTCAACGTTCTCGGCATAAAAGAGTCGCCGGGTAAGGACTGGACCCGCGCTCTCAGCTGGATGCCCCTGTGCCACATCTACGAACGCATGATGAATTACCTCTACCAGTATCTTTGCATGGAGACCTTTTATGCCGAGAGTATTGCCAAAGTGGCCGACAACGCCCAGGAGGTCAACCCCTACATGATGGCCGCCGTGCCTCGCTTCATCGAAAAGATGTACGACAAGGTGTTCCGCAAGGGTGAGAAACTCACCGGCATGAAAAAGAAAATCTTCGACTGGGCGCTCGAACTGGGTTTCCAATACGACCTCAACGACAAGCGTCGAACCCTCTGGTATAACATGCGCCATGCCGTGGCCGACAAGCTCGTCTATGCCGAAATCCGCAAAGCTTTGGGCTCCAATTTCCACATGCTTGTCTCTGGCGGCGCCTCCATCCAGCCCCGCCTCACCCGCTTTTTCAGTGCCGTGGGTCTTGACCTCTACGAAGGCTATGGCCTCACTGAATGCTCGCCGCTGGTGGCCGTCACCAACTCCTATGCCGAAGAAGGCCGTAAGGTCGGCTCCGTGGGTTTTGTCCTGCCCGGCATCGAGGTGCGTTTCGACCCCGACACCCACGAGATTCTCTGTCGAGGCGGCAACGTCATGAAGGGCTATTACAAATCGCCCGAACTCACTGCCCAGGCCATCGACTCCCAAGGCTGGTTCCACACCGGCGACACGGGCTATCTCGACTCCGGCGGCTACATGTTCCTCACCGGCCGCACCAAAAACATGTTCAAAACCTCAATGGGCAAATTCGTCAATCCCGAAGTCATCGAGGAGCGTTTCAAAGAGTCTCCCTTCATCCTCGACATGATGGTGGTGGGCGAGGGCCAGAAGTTTGCCGCTGCCATCATCGCGCCCGATTTCGACATGCTGAAAGACTGGTGTCTGCGCCACGGCGTCCATGCCAGCTCGCGCGAAGAAATGCTGGCCGACAAAACAGTTCAGGAGCGTTTCCAGCGTGTGGTCGACAAATATAATGCCACCCTCGGCAACCACGAGCAGGTGAAACGTTTCAAACTCGTACCCGAAGTGTGGAGCACCGACAACCAGTTCCTTACCCCGACCCTCAAAATCAAGCGCAACAACATAACGGCCTTCTATCAGAAAGCCATCGACGATCTTTTTGTCTAAAGATTGCTGAATCTATACAGTCCAAGCCGCCGCACCGCTTTACGCGACCGGCGGCTTGCGATGTTTATCGCAGCGCCATCCGGCGCACCGAGTGCAACCGGTGGGTCAGCAGTTGCGTGTCGTGGTTGATGATGCCGTCGGGCGTAATGGTGTCGATGCGCACCTGTCCCGAAGCGTGGATAATCCGTCCCTGCCCCATGTAGATGCCCACATGCACTATGCGGCCCTCCCCATTGTGGAAAAAACAAAGGTCGTCGCGCCGGGCCTCGTCCAGACTGGCCACGGCCTCGCCTTGCCCTATCTGTTGCGAAGCATCGCGCAGCAGCCTTACTCCGCAAGCCCTGAAGCATACCTGCGTCAGCCCCGAACAGTCAATGCCCATGGGGCATCGGCCACCCCACAGGTAGGGGGCACCCAGATAGTCGCGTTCGGCCACGGTGGCAGGGCTGGCCTCCTGGCCGCATTGCAGGTTTGCTGCCCCGCTGTAAGGCCGCCACTGCTTGTTGTCCACCCACCCCTCATAGCCGTCCCAGTCGCACCTTGCCAGCGACCATTGTGGTCCCTGCTCTTCTATGGTAAAGGTGTCGCCCAGCAACAGCTGGTTCACCATCTCGGCACGGTCCGACGGGTCGCGCCGCATTGCAACGGCTGAAAGAAAACAATAAGCTCTCGTCATGGCATTGGAATGATTTGGGTGGATGGTAGGGGATGGGGTGCTATAGTCTCCCGTGTTCCACGGACAGCACTATCCGCTCTATCAAATTGTCGTCCTCGTTGTTGCGCGGGTCGTAGGCGGCTTTCAGGTTGTAGCCAAACAGGCGGGCAAAGGCCTGGTAGAACCCGGCGCGCAGCTTGCCCCTCAGCTCGTCCACCAGCACATACGACGTTCGGCCTGTTTCGCGGTCTATCAGTTTCAGCAGCACCTTCCCCTGCGATATGGTGCAGTCCTTCAACTCGTCGCTGAAGTCGGCCAGCAGGTTCTTCTCCGCAGCCCTGATGGCGGCGCGCCGCTCCCGTTTGGGCAGGTCGGCAATCTCCTTCTCCAGCACATCCAGCCGCTGTTTGCCTATCTTGGCATAGGGCAGCATCTTCTTCACGTTGCGGATCAGTTTCTGGTTCTTCCTGATTTCGGTTTCGCTAAGCAGCGATGCCGACTCTATCACGCGTATCTCTTTCAGCCGGTAGTAGGGTATCGTGTCGCCCTCCACTATTATCCCAAACCGCACTTTGCGGTCCATCACCACCTGGCCCTGGGCCGGTGAAACTGCCGAGGCAAGCAATACTATGAGGGTGGCAAAAAAGAGTCTTTTCATAATAGCCTTCATATTTTTGTTCCAATAACTCCATTTTGTCGAAATTATTTTGTACTTTTGCAGCATGAAAAAAAGTTTGGCCGAATTTAACCTTTTTTATAGCCTCTGTCTGCCCCTGGTGGAGTATGGCACATGGTGCCACTACCGCCGTGTGGTGGTGAGGGGCAAAGACAATCTGCCCGAGGAGATACCCTACATCCTTGCCCCTACCCATCAAAATGCCATGATGGACCCCCTCGTGGTGCTCATGGCCCTGAATAGGCCTGTGGCCTTCATGGCGCGGGCCGATATATTCCGCAAGCCCGTGGCTCGGTTTTTCCTCACTTGGCTCCGCATCAGCCCTGTCTATCGCATCCGCGACGGCCGCGACCAACTGTCGCGCAACGAGGAGGTTTTCGGCGTGGCCCGTCGGTCGTTGGAGCAAGGCATTCCCCTCTGCCTCATGGCCGAAGGCACCCACAACGACCGCCATCAACTGCTCCCGTTGGTCAAGGGTATGTTCCGCATTGCAGGCCAAACCCAGCGTGAGCTGGCTGGGCAGCCCCTCTACATCGTCCCCGTAGGGCTGGACTATGACCACTATGAAACTCCTTACCACAGCGTGGTCGTCAATTTTGGCAAACCTATTCCAGTGCAGCAGTATATGGCCGAATTCGACGAAAACGAACCCTTGGCACTCAACCACATGCGGGCAGACCTGACGGTCGCCATGAAAGGTGTCATGCATCAGGTGAACTCCGACGACCATTACGACGACGAGTACGCCTACTGCCATCTGCGCACGCCCCAGGTGCTGCACGAGCAGGGCTGGCGCAACTCCGTCTGGGGTCGCTTCATGGCTCGGCGCAAGGTCAGCCAGCAGTTGGCCGACCTGCCCCCTAACGAGTTGGAAACCATCTACCAGCAAGGTGCCGAATTCCGCCATGCATGCGACCAAAGTCGTGTGCCGTTGTGGTTTGCCTCCAAGTGCCCCCGCCAAGCGGCAGCGAAATGGACCCTGCGCTGGCTTGGCTCTTCGCTGGGGGTGCTGCTGTGCATCGTGCTTTGCTGGGACATGCTGCCCCTTTGGGTGCTGAGCAACCCCGTGGTTTATCTGCCCACCCATTTTATCCCCCGCGCCACGGTGAAGGATCCGCAATTCCGCAGTTCCATCAATTTTGCCATCCGCTTTGGCCTCTCGTTGGTCTATATGCTGCTGTTCTTTGTTGTCAATGTGTGCCTTTTCAACTTGTGGCGAGCCTTGGTGCTGTTGGTGGTGGGGCTGCTGAGTGCTTGGCTTACCCCCAAGGTCTTTGTGCTGGTGCGCGACATGGTGTATGGCTACCGTTGGTTTGTCAAAGGCCGCAAGCCCAACACCTGACAACTGGCAGCCTTTTTCTCTCTCATTCCTCCGCCGGAGAGCTGATGCACAGAGGTCTCGTTCCCTTTGCCGTCAGTTCTCTCGATAGTGGCATCCCACCCGTTATAGCTTCTTTTTCAGTTTCCCTTTTCCCTCTGGCTTGGACGACGGCACGCATTTTTGTTTAGATTTCTCCATCTGTTTGCTTGTTCATTGTTTCTTGTTGAGAGACAAAATAGAATATAAATATAGAATAAATAGAGAGTAAATAGAAATAATGTTCATGTCATGCAGATTTGTAGATGGCTGTGCGGCGGTGGCGTTGAATGGCGTGGAAGACGAAAAAACGTTTTCCCGGAGCGAAATATTATCCCTTATTGTTCGTTATTGAGAGTGTCCTGTTGTTGGGGCACGGGCTTGCCGATAGGGTTCGGTTGCCCGTTTGGATTGGATAACTAAAGTTTGTTATATTATGAATGATATACATTACAATTCTATTCCTGTGTTGCTGCTGACAGGTTATCTGGGCAGCGGAAAGACTACGTTGTTGAACAATATTCTCAATAATAAGCGCAAAATCCGTTTTGCGGTGCTGGTGAATGATATCGGTGAGGTGAATATTGACGCCTCGCTGATTCAGAAAGGCGGCATCGTGGGCCAGGGCGACGACAGTTTGGTGGCGTTGCAGAACGGATGCATCTGCTGCACGCTGAAGATGGACTTGGTCCGGCAGTTGAGCGAGATTATGGGTATGGCCAAGTTCGATTATATAGTGATTGAGGCCAGCGGCATCTGTGAGCCGGAACCGATAGCCCGCACCATCTGCTCTATGCCCCGTATGGGCGAGGAGTATACCCGTTATGGGGTGCCGCGGTTGGATTGTGTGTTGACCGTTGTGGACGCGCTGCGGATGCAGAGTGAGTTCGACTGTGGCGGTCGGCTGCTGGGTTCGGCTATCGCTGAGGAGGATATTGAGAATCTGATCATCCAGCAAATTGAGTTCTGCAATATTGTGATGTTGAACAAAAAGTCGGAGGTGGCTCCAGCCGAGTTGGAGCGGTTGAGGCAGATTGTGACAAACCTGAACCCAGGAGCTCGGATTATGGAGGCCGATTATGCCGATGTTGATTTGGATGAGCTGATTAATACGCATTGCTTTGAGTATGGTGCAACTGAGGGACAGGCCGGTTGGGTGAAGGAGTTGGAGCGGTTGACTACCGACGCTGAGGATGAGGAGGCAAGAAGGCACCACGACGGCGAAGAGCATCACGACCATCACGACGATGAGGAAGATGAGCATCACCACCATCATGACGATGAGGAAGATGTGCATCACCTCCATCACGGGCATGACGACGAGGATGAAGAGGATGAGGGGCATGAGGGTCATGGCCACCACCATCACCATCATCACCATGCCGAGGGTGGCGAGGTGGAGGAGTATGGCATAGGCACGTTTGTTTATTACCGTCGGCAGCCTTTCGATATTGATAAGTTCGACCGTTTTGTGAACTTCGATTGGCCAAAGAGTGTCATCCGGACTAAGGGTGTGTGCTATTTTGCCGACGATCAGGATATGTCATATTTGTTTGAGCAGGCTGGTGTACAGGTGAAACTTTCGGAGGCGGGCCAGTGGTATGCCACCATGCCGGAGGAGGAGTTGATAGATATGATGCGCCGCGACCCGGGTCTGGTGCATGATTGGGATGATGTGTATGGCGACAGGATGGTGAAGCTGGTGTTTATCGGCCAAAATATGGATAAGGAGGGTATCTGCAGGGCGTTGGATAAGTGCTTGGCAGATTAGTACTCCCACATGTCGATTGATATGTTCATGATGTCCTCTTCGATGCGTTCGGCTTCGAGGAGGGCATCTTCGCCTGTAAGGTAGTCGTGGATGCTGCGGTTCCAGGTGTTGTCGACGCGTGTGATGAAGGATGAGTACATGAATGTGTTGAAGACATATTCCCAGTTGGGCAGGTGGACGAGGTTTTCGCGGCTGTAGGCTTCTTTTTGTGCAAAGAGGACTCGCACTTGGTGCGAGAGCATCGGTATCCAGAAAAGTGGGACGGTGCCTATGTATTCTGTTTCGCCGTCGATGACTTTGAAACGGTCTTCCATGGGCGCAAGGCCCAATTTGCGTACTTGCATGCCGCTGCGCGAGCGGTCGAGGAAGACGGCTTCTTTGATGGCATATTGGTAGATGTCGTCGGACTTGAATTCGTGGGGGACGTAGACGGTTGTGTAGTCGGCTTCTCCGTAGTCGTCGTAGACGGCCATCTGTACGGTGTCGCTGCGTGTGGCCCGTTCGATTACTTTGGCACAATCAAGTGGTATCTTCAGCTCGTCGTCTTCAAATAGTTCTATCTCGCTCGCAAGTATGGCGTCCCAGATGACGTAGGCCAGGTTTTTGCGGCCGCGGATGCCTTCGGGTTGCGTGGGGAAATAGAAGTATTGGTTTTCTTTCTCCCTTATGTCGATGATGCGCCAAAGAACGCGGCTCCAATAGACATCGGCTTCGCGGACAAATCCCAGTTCCTGTGGTTGCTTTTTCCATGTCATGGCCCGCTCGTAATAGTCGTTTGGCTGAGGCTCGACCCATTGGGCCGTAGCTTCGGTGACGGTGCTTGCGAGGAGCAGTAGCAGGATGAATATTTGTCGCTTCGGCGTCAAGCGGTGTTCTTTTTTGAGCTTGTGTTGTTTGTTGTTGCGGTACGGGATGACCGGTAGGCGCGTTGGGATGAAATGGAAAAGAGTTAAGAATAAGGGCTACTTACTCTTAACTCTTTCGTTATTGAGATTTGGGCGATTCGTGGTTTGTCTAAATAGTTTATTCGGATTAGTATTCCCACATGTCGGATTCAATGTTGAAGATGCGCTCTTCGATGGATTCGGCCTCGAGCATGGCGTCCTCACCCGTCAGATAGTCGTGGATGGCACGGTTGTGGGTGTTGGTTTCGCGTGTGACGAAGCTGTCGAAGTAACGGGAGATGAAAATCTCGTCGTAGCTGCGCTCAGCATTGTTGTTGTAGAGGTCGTAGGCGTTGGTACGGGCGAAGATGTTGCGCACTCTCATGTCGTTCATGGGGATCCAGAAACGTATGGTGGGGGTGCACTCCATGTCGCCATCCACTTCGCGGCAGTTCTCATCGACGAGGGCAAGAGCTATGATGCGCACTTTCATGCGGGTGTCTTTGTTGTCGATGTACCACCATTCTTTGAGGTGGATCTGGTAGTAGTCGTCGGAGGTGAAGGATTTGTACTTCACTGTGTCGTGACCTTCTTCTATCATTTCACCATACTCGTCGTAGATGGGGTCGGTGGTGGTGGAGTCGGCCTTGTTCAGTTTCTTGTACATGTTTTCCCAGTCGACCGGGGTCTTCAGTTCGTCGTCTTCGTAGATCTCGAATTCGCCGTTTGCCGCAGATCTGTAGATGAGGTAAGCCAGATTGATACGACCCTGGTTGTTGTTAAGGGAGTCTTCGCCCTTGGGGAAGTAGAAGAACTGGTTGAATTTCTCACGGAAATCAATTGTACGCCAGATACAGGTTTCCCAAGTAACGTCGCTCTCGCGTGTGTTGGGGTAGGGGATAGCCTTTCTGGTGGTTGTGATTTTGCGCTCGTAAAAGTTGCTTAAATTGTTTTCATCTTCAGGGTCAAGAATGTTCTGTGCGTTGACGGTCATTCCTCCCAGAGCGAGAATCATGAGGCTGAAGCCAAGCAATACTTTTTTCATGGTGTATAATTTTTATTCGTTATTATCTTTATCGCGTTATACGGAAGGTGCTGCTGATGTTACGTTTGGTGCCGTCGGGCATGTTGACATCGATGCTGAGTGTAATCTTGCAGCCCGGTTTGGCTTTCTGGATGTAGCTCATCACTTCAGCTCCCCATTGTTGACCACGGTTCTCGATATCGGTTGCTCCATTGACCTTGGTGATATCGACGGTTTGCTTGATGATGGTCGGGGTTTTCATGCGGAAAGCGAATTCTTGGCCATAACGTACTTGAGGGCCTTTCATGCCTTTGAGGTCGTTGATGGGTATGCCTTTGCCAGCTTCGACTGAGCCCAGATAGATTTTGGGGTCGGGCAGCGGACGGGCACGGAATTCGGTCGATCCGGCAGAACGAGTTTGGTTGCCGTCCTTGAAGGATGCGTTGACTTTGATTCTGCCTTTGTTGACTTTGGGCTTGATGATGTAGTTGCCAGCTCCTTTGGAGTTGTCGGGCACGATGGTGGCCTGGCTGGGGTCGGCAAGTGAGACGACGATGTTGTGGGCTGCGATGCCAGGAACGGAGATACGGACGGGGTTGTCGATACCGGCATAGACTACGTTCATTTCGGTCAACTCGAACACTGCCATGGGTTCGGCAACGAAGTAGGTCTCTTTGAAGTCGTAGCTGCTGGTTCCGTTGTCGTTCTTGACATATACGGTGCCGGTGACGGTCTTGGGACCAGTGGAGTTGCAAATGGTGCTGTAGACCACGGCACCAGTGTCGTTGGCGGTGAATCTTGTGCCACCAACAGTGGCCTCGAATTTGGCTTTCGAGTCGTATGCGCCTACGTTGACAACGAGTTCGTATTTGCCTCCTTGCAGAATGTAGGACGATTTGGGACGTGTGATAACGGCCACCTTATCGAATGAGAAGTCGTTTGACTTGATTTGCTTGTAGAGCATGTTCACGGCGTCGAATTCGGCGTTCATGACTTCTGCTTTCATACGGGTGAGGGTGACAAGAGCAGCACCGGCAACGGTGTTGTTAAAGTTGAGCTGTTCCCATGAGAGGGGTTTGCCTTCGCTGTTGAGGTGCATGTCCTCAACGGCAAGACCCAAAGCTACGTGAACCGAGTCGGCTCCGAGTTTCTCTTTAACGGCTTTCTTGTAGTCGATGATTCTCTTCTTTATTTCGTAGGCTGCTCCCTCGGTCACCTCTTTGCCTTCAGCTTTGCCGATGAAGTAGGGTGTTCCAAGGTGGTTGTTGTCAAGTTTTTGAATCCAGCTGAACCCTCCCACATGGAGTGCTTCTGCGATGCTGTCGAAGTTCTTCGAGCCATCGGCATTGACAAGACTGATGCGGCGTTTGATGGTGTTTTCGCTGTTTTCGGGGTCTATGACTGAGATATCGGCTTCACTGGTTATCTCGCCAATGAAACTGTAGGTGACGGTATCAATGGTGTATATAAGTTCGTTGGAGAGTTTCTTGATCTCTTGAGCTTTATCGTATTTCTCCTTGACTTTCGCGGGGTTGTTCTTGAGGGCGGCTTCAAAGTTATTGTATGTGTCGTCGAGCTTTGTGACCATGTTCTCGTTTGATTTAGTCATAGCATTTCCGACCGTTTTGAATCCCTCAACAACCTCTGCCGACACATTAAGTGCCAACATGGCGGTGTACACGAGGTACATCATCTGAATCATTTTTTGTCTCGGGGTTTCCGGACAGTTTGAAGCACTCATATGTTCTGATTAGTGTGGGTTATATTGTTGAGTATTATTAAAGTCGATTAAAGTCTTGTCTGCATTGCAGCAAGCATGTTGCCATAGACGTTGTTGAGCTCAGCCACCTTGCGGGTGAGGGCGTCAATTTGGTCTTTGTATTTGAGAACGCCTTCGGCGGAATCGGCAAAGTTGGACATCATGGTCTGGATGCGCTCCTCAACAGCTTTGGTGGCTTCGAGCTGGCTGGTTGAGGTCTGGAGCTGCATCTCGTACATGGCATTGACGGATGCCAGACTGCTGGCCAGTTTCTTCATCTCATCGGCATAAGAAGCATCGCCGCTGGTGAGAGCCTGGGCAGTCTCTTGATAGATGGTGGTGAGGTTGTTGACGGCCTCAGAGGCTTGTTTGAGGTTGCCTACTGCCTCGGCAGCACCATCAAGTGTGGAGACAAACTTGTCGGTAGAGGCGGCTGCACTGGCCATGCCATTCATTGCGGTTGCGCTGTCGGCCAAGTTCTCCATTCCTTTTCCGAGACGTTCAATGAGTTCGGGAGTGATTTTGGCATCTTCCAGCATCTTGTCAAGACGGGCGGTCAGAGGATCATCGGCTTCAGGTACGGACACCAGATTGTCAATATTGTTGAGGTTTTCAAGATTGTCATTTTTTGCGTTGAGACCTTCGCCACCTTCCATTCCGGCAAGTTGGGGATAGACCAATGTCCAGTCAAACTCCACGTGTGGGGGTTCAAATGCTGACAGGAAGAAGATTACGGTCTCAGTACCCATACCGATGATAAGCATAAGCTCACCACCAGGCCAGTGGTTAATTTTGAAAAGAGCTCCAATGATAACGACGGCGGCTCCCCAACCGTACAGTTTTGACATGAAGTTTTTGTAACCATTACTGCGAACAAGATTGTCTATAAAGCTCATGGTGTGATGATTTAGTGTTGCTTAAATATATTTTTTGATGTATTGTATTCTTTGGGTTTGGGTCTCTGTGAGTGTGGCTCCCAGAGACCCTTTATTGTCATGCTTGACTATTAATATACGTTAGAGGCAGTCTTCAGGTTGTCGCCCTTCACACGGCCCAGATAAGGCTGGATGCAGCGGAAGCCGATATAGCACTTGCTGGTGTCTTGGAACTCAAAGGAGCGGGTCTGAACCTGGATGAAGTATTTCTGGTCTTTCCAGCTGCCACCACGGACAACCTTACGCTTTTGGGCGATGGGGTCGCTCTCCTTGGCGTTATAGTTATAGAAGGGAGAGAGTGCATTGGCGACAATATAGGTGTTGTCGTCGTAGGCGTCGGCACACCATTCCGAAACATTGCCCGACATGTCGTACAGACCGTAGTCGTTGGGTGCATAGTGGCCAACAATCAGAGTGCGGACACCGCCGTCATCGTCGTAAGCACCGCGCAGGGGCTCGTAGTTGGCCAGGAAGCATCCATTAGGATTGCGGACATAGGGGCCGCCCCAAGGATAGCTCTCAGCTGCAATGCCGCCACGGGATGCGAACTCCCACTCAGCCTCGGTAGGCAGACGGAAGTCGTTCATGTGGGCATAGTTGATGCTCTCAAGATAGTCATTGAGGAAATGGCTACGCCAGATGCAGAATGCCTTGGCCTGCAACCAGCTGACACCAACCACGGGATAATTGTCGTAGGCGGACGAGCAGAAATAGTTTCGCGTGAAGTCGTCGTTCATGGAATAGGTGTAGTCATGCACCCAGCAGAGGGTGTCAGGGTACACATTGATTCTCTCTTTATGGACGAATGCTGTGCGGTTGTTCAAGCCGCGGGGACGGGCAGTATAGAGAGTGCCACGGTACTCCTCTTTGTTCTGTACACCAGCCTCCTTACGTGCTGCGTCGGCATAATCAATCCAGTAATATTCGTAGTTCAGCTTGGAAGCATCAATCTCGCGACGGCCAAAATATCTGTCTTTCTCAGCCACATAGAGGTCGTTCAGAGCCTCACGGGTCTCTGCGTCGTTCCAACGGATTTTGGTTTTCTTGTTTAACTTTGGGGGGTCGAGGGGTTCACCGTATTCGTTCTCCTCGATTTGGTATTCGCCTTCTACACCAGCTTCGGCCAGCATTCTGCGGACAATAGAGTCGGTGACCCAGAATACGAATTGGCGATACTCGTTGTTGGTAACCTCGGTCTCATCCATGAAGAAAGAAGATACCTGCATGGTGCGGGGCTGAGAGGTTACGCCGTAGGTATTGTTCTGCACACCGGCACCCATGCTGAAGTTGCCTTGATTGATAAAGACCATGCCCTTGAGGTCGATGTCTTCGAACTGTGAGCGATCAAGAACTCCCACTAATTCGCCATTTTCTGACCGAGATGAGCAACCATAGAAGAATAGTACTGAGGCTGCTGCCAAGAAAAACAACTTTTTCATATTGAGTATTGTATTTTTATTTATTCTTTGTTTTATATTGTTGAGGACTGTATCTGTCCCCGTTTATACGCAGATTCGTTTAAAATGTTTCGTTTTTTAAATGTTTTTACGTTTTGGACATTACAACAGGTAAATCGTGTTACCGTAAGAGGTGTGAGGTTTGCGAGGCACGACCACCTTGAAGCAGAATTTCAAATAGACCTCAAGTGTACCCATGCTGCGTCCGGGTTTGAAAGTACCCAGGCGGCTGGTAGTGATGTCATAAGCCAGTCCCAAACGGAATTTTTTCCAATGCACACCCGCCAAGACATAGATTGCATCCTGAACCCTGTAGCCCAAACCGCCCCAGAAAGCGTTACGATAGTCCACCAGACAGGACACATCAGCCTGGAAACGGCTGAAGTTGGCAGTCTTTAACATGGCTGAAGGTTTGATGCGGATTGAGGGAGCGCTGGAAGGAGTGTATTCATAGCCACCCATTGCATAAACGGTGCGGGCGTTGGTGAATTTAATCTCGTCGCTGTGAGCAGCGAGAAGGTTTTTAACAGAGAGACCTAAATAGTATTTGCCCGGCACTTGGTAGTAGATACCAACCGAGCCGTCGATCATCGTTGCAGCTTCACCCAATCCATTGAGGAGAGGGTCGTTAGGATCGTTGGCAATGAGAGAGCTTTTGTCCAGCTTGCTATTAATCAAGTTGAACTCAAAACCTGCCGAGAGGTTACCCTCGCCCCAGAACATGCGGAAAGCGTAGTCGACAGAGAGTTGGATATTATCGCGATAACCGATTTTGTCGGAAACCACCGTGAAGCCAATGCCACCGTGGAGGAACTTCACAGGCATGTCGAAAGTGAAGAGGATGTCGGTAGGAGTGGAACCGGCAGAGGTGCCACCCGTGGGTGGGTCAAGATGGAGGCCTAACCATTGCTGCCTGTACATCGCCGCAGCGCAGATGGAGCCAGAACTGCCAGCATAACCGGGATTGTAAGACATCCTGTTGAACATGTATTGTGAGAATTGGGGCTCCGTCTGGGCCATGACAACACATGAAAATCCCAATGCTATCAGCAAAAGTGACAGTTTCTTGCTCTGTTTGATTTTCATGCGGATCCTCATATTAGTATCATCTATCTATTTAATAATCATTTGTATAAATGCGTTTCTGAGCTGCTTTTTCGATGAAAAGGCAATTCAGATTTTGACTTGCAAAGATAGCAATAATTATTTACATGGCATTTTTTTTTTGTGTTTTTTTTCTTTTTTTTCTCGCCCTAATCTTCTTTTCGTCTGAATATGATGTATCTACATTGTGTGTTTGATCGCGAAAATAAAAGGTGTCACTTTACTGCTCGTGGGGGATAAGGCAGCTTTCGGGATAGTCGTCGATTAGCATGGCTTGGGTGCGGACGGCATGGCTGCGTGTGTCGCCGAGCGAAAGGATTACGTGCACCTGATTATTCAGTTGATTACGACGGAATAAAGTCTTTTCCTGCAAGTCCTTGGGCAAACGGCTTACTTCGCGCTGTGCGGCCATCTGTGAGTTGACGATACACAGCTCTATGTCGTACAAGTGGCCTTTCTGCTCCACATGCTCCGTGGGATGCTCCTCGGGTTTGGTCGAAGGCTGCTGGGTGGGCTCTTGGATTGGCGGAGGAGGGTCGGGCAGTGTGTCTTGGGGTTCGATTTCTGCCATGGCCAACTCAGTCCGTTTCGTACTCCTCTTTGGTGGAGTGTCGGCCTTGCGGGGTGCGCTTTCGGGCTTGTCGGTTGGCGAGATGGGGTAGGGCGATATGCGTTTTCGGCGTGTGCGGTCGCGAAAAGCATAGTACTCCTCTCTCTCCATGGCCAGGGTGTCTTGTTCAATCCATAGGGCGTAGCCTGTGGCGGGGTCGAGCGTGGTGACCACCACCTTGCCCGACCCTTTGATGCCGATGCTGTGCACGGCCAGTTTCGTCATGTCCAGTATTCCCGGCTTGGGGCAGCGGTCGTTGACCCTCACCACTATCCTCAAGTTGGTAGGTGGATAGGTCACCAGAAGGTAAGTCCCCATGGGGATGGTCTTGTGGGCGGCGGTGTATTGGTTCTGACGGAACATCTCACCGTTCGACGTTTTGCGTCCCACAAACCTGTCGGAATAGTACGTCCCCAACATCACCGTCCCCTTTGGCAACTCATTGTCCATGTCCAAAGTGTCGGTGTCGTTCTGGGCCCGGCAGGGCACCAGTGCCATCAGCAGGAATAATATTAATAGTATTCTCTCGATAATAATATTGTTTTAATTATGTTGTTACCAATTCATAGCCTCGTGGTTGGCCACCGAGGGGTTAAACCATTGTCCTTGCAGCCGCAGCACCTGCTCTATGATGTCGCGAACACATCCGAATCCCCCGCCATAGAGCGATATATAGTCGCAGATTTCCTTAATCTCGGTGGCGGCGTCGGCCGGGCATGCGGCCACCCCACAGTGTGTCATGATTCCATAGTCGGGAATATCGTCGCCCATGCAGACTACCTGATTCTCGGACAGTCCGTTTTTCGACAGAAATTCTTTGTAGGTCTCCATCTTGTTGGCGCATCCCGTGTAGCACTGTGTCACTCCCAGGGCGGCCATCCGGTTGTTGATGCTCAGCGAGGTAGCCCCCGAAATCAGCGCCACGATATAGCCTTTCTTGACGGCATACTGAATAGCGAATCCGTCCTTGATGTTTCCGAAACGCACGGTCTCCCCGTCGGCGTATGTCCATACGCTCCCATCGGTCATCACGCCGTCGAAATCAAACACAAAAGCCTTGATTTCGTGCAGTTTTTCTTTGTAGTTGATCATTGTGTTGCAGTTGTTAGCTGTTAGTATATAGGTGTGGGGTTTGTTGAAACAATCGTTATACGTGTTGGGTGGCGGCATATTCCAGCAGGTCCTCATACACTGTGCGCCAACCCTTCCAGTCGAAATCGTCGCTCAGGTTCTGGTTGTGGAAGATGCAGCAGAAGGTTCCCTCCACCGCTTTCACCTCATCCACAAGGGAGTGCATCTGCCGGATGGTTTCGTCGGGGCTCAGTTTCATGTGTGTGTGGAAGGTGGTGTCCATGGCCATGAATGGATGCATCGTCAGGTTACCCTCCTGGTCGCTGTTCAGGTCGAAGAAAGGCACGGGGGTGCACGTCCCGCAGCGGAATCCCGGCACCTCGGCATATCCCATTGAGTAGTCGTGCAGTATGTTGTGCTGCTGTAGGTTGCGGTAGGCATAGGGCAGGTTGAAGCGCAGGAAGTGAAACCGATTGCGGACTATGGAGCGGTGCAGGATGTCCGACAGGCGTGCTATCTCGCGCTCCAGCCGCGCAGGTTCCTCGGCCGAGTAGTACGACCCATGCACACCCATTTTGGCATAGTCGCCCAGATGCTGGAGCAGTTCGCGGTACTCGCTGCAATGGGGCGAGGCCGGCTTGTCGTAGATGCCATAGTCCCCCATCAGGGTGAAGAAAATGAGGTTGCTGCGGTAGGTATACTTCTGGCTCAACTCCAGTATATAGTCGAACGTGTCGTAGGGGTCTTCCTCTTTTTTCAGCAACACCCTGAGGCGGTGGCGCACCTCCTCGGGGTCGTGCCGATGGATGCCGTCGCGCAGCAGCCCCATCACCGTGCGGAAAGTGCCCTTGTGCAGATAGCAGTAGGCGGCGTCGATGTCCACAGTCTGTTCGAAACTGAACGTGCGGCTCCGGAACGTCAGTTCAGGATACCGGTCGCGCAATATGTCGCGGAGCATCAGGGCCCAGCGGTCCACCACGGCGGTTTGCAGAAACCCCGTTTTGTAGGCCAGGCTCTCCGTTGCCATAAACCGTCCGTGGCTGTCCTTGCGGTGGGGCAGGTATTCCTCGTAGCGCGAAAGCATGAAGAAGATGGCCGCAAAAGGGTCGAACGGCATCACCGCGTCGCGGGCAAAGACGGGGAACAGGACCGTCATACCGTTGTGCGCAAAGGGGTGGCACTGCTGCTCCTCGATAGTGGTTTCGAACAGCAGGCGAGCCGATTTCACAAACGGGGCGTCGCAGCCCTCAACGGGGCTGTTGGCATAGCAGAGACGGGGTCCCTCGTGGTTCCGGAAAGCTTGGGAGTCGACCGTGATGGCAAAATCTGTTTGCAATATATCCCTCATGACCACATTGATGGTGTAGCCAGCTCGATTGGTCAGTTTTGGGACATATATCAGCAGCATAACTGTTGATTTTGAAATTGCAAAAATACAACTATTTTTTTGATTGATAAAAAAATGTTGTATTCGGCCCCATTTTTTAAGGCATGAAAAGCAGCTCGCCGCCCCCGTTCACCTCAAGGTGTGCGCGTCGGCCCAAGGCCAGGGCGCAGTTGTTGGTGCCTATATGTCCGGCCGCGAGTCCGAAGCAAACCGGATAGGCATATTCCGCCACTGCGTCGGCCACAATTTGCTGGGCCGTCCGGCCGAAGGGGATGGCGTTGTCGTGCATGTCGCTCATGGCCCCCACCACCAGCCCGGCCAGCCCTTGCAGGTGGCCGCTGCGCTTGAGGTTCATCATCATGCGGTCGATGTGGTACAGGTATTCGTCCAAATCTTCGATAAAGAGGATTTTCCCCTCGGTGTCGATGTCGCTGGCCGAACCTGTAAGACTGTAAAGGATTGACAGGTTGCCGCCCACCAGCACCCCGTCGGCAACTCCGCTGCGGTTCAGCTCGTGGGCGGGACTGCGGTACTGCATGGTCTCGCCCCACAGCATGCGCCGGAGCGTGTCGGTCGAGGGGTAGGGATGCTCTACCGCGTCGGCCGGGATGTCGATGGGCATGGTGGCGTGCATGGTGGCCATGTTCAGCTGTCGGTGTATGTGGCTGTGCAGCACAGTGATGTCGCTATAGCCCACAATCCATTTAGGGCTTTTGGCAAGCCGGCCGAAGTCCAGTCGGTCCACAATGCGCACCGTCCCGTACCCTCCTCGCGCGCAGAACACGGCCTTCACTTCGGGATTGTCCAGCAAGCCCTGCAGCACCTGCGTGCGGACGGCGTCGGCGCCGGCAAATTGGTTGTCGGTGGCATACAGGCCTTCGGGCAGCAGCACCTCCAGCCCCCAGCTTTCCAGCAGGCGCACACAGGGAGCCAGCTCGGCGGCGCTGATTTTCCTTGCAGGAGCCGCAATGGCCACTCGGTCGCCCGGCCGGAGGCTGGGAGGTATGACGATAGGTGTTTCTCTGTTCATAATGTCAGCGGTATGCGTTATATTGTTTGTGCTGTAGAAACGTGGGCATAGCCGTTTTATTGTCCCCTGCCCTCCCTTCCTTTGCCGAGATAAAGCCGATGTTTATTCTACACTTTGACTCTTGGCAAGAGACTAAATAGAGAGTAATAAGAAACTAAATAGTGTGTAACAAGAAACAAAATGGACAGAACAGGGCGAGGGCCAAGAGCCCCTTATGCCAGGCCTCAGCGCGTGGCGGCGGGGGTGGGGCAGGGGTTGCGGCCAGCTGCGGAACGGGTTCGTTGTGAAGATTGTTGTGTGCTGATACTGTGAGATTAAACTTCGTTGAGGCAGGTTTTTTTTTCAAGTAGGGTTGCTGAATTGTTTTTTTTTTGTATATTTGCAAAATCATTTTTTTGTACTAACATCTAAACTGTATTTATCATGACACTGCGAGAAATAGTTGAAACGCTCAATGCTACAGTGTATCTTGGCCAGGATCGCCTGGACGAGGAGGTGACCACCGCTTTTGCATCCGATTTGATGAGCGATGTGTTGACGCTGAAGGAGACCCCGATGCTTATCACGGGTCTCTGCAATGTGCAGACCATCCGCACTTGCGACATGGCCACGCTCGACATTGTGGTTTTTGTGCGCAATAAGAAGCCCACAGCCGATATGGTCGAACTGGCCGAGGATAACGACATGGTGCTGATTGCCACCAGCTACTCTATGTTCAAGACCTGCGGCTTGCTGTTCGACGCCGGCATCCAGCCCCTGTATTAATCCCTAAGAACCAACAAGTACTATGCATCAGGAATACACAGTTATAGAAGGCGACTTCACGAATGCCGGCACGGCATCGAGTTCGGTCAAGAAGACTTTGAAGCAGTTGGGCGTGGCTCCCCAGATTGTGAAACGGGTGGTGGTGGCGCTCTACGAGGCCGAGGTCAACGCCATAGCCCATGCCTACGGCGGCAAGGTGCTGGTGGACATTGAGGCCGACAAAATCCACATGGTGGTGGCGGACAAAGGGCCCGGCATCCCCGATATAGCCCAGGCCATGCAGGAGGGCTACTCCACGGCGCGGCCCGAGGTGCGCGACATGGGGTTCGGCGCCGGCATGGGCCTGCCCAACATGCAGAAGAATGTCGACACGCTCAATGTCACCTCCGAGGTGGGGGTGGGCACAACGGTTGAGATGATTGTCAATTTTGTTTAACTACATAATATTTATAAGCTCATGTTTTACCACGCTCTCGAAATCGACGACGGCAATTGCATTGGCTGTTCGCGATGCATGAAAATATGCCCCACCGAGGCTATCCGCATCAGCAACGGCAAGGCTTTCATCATGGAGGACCGCTGCATTGACTGTGGCAAGTGCCACGAGGCCTGCCCCGTGGATGCCATCTTCATCAAGCAGGACGATTTCAAGATGGTGCATGAGTTTCCGCATTCGGTGGCGTTGCTGCCGGCGGTGTTTCTGGGCCAGTTTCCGGACGACATCCGTGTGTCGCGCATTTATGCCGCTTTGAAGGATTTGGGGTTTAAGCATGTGTATGAGGTGGAGTCGGCGGCGGCCATCTATGCCGATGTGAAACATAAATATGCCCGTGATCATGAGGACGACGAACCGCTGATTTCCAGTTTCTGCCCAGCCATCGTGCGGCTGATACAGATCAAGTATCCTTCGTTGGTGGGTAATATCATCCCGGTGAAGGCTCCGCTCGACATTTCGGCCATGTATGTGCTGAAACTGCTCACTGAGGAGCGGGGTGTGCCGCGGGAGGAGATAGGGCTTTTTTATGTGACGCCTTGCGCCGCCAAGATTGCCGCTGTCAAAGCCCCTGTGGGCGAGAAACGCTCGCTGATTGACGGCGTGATTAATATGGACGCTCTTTTCAACAAGGTGTACCGCCGCATCAAGGAGCAAGGCAAGGGCTATGCCTATACGGCTCTGCAAACACCTCAGCTGTCGGCCGATGCCATCCTCTCCACCCTCACCAACGGCGAGCGTCGCATCTGTCTGGCCAAACGGTCGTATGCAATTGATGGTATCCAGAATGTGATGGATTTCCTGGATAAGCTGGAGAATGAGGAGGTGGAGGGTGTGGAGTTTCTGGAACTCAGGGCTTGTGACCAGAGTTGTGCAGGGGCGTTGCTGTCGTGCGAGAACCGGTTCCTCTGCGGCGAGCGGATGTATGCGCGCGCCCGTAAGGCCGCCGAGCGCGAGCGCAACGGCGAGGTGGCCCGCGCCCGAGAGATGGATGCCTACCGTGATTATCTGATTGAGAACTCCTTTGCCGAGCCAGCCCAGGCTCGGTCTATGCTCACGCTCGACAAAGATCTTTCGCGAGCCTATCAGAAACTGGAGAAGATTAATAAGCTGAAGATGTATCTGCCGCAGGTGGACTGCGGAATGTGCGGAGCCCCGACGTGCGAGGCTTTTGCCACCGATGTGGTGTGCAAGCAGGTGGGGCTGACACGTTGTGTCTTTTATCAGCGCCATCTGGAACGGCTGGACGACATCACACGGCAGGAGTGCCTGGCCGCCACTCGCTCGGTGTGGGGCGAAGACCCCATCGGCGACAACGAGCCACCGGAGGTGAAATAGAATGCCGGCCGTGCGATAGCCGAGACCTTTATAGCGTAAAGCAGAGGGGCAGCCGCGAAGCGGCTGCCCCTCTGGCTGTTTGGTGGCCACAGGTGGCTACAGGAATATGTAGCGGGCGATGAAGAGGACTGCCAGCACCCACATGGTGGGGGAGATTTTCTTGGCTTTGCCGCAGAGGGCGTTGATGAGCACATAGGAAATCATGCCGATGAGGATGCCGTCGCTGATGCTGTAGCAAAGGGGCATGAGGATGATGGTGAGGAAGGCGGGGATGGACTCGCTGTAGTCGTCCAGCTCAATCTGCTTGATGGGGCTGAGCATCATCAGACCCACGATGACCAACGCAGCAGTGGTCGCCGCCGAAGGGATGTGGGTGAAGATGGGCGCAAAGAAGAGCGCGATGGCAAAGCAGCAGACGGTGGTGAAAGCGGTGAGGCCCGTGCGTCCACCGGCTCCCACACCGGCAGCACTCTCCACGTAGGTGGTGGTTGTGGAGGCGCCGAGGCAGGCGCCGCAGGTGGTGGCAATAGCGTCGGCCATGAAAACTTTGTTGATGCCGTCGATGTTGCCTTTCTCGTCCACCATGCCGGCTTTCTGTGAGACGCCAATCACGGTGCCCATCGTGTCGAACATGTCAATGAAAAGGAAGGTGAAGAGGACGACAAGCATGTCCAGCGAGAGCACCTCGCTCCACTGGAACTGGCAGAAGATCGGGGCCACCGAGGGGGGCAAGTCGACCACGCGGTCGAAAACGGTGAGGGCACCGTGGGTCACGGTGCCGTCGGCTCCCGTGATTTGCCAGATGGGCAGCATGCCCAGCAGGGCGGTGGCGATGATGCCGATGAGGATGTTGCCGGGCACTTTGAGAATGAGCAGCACGCCGGTGATGACGATGCCGATGATGGCAAGCAGGGCGGTGCCGTGGCAGATGTCGCCGAGGTGGACCAGCGTGGCTTCGTCGTTGATGATGATGCCGCCGTTCTTCAGGCCGATGAAGGCAATGAACAGGCCGATACCGGCACCAATGGCGTGGCGCAGATTCATGGGAATGGCATCCACAATCCACTGACGCACCTTGGTGAGGGTGAGGATGATGAAGATGATACCTTCAAGGAAGATGGCTGTGAGGGCAAACTGCCACGA
>Ga0247611_10000745_pt1 | contig 63644 bp, 54 predicted proteins | sample 177DNAGHGhighgp2_FD_192422 | JGI IMG/M metagenome (GOLD analysis project Ga0247611, IMG submission 192422) | Sheep rumen microbial communities from Palmerston North, Manawatu-Wanganui, New Zealand - 1770 DNA GHGhigh gp2 | ecosystem: Host-associated > Mammals > Digestive system > Stomach > Rumen... | reverse complement strand
GGACTATGTAGCCAACCTGCCCAGTCCTTCATGGGCAACCAACCCTTATCCTGACGGCTACCCCTTCGAATCCGGCAATATACGTTCGATGATGGTTGCCACGGGGGGAAGTGCCTTTCTCGTTGATCCCTATAAGTATTATGGCTATTGGACCAGTTCTAAATCTTCTACCACGGATGGTATGTGGTGGGCATATTATTTTGACATGGGCAACAGTACTGGCATCCAGTATGGCTTCGACTTGGAAGTGGCAGGCCTTGTCCGTCCATGCATCGAGTTCAAGGTGCCCATGGCCGGCGACTATTACCGCCTGACGTTTAAGGAGGGCACCGTGGATGCCGACCTCTGGGTCTATACTCCAGCCCCGGCTGGGAAAATAGGCAGCATAGAATACTTTGGCACGAAGAAGGTGAAGGGTGTCAGGCTGGTCAATGCCGGAGCAGATGGTTCGTATATGAATATGCGGAAGACCCGTTGGGTTTTCACTATGCCAGCATTTGATGACGAGGTTGAGTGGAGTATTACCCCACGCTGGTCGACACAGAGGACAACAGCGCCGCCATCGATGCCTTGAATGGTACGACACCCGAAGTCATTTGCCTGAATACCGTGGTTCCGTTGGGCTGGTACGTATTCACCGCGCCCTTTGACATTCCTGCCAGCGTCCTGCAGAGCAAATGCGCCTTTAGTGAGGTGAGGGAGTTCGTAGGCTCGTCGTTTGTTCAGGGAAGTGGCGCGGACATGCCCTCGACGGTGAAGCTCTTCTTCGACGTTGCCTCAGAGTTCAAGGCTGGAGTGCCTTACCTCGTGAAAACCGCCATGGAACGGGATTTCTATATCTATACATTCGATAATATGACGGTGAGCAATAAGACAACCATCGTAGAGTCGAAGTATGCCAACTTCATCCCCACGCTGAGCCAGACCACCGTTACGGATGCCCCCCAGCAGGTGCTCTTTGCCGAGGGTCCCGCCGTGAAAAGCGACAATCCTCCCTACAATGCCTCCTACTATGCCCCCATACCTTATCATCCGGAGGCTCCTGCTGTCATCAAGGGCTTTAGCGGCTACTTCTGGCTGACACCCGAGGCAGACAAGGTGTTTCCTGGCGGAAACGGGAGGTACGAGATAGTCTTTGGTCCCTATGAGTCGGAAACAATTCCCGTGATGAGTTTGCAGGTTGACAAGTCCGCCATGACGATGAATGTGAACGATGTTGCAGCGCTGACCGCCATTGTCAGTCCAGAGAATGCTTCGAACAGGGCCGTCAAGTGGAATGCCGGCAGCAGCAATATCAAACTCTACTACGATGCTGCATGCACCCTGGAAGTGGAGTATGCCAAGGCTACCGAGACCCTCACGGTCTATGTAAAGGGTATGTCTTCGGGTATTGGTACAGTCGATGTAACCAGCGTTGACAATCCGAATTTCGTGGCCCATTGTCAGGTGACCGTGGCGAATCCTACGCCCACTCTCCGTGCCTTTGCCGACAATAGTGCCGTTCTTGATGAGTGGGACGGCAAGAAAACTGACTTAATCGTGGATGCCATGCTGAAGAAGGGATGGAACATCTTCACCGTACCGTTCGACATTCCGTCTGGCGTGATATCGGAATACGGCCTGACCGTGAAGGAGTTTGTGGGCTCGGCATACGACAAGGAGAACCAGACCGTGAAGCTATTCTTTGATGACGTTACCGAAATGAAGGCGAGCGTGCCCTATCTTGTGAATGTAGGCGATTTTGTGGAGCTTGAAAAGACGCCGTTCAAGGGTGTCACGGTGAAAAAGACTCCAACTACTGTCTGCTCCATCTATGCCAACTTCATTCCTACGCTAAGCAAGACTACCGTGAGTGGCGACCCGAAGACGATTATCCTTGCTGATGTCTCTGCTGAGACCTACTATGCGGAACCGCTGCCCGTCGAGGTGCTGGGACTCAGCGGCTATTTCTGTCTGACGAAGGAAATGCCCGAGGGGACGGACTATGAGATTGTCTTCGGTCCCTACGAACAGGAAGCCATTACGGAGGAAATCACCGAAAAGCCCGGTGACACGGCCAAATCCGGGGAGACGAACACATCGGAGAGTGGCATCACCTACACCCTTGGTCCCAAGGACTTTGTTGACGAGGTGGAAGGCAGCATCACCATTCATGCCGTCATGACTGCTGGCGAGATGAAGGACTTCCTGGCGGATAACGTTCCCGGTTCGTCGGAGTTCTATAATAAGTTCAAGGGTCTCTTCTTTATGCTCTCTGCCGGCAAGGGCAAGGTGGAGATCGAGATTGAGACCCTGGGCGACATAGGGCTTGCCATCATCCAAGGCCTTGACATCAATGGCGAGTACACGATGGCCGAGAAGGGCACCATCACCATCATCTACCTTGTGACACAGGACACCTGGCTCTTTGCCTTCCCGGCTGTGAAGTCCGAGGCATCGGCACGTGGCTTCCGTACTCCTGACAGTGAAGGCACCCTGAAGATCTATAGCATCAAGGTGTTGCCAAGCAATGAAGTCGTAGGCATCGAGGAAACAGGCACAGCCAATGCCGGTAACGGATATATCTATAACCTGCGCGGACAGCGTGTCACCTCGATAGAGAAGGGACTATACATCATTGATGGCAAGAAGGTTGTGATGAAGTAGTGAGAATAAAGCTTTATCCCATGCACAAATCATCCCTGGCTCCATTCTCTTGGAGTCGGGGATGATTTGTGTGTGTGGTGCTGTCAGTGGATTATTCTGTTGAGTAGAATGCCTTGATGGCCTCGATGTGCTTGCGGCCGGACTCGCGCCCAATGTCATAGACGCGCCGCATCTCGTCGGGATCGTGCGAGATGTGTCCGATGGGAATCTTCTTGTCGGGGCGGATGACGAGGCAGCGTTGCTGGTGTTCTGCTTCCTGCACATACTCCAGTTGCCGGTTATACATGATGTGGCGGCTGTCCATGGCTGCAATCATCTGCGGATAGTGGCGCAGGGCCATGCGCATGAGGGGCATGAAGCGGTTGTGGCTCTTCTGGTAGCCGTCGGGCTGGGTGAGGATGACCACGTTGCGGTCGTAGCCAATACTCTCAAAGTACTGCAAGGGAATGCTGTCGGCTACGCCGCCGTCGAGCAACTGATGGCCTTCCAGCTTGATGACGCGCGAGAAAAGCGGCATGGAGGCTGAGGCACGGATCCAGTCGTAGGTGGTGTGCGTGCATTTGTCGAGTTTCTTGTAGACTGCCTTGCCCGTTTCCACGTCGGTGCAAACAATATGGAACTCCATGGGATTCTTGTCAAAGGCCTCGTCGTCGAAGGGATCGAGGGTCGTTGGCATGGTATGATAGGCAAACTCGGCATTGAAGTAGTCGCCGGTGGTGAGTAGCGAGCGCATGCCGCTGTAGCGCGGATCGCGGGCAAAACGTATGTTGTAGCGGATGGCACGTCCGGGCTGACGTGACTTGTAGTTGCAGCCGAAGGCTGCTCCTGCCGACACGCCGACGATGCCGTCGGGCCACACATCATGCTCCATCATCACGTCAATGATGCCGCTGGTGAAAAGGCCGCGCATGGCACCGCCTTCGAGAACGAGTCCGCGTTTCATGATGCCGGCAGTGGAATCAGTTGGGTATGAGCAGCACATCCTTGCTGCGTGCAGGTTTGGCGGGCCTTACAGGCTTGGCTGCTGCAGCCTTGGCCTTGGGCTTCTGGGTGGCTTTTTCCTGCTTGGTTTCGGCGTTGTTGCCCTTGGTCGAGAGAATGAAGGGATAGGAGAGGGTGGGGCAACCGTCCTCGGTAACGTCGATGTTCATTTTGACGCGGTCCTCAGTCCATCCGGTAAGTTTTGCGGTGTAGAGATCCTCGGTGACCTTGTCGATGGTGCCGACGATGGAGTCGCCCGCGTCGATCTCAACTTTCTTGAAGTATTTCTGATCGGAGATGCCGTTGTAGTGCACCATGACTTCGGCGTTCATCACATTGCCGCTTACGTGGTTCTTGACCAGTTCGACGGAGTAGTTGTTGATGTACCAGGTCTTGTAGTCGATGGTGCTGGTGGCATATCGCAGTCCGTCGTAGAGGAAGGAAAAACTGGTCTGGGCAGGCTGTCGCTCAATCTCAATGTCATCGGGGATGTTCATGGTGCACTGGTAGACGAGAGCGGCCGACTCGACGTTGGCCACTTCCTTCCTGGAGTCGGTGTGGATGACGCACTTCGGGTCGTGGCTCTCTAACTTCATGAGGGCGGGCTTCATGTAGGGCGGGCACATCACCTTGACGTTGGTCTTGATGGACTTGTGGTCGAAGCCCACGTCGAGCCCGTCGTTGAGCACGTAGCGGCAGCTGTTGTTGGGGTCGACGGTCACTACTCCGTACTTTCCATTCAGTTTCACTATAGCGTCGTGGTCCTGCAGGAAGCATATCTTCTGGAATTGAGCCGGGAGCACTTCGATGCCGTTATAGGAGAGTCCGAACAGGTCGGTGCCTTCGTACTTGACACCCTTGAGCGGGCTGTCGGGCGCGGGTTCGGTTTTCTCGGTGATAGGGAATCGTTTCAGTTCCTGTCCATCGTATTGGATGGAGGTGAGCCGGAACAGCTCGTCGGTGGTTAGGTGGCCCTGCTTCAACATGATGGTGTAGATGGAGCCATTCTTCATGGGCATGACGAGGCGGTCGGGAACATATACCCGTGTCTTTTTGTTGTCGGGATTATTGTCGGTGGCGAGCGGGGTGAGCACGCCTTTCTTCACGTCGTATTCGTAGACTCGCTTCTTGATGATGATGAGGCTCTTGCCGTTGCTCACCGAGGTGTTGAAGTCCACGTCGTCCTCGTCGAAGTCGCCCTGGGGCTGGGGTACCAGTTCGCCTGTGCTGGCAGAGAGATAGCGATAGGTGCTGGAACCGTCGAGCACGTGCTTCTGCGATTTTGGCACCCTGACGCGGGCATAGCCTTCGCAGAAGGGCGTACCGGAGGAGAAGGGACCGATGACCTCATGGTCGCGGGCGCGGATATAGTAGAAGCCCGATGGGGTGTAGACCAGCAGGTGGCCGTCGAGGAAGACGGTGGGCCCCACGACTTTGTAGTGGTGGTTGGCCACGTCGGTGAGGACGCCCTTGTCGTTGACGTAGGCCACAAACTCGTCGTTTTGGAAGAGCAGGGCGGAACCGGAGCGGAACGGCGAAATGCTGTCGTATTGCAGCGGCACAATGTCTTTCTCGTTCTTGTCCATCATGCCGTACTTCCCGTTTTTCGAGACCACGTAGTAGCCATTTCCCAGCGCCTTCACGCTGCTGTAGGCGGGGTGAAGCGTCCAGCGTGGTATCTGGGCAGCAGCACCGAGGACCGTGAGCAGCAGGGTGGCGAGGATGAGTATTTTCTTCATTGTATGCGTTGCTATTGCTTTTTTATGGTGTTTTGTGTATCGGCTATCTTGGCGGCGAAGTCGGTATCAGCATTGCGCAGTGCCTCCCTGTGGGCCTTGGAAAGCAGCTGAAGGCCTCTGGCGGCATCCTTCTGGGTGGCAATGCTGTTCAGGTAGTAGAACGACAACCAGTACATGCTTTTGTAGTCGGTGGAGTCGGATACCTGTATGGACTGGTTCAGCCACTTGATGGCCTGAGTGTTGACGTTGGCATCGGGCAAGCCGTTGGCGTCGAGCTTCCAGTTGAGCAGTTTCTTCCTGCGGGTAGACTCGGCATCCTTAGGGCACCAGGCGTAGGTGAATGCCACCTGGAACACGGCGTCACGGTATCCGTCAGCGGCCAGCGCCTCCATGCCGTTGAAGGCGGTTTTGAAGCTGTCGGCGTTCTCGGTGGCAAACTTTGCCAGATAGTTGCGGTAAGCATCTTCCTGCATCTGCAGGTTGGCGGCCTCGATGTCGGCTGCTGATAATGGCTGTGTGGCGTTTTCTTCGGGGGCTGACGACTTGAGGAAGAGCAGCCAAACAACCACGCCTATGACGGCGACGACTGCAAGGATGCCCAGATAGATGGGCAGGCGCGACCGGCTTTTAACAGAGGCGTCGCTGCTGCTGCCAATGTGGGGGGCGGGTGTGCCGATAACGGTGCCCTTGGGAGCGATGTCGGCGGGGGACATGGCTACCGTTTGCCGCATATTGGCACCAAATACGCTCTTGGACTTGCCGTCGACCAGGTACTCCTCCGGAATCTGCAGAATGGTAGGAGCGGGACGGTCGGTGGTACGGACCTCGTTGCGGTGCTCGGGGTGCTGCAGCGCGTCGCTGGCAATCTGCTCGAGCTGTTCGGCAGTAGGACGTTGCCAGGGCTCGGTCTGCAGACAGTCGTCGAGGGTCTTCTTCAGCAGGGGCGAGAAGTCGCCTGGCAGTTCGGGAATCTCGGCGCCCTTGTATTGAAGCAGGCCACCATCGGTGCCAAAGGGCAGGAATCCCGATGCCATCTCGAAGACGGTGGAGCCAAGCGAGTAGATGTCGTTGGCCATGATGGGCAGGTTGTTGCGCGAGAACCGTTCGGGGGCCATGTAGGAAATGGTGCCTGCCGAGGTGAGGTCCATGTCCTGGTTCGACATGCGGCTGAGCGAAGACTTTACCTGCGTGCTGACGCCGAAGTCGGTCAGCATGTAGTTGCCGTTGTCATCGAGCAGGATGTTGGCCGGCTTGATGTCCTGGTGCAGGATGGGCGGGTTCATTCCGTGCAGGTAGGCCAGCGCACTGGCGGTGTCGCGTAGGAGCTTCCATGCTTCCTCTTCGCTCATCTTGCCGATGAACTTGCTGATGTTGCCTTCCTTGCAATAGGGCAGGATGAGGTAGGGATGGCTGTTGCACACGTTGAAGAAGAGCGGGCGCAACAGGTTCTTGTGGTTGGCGTTGACCATCAGTGCAAACTCGTGGGTCAGCATGTCATTGCCTTCTGTGTTGCTCGTGGTTGCCGCCGGCATGTAGATTTTCAAGGCAAGGGTCACGCCTGTCTGGGTGTCCCTCACTTTCCAAACTTCAGAGAATGCGCCTTTGCCTAATAGCTGCTGCTGCTCGTAACGACCGTCAAAGATTTCCATGTCTTAAGGTATGTTCTTTGGATTTTTCTTTGAATATTCTTTGGATGTTGTGCAAAGGTACTAAGTTTTTTTGTTTCTGCCAAACAAATGCAGGCGAATTAATATTTTTGTTGACAAACAGTAAGCAAAAAAGGATGGCACCCTGCCCTTTCGGGGTAGGATGCCATTGCCTGATGATAGCTGATGTAGTGGGCAGCTTTTTACTCGCCCTTCTCCATCTGAGCCTTGAGCTGTGCCAGCACGTCGATGTCGCCGAGCGTGGTCGAAGCTGCAACGTTCTCAATCTTCGGGGTGTCGTCCTTCTTGGCGGCACGGGGTGCGGCAGCCTTGCGGGCGGCACGCTTCTCCTCGCGCTGAGCATCCTCGAAGGTGCGGCTGTGAGAGAGGATGATGCGCTTTGAATCCTTGTTGAACTCAATCACCTTGAAGGGCAGCTCCTCGCCCAGTTGAGCCTGTGAGCCATCCTCCTTGACGAGGTGCTTCGGTGTGGCAAAACCTTCCACGTTCTCGGCCAACTGTACCACAGCGCCTTTCTCAAGCAGCTCGGTGATCTTGCCGGTATGGACGGAGCCCACGGTGTACTGTCCTTCGAACACATCCCAAGGATTGTCCTCCAGCTGCTTGTGGCCAAGCGACAGGCGACGGTTCTCCTTGTCGATGTCGAGCACGACAACGTCGATCATGGTGCCCACCTGCGTGAACTCGCTGGGGTGCTTCACCTTCTTCGTCCAGCTCAGGTCGCTGATGTGAATCAGACCGTCGACACCTTCCTCCAGTTCGACGAACACGCCGAAGTTGGTGAAGTTGCGCACCTTGGCAGTGTGCTTAGAGCCAACGGGATACTTCACCTCGATGGTCTCCCAGGGATCTTCTCTGAGCTGCTTGATGCCGAGCGACATCTTGCGCTCGTCGCGGTCGAGCGTCAGGATTACGGCCTCCACCTCGTCGCCCACCTTCAGGAACTCCTGGGCGCTGCGCAGGTGCTGGCTCCACGACATCTCGCTGACGTGGATGAGTCCCTCTACGCCGGGCTGTACCTCGACGAAAGCACCGTAGTCGGCAATGACAACCACCTTGCCCTTGATTTTGTCGCCCACCTTCAGCTCGGCGTCAAGAGCATCCCAAGGATGCGGGGTGAGCTGCTTCAGGCCAAGGGCGATGCGCTTCTTCTCTTCGTCGAAGTCAAGGATGACAACATTGATCTTCTGGTCGAGCTCGACAACCTTCTTGGGATCGTCGACACGGCCCCAGCTGAGGTCGGTGATATGGATGAGTCCGTCGACACCACCGAGATCTACGAACACGCCGTAGCTCGTGATATTCTTGACGGTACCCTCGAGAATCTGACCCTTCTCGAGCTTCGAGATGATCTCCTGCTTTTGAGCCTCAAGCTCGGCCTCGATGAGGGCCTTGTGCGAAACCACCACGTTGCGGAATTCCTGGTTGATCTTCACCACCTTGAACTCCATGGTCTTGCCCACGAACTGGTCGTAGTCGCGTATGGGGTGAACGTCGATTTGCGAACCGGGCAGGAAGGCCTCGATGCCGAACACGTCGACAATCATGCCACCCTTTGTGCGGCACTTGATGAATCCCTGGATAATCTGCTGCTCCTCGAGGGCTGCATTGACGCGATCCCATGCCTTTGACAGGCGGGCCTTCTTGTGGCTCAGCAGCAGCTGGCCTTTCTTGTCCTCAGCGCTGTCTACATAGACTTCCACGATGTCGCCGGCCTTCAGGTCGGGGTTGTAGCGGAATTCAGATGCGGGGATGATGCCGTCGCTCTTGTAGCCGATGTTGACAACGACCTCTTTCTTGTCGATAGAGATCACCTTGCCCTCGACCACCTGATGGTCGGCCACCTTGTTCAGGGTTTCGTTGTAAGCGCGGTCAAGTTCTTCCTTGCTCACGTTGGCAGTGGTACCGTTTTCAAACGACTCCCAGTCGAAGTCTTCTAACGGCTTCACGTTCTTTGTTAATTCTGACATAATTGTTAAAAAATTGTTGTTTGTAAATTAATAAAGTTGGACATTATGTGAACTGTGTACATAAAGCGGCTGCAAAGGTACTGCTTTTCATCGAGAAACGAGTAGGCAGACCTCGGAATTTGTTTGCTATAGCAGACTTTTTAACGTTTGTTCAATCTTTGTGGTCCGTAGACGGCATCAAATAAGCTTGCCGAACGCAGCAATGTGCTGCTATCGGCAAGCCGTGCTTGTGTCAGAGTAAGCAATGAGCTGCTATTGTTTCAGGGGAACAAGGATGCTGAAAGTGGATCCTTCGCCCAAGACGGACTCAACCATGACGTCGCCTCCAATTTTTCGAGCGAAGTCGGCGCAGAGCTGCAGGCCCAGTCCTGAGCCTTCCTCGCCGCCCGTGCCATAGGTGGTCTCGCCTTTGTGGAAGATGCTGTCAACGCGTTCCGGAGCAATGCCCACGCCATGGTCGCGAACGCTGACCTTGGCAAATGCGTCCTCGCGGTGCATGGTAATTTCGATGGATGAACCCTCAGGGCTGAATTTTACGGCGTTCGACATGAAGTTCCTCACCACGGTCTTCAGCATGTCGTTGTCGGCATGGACGATTAGCGGGGCATCTGTTCCTTCATATTCCAGGTGGAGCTTCTTGGTCTGGGCAATCATCTGGAAAATGTCGACTACACCGGGAACAATGTCGTTCAGGTCAAGGTCTTGCAGCACCACGTTCAGGCGGCCTGTCTGGCTCTTCGTCCACTTTAGCAGGTTGTCCAGAAGATCGTGAACATCCTCGGACTCCTTGTTTGCCTTGTCAAGCAGGTCGAAGAGTTCCTGGCCGATGAGCTCGGGCGACATGGCAGTAACTACGAGGTTCAGCACCATGCGTATTGATGCCATGGGCGAGCGCAGGTCATGGGCTATGACCGAATACATCTTGTCGCGGTTGTCGATAGTTGCTCGCAGCTCTTCGTTCTGCTGCTGGATGAGGCGCTTGGCAGCCACCAGCGCTATCTGATGCATAACACGTACCACTAATTCCTCTTTGTTGAATGGCTTGGTGAGGAAGTCGTTGGCACCAACCTGGAAACCATGCACCAGGTCGCTTGGGTTGTTCAGGGCCGTGAGAAAGATGATGGGGATATCGGCTGTGGCGGGGTTCTTCTTTAGGATAACGGCGGTGTCGAAACCGCTGATGTCGGGCATCATCACGTCAAGCAGAATCAGGTCGGGTTTTTCCTTCTGAGCCTGCTCAATGCACATGTTGCCGCAATTGGCCGTGCATACTTGGAATTTTTCGTTGGTCAACAGTATCTTTAACAGCAGAACGTTGCTAACGACATCGTCGACAATTAGTATTTTATAGTCGCTTCGATTGATGTTTGATTCCAGTTTTCCACCTAAATCCATGGTCGTTCTTAGTATAGGTTTACGTTTTCAATCTGCAAAAATAGTGTAATTATTTGGATTGAACAAATTATTATGGGTTATTTTTTGCAAAAAGCCCTACGCACGCGTCCTTTATCGGCAAAAAATGTTTATCTTTGCACGCGATGGAGAAAATTATCATGGGGATAGATCCCGGAACGAACATTATGGGTTACGGGCTGCTGAAGGTTCAGGACGGAAAGGCCCAGATGATGACCATGGGTGTGATAGATTTGCGTAAATTCGGAGACGCCTATATGAAGCTTGGTCACATTTTTGAGCGTGTGACGGGGATTATTGATTCTTTCCTGCCCGACGAGTTGGCCATTGAGGCACCTTTCTTCGGCAAGAACGTGCAGTCCATGCTGAAACTGGGGCGTGCGCAGGGTGTGGCCATTGCGGCGGCCATCAACCATGGAGTACCTATTCACGAGTATGCGCCCATGAAAATCAAGATGGCGCTGACGGGCAACGGGTCGGCATCGAAGGAACAGGTGGCTGGCATGCTACAACGGCTGCTGAAGCTCAAGGAAGAGGATATGAGCCAGTTTATGGATGCCACCGACGCACTGGCAGCGGCCTACTGCCACTATCTACAGATGGGTAGGCCCGACTCGGGAGCACCACACTATCGGGGATGGAAAGACTTTGTGCTCAAAAACCAAGAAAAGGTGAGAAAATGAATGAGATGATGACAGCAGCGGCCTACTGCATTGTGGGGCGCAATGGCAGCGGTAAGACGCTGTATGTGGATTGTATGCGCAAGCGGTTGGCCAGCGACAGGGTGCGCTATGTGGCCTTCAGCGATGCCTATGGCGCAAGCACCGATAAGGCTTACTACCTACAGCTGCGCTGGAACCAGCATGATATAGACCAGGAGACGCCCATGGTGGGCGAACTGCTGGAACGCACCTTCCTGCTCACTGGCGATGACAACCCACAGCGGCGCAGATGGCAGACGCACCTGTACGACCTGTTTCAGCTGGATAAGCTTCTCGACAAGTACGTCATTCTGCTGAGCAGTGGCGAACTGCGGAAACTGCAACTGGCCAAAACGCTGCTGGCCAACCCTGCCATACTGATACTTGACAATCCTTTCATAGGCCTGGATGCACAGGCACGGGAACTGCTCAGGGACTTGCTGGAGTCGCTGGTCAGGGAACAGCGCATAACCATCTATCTGATTCTGGCCAAGAGCGATGACATTCCGATGTTCATCGACAACATCATCGAGATTGACGAGCATGGCAACCCTTTGCCCATCATGACACGGCAGGAGTATCTTGCTGCACACGGCCCCGTTCGGCGACCCGTGCTCTCGGAAGAACGCAGGCGGGCTATCGTCTCGCTGCCGGAACATCAGGGACTGTATCACGCCGACACGGTCATAGAGATGCACCATGTAAGCATCAGCTATGGCAATCGTACTATCCTGAAGAATCTGGACTGGACGGTCAGGAACGGGGAACGATGGGCGCTCGCAGGACAGAACGGCTCTGGAAAGTCTACGCTACTGTCGTTGGTCTGTGCCGACAATCCACAGTCATACGCCTGCGATATCGCCCTTTTCGGGCATCAGCGAGGCACTGGCGAAACTATATGGGAAATCAAACGACATATAGGATATGTATCGCCGGAGATGCATCGAAGCTATCAGCGAGCTATTCCTGCCGTCAACGTGGTGGCCAGCGGACTAAAGGACACGGTGGGGCTTTACGTACGGCCCAACGAAAGGGAAAAAGAGCAGTGCCGATGGTGGATGAATATTTTCGGCATTGGGCATCTGGCCGACAGAACCTTTACCTCGCTTTCGAGTGGCGAACAGCGTTTGGCTCTGCTGGCAAGGGCATTTGTCAAAGACCCGGAACTGCTGATCCTTGACGAACCGCTGCATGGGCTTGACCTGCATAACAGACAGCTTGCCAGGGATGTGATCAACGCCTTCTGCAAGAGGCCTGGCAAGACCCTTATCATGGTGACACACTATGAGGAGGAACTTCCCGAGTGCATCACCCACAGGAAGTACCTTGAGAAGCATTGTTGAGCATTTTCATTTCGCCCCAAAAAAGCATGCGCGCACAAGCCCCGAAGCTTGCGCGCGCATTATAATAAATAGGTAAAACAGCTTTTACTGCACTATTTTCTGCATGGCGAAGGCTGAAATCCTGCCAGAAGGATTGACTCGTGCTGATGCCTTGTAGGAGGCGAACCGCTCCAGTTCCTGATTGCTGCGGTCAATGCGCTCCTCCACGCCGAAGGACACAATGTAGCAGAACTGACCGGCGTCATCGGTGGGTTGCTTCATGATCTTCCAGTTGTCGAGCATGGTGAAATGGATGTTGCTGATGTCGGCTGGAGCATAGAGCGAATGCATGTATTGCACGGCATCGGCCATGGTGGCATGCTCTTTTGCCATGAACGACGACATCGACTCGGCGAGCAGTGCACCCAGCATGCCCTCTTCTTTCTGTGAAAGGGCATCGAAGAAACTATGAAACAGCTGTCGCAGCATGTCGCGGTCCTCCTGCTTTAAGCGCAGGGCATCGAGTTTGGCAAACTGATCCCGTGCCTCGTCAATATGATTGCCGTTGACATGCTCGTCCATGTAGAGCTGGTAGGACTCGGCCGTGTTATCAGTCGTTGCAGTCAGCCAGTCTAAGGAGTCTATGAGCAGGCGTGCTTCTGTGACGTGCACATTGCCGGGATGCCGCTGCACGTAGCGTTCCAGCGCTTGCTTCGACCTGACGGCGAGTGCGTTGTCCCACTCCAGGTCAATCTTCTTCAGTTCGTCAAGACGAGCCTGAATGGTGTCGCGGTGGGTTTGGGGAGCTTCAGCATACATGTCAAGGAAATTCTGCAGTACGGCAGGTTCGCCGGAGGTGACGGCATTCTCATAGGCCCTCAACTCGTTCTGCTGCTGGGTGGTCTGATAGAAATAGAGTCCGAGCAGCACCACAATCAGTGCAATGACGACCGACACCAGCAGTACCGTGTAGCCCATACCCACCTTGCGCTTCGAGGGTTTGGCAGAAGGGGCGGGAGCAGCAGGCTGCGGCTCTTCGGGACGCTTCACGGTCTTTGCGGGGGCTTCCGGTGCTGGTTCGTAAGCAAGTCCGGCTCCGTTGATGGGACAATTGCAGTTGGGGCATTCGGGGACATCTTTGAAAATCACTTCGCCGCAATCGGGACAGGTGATGATCTGGCCTGCTATCTCAACCCCGCAATGAGGGCAGGTCTTGGCACGATCGCTTACGTCGTGCTTGCATTCAGGACATTTGATGATTGCCATATATTCGATTCTCGTTTTTTGTTCGGAATGGGGCGTGCTGTTTCTTCGTCGACGAAGAGGCAGGGCGTCAGTGCCTGTAGCGTATCTCGCGAAGTCCGTGCCGACCCATGAAGCGGCTCTTGTCTACATAGCCGTTCACACCTACGATGCGACCCTTGCCGGTGTACTGCCACATCGTGACGTCACGCTCGTCGGCCAGTACGGGCTCTTCGTCGGTATACAGGGCAATCATGATTCGATAGTCATCGATTTCGCCCTGAAGATGCTTATTGTAGAAATTCCGTCCTGTATAGATTAGTGGTTTCTGGTGATAGGCCTGCTCCATGAGCCACAGGAACTTGTGGAGCGAGTCGCAGAAAGCCTCGGTGGATAGACCTGCAGTGGTCTCTACATCGAGCATGGGAATGAGATCTTGCTCGCCAGGTAGACACTGCGTCTTGAAATTCTCGAGCTGGCGATGCAAAGGGGTCTTTGGACGGAAGAAGTGGTAGGAGCCCACCTTGAGACCATAGCGGTGGGCAAGGTCGATGTTGCGCTCATAACGGGCATCGATGCGGTCACCGCCCTCGGTGGCCTTCAGATAGACGTAGGCCATCTTTGTGTTTTCGCCAACCGTTTCCCAAAACACCTCTCCCTGATAGTGGCTCAGGTCTATGCCATGGACGTGTTGGCAGGTGTCCTCACACTGCAAATAGGGGTTTTCCTGTGCCTTTGAGTGTAAGGAAAAAGCACATAATAAAGCTACAAATATATTAATTCTTGTCATTATTTTCAATTTTGGTTTGCAAAGTTACTGAAAATTGAGCAAAAAAGAGTAACTTTGCCGAAAAATATTTTTTGTGATGAAACATTTCCTATTTATAATCAGTACGCTGCTTTTGCTTTCCGCCTGCAAGGAAAAAGCAGACGACCCTGTTTTCAATGGTCCCTACCAGCGCACGGTCATTGTCTACATGTCGGGAGAGAACGATCTGGATCGCTATACGACCAATGACCTCGACGAGATGATCAGCGGTTCCACCTCTGTGGCTGAGAACGAGAAGTTCATTGTTTTTGTAGACAAGAGTGATGCACTGCGTCCACCGTACATTCTGGATATGCATAACGGCATTGCAGACACGCTGAAGATTTTCGATAGCGATTTTTATGCTTCCGACCCGAAGATGTTTGCCGGTGTTATAGACTATGTGGAAAAAAAGTTCCCTTCGGATGAATATGGTCTGGTGCTTTGGGGGCACGCCACAGGATGGCTCGTGTCGAAAGATTCCATCGCCACTACTGCCGACGCAGCTTCAAGGCCTTTTAGGGCCTATGGATGCGACAGGGGTTACAATGTGGACTATGGACTGGGGGAGCGCTGGATGAACATCACCCAGATGGCTCGTGCATTGGAGGGTATGCCCAAGTTGAAGTTCATCTTTGCCGACTGCTGCTGCATGATGTGTGCCGAGGCCGCCTACGAGCTGCGCAACGTCACCGACTTCCTTATTGGCTCGCCGGCTGAGATTCCCGGCGATGGAGCTCCCTACCATTTAATAGTGAAAGATCTGTTCAACCGCTCGGATGATTTCTATAAGAAGGTGGTCGACGACTACTATGACTATTATTTGGACTACTACAGAAGCAGCGAGTTCAATATGGGGGTCAGCGATAACTATCTGAAGGGCTACAGCGTACCCCTCTCGGTGGTCGACATGCGCTACATCGGGGAACTGGCCGATGCTACACGCACCATTCTGAAGCATCAGGACTCAATCAGTATTGACAGCGTGGCCTACTACCTGAGCTACGACGTGCCCGTGCTGCATGAGATGGGAAACATCGTGGAGCGTAACTACAGGACTGAAGAGGTCGAGGTTTGGAGACAGACACTCGCCAAGGCTGTGCCCTATAAACGCTTCTCTGCCAGATGGATGACTATCTATTCTGATGTGAAGAAAATCATGCTTAATTCGGATTACCGATATACGGAAGATAACTACAGTGGATTGAGTATGTTCGTGCCCAAACCCAAATATAACTATTCACGGTATTTCCTGTATAACGAAGGGCTGAAGCAGATGGGATGGTATGAGGCTGTAGGCTGGGACCGGTTCTTCTGAAGCCCTACTGGGCGGCTGTGGCATTGTCCTTGCCCATCACCACCTTGATCTTGGAGATTCGGTGACCGTCGAGTTCCACAATCTCGAATTTGAAATTGCGGTAATCGATCTGTTCATGGGGCTTCGGGAAATCGCCCTTCAGTTCCAGCAACAGACCTGCCAATGTGTCGGCTTCGCCTTCGGCATCCTCAAAGATGTCGTCGTCGATGTTCAGAATGCGGTAGAAATCGCTGAGGAGTGTCTTCCCCTCGAAAATGAAAGTGTTGGCATTGACACGCACGTAGTTTCGTTCTTCCTCGTCGTACTCATCATTGATTTCGCCGACAATCTCCTCCAGAATGTCTTCAAGGGTTACGATACCGCTTGTGCCTCCAAACTCATCGACCACGATAGCTATATGCACCTTGTTCTCTTGGAAATCACGTAGCAGGTCGTCAATCTTCTTAGTTTCGGGAACGAAGTAGGGGGGGCGGATGAGTGACTGCCAACGGAACGTAATGGGCTTGCCCAGATGGGGTAGCAGGTCTTTGATATAAAGGATGCCGCGGATGTTGTCGATGGAGTCTTGATAGACGGGAATGCGGGAATAGTTGTTCTCAACAATACATTTGATGACATCGGGAAACGACGATTTGAAATCCAGGTCAACCACATCCTGACGGCTCGTCATCACCTCTTTCGCTGTCTCATCGCCAAAGCGAACAATGCCCTTCAGCATGTTCTGCTCCTCGCTCAGCTCAGTTTTGTCGGTTAATTCAAGTGCTTGTTCCAAATCATCCACGCTGAGTACGTGGTTTTCTTTTTGTACCACTTTCTCTGCCAGCACGCCGGAGCGGATGAGGATGGTGGCTAGAGGAAAGAATAGTCTGCGAAGGAAAAGAATGGTACTGGCAAACGTACGGCAGACAGTCAGGGAGTGCTGGCCGCAGTAGACTTTGGGCATGATTTCGCCAAAGAGCAGCAAAAGGAATGTGAGCAGCACTGTGATGACCACGAACTCGAGCCAGTAGGCTGTGCCGAAGTCTACGGTATGCGCAAAGAAGTAATTGCACAGCATGATGATGGTTACGTTCACCAAGTTGTTGGTGATGAGTATCGTGGCCAGCGTGCGTTCTGAATCATCGCGCAACTGCTGAATCTTCTCGTCGGCGGGATTGCGTTCCGGGTCAAGTTCGCTCAGGTCGTTGGGCGTCAGGGAGAAAAATGCAATCTCCGAGCCCGATGCGAAACCTGAAAGAATGAGGAGCGCTCCCGCCAAAATGATGACGAAGAGAGCTCCTGGTGTGGGTGCAAAGAATTGCACTTCAGAAAGTAATTGTAGGAAATAGTCCATCAGTCTCAATCACTCAGAATGGTTGCCCATCATTGGTCTTTGACTGGCTCTCTGCTGGTTCTGCGGCTGAAGGCTGCAGCGTATTGGCAGCAGGCTTCGGCGAGAGCATTTCCATGTTGTCGGCCCATATCTCCGTAGCGTATTGCCGCTGTCCCTGCTTGTTGTCGTAGGTGGTGTAGCGGATGCGCCCTTCAATGTATAGCTTGTCGCCTTTATGCACATAGCGCTCAACAATCTCGGCCAGTTTGCCCCAGAGTAGCACCGTGTGCCAGTCGGTCCGGTCAGGTACACGTGTGCCGTTCTGCAGCGTGTAGCCCTTCTCAGTAGTGGCAAAACGGAAACGGGCAACTGCCTTGCCTTGATCCACGTAGCGCACTTCGGGATCGGTACCAACATTTCCAATGAGCATTACCTTGTTCATGTCTTATGATCTTTGCAATGGTCTGGTCTTGTGTTTCTTATTTTGCCATTCCCAGATAGCTGAACTTGAAGTTCTTTCCCTTGGCTGAGGGGAACTGGCTTCTGTCATCCACGCGTTGACGCAGGTGCTCCACGATGCGGTTATAGCAATCGATGCCCGAACGAGCCTTCACCTGAGCAACGAAATGCGTGTCGCGATACTGGAATTTTCCCGTTCCTGGGGCAAGCACCACACGCTTGAAGTCCATGATGCCCTCATACCATCCTTCACGTTCTTCATTGAGCTTCATGATTACGGGAGACGCAGCGCGTGTCTTTTCAGTACCTGTAACGCCAGTACGCAAAGCCTTCTTCTCCTTGAAATCGAGCATGGAAGCTGCTTCGGTCTTGATGATGATGAAATAGACGCGAGGGCGGATTTTGTATCGTTTTGGGAAAAAGACATCACTTGCTGCATAGTCGCGAATGTCGGCTTCAAGAACGGGGTTCATGGCAATTTCATCAATCCCCTTTAGGAAATCAATAGCCTCGTCAACTGTAGAAACAAGTGTCTCTCTGTCGAAATATCTTAAATATAAGTTCATTAGAATGAATTTGTTTTCCTGTTAATACCACACACTATCCTGATATGAAAATGGGTAAATCAGAATTGTGATTGTCGTGCTAATAGAATTATACTGAAGAGCGGAAAACGGGACTCGGACCCGCGACCCCAACCTTGGCAAGGTTGTGCTCTACCAACTGAGCTATTTCCGCATAGGCACAAAAAAAGTGAAGAGGAGGAGACTCGAACTCCCACGTCGCAATTGACACTACCCCCTCAAAGTAGCGCGTCTACCAATTCCGCCACCTCTCCAACATGAGAATCCGAAAATCCTCTACAACGACATATTGAAAAAAGAGTGCCCAGAACAGGACTCGAACCTGCACGCCTCGCGGCACACGCACCTGAAACGTGCGCGTCTACCAATTCCGCCACCTGGGCATTTTTCGAAGGGAATAACTCCCGACGCTCTCTTGTTTCAAAATGTTGAGCGGAAAACGGGACTCGGACCCGCGACCCCAACCTTGGCAAGGTTGTGCTCTACCAACTGAGCTATTTCCGCAGTGACCATCATTTCAACTGATGTGCATCTCTCTTGATTGCGGGTGCAAAGGTACTACTTTTTTCTTAACCACCAAAATTTTTCCGGACTTTTTTTAAAAAAAATACTAATCCATCCTGTTTTTGTAGTCTTCATAGCCAAAAACACGTAGAATCTCAAGGTTGCCGTCCATGTGAAGCATGCCAATAGCTGGATGCCCTATGCCGTTGAACATGCAAGTCTTTACGGTGGTGTAGTGAATCATATCTTCGAAAATCACTTCTTCGCCCACCTGTAACTCGTGGTCGAATCGCCATGAACCCATGAAGTCGCCGCTTAGGCAGCTATTACCTCCAAGACGATATAGCAAATGATTATTTTTTATAGGGATGTTTGGCGATGGATTTTCTTCGGTGTGGTCGGGTACGGTTTCTGCCCCACGTACTTCGGGGTGATAGGGCATCTCCAGGCAATCGGGCATGTGGCAGGTGAAGCTGACATCAAGGATGGCCGTCTTGATGCCGTGGTCTTCCACCACGTCGACTACATGAGCCACCAAAGGCCCCGTCTGCCAGGCGAAGGCACTGCCAGGCTCAAGGATAATCTTCAGCCAGGGATAGCGTTGGTGCAGCCCCTGAAGAATAGTGACCAATTTTTCTATGTCGTAGTCCTTCCTCGTCATCAGATGTCCACCGCCCAGGTTGAGCCATTTCAGCTGGGGGAACCACCGGGAGAACTTTTGCTCGATGTGCATCAGTGTACGTTCCAGAACGTCTGATCCACTTTCACAGTGGCAATGGCAGTGGAAACCTTCGATGTCGGAGGGCAATTGCGACGGCAGTTCATGGCAGCTAACTCCGAAACGAGTGCCTGGTGCGCATGGATTGTATAGCAAGGTGTCCACCTCGCTGTATTCCGGGTTCACGCGCAAACCGATGGAGCAGGCAGCTGCTCTGTGGTGAAAGCGTTCGTATTGTGTCAGGGAGTTGAAGGTAAGGTGGCTTGAGCAGCGTACAATTTCATCTATCTCTTGCTCGGTATAGGCTGGCGAATAGGTGTGTGCCTGAGCTCCGAACTCCTCCAAGGCCAGGCGTGCCTCGTTCAGTGAGCTTGCCGTAGTAGCATGTATATATTCCCTGAAGATACTGAACGTTTTCCACAAGGCAAATGCTTTGAAGGCAAGGATAATCTCGACGTCAGCCCTATGGGATACCTCGGAGATGAGACGAAGATTGCGCCGCAGTTTCTCCTCTTCTATAATATAAATAGGTGTAGTCGATTTGTATGCTGACATGTTGCTGATGTTATGGATTAGTAGATGCGTGGACCGAAGATGCGCGTTCCTATACGCACCATGGTCGACCCGTGCTGTTGGGCAATCATGTAGTCATCGCTCATTCCCCAGGAACGTTCCTTGAAGTCGTTGTCATCGGGGAAGTAGCTGGCCTTCACTTCGTAAAAGAAATCGCTCGCCGTCTGGAATTCGTTGACAATTTGCTGTACGTCATCGGTATTGCTGGCCATCATCATCAGGCCGCAGATACGCACATGTGACATGTTGCGCCATTCACCATCGGCAAGCAACTGTCGGCAGTTGTCAAGGGTGAGACCATACTTGGTGGCTTCCTCGGCAATATGCAGTTCCAGCAGCACCTTGACAATCCGGTTGCATTTGGCTGCCTGCTTCTCAATCTCTCTCAGAAGCTTCAGCGAGTCCACGGCTTCAATCATGGAGATGTATGGCACGATACTCTTCACCTTGTTAGTCTGCAAGTGACCGATGAAGTGCCATTCAATGTCAGCGGGCAGCTGTCCGTGCTTTTCGCGCAGTTCCTGCTCATGGCTTTCGCCGAACACGCGCTGGCCTTGCTCGTAGGCGGCCATGACATATTCGGCAGGATGAAATTTGCTAATAGCCACGAGGCGCACTCCATCGTTCAGTGTGTCGAGCACCTCGTGCAGATTTCCCTTTACGTCGTACATATTACCTTTCTTGCGGCACAATCGCTATATTTTTCTACTGCTCATACTCAGGCTTTACATCCTGCTCTTTTTTCTTGTATTCAAAGACATCCATCAGTGTGGTTTCGGCCACCGATGCTATGACATAGTCGATCATGGTGCCACCCATCACATCGTCGATGTTCTTCACGGCACCGTTCAATGTGCCGGCCTGTACCAGGTAGTTCACGTTGGAGCGTTTCTCCTTCTCGGTTTTCTCGTCTATGGTGATGAACTGCAGTTTTGCCTTATACCAGCGGTCAGCCAGTTCTGATTCGTCAAAGAAAATCTCCTTATAGGCAGCTTTCTTAATGTCGGTTACTTCGAATTCACCACTGATGTACGACGACACCTCTTCCATGATGCGCTGCTCTGCCTCAGTAAACGACAGGGCGTCGACGGTATAGCTCTCGGATACTTTTTTCTGCAAGCCATCCTCCATCGTCTTTTCGTAACGAATCTTGCACTCAAACCAATTTGCTGTTCTGCTTCTCATTGTCTTTATTCAATTGTTAGAATGTGTGTTATAGTTGTTTTTATTCTTCCGTACCATCGGCTTTCTGATAGCCGTACGATTTCAGCTGCTTCTGCTTGCGTTCCCTGATGGACGAGATAATCTGGTCGGCAATTTTCTTTGCCTTGTCTTCGCTGAGCCCAGCCTGTGTGGCCAGTTCATCACGCTTTTTAATCAGATCATCAAAGGCCGACTCGCTACTGGAAATGAAGTTCTGTTCAGAAGAGTTCATGCGCTCTTTGCTATAGACCTTCGACAGGGTTTTCTCGGCAGCTTGGCTGAATTGTCTTCTGAATATTTTCTCGAGTTCTGCTTCCATTTCGGCAGCATCCACACGCTGCTCTTCTGTCATCTCGTCCGAGTCGTTTACTTCTAGCCCCAGTTCCGTAGGGGTCAGTGCGGCATCATAAGGATCGGGTACTTCTTCCTGAACAGGCTTTACGAACTCTATGTCTTCCGTCTGCGGCATCATGTCGAAATACAGGAACAGACCGAAGAGAGCTATTGCCACGGCTGCTATCAGTGCCACGGTCGAATGAATTAGCTTGCGCTTCTTTTCCAAGTCTTGCATCATGGTTCCTACGTTCTGGTAACGTTTGGCGGGCTCGGCAGCTGTAGCCTTGGCTACTACTTTCTTGTATTCCATGGACATCTTGCCATCAGCGTGAAGACGCTCTATAAATTTTCCAAGTGCGTAAACATCGCTACGCTCGTCAGGCACACCATCGCCGAGCACCTCCGGAGCCAGATAGCTCTCCTGTCCTTGATACAGCGTTTCGAGGTTGGTCATGTTCTTGTATAGCGAACCGTGGCAGAGCAGCAAAGGCAGGTTGTCGGACTTCCGGGCAAAGATGGTCATGGGTGCCAGACAATACTGTAATATCCCCTGATTGTGCAGCATTTCCAACATCTCGGCCAGCCTGTTAACGACCTTGTCGATGTAGTCCTTTCCGGCCACCACGGCAGGATTCTGTGTCAGCAACTGTTCAAAGGTCTGATAACTACCCTGTTCCAGTTCCAGTTCGTAGATGCCGTTACTGTCCTCTTTCGGAGTGAAGTGCAACTGTCCTTCTGCATGCAGGGTGTCGGTGAATTTTGCATCGGCCTTGAGTGCTTCGCAGAATACAATGCTGTCTGTGAGCTCCGAAGAAAGCTCCAGCACGTTACGGTATTTCTTGTCTATGAGTTTTTTGTAGAAAGTTCCCATTGGCAGTGATTCCTTATGGGTAGCCACGCCTTCACGGTTTTCAAGCATCTCTTCGAAATTCATATCTTTACATCCGTTTATGTCATTTACATTTGTTGATCCATTCTCTCAGCTGGCCTCTCGGTACGCCCCGTTTGATGGCATCTTCAAGCACCGCCCAGGCCTCGTTATTACGCCCCATTTGAAGGAGCACGTCGACCTTCGATACGATGAAATCGGCATTCATTGGCTTTCGGCGCAGTGCCTCTTCCCAGTCGAACAGGGCGGTCTCGTACTGATGCAGCTCGGTCTCATAGCCTGCTCGTGCCGCATAGGCAAGTGCTGAGTCGGGATGTTGCTCAACCAGCAGGTTCAACTCGTCCATCGTTTCATGTTGCCGTCCCATCTGTCGCTTCACCATGGCCAGTCCCAACCTGCCTTCGAAGTGGCGGGGCACGATGGCGAGCAGGCGCTCGTAATCTGTCTGTGCCATGTCAAGATGACGCTGATGCGTGTGTGCATAGGCTCGGTAGTACAGGGCGGCAAGGCATTGTGGGTCGATGTCGAGCACCCTTCCATACTCCTCAATGGCATAGTCCCACTGTTCCAGTTCAATGTTGACAGCCGCCTTCTTGAGTCTCAGGTCGGTGGAGTGGGGCGACAATGCAATCTCTTTGTTCAGCACAGAGAGGGAGTCGCGCCAGGTTGTCTGTCCCATAGCAGGAATAAACAGCCCGCAGACGGTGGTCAGGCTGCACGCCAAAAGCAATCGTCGGACGGCTATGCCTTTGCTATATAGTTTACAATCCATTGTCCCACTTCGCGTGTACCATACTTCTTGCCCCCTTCTACCTGAATCTCCGGTGTGCGCACGTTGGCTGCCAGTGAGGCGTCTGTGGCTTGGCGAATCAACGCCCCCTCGTCTGTAAGTCCGAAATGTTCCAGCAGCATGGCTGCACTGAGTATCTGGGCCAGGGGGTTGGCCAGATTCTGCCCGGCAGCCTGTGGCCATGAACCGTGGACAGGTTCAAAGAGTGGTGTGTGTTCACCCAGCGACGAAGACGGCTGCAGACCCATAGAGCCGGTAATGCACGAGGTCTCGTCGGTCAGTATGTCGCCAAATGTGTTCTCAGTCACTATGACATCGAAGAAGCGGGGCTCTGTAAGCACGCGCATTGCGGCATTGTCGATGAACATATAGTCTGTAGCTACGTCGGGATACTGTCCTTCCATCTCCTTGGCTATCTGCCGCCACAGGCGACTTGATGCCAGTACATTTGCCTTGTCGACCACCGTGAGGTGACCGCGGCGCTTTTGAGCCATTTCGAATGCCACCTTCAGGATGCGCTCAATCTCGGGACGTGTGTAGATGTCGGTGTCGTAGGCCTTGTCGTCGTCTTGGTATTTTTCGCCGAAATACATGCCACCAGTCAGTTCTCGAATCACCACAAAGTCGGCACCACGTAGCAGTTCTTCCTTCAACGGCGACTTGTGCAGCAGGCATGGGAAGGTGGCTACAGGACGCACGTTGGCAAACAGTCCCAGTTGTTTTCTCATGGCCAGCAGACCCTGTTCCGGGCGCACTTCCGCCGTGGGGTCGTTGTCATATTTCAAGTCACCAACGGCAGCGAACAGCACGGCGTCGGCATTCATGCACACCTGATGGGTTTCCTCCGGATAGGGATTACCCACAGCCTCGATGGCATGGGCTCCCACAAGGGCCTCTTCGAAGCAGAAATCATGACCATACTTGCAGGCAATGGCATTCAGCACAGCCACACCCTGCCTCATTATCTCGGGACCTATACCGTCGCCCGGAAGAACGGCAATCTTCAATTTCATCATTCCGTTATTGTTTTGTTTTTTGTGTTGTACGTCCTGACTGTCGGTTCCTGTCTTCAGGCTATAACTGCGAACGCGATGCAAAAGTACTAAACTTTTTGCATAAACGATGCATTCGTTCATACCTTTTTATAAATCTCTTCTACTTTTCAACGTTTTTTGTCCTTTATCCAGCCTATTGCAATGTACCTGCCGTGGAAAGAGTGTAGTAGAAACCATGTAGCTGCATCAGTTCGTCGTGAGTGCCGTGTTCGGCGATGCGCCCATGGTCCAACACGATGATTTGGTCACAATGGCGTATGGTTGACAGACGGTGGGCAATGACGAAGGTAGTCCGGCCTTGCATGAGTGAGAACATGCCGCGCTGCACCAGTTGTTCTGTTCTTGTGTCAATGTTTGAGGTGGCCTCGTCAAGTACCAGCACGGGAGGGTCTGATACAGCGGCACGGGCTATAGCCAGCAGCTGACGCTCCCCAGCCGACAGGTTCCCGCCATCGCCGCTGAGTTGCGTCTGGTAGCCATGGGGCAGTCGGCGTATGAATTCATGTGCGCCCACTAAGCAGGCTGCATTGACGCATTCTTCGTCGGTGGCATCTAATCTGCCGTAGCGTATGTTGTCGAGCACGGTACCCGAGAATAGATGGGTATCCTGCGGCACAATAGCCATGGACTTCCGCAGCGAAGACTTCTCAATGTCGGTAATGGGGATGCCGTCGTAGATAATCGTTCCAGCTGTATCTACCTCGTAGAAGCGCGAAATGAGATTGATGATGGTGGTCTTTCCTGCGCCTGTTCCTCCCACGAAGGCAATCTTTTGTCCGGGATTCGTGTTGATGCTGATGTCGTGAAGCACTTGCTTCCCGGGTGTATAACCGAAGCTCACGTTGCGGAAGTCCACGTCGCCAAGTGGTTGTTTCAGCACCTGCCTGCCGTTGTTTATCTCGGGTTCGGCATCCGATAGTGAGAACACGCGGTCAGCGCCTACCGAGGCATTGAGCACTGAGTTGATTTGCTGACTGAGATGCGAGATGGGCTGCGTGAAACTCTTGCTCAGTTGCAGGAAGGATACGATGGTGCCAAGAGTGAGTGAGGCGTGAAGGCTGCCGAAGGAATAGTGTGGATGCAAGGCAATCCAGGCTCCGACAACGGCAATGAGCACATAGTTCAGATTGCTCAGGTTGCCGTTGACGGGCATCACGATGCTGGCAATCCTGTTGGCATTGCAGGCCGACGAGCGTAACCGCTCGTTGATATGCTCGAAGCGGGCAATGGCTTCCTGTTCGCGGCAGAACACCTTTACTACGCGTTGTCCGGTCATCATCTCTTCTACATAGCCGTTCATGCTGGCTAGCGATTCCTGCTGGGTGCGGAAGTAGGCCCGGCTCCTGTTGCCGAGCCATGTGGTAACCTTGACCATGAGCATGGCCATGAAGACGCAGACCAGTGTAAGTGGTATGCTGAGCACTATCATCGACGTGAGTGTGGCCACGATGGTAATGATGCTTGAGAAGACCTGCGCCATAGCGGTAGAGATCATTTGCCGCAGCGAATCGATATCGTTGGTGTAGGTCGACATGATTTCGCCATGCTGATGCTGGTCGAAGTAGCTGACAGGCAGTTGCTGCATGCGCTCGAAGATTTGCTTGCGCAGGCGCAGCATCGTGCCCTGCGACACCTGGATCATCAGTCGGTTGTATGCGTAGGAGCACACCACGCCCAGCAACAATACTAAGCTCAGGCGGAAGAGTGCCTGAAACAGCGAGGCATATTCCGGATTGTCGGCCTGGGTGAGCGGCACCACGTAGTCATCGATGAGTGTGCGTGTGAACAGCGTTGACACCAGCGATGTGATGGATGTGACGACGATGCATACCAGCACGGCTCCCACGTGCCAGCGGTAGTGTCGCAGCACATAGCGGGTCAGCCGCAGCAGCGTGCTCTGCTTCTGGCGGTCAATCTTCTGGAAGCCTGCCTGTGCATGAGGCCCGTGAGGCCCAAATGATGGTTGTCTCATGTCATGGATTTTTCTTGTAAACGGTGGAGCTAATAAGCACTGGAACTATGCAGGGGTATCGAAGTCGCCCTTGTCCTGCATCTGTATGTTGTAGATTTCGCGATAGAGTTCATTCGATTGTAGCAACCGCTCGTGGGTATCGAAACCGGTGACCATTCCATTGTCCATTACTAAGATGCGGTCGCAGTGGCACACTGTGGAGATGCGCTGGGCGATAATCAGTTTCGTGACGCCGGGAAGCTTGTCACGGAAAGCCTGCTGGATGAGCGCGTCGGTGCGCATGTCGCAGGCCGAGGTAGAGTCGTCGAGCACCAGAATTCCGGGGCGCTTCAGCAGGGCACGGGCAATGCAGAGCCGTTGCCGCTGTCCGCCAGACAGGTTTGTGCCTCCTTGTTCTATGAAGGTGTCATACTGTTGTGGCAGTTCCATCACGAAGTCGTCGGCCTGCGCCAGCCTGCAAGCCTCGCGACACTCGTTAATAGTGGCATCCGTGCAGCCCCATCGCAGGTTGTCGAGTACCGTTCCGCTGAACAGCGTGTTCTGCTGCAGCACCACGCTCACTTTCTTTCGCAGTGTGGCAAGATCGTACTCACGCACGTCCCTGCCTCCCACCAGCACCTGTCCCTGCCTCGGATCGTAAAGGCGGTTGATGAGGCTGATGAGTGTAGACTTGCCAGAGCCTGTTCCACCGATGATGCCCACGCTCTCGCCCGCCTTAATGCGGAATGTCACGTTGAAGAGCGCTGAACGGCGGTGGCGCGGCGTGTCGGTTGCCTGAGCTGACGCCGTATAGTCGAAGCGAACCTCACGAAATTCCACGCTGCCGTCCTCTACCCGCATCACGGGGGCTTCGGGATTGCTGATGCTGGGCTGCTGCTCGATGACCTCGCTGACTCTGCGGGCCGAGGCTGCACTCTGCGTCAGCATGACGAAAATCATAGAGAGCATCATCAATGCTTGCAGGATAGACAAGACATAGGTGAAGAGTGACGTCAGTTCGCCTGTGGTCAGCGTGCCGCCCACAATGAAGTGGGCACCCCACCATGACAGGGCGATGATGCAGCCGTAGACCACCAGGTTCATTACCGGATGGTTGAGTGCCATGAGGCTTTCGGCGCGAACATACAGGTGGTAAAGTGCTTCCGCGGCACGAGCAAATTTCTCGTTCTCGTACTTTTCACGGATGAAAGCTTTCACCACTCTCATGCCCCGCACGTTTTCCTCCACGCTGAGGTTCAGTGCATCATAGCGTTCGAACACCTGCTGAAACAGGTTGGCCACACGCGAGATGATGGCATAGAGCGAGAAGCCAAGCACCACCATGGCCACAATAAAAATCAGTGACAGGCGTGCATCGATGAGCAGACACATGACGATGGAGAGCAGCAGCCTGAAGGGTGCTCGCACCGTGATGCGGAGAATCTGTTGGAAAGCCTGCTGCAGGTTCTGAACGTCAGTGGTCATGCGGGTGACGAGGCCCGCCGTGGTGTACTTGTCAATGTCGCCGAAAGCAAATGTCTGAACGTTGCGATACATGGCCGACCGGAGGTTGGCCGCGAAGCCCGTAGAGGCGTAGGCCGACACACGGCCCGCCAGTATGCCGAACATCAGCGACAGCAGCCCCATGCCCAGCATCAGCAGTCCGTAGCGGTAGACGGCCTGCATGTCACCTGCATTGATGCCCAGGTCAATGAGCCATGCGGTGACGTAGGGAATCAGCACGTCCATCACCACCTCAAGGGCCGTCAGCAGCGGGGTGGCAAGTGCAGCCCAGCGATATTTTCCTATTTGTCTGTATAGTGTTGCAATCATTTGTCCGTCTTGATTTCAATTCCACTGCAAAAATACATATTTCTTCAGAAAAACGAGTGTGATTCCATCGGCTTTTGACAAAAAAATGCTACCTTTGCCACAAAAATATGATATAGACTATGGATAAGAACCTATTTGCAGGACTCATTGCCCGGCAGCTGAACCTATCAGAGAAAGCTGTTGCAGGTACGCTGAAACTGCTGGAGGAAGGGTGTACCATCCCCTTCATTGCCCGTTATCGCAAGGAGGCCACTGGCGGTCTGGATGAAGTGCAGATTGCAGCCATCAGTAATCAGAATGACCGCCTGACGGAGATTGCCAAGCGCAAGGACACCGTCATCAAGACCATTACCGAACTGGGAAAGATGACCGATGAACTGCAACAGCGCATTGACCACTGCTGGGATGCCACCGAGTTGGAAGACCTCTATCTGCCTTATCGCCCCAAGCGCCGCACGCGTGCACAGGTGGCTCGTGAACAGGGACTGGAACCTTTGGCCACTATCCTCCTGATGCAGCGTGAGCGCAATCCTGAGCAGGCTGCCCTAGCTTTCGTCAAGGACGATGTTCCTGATAAGGCAGCAGCCCTGAAAGGTGCTCAGGATATCATTGCCGAGATGGTGAGCGAGGACGAGCGTTCTCGTCAGCAGGTACGCGGCGTGTTCCGGCGCGAGGCCGTCATCATTTCGAAAGTGATCAAGACGAAGGCCGACAGCGACGATGCAGCCAAATACAGTGACTACTTTGATTGGAAGGAGCCCTTGCGGCGCTGTTCCAGTCATCGTCTGCTGGCCATGCGAAGGGGCGAGGCCGAGGGCATCCTGCGTATCAGCATCTCGCCTGATGACGAGCAGTGCTTGGAGCGCCTTCAGCGTCACTATGTCTATGGCAATACACCTTGTGGCCGATTAGTGGCTCAGGCTGTTGAGGATGGCTACAAACGATTGTTGAAGCCTTCGATAGAAACCGAGTTCGCCAACCTGAGCAAGGAACAGGCCGACGACGAGGCCATACGCGTTTTTGCCGAAAACCTGCGTCAGTTGCTACTGGGTGCTCCCTTGGGGCAGAAAAGGGTCATGGGCATCGATCCGGGATTCCGTACCGGCTGCAAGGTGGTGTGTCTCGATGCTCAGGGAAACTTACTGCACCATGAGGCCATCTTTCCCCATCCACCGGTGAACCGCCGTATGCAGGCCACTGTGCATCTGCAGCAGATGATTTCTGACTATCGCATTGAGGCCGTCGCCATTGGCAACGGTACAGCCAGCCGCGAGACCCGCTCGTTTGTGGAAGAGGTGTTGGCTCAAGTCCAGGGTGCCCCCTCTGTCTTTGTCGTCAGTGAGGATGGTGCCTCGGTCTATTCGGCATCGAAGGTGGCCCGCGATGAGTTCCCGGACGAGGATGTCACCGTCCGTGGTGCCGTGTCCATTGGCAGAAGGCTCATGGATCCGCTGGCCGAACTGGTGAAGATAGACCCGAAAAGCATCGGCGTGGGTCAGTACCAGCACGATGTTGACCAGTCGAAGCTGAAACGCCAGCTGGACCAGGTCGTGGAGAGCTGCGTCAACCAGGTGGGCGTTGATCTGAACACGGCATCGAGTCATCTCTTGCAATATGTCAGCGGACTGGGTCCCACGCTGGCTAAAAACATTGTTGATTTCCGTAAGGAGAATGGAGCCTTCACCTCGCGTGCCCAATTGAAGAAGGTGCCACGCCTTGGGCCGTCGGCCTTTCAGCAGTGTGCCGGATTCCTACGTATTCCTGGAGCCAGGAATCCCTTGGACAACAGTGCCGTGCACCCCGAGAGCTATCATGTGGTAGAGCAGATGGCCAAGGATCAGGGATGCACTGTAGCCGATCTGATTAGAGACAAGGACTATCGCGCACGCGTAGATATAAAGAGGTATGTGACCCCCGAAACGGGCCTGCCTACGTTGGCCGACATCATGAAGGAACTGGAGAAGCCCGGACGCGATCCACGCCAGCAGATTGAGGAGTTCGAGTTCGCCAAGGGCATAGAGACCATCGACGATCTTGAGGAAGGCATGGAACTGCCGGGTATCGTGACCAACATAACCAACTTCGGAGCCTTTGTCGACGTGGGCGTGCATCAGGATGGCCTGGTACACATTTCCCAGTTGGCCGACAAATTCGTAAAAGACCCGAACATGGTGGTGAAGCTTCACCAGCATGTTCGGGTCCGTGTGCTTGAGATTGACCACCGTCGGGGGCGCATTTCACTCTCCATGCGAGGAATGAATAAGTGATGTCTGGTAATGATTAAAAAATAAGTTGGGACGTTTTTTGCTGCAAATCGTGTCGCATTATGCCGCAAATCGTATTGCATTATGCGGCAAAACGCGTTGTATTATGCGGCAAAACGCGTTGTATTATGCGGCAAAACGCGTTGTATTATGCGGCAAAACGCCGTTGTATTATGCGGCAAAACGCCGTTGTATTATGCGGCAAAACGCGTTGTGTTATGCGGCAAAATGGGGGACAATCGTCCCAAGTTATTTTTGCATAGTAACCTATTCTGAAGTGGCGGGCTTGCTGAACGTGACAATGGTCTCGGTCAGTGCCTTGGGGTTGCCCATGTCGAAACGCTCGCCCTGCAGACGCACACCCATCATGCCGGTTTTCTGGCGCACGGCCTCTAAGGCCGAGGTGAGTTCAATTTCGCGCACGTGGTCGTTCTCTTCATCGGCCCGTCGGATGTCGGCTTCCAGTTGTTCGAATACCTCTGGGGTCAGGATGTATTGTCCGAACACAGAGCAGTACTCCTTCTTTCCGTCAAGCCCGCGCACGCCAAGAAACTCCTCGCTGTAGGCAGCGGTGGGTTTCTCCTTCAGCACAGAGACGTTCAGGAACCGGCAGTCCTTGTCTTCCCACACGCCGCTCATTACGCCGAAGTGGCTCACGTCGCTCACGGGCACGGGATAGAGACCCACCGTGAGGCGGTTGAAGCGTTCGTAGCTCTCAATAAGCTGCAGGGCACAAGGCTTGTTCGATGTGGATCGGTAGAGTGTGTCGCCCAGCATCAGTAATACGGGTTCGCCGTGGGTAAACTGTGCTGCCTGAAAGACTGCATGGCCGAAACCGCGTTTTTCGCGTTGATACACATAGCGTAGACGTTTTCCCACGTCCAGTATGCGGTTTTCATATTCCTGGCTTTCGGCATTGAGCTTGCGTAGGTGTTCTTCGCTCAGTTGGCGCTCAAAGTAGTCGGCATATAGCTGACGGTCGTTCTCACTGCCCAGAACCAGGCAGATTTCCTCTATGCCGCTGTGTATCAGCTCTTCAAGCAGAAGCAGAATGACAGGGCGCACCATGCCGTCGGCACAGGGAATGGGGAAGAACTCCTTCTTGATGCCGCGAGTGGCTGGATAAAGCCTCGTACCGAAGCCGGCCACGGGGATGATAGCCCGTCGCACAGTATGTACAGGTTGAAGGGTGAGTCTGTAGGCGGGCATTCCCAGCGAGCTCAGGTAATTCACCAACTGTTGCTGGCTTTCGGCGTCTCGGGCAAGAAACTGCACACTGCCATCGCCGTGCGAACCCACTCCCTTTCCGCCGTAAGATAGTTCCTTCACATGCGGGTCGGCCAATATCTGTTTCAGCTTTGGCGAGTCGAGCTCTTCCGGGCACATCGGCGCTATCTGGCGGTTAAACAGCTCTTCGGCCTCGGTCATCAACAGTCCTAACTGCTCCACCTTGCCTTCGGCCATGTATTTGATGGCTCTTCCCACAATCTCCTGGTTTTTCACGCCGAGCGCATCATGCTCTTGCCGCTCCTTCTCGTTCGAGGGGAACGGGTAGGCCTTGTTCAGGCTCGACAGGATCTTAATGGTGTCTTTCTGACCGCAGAGGTCGGCAAACACCCAGTGCAAGCGTTTCTTCACGTTGAGCGTCTGCACCTCTATCTCATCGCCATCGAAGGTCATCAGGTTCGGCTTCACGCCAAAGGCGCAGGCTTGATCCAGTCGGCCGCAGCGTGATGAGGTGCGCAGCTCGCCCAAATAGGCAATGTTCATCTCGCCCAACGTGTTCAGGTGCAGCTTGTAGATAAGGTTAAACGCACGGGCCACGAGCACACAGATGGCTGCACTCGACGATAGTCCGCTTTTCATGGGCAGCGTCATGTCGGTGATATGAATGCGCACACCGCCCACCTTGTACCATTCAAGCATGTAGCTGGCTACGCCTGCGCAATAGCTGAAGAACGACCCCCTACGTGCAATGCGCTTCAGTTCCTGCTCGTCCATACGGCAGGCAAAGTCATGCCACTGGTCGTGGATTTGCTCTGCTGAGCTCACCATTTCAAAGATGCTCGATTTCTCTACTTCCGCATAGATGCCTTGCTCTATACCAGTGACGATGGCGGCACCGGCAGCAATATCGGCGTTCATCGTCCTGTAGTGACCGGCCCAGTCGGTATGCTCGCCAAAAAGACAAAGGCGGCCTGGTACGAAAAGTTTCAGCATAAAAGAATTGTTTGCAATTTGTTTTTTGTTTACATTACTTTGTTGTCTCAGATGTCAGAATTCCGAGGTGAAGTGGAACTCAATGTTCTTGAAATCCTGCTGAGCCATGGAAAGCACATAGCCAGAGTCGGCTAAGAAGACGTCGCGGCCTTCCTTGTCCTTGGCCATGTATTGGTATTTGCGCTTCTTGAAGGCTTCAAGTTCCTGCTCGTCATCGCTGCTGATCCAGCACGCTTTGTAGAGATGGACGGGCTCCCAGCGGCACTTCGCGTTGTACTCGTTCTCTAAACGGTACTGTATGACTTCGAACTGCAGCTGACCTACGGTGCCAATGATTTTCCGGTTGTTAAACTGATTGACGAAGAGCTGGGCCACGCCCTCGTCCATGAGCTGGTCGATGCCCTTCTGCAGTTGTTTGGACTTCATGGGGTCATCATTCTCAATATACTTGAAAAGCTCAGGCGAGAATGAAGGAAGACCACGGAAATGTAGTTGTTCGCCTTCGGTGATGGTATCGCCAATCTTGAAGATGCCGCCGGTGTCTGGCAGGCCCACGATGTCGCCAGGCCAGGCCTCATCGATGGTCGACTTGCGCTGAGCCATGAACTGAGTAGGCGAGGTGAAGCGCATGGTTTTTCCATGGCGCACATGCAGATAGGGGACGTTGCGCTGGAATTTACCGCTGCACACCTTGCAGAAAGCGATGCACGAGCGATGGTTCGGGTCTATGTTGGCGGTGATCTTGAAGATGAAGCCGGTGAATTTCGGTTCTTCTGGCTGTACGTCGCGTTCTTCGGCCTTGGTGGGGCGGGGTGAGGGAGCAATCTCAACGAAGCAATTCAGCAGTTCCTGTACACCGAAGTTGTTCAGCGCAGAACCGAAAAACACGGGAGCCACCTCGGCAGAACGATAAGTCTCGACGTCGAACTCAGGATAAACGCCGTCTACTAGTTCGAGGTCCTCACGGAGTTTATCTGCGTCTTGGTCACCAATACGCTTATTGAGCTCGGGAGAACCGAGCTCCACACTGATTTTTTCCGTGACGCGTTGTTTGTCAGGCGTGAAGAGGTCGAGCTTCTGCTCATAGATATTATATACACCCTTGAATTTCGCCCCTTGGTTGATAGGCCAAGACAGCGGGCGCACTTTGATTTCCAGTTCCTGCTCCAGTTCGTCGAGCAGATCGAAGGGGTCGCGGCCCTCGCGGTCCATCTTGTTGATGAAGATGATGACGGGCGTCTTCCTCATCCGGCAGACGGTCATCAGCTTGCGCGTCTGCGTCTCCACACCCTTGGCTCCGTCCACCACGATGATGGCTGAGTCCACGGCTGTCAGCGTGCGGAAGGTGTCCTCGGCGAAGTCCTGGTGACCGGGGGTGTCGAGAATGTTCACTTTGTACTCGATGTCCTTGCCGTCGGGGGTATAGTCGAACTCCATGACTGACGTGCTGACCGAGATGCCACGCTGCTTCTCGATGTCCATCCAGTCGCTGGTGGCCGTCTTCTTGATTTTGTTGTTCTTCACTGCGCCAGCCACCTGTATCTGTCCGCCGAAAAGCAGGAACTTCTCGGTCAGCGTGGTCTTACCGGCGTCGGGGTGCGATATAATCGCAAAGGTTCTTCTTCTTTCTATCTCTTGGTTCATTATTCTATTTTGCTTATTCTTTGATGAGTTTCTCCACACACTCCCTCAGACTCTCTTCCCAGTATGGCACCTCAATGCCGTAGGTCTGCTTGATTTTGGTCTTGTCGAGGACGGAGTAGTGGGGGCGTGCTGCTGGGGTGGGGTACTCCGAGGTGTGCAGGGGGCGCACATGGCATGTGGTGATACCTGCTATGCGGTGGATGGCTTTGGTGAAGTCGTACCAAGAGATGACACCCTCGTTGCTAAAGTGATATACTCCAGGTTTGACGCCCTGGCTGATAGCAGTGAAGATGGCGGCGGCCAGGTCGCGGGCGTAGGTAGGGGTGCCTATCTGGTCGAAGATGACGCCCAGTTCCTGCTTCTCTCGTCCCAGGCGAATCATCGTCTTGACGAAGTTATTGCCAAAGGTGCTGTAGAGCCAAGCCGTGCGTATGATCATGGTGCGCTGGCACAGCTTCGATACGGCCAGTTCGCCAGCCAGCTTCGTTGAGCCGTAGACACTGTTTGGGCAGGGCGTGTCGGTCTCTACGTAGGGCGTATGTTTTGTTCCGTCGAACACGTAGTCGGTCGAAATCTGTATAAGCCAGCCGCCGCATTTCTCAATGGCCATGGCCAGGTAGGCAGGAGCCTCGGTGTTCAGTGCGGTGCAAAGCTCCTTGTTGCTCTCGGCCTTGTCGACGGCCGTGTAGGCAGCGCAGTTCACGATGCCTTGGATTTCATGTCCGGTGATAAACGCCTCGATGGCTTCCTGATCGGTGATGTCCAGTTCAGCCACATCAGTATTGAAAAAAATATGTTCCGGGTGTTCTTTTTCAAGTAGTTGCATTTCATTGCCCAACTGGCCATTGCAACCGGTAATCAGTATGTTCATTGTGCTATTCAAGTTTTAGTCCTTCTTCCTTGTCCTTTCTATAATAGTCGGAAAGCATGCCGATGAAAGTCGATATTTCCTTCACTGCGTGCTGGGTGTTGGGGGTGATTTCCTTCTTCTGTAGCCGCAGCATCATCACGCCGTAGAGCAAGTTCAGGCAGGTCTCGATCTCGTTTTCGTTTTTGTCGGCACCACGGTTGCGCAGTTCCACGATGAAGGGCAGAACTTTGTAGTAGGCCGTGTTGTAGAACGGAAACTTGGGGCTGCTGAGCAGTTGCTGGTGCAGGTCGGAGAGCAGTTGCAGCGTCACCTTGTTGATTTGCAGATGACCCTGTTCGCGGCAACCTTCTTCGTTCATCATGCGGATAAGATTGCCGAACCAGTCGGCCTCGTCATCCTTCTGTTCCTCGGAGTAGTCAAAACGGCTGATGTATTCGCGACGTATGCGTGGCAGGGAGCAGCCAAAAGCACGGATGGTGTCCTCAATTTGCCACATGTAGAGCAGATATTCGGCAATGTTGTTTTTGCGTAGTTGCTGTGCTATAAACATGTTTAGAAAAATCTTAATAGGTTGGTGGTGGTGCCCAGGAGCATGATCAAGCTGCCAATGATGACGGCCACACCGATGACTTGGTTGATAATCTTAATGCCGTTCTCGTCGAACTTCAGACGAATCTTGTCGACCAGCCACGTTAGTCCCCACCACCAAAGAAGTGCGCCTCCCACAATACTCAAGAAGCCCACAACCATCTCGAACGGATGGTCGGGCAGCACGAAGGCGAACTGTGCGTAGAGGGCCATGAAGAGGAAGACAATGAGCGGGTTGCTGAGCGTGACGAGGAAGGCGGTTACGGTGTTGTAGGTCAGTGTACCTTTGTCCTGGCCGGATTTGTGCATCTTCTTGGTGGGGTCGGTGCGGTAGGTGTACCACCCGAAGGCCAACAGCATGAACGAGCCTGCAATCTGCAGGTAGAAGCGATTCTGTGTGTCGCTGACAAAGTCCATGACAAAGGCCATGCCGAAGCCCGTGATGGCGGCATAGATGATGTCGCTTGCTGCGGCGCCTACTCCGGTGACGAATCCATACCAGCGTCCTTTCTTCAGTGTGCGCTGCACACAAAGCACGCCTACAGGCCCCATCGGCGCCGAGGCAATCATCCCAATGAGCATTCCCTTGAAGATGAAATCCAATATGTTGATTGGCATGTGAAATGGCATAGTGGGTGCAAAGTTACAAAAAACAAGGGAAATGCAAAAGGAAAATGTGTTTTTTCTTTTGCATTTCCAGGTGATTGTAACTTCGGCAACACCAAAGTGACAAAAAGTCAAGTTCAAAGCTATGCCATCATTCTTTTTAATCAATGATACGGATGCCTCCCTTGTCTGCCGAGCTAACGCTCTGAGCATAAGCGCGCAAAGCCTTTGAAACCAATCTGTTGCGTCTCAACGGCTGTTGTTCGCGGGCTTTGAGCTCTTCATCAGAAAGCTTCACATTGATGCTTCGTGAAGGAATGTCGATGATTATGATGTCGCCGTCCTTGATTTTTCCGATGTTACCGCCATTTGCAGCTTCTGGCGATATGTGGCCGATGCTGAGTCCGCTGGTACCGCCCGAGAAACGGCCATCGGTAATAAGGGCACACTCCTTGCCCATGTGCATCGACTTGATATAGCTCGTGGGATAGAGCATTTCCTGCATTCCGGGACCTCCCTTTGGGCCTTCGTGGGTAATTACCACACAGTCGCCCTTCTTCACCTTGCCACCAAGAATGCCTTCACAAGCATCTTCCTGCGAGTCAAACACCACGGCGGGCCCCTCGAAGTGCCAAAGGCTTTCATCTACGCCGGCGGTCTTGACTACGCATCCGTCCTGGGCAATATTGCCAAAAAGCACGGCCAGGCCACCATCCTTCGTGTAGGCATGCTCAATATCTCGGATGCAACCTTCGGCGCGGTTGTCATCGAGGGTATGGTAACGCTCGTTCTGACTACCCATCTTCGTGGAGAAACGGCCTGCAGGAGCAGCACTGTAAATATAGGCAGGATGAAGGGGCTCAGGTGCCTGTGCGGTTGAAGTAATGTCGTATGTGTCCATTGCTTCACGAAGTGACATGCCGTCTACGCGTTTGGCAGTGCTGTCAACGAGACCACCTTTGTCGAGTTCCCGAAGTATGCCCAAGATGCCGCCTGCACGGTTGCACTCTTGAACGCTATACTTCTGCGTATTAGGAGCCAGTTTGCAGAGGCAGGGCGTCTTGCGACTCAGTTCGTCGATGTCCTTCATCGTGAAGTCCACACCGGCCTCCTGAGCTACGGCCAAAAGATGTAGCACAGTATTGGTGCTGCCGCCCATGGCAATGTCGAGTGTCATGGCATTAAGGAAAGCCTGACGAGTGGCAATGTTGCGAGGAAGAACCGATTCATCACCACTCTCATAGTATGCGAAAGCATTCTTTACGATCTGTCGGGCAGCCTTGACGAAAAGGCCTTTACGCTCTTCGTGCGTAGCCAGAATGGTACCATTGCCAGGCAAGGAGAGTCCGATGGCCTCTGTCAGAGAGTTCATCGAATTGGCCGTGAACATGCCTGAGCACGAACCGCATCCTGGGCAGGCACACTGTTCAATCTCCTTCATCTCCTCGTCAGACACCGAGGGATCGGCACCCTTTACCATGGCGGTAATTAAGTCGGCATTCTCACCGCGCCAACGGCCAGCCTCCATAGGGCCGCCGCTAACGAACACGGCGGGGATGTTCAGACGCATGGCAGCCATCAGCATGCCTGGTGTCACCTTGTCGCAGTTGGATATGCAGATCATGGCATCGGCCTTGTGGGCATTGACCATGTACTCCACCGAGTCAGCAATGATGTCACGGCTTGGAAGACTGTAGAGCATACCGTCATGCCCCATGGCAATACCATCATCAATGGCAATGGTATTGAATTCGGCGGCGTAGCATCCCATTTTTTCTATCTCATTGCGCACCACCTGGCCTATTTCATGCAGATGGGTGTGTCCTGGCACGAACTGAGTGAAGGAATTGACGATGGCAATAATGGGCTTGCCAAACTGCTCTTGCTTCATGCCCGTAGCCACCCAAAGAGCCCGGGCACCCGCCATACGTCTGCCCTCAGTACAGACGCTGCTTCTCAACTGATGTTTCATTATTACACTATGTTTTTGATGTGATTATATTCTTGAAACGCCACCATTTCAGGGCCTGAAAGGGTGGCGTTTTCGGTAATGCGATTTTTTCTGGACTTTACTTGGCGTAGGCCACAGAACGCGTTTCGCGAATAACAGTAATCTTCACCTGTCCGGGATAGGTCATCTCGTTCTGTATCTTCGTGGCAATCAGTCCTGAGAGCTGCTCCGTCTCGGCATCGTCCATCTTGTCGGCACCCACGATAACACGCAGTTCGCGGCCGGCTTGAATGGCGTAGGTCTTGGTAACTCCAGGATAGCTCATGGCTATGGCCTCCAGATCATTCAGACGCTTGATATAAGCCTCGACAATTTCACGGCGGGCACCGGGACGAGCGCCACTGATGGCATCACAGACCTGCACGATGGGAGCCAATAACGTCTGCATCTCCATTTCGTCGTGGTGAGCACCGATGGCATTGCAGATGTCGGGTTTCTCCTTGTATTTTTCAGCAATCTTGGCGCCATAGAGTGCGTGAGGCATCTCGCTTTCCTCGTCGGGCACCTTGCCAATGTCGTGGAGAAGACCAGCACGCTTAGCCTTCTTCGGATTAAGTCCCAACTCCGATGCCATGACGGCACAGAGGTTGGCTGTTTCGCGGGCATGCTGCAGAAGGTTCTGTCCGTAACTGCTGCGATATTTCATCTTACCGATGATACGGATAAGTTCAGGATGCAGGCCATGTATGCCTAAGTCGATGGCAGTACGCTTTCCGGTCTCAATAATCTCGTTGTCAAGTTGCTTCTTCACCTTGGCAACAACCTCTTCAATGCGGGCAGGATGGATACGGCCATCACTGACCAACTGATGCAGAGCCAAACGGCAGGTTTCACGGCGAACAGGATCGAAACCGCTGATGACGATAGCTTCGGGGGTATCGTCAACAACGATCTCCACACCACAGGCAGCCTCCAAAGCACGGATGTTGCGCCCCTCACGGCCAATAATGCGACCCTTCACCTCATCATTGTCAATATGGAAGACACTGACAGAGTTTTCGACGGCCGTTTCGGTGGCTACACGCTGAATGGTTTGAATCACTATTTTCTTGGCCTGTGCATTAGCGTTGAGCTTGGCCTCGTCCATAATTTCGTTCACATAGGAGGCTGCTGCGGTCTTCGCCTCGTCCTTGAGCGATTCCACCAAGCGGTTGCGGGCCTCTTCTGCGCTCAGTCCGGAGAGCTCCTCAAGCTTCTCGCGCTCCTTCTGCTGCATCTTGCCCAGTTCGTCCTGCTTCAGTGCCAAAGCCTTCTTCTCGTTTTCAATGCGTTGCTGTTGATTGTCAAGCTCGTTCTTACGGCGGCCCAGTTCGTCCTGACGCTGGTTGAGCGACATTTCTCGCTGCTTCAGTTTGTTCTCACTCTGCTGGATATGCTGGTTGCGCTGCTGAACCTCCTTCTCCAGTTCGCTCTTTTTATTAAGGAATTTCTCCTTAACTTCGAGCAGTTTCTTCTCTTTAATAACTTCCGCCTCTTTCGTAGCGGCATCAATCATCTCGTTGTATTTTCCCTTAACTACCTTAAGGAAAAGATAATAGCCACATGCAACTCCCAATAGAAGAGCTGCAACGGCTACAATGATGGTTACTACAATCATAAATAATGTTTATAAATAATGATAATATTCTCTAACTGTCTTCATTTCATGGCATCCTCAATTTCTGAAGTCAGTTGTGAGAGAATATCCTCATAGGGCTGCGTGTCGTTGCGCCTAAGCTGCCGCTGTAGGTGCAACGCTATCTCTACGAGCGTCATCAATGCTATCTCATGATCAGACTTACTTGTCTTAAACATCTGATTATAGACTCCGTAGCGCTCTGTGATTAGCTTGGCTGCATCCCTATAAAGTTGCTCCTCGCTACGATTAATCGTAACGTGGATATCCTTGTCGTAGACATGCAGTTTTATATTTAACTTCTCTTTACTGTCTTCTGCCATTGCTTCTGCCTTGTTGTGGCGGGGCGTGCTGCCGCCCCTACTTTTCGTCACTCAAAAGATCAATGCATCTATTGACTTCCCGTATCAGATGTGCCACTCTTTTCTTGGCGCCTTCCAGGTCACCATCGGTAATTTCTACCATCTTTGCCATCTTTAACGACTGGTAGTCACGTTCTTTCAGAGTAAGTTTCGCCTCCAGGTTCTTCACATTAGCCTCGGCTTCGCTGACCATGGCGTAGAGTTCTTCATTCTCCTTTTTCAACTCCTGAAATCGGCGAATCAAGTCCCGTACACGGGTCTGGAACGTTACCAAGGCTTTTTCTCTGTCAGTCATGCATCTACCAATTATCCTACAAAAGTAGGCATTTTACCGTGAATGCTGAAAGATGATGGTTGAAAGTTGGTGGATATTAACACGATTTAACGAAGTAGGCGTGTTTTTTTGCTTTTTTATCTGGCCTTATATCTTGCAGTGTCACTTTTCCACGTTTTTCTCTTTCTTAGCCAACATAACAACGCGATAGACGAAGTCTGTGGTCCACTTCTGGGAGAACCCCAGGCGTTTATTCAGTTCGCGCACTGAAACAACGGTCTTCAATGTGCTGGGATCGGTGAAGTCGTTCTTGTTGAAAATGTCGCCCACGGTTTTTTCGGTCATGGTGTACAATGCTTTCTTGAAGAACCCCGGAAGTCGCAACTTGAACTTCATGAGGTTACCAGTCAGCATCATCAAATCCTGAATGTAGGTCTGAAACTGGAGCATGTAGGGCTGCACGTCCTGAATTTTCTTACAACGTCGTCCCAGACTTTGATCAATTTCCTTGAAGAACTGGTCATCCATTCCGTACATTTCCTTTAGCATTTTTCTGCATCGGGCTTTTTCGCCCACGCCGAGTTTTCCTCCCTGTGTAGGTACGCGCAATGTGGTCTTGAATACGCGTAGGTCAGGAAGCGAGGCCAAGTTAGTGATATGGAGGTCTGATGCCATTGCAGCTTGAAAATACACACGTATCAGTGTCATGAAATCTTCCATGCCACCAGCCTTGGTTTCTGAGCCGTCGGAAGCGTTCCGACGAAAGATTTTTGATATAATTCCCATAGTTGTTTAATAAAAACCGTGCAAAGTTACACTTTTTTCTTTAATAAAGATACTTTTTTAATTAAAAACGCACTTAAATAGAAAAAAACTTGTATCTTTGCACCCCCATATAACGTTATAACATGAAAGGAATTGTATTAGCGGGCGGAAGCGGTACGCGCCTTTACCCAATTACAAAGGGAATCAGTAAGCAACTCATTCCCATTTTCGACAAGCCGATGATTTATTACCCCATCTCGGCACTGATGCTCGCAGGCATACGAGACATTCTCATTATATCCACCCCACACGACCTTCCCGGCTTCCGTCGCCTGTTGGGTGATGGTACGGAACTTGGTGTCCACTTTGAATATGCAGAGCAGCCGTCGCCCGACGGACTGGCACAGGCATTCATTATTGGCGAGGAGTTCATCGGCAATGACTGTGCCTGTTTGGTGTTGGGCGACAACATCTTCTATGGTTCCGGTTTCACGGCACTGCTGAAACAGAGCGTGGAGAACGCCGAGGAGAAAGGCTTAGCCACGGTTTTCGGCTACTATGTCAATGATCCTGAACGATACGGTGTTGCCGAGTTCGACGCTGACGGCAATTGCTTGAGCATTGAGGAGAAGCCAGAGCACCCAAAGTCGAACTATGCCGTTGTGGGATTGTATTTTTATCCCAACAGCGTCGTTGAAATTGCAAAGCACATCAAGCCAAGCGCACGCGGCGAGCTGGAGATAACCACAGTGAACCAAAATTACTTGAATCAGCAGAAACTGAAGGTGCAAACACTGCAACGCGGTTTTGCGTGGTTAGATACAGGCACGCACGACTCTTTGGCTGAAGCCTCGACATTTATTGAGGTCATTGAGAAGCGCCAAGGACTCAAGGTGGCTTGTCTGGAAGAAATCGCCTTCAAAAAGGGTTGGATCAACCAACAGCAGCTGGAAGAGTTGGCCAAGCCCATGATCAAGAACGAATACGGGCAATATCTCTTGCAACTTGCCAAAGAGAAGAAGTAATTCGCGCGTAAACCTAGTTTATATACAAATATCAAAAAATAAGATACTGAAATATGGAATATGTCAAGAAAAACGAGGAGTTGGAAAATAGTCAGGCCATAGCCCCCGAAGAAGAAGGGTCATCTTTCAATTTGATGATGCTCTATACCATCCTTGTGCTGAATTGGCAGTGGATACTGCTGTCGACATTCATCTTTCTCTGTGGCGCTCTGATCTACCTGCGCTACACTGATCCTGTCTATTCTGTTTCGGCCAATATGATGCTGAAGGATGACAATGGCTCCGGCAGTTCCCGTAATGCGCGCTACGCCCTGGAGATGGGCGAGTTGTCGACCTCGATGGGCCTACAGGACGAGAGCGTCATTCTGAAGTCTCGCTCACTGGCCACGGCTGCAGTGAAGGCCCTGAAACTGTACACGGAATACTACTCTGAGGGCAAGGTGAAAAACGTGCTGCTTTACAAGGAACAGCCCATTAACGCAGACTTGGACTCTGCCCACTTGAGCGCCAACATCAGAACCATCGCTCTGAAGATTGTCAGAAACAACAATACCTATTTCGTCGATGGCGAAAGTGAGCATTTGAGCGGCAAATTCACTCGTTTGCCCGCAATCGTTAAGACCAGCGTCGGCATGGTGACACTGACACAGAACGGACTGCGTGAAATGAGCGACGGACAGATACTGCACATCAGAATCCTGCCTCTCAGCGCCGTGGCTGCCCGCTATGCCGGCGGACTGTCTGTGGCCCCCTATTCAAAGAACACTTCCATAGTGACCTTATCCATCAGAGACAGGAACTCACAACGTGCCTTTGACTACCTGAAACAGCTGGTGGTTTGCTACAATCAACAGGCCAACAACGACAAGAACGAGATTGCATTCAAGACCGAGGCCTTCATTAATAGTCGCTTGGAGAAAATCAATGCCGAGCTGGGAGCTACTGAAGGCGAAATAGAAAACTACAAGCGCGAGAACCGCATGGTACAGCAAAGCATGGATGCAAATTACTCCATGACTCAGGTATATGGTCTGGAACAGAAAATCAGTGACGCACAGACACAGATGCAGCTGGTGGAATATCTGCGCGAATACGTGCTTGACCCCAAAAACCGCTACAAGATTATCCCGTCGAACATTGGCCTGACTGATGGCATTTCCACCTCGTTCATCGGAACATACAATCAGAACGTGCAGGAGCGTAACCGCCTGCTGCTCACAGCTTCGGAGAATTCCGCTCAGGTAAGGCAGCTCACTCAGACGCTCGATCAGCTGGAAGGAAGCATTCACGATGCCCTGGCACAGGCCAGGCGCACAGCGCAAATTAAGCAACAGTCCCTACAGCAGCAGTACAACGTGTATCAACAGCGTGTGGCACAGTCGCCTGAGCAGGAACGTGTGCTGAACCAAATCGGGCGCCAGCAGTCTGTGAAGTCGGGTCTGTACCTGATGCTGTTACAGAAGCGTGAGGAGAACTCCATTTCCTTGGCAGCCACTGCCGATAAGGGTAAGCTGATCGATGACCCCAGCTACGGTGGCAAGGTAAGTCCCAAAAACATGGTCATCATGGGAACAGCTGCTGTTATCGGTTTTGCACTGCCTGTGCTCATTGCATTCCTCATTCTCATTCTGCGCTACAAGATTGAAGGCCATAGCGACGTAGCCAGGTTGACCAACCTTCCGATTATTGCCGATGTGGCCGTGGCAAGCGATAGCGTGAAAACAGCTGCTGGAATTGTGGTTCATGAGAACAAGAACAATCAGATTGATGAAATATTCCGCTCGATGCGAACCAACATACAGTTCATGATGAAGGAGAGCCAAAAGGTTATATTGTTCACTTCGACAACATCTGGCGAAGGAAAGACCTTTAATGCCGCCAATCTGGCTGTGAGTTTTGCACTGCTTGGCAAAAAAGTCATTCTACTGGGTCTTGACATCCGCAAGCCCGCCCTGGGTCGCTTGTTCAACATCACCGACCGCGAAAGTGGCATCACCACTCTCCTCACAAAAGACCATGTGACAAAGGGCGACCTGATTTCGCAGATACGTCCGTCGGGGGTTAATCCAAAGCTCGACCTGCTGCTGGCTGGTCCAACGCCTCCTAACCCCACAGAGCTGCTGGCACGCGAAACTATGTCGGAGATTATGCAGTTGCTGCGTGAGGAGTACGACTACATCATCCTTGACACGGCTCCTGTGGGACTGGTTTCCGACACGCTGCAAATAGGACGCTATGTCGATGTTACGTGCATCGTGTGCCGTGCCGACTACACCCCGAAGTCCAGCTTCGGCCTGGTCAACGGCTTGGCTGTAGAGAATAAGTTGCCCAACATGTGCGTGGTCATCAACGGCGTTGACATGTCGAAGAAGAAGTACGGTTACTATTACGGCTACGGCAAGTATGGCAAATACGGACGCTACGGCTATGGACGTTACGGCTACGGTAAGTACGGCTATGGCAAGTATGGTTACGGAAATTATGGCAACTACGGCTTGTACGGACAATATGGACAGTATGCCGAGAGCCACTATGGTAAGAAAGACGACAACTCAATCAAGAAATAGGAAGACGTCATGACGATTGCTATTGATTTTGATGGAACAATCGTGGAGCACCGCTACCCGGAAATAGGTCCGGAAAAGCCGTTTGCCATTGAAACGCTGAAGATGCTCATCAAAGACCATCACAAGCTTATTCTATGGACAGTCCGGGAAGGAGAAATGCTGGAGGAAGCTGTGAACTGGTGCCGCGAACGCGGCGTGGAGTTCTATGCCGTGAACAACGACTATCCTGAAGAGAAAAGGGAAAACAACCAGAACTACTCTCGCAAGCTGAAGGTAGACTACTTCATTGATGACCGTAATCTGGGCGGCCTGCCTGACTGGGGAACCATCTACCGAATGATTAGCCGCCGTAAGACTTGGCACGACTTGATTATCGAGGAAGTTCAGAGTGCCACCCTGACTCCATACGAGAAGATGCACCCCAAGAAGAAGCCCTGGTGGCGCTTCTGACGATTGGCTTCTTTCCATGACAATAGCAAGAGCCCCATTGTTTCTGGCAATGGGGCTCTTGCTATTGTTGTTTGTTTCCTTCGGGTGTAGACTACAATTGACCCACTATTCTATTGGAGCTTTCTTCAACTGCTCTAGCGCACGGCAAAGCTGATCGGGACATGATGTCCGCTTTGTGCCGCAACGCACGCCGTCCAGTTTTCTGATGACATCGTCAATATGCTGACCACGCACCAGCAGGCTGATTCCCTGCAGGTTGCCATTGCAACCGCCGAGGAAGAACACCTGCTGAATGATGTCGTTGTCATCGGCAGTCACGTCAATGAGCTGCGAACAGGTGCCCTGGGTCTGATACTGAATGTGCTTCATCTACAAAAAGTCGTGCAGGGAAAGACAACAAGCTTTATTCCTCCTCAGGCTTCATGTTGGTGTAGACAGTCTGCACATCGTCGAAGTCCTCAAGCTTTTCTACCATCTTGTCGATGGCCTCGCGCTGTTCAGGGGTCACATCCTTCAAATCGTTAGGAATACGGGTGAACTCAGCTCCAGTGACCTCAAATCCGTTCTCCTCCAGATGCTTCTGGATAGCTGCAAACGATGAGGGCTCGCCATAGATGGTGATGCTGCCTTCTTCCTCGTCCTCGTCATACTCGTCTTCCACCCCGTAGTCAATCAGGTCGAGAATCATCTCGTCCATGTCAAGGCCATCCTTCTTCTTGAACGTAAACACAGCCTTGTGGTCAAAAAGGAACGAGAGGCTGCCCTGTGTGCCCAGGTTGCCACTGAACTTGTTGAACACCGAGCGCACATCGCCCACGGTACGGGTAGTGTTGTCAGTCAGGGTCTCAACGAAGATGGCCACTCCATGAGGTCCGTATCCTTCGTAGGTAACTTCCTTGTAATCGCTCTGGTCCTTTCCCATGGCGTTCTTGATAGCACGCTCAATGTTGTCCTTGGGCATGTTTTCGCGCTTGGCATTGGCAATGATTGCGCGCAGTGCGGGATTGTTTTCCGGCTCCGGGCCGCCAGCCTTTACGGCAATGGCAATCTGCTTGCCAATCTTGGTGAATGTCTTGGCCATGTGGCCCCATCTCTTCAGCTTTGTAGCTTTACGATATTCAAATGCTCTTCCCATTTGTACTATAAACTTTAAGGAATAGCCACCGACCGTCATTTCTCCGGTTTTCAGGCCTATTCATGATATAAAATTAATGATGCAGTTATCTTGTTTACTTTAGTTATCAACGTAGCTGTGCTCCCAGTTTGGCAGTCAGCTGTGCGATGAGTTTCTGCATGATGGCATCAATCTGCTTGTCATTCATGGTCTTCTCGGTGTCCTGAAGGATGAAGTTCACTGCATAGCTCTTCTTTCCGACAGGCAGTTTGTCACCTTCATAGACATCAAACAGTTCCACCTTCTTCAGCAGTTTCTTCTCGGTCTGACTAGCAATCTGCTCAATCTGTGCAAACTCCACGCTGTTGTCGACCAGCAGGGCCAGGTCGCGGCTCACGGCTGGATGCTTGGACAACTCGGAGAAGAGAATCTCGTTCTTCTTCGTAGCCTTCATCAGCTGCGTCCAATTCAGCTCTGCGAAATAGACGGGCTGCGACATGTCAAACTGCTTCAGAAGCTTCTTTGACAAAATTCCCATCTCAACGAGCGTTTTTCCGCCACGGGTCTCTATGCACACGCCAGCCGAGAAGACGTTGTTCTCCAACTTCTTCCTCACTGTGGCACCTTGCTTCAGTCCGATGCGCTGTAGAATGTTCTGCACATAGGCGGCCAGTTCAAAATAGTTGGAATCCTCGTCGGGATGTGCCCATGATCCTTCCACCCGTTTGCCAGTGACCCAGAGACCCAGATAGTTCTCTTCCTTGTAGGCCAACATCGGATTGTCGTTCAGGCGTTCGTCGCCTTGCTTCTCCGCACTGAAGAAGTAGCAGTTGCCGAACTCAAAGAAACGCAGGTTCTGTGCCTTGCGCTTCACGTTGTACTCCACGCTTTCCAGGCCACCATAGAGTAGCGTCTGGCGCATGACGCCAAGATCCTGCGACAGCGGATTCATGATGCGCACCACATCCTGCTTGTCACCATAGTAGGCCGACTTGGTCAGCGAGTTATTGAGAATCTCGTTGAAACCGGCACCTACGAGCTGTTCCGAAACCAGGTTCTGCAGTTTGTGCTTGCGGTCTTCATCGCCTTTGATAACGAGCGAGGACTTCAACTGGGTGGGAATCTCCACATTATTATATCCATATATGCGCAGGATGTCCTCCACTACGTCGCAGGGGCGCTGCACGTCTACCCGGTAGGCTGGGATTTCCAGTTCCAGCGCATCGGCCGTCTCCTCAAGCACATTTATCTCCAGTGACTGGCAGATGTTCTTGATGGTTGACACGGGGATTTCCTTGCCAATCAGCTGGCAAACGTAGTCGAACTCAAGCCGCACGCGAGGATTCTCCATTTTCACAGGATATTCATCACGTATTTCCATCGACACCTTTCCACCGGCCAGTTCCTTACAGAGGATGGCTGCCTGCTGCAGGGCATAGATGGTTCCGTTGGGATCCACGCCACGCTCAAAGCGGAACGAGGCATCTGTTGACAGTCCATGGCGGCGTGCCGACTTGCGAATCCATGTAGGATGGAAGTAAGCACTTTCTAGAACCACGTTGCGCGTAGTTTCATAGGTGCCGCTGCCCTTTCCGCCGAACACGCCAGCAATGCACATGGGCTCCTCGGCGTTGCAGATGGCCAGGTCGCGATCCGACAATTTGTGTTCCACCCCGTCAAGCGTCTCGAACGGTGTGCCTTCCGGCATGGTTTTCACCACAATCTTGTGTCCTTTTACCATGTCGGCATCAAAGCAGTGCAGAGGCTGCCCATAGGCCATCATCACGTAGTTGGTAATGTCAACGATGTTGTTAATGGGGCGCAGGCCAATGGTCGATAGCCTGTTCTTCAGCCATTCGGGCGATTCTTTCACCTCGCAGCCAGTGATGCTTACGCAGGCGTAGCGCTTGCAAGCCTCTTGGTTCTCAATAACGACATCGATGGGCAGGTCATTGTTGTCAACGGAGAAACCGTCGACCGAGGGACGGTGCAGACTGGTGGCATAGCCGTTCTGGCGCAACCAGGCATACAAATCACGGGCAACGCCCCAGTGACTGAGTGCGTCGGCACGGTTGGCCGTAATATCAATCTCTATCAGCCAGTCGCTCTCCAAATGGTAATAAGCTGCAGCAGGCGTACCCACTACGGCGTCGTCGGGCAGCACGATAATGCCATCGTGGCTCGTGCCCACACCAATCTCGTCCTCGGCACAGATCATGCCACAGGACTCCACGCCGCGCAACTTGGATTTCTTGATCTGGAATTCCTTGTTGCCATCATAGAGTATGCAGCCCAAATCGGCCACAATCACTTTCTGTCCTGCAGCCACATTGGGAGCGCCACACACGATTTGCGAGGGCTCACCCTTACCCAGATCAACGGTAGTCACATGCAGATGATCGCTATTGGGGTGCAACTCACAGGTAAGCACCTTACCAACATAAAGCCCTTTCAGTCCACCACGTATGGACTGCACTTCCTCCAGAGCGTCCACTTCAAGCCCCGTAGAGGTCAGCGCATCGCAAACCTGCTGCGGTGAAAGGTCGAAGTCAACGTATTCCTTCAGCCATTTATAAGAAATGTTCATTCCTAAAAACCAGTTAAAAATTCGAATTTCGGCGCAAAGGTACGAAATAAATTAAGAATTGAAGAATGAAAGAATCAAAAAATGGACTGACTCCTTCATTTTTTCCTAAATTTTCAATTCCTTCATGATTTCCGACATGCGCTGTAGCGTTGAGATGCGCGTGGGCACCAAAGGCAGTCGTAGCACATTCTCAATGAATCCCATCTCGTGAAGCATAGCCTTCACACCGGCAGGATTGCCGTCGACGAAAAGCAGCGAGAACAAGTCTGTGAATCGATGATGTATCTTGCGGGCTGGATCGTACTCACCGCGCATCTGCAGGCGGATCATCTTCGAGAATTCCTTCGGCAGTGCATTGCCGATAACCGAAATGACACCCACAGCACCGCAGCTTACCATGGGGAATGTCAGTGAGTCATCGCCGGAGATGACATCAAAGTCGCGAGGCTTGTTCTTGATGATCTCATCCACCTGTTCCAGATTACCGCTGGCCTCCTTGATGGCCACAATGTTCTTGCAGTCGCGTGCCAGGCGCACGGTGGTCTCTGCCTTCAGGTTCACGCCCGTACGTCCGGGCACATTATAGAGCACCACGGGCAGCTGCGTTGCGGCAGCAATGGCCTTAAAGTGCTGATATAACCCCTCTTGCGACGGTTTGTTGTAGTAGGGACACACGCTCAGTATTCCATCAATCCCCTTGAAGTCGCCCGTACGTAGTTCCTCGACCACGGCTGCGGTATTGTTTCCTCCGCACCCCATCAGTATAGGCACTCGTGCTTGCACCTTGTCAACAACAAGGTCTTTGATACGCTGACGCTCCTCGCGTGTCAGCGTAGGTGTCTCGCCTGTGGTAGCGAGGATACAAAAAAAGTCAGCACCGTTGTCAAGCTGATAGTCTACAAGTCTCATCAATGCCTCGTAGTCTACCGAGCCATCCTGCTTGAAAGGGGTCACAAGGGCAATGCCCAGTCCCTTGAAAATATTATACACCATAAAAGATCTTTCGTCTAATTTGGCTGCAAAGTTACGAAAAAACGAGTGAAATGCAAAAGGAAAACAAGTTTTTCTTTTCATTTCCGAGTGCAAAGTAATTTCGGCGAAGCCAAAGTTACGAAAAATATCTCTATGCGGCCAAATAAATACCTATATATTTAGTCAAATAGAGCAAAAAACGTATTTTTTCGTTGAAACGTTCACCCTTCGTTTAAGGACTACTGGGGAAAGAATGGTGGGAGATGCTACTCCTGCATCTCCCACCTCTCGACTGCTTAATCAAGGCTCCTTAAACAGGTCCTTGATGCCGCCGATGCTGCCCATCAAGTTGGTCGCCTCGTATGGCAGATAGACCGTCTTTGTCTTGTCGCCCTCAGCCAGTTCCTGCATCATCTGGATGTATTTCTGTGCCAGCAGATAATTGGCCGGATTGGTCGACTTTCCAACAGCGTCCGTAATCTTCTGTATGGCAATGGCCTCAGCCTCGGCCTTGCGTATGCGTGCCTGAGCCTCACCTTCTGCATGGAGAATGGCCTGTTGCTTGGCGGCCTCGGCACGGTTAATCAGGGCGGTCTTCTCACCTTCAGAAGCCAGGATCTCCGCAGCCTTCTGTCCTTCCGAGGTCAGGATCTGTGCACGCTTGTTTCGTTCGGCTTGCATCTGCTTCTCCATGGCCGTGAGTACAGAGTCGGGAGGCGTAATGTCCTGCAGCTCCACACGGTTCACCTTCACGCCCCATTTGTCGGTAGCGTCATCGAGCACGGCACGCAGTTTCGTATTGATGGTGTCGCGCGAGGTTAGCGTTTCGTCCAGTTCCAGTTCGCCGATGATGTTACGCAGCGTGGTCTGCGTGAGCTTCTCAATGGCGTTGGGCAGGTTGTTGATCTCGTAGGCTGCCTTGTAGGGGTCCATGATCTGGAAGTAGAGCAGCGCATTGATTTCCGTCTGCACATTGTCTTTGGTAATCACGTTCTGCTTAGGGAAGTCGTAGACCTGTTCACGCAAGTCGATGGTCGACGAGTAGACGTAGCGTCCATGCGAGAGCACCACAATGCTCTTGGCACGGTCGATGAAGGGCACAATGATGTTGATACCCGGATTCAGGGTGGCATGATAGCGCCCCAGTCGTTCTACGATCTTGGTTTCCGACTGAGGAATGATGATCAAGGCCATTTTGGCAAAGATCACAATGCAGATAATCACTGCAAACAGGAAATAAAGTGTAATGTCCATAATAAGTATGTTTAAAAAAGACTGTTGTCTGTCAGTATTTCTCCACAGTAATGATAATACTTTCGCGTCCCACCACTCTGACACGCGTTCCAGCGGGTATTTCCTCTTCGTCGGCCGACACCGCTTTCCAGTCATCGCCATCAATAGCCACACGGCCGAAGCCCTTTGCCTCGATGGTTTCCGTCACGCGTCCCAGACGCCCCAAGAGTGCATCGGCATTGCTAAGCCTGCCCGACTCGCCGCGATGAAGGTATCGCAAGGCAAACGGCCGCACCTGAAAAATGCTCAGGGCTGTGATGATGCCAAAGACAACCAACTGAACATAGAACCCGCAGAAAAGCGAAGCCACGGCTGCACCACAGGCTCCAATGGCGAAACAGATGATGAAGAAATCGCCCGAGGAAAGCTCCAGGATGAGTCCCAATACGGCCACCACGGCCCACACTTGCCACATATTGGCTGAAAAATACTCTATCATATCTTATAAGATTTTGAATTTACAACTTATTTGTCAGGCCGGCACGCTTCATTCCCGACATTTCGTCGCCTGCCTGTTGCGTTCCAACGCTTAAAGGTAACATGACCAACAACCCGAGTCCAAGGGTCAGCGCCTTCTTTCTAGTTTTCGTTTTAGTCTTGTCCATATATTAAAATAGGTATTAATATAACCGCATAGGTTTGTGTTAGTCCGATGCTAAAATTCATATCCGAGATTCATGTAGAAGTAAGGCTCCTTGGTGCGGTTGCTGTAGCCGAGGGTGGCACCTACGGGGCCGAACATCGTGTTGTAGTAGTAGGCTATCTGTCCGCCGAGCAGCGTTTTGTGGTCGAGGAGATTCTTCACTTTTTCTGCCTGTTGGGCACCGGCCAAGCGCAGCAGCACGTAGTTGCTGCTGCCGATGCGCTGCTGGGCCTGAAGCTGGGCCGCCATAAACTGGTGGTCTACATATTCCATGTTGCCGATGCCGGCGAAGGGCATCTGCTGCTCGACGTAGTGGCCGAACCAGTCGCCGCCCACGGTGTTGCCGAAGACGGCGGGCACTACGGCGCCGAAGAGCAGACGGCCATAGACCATGGGCTGCAGCGTGAAGTTGCAGCCAAGGGGAATGGAGTGGCGCCAGTTGGCGCAGACTTCGCTCATGCCAGTTTTCTTTCCTGTCTTGTTGCCGTTGGCATCGCGGACATTGAGCTTGGCGAAGTTATTTGTCACGTAGGCATACTCGGCCTTGAAATGTTCACCACACGTGGGGAAGTTCCAGTCATCCTCGCTGTTGTACTCGGCCCGGGCACGGTAGCTGAAGAAGTGCTCGTTCTTGAGCATCACCTGTGGTGAGTTCACTGCGCCGAGCCTGTTGCGGTAGTGCATGAAGTCCCATCGGAGTCCCAACTGGAGGTTGAAATGCCTCAAGTTAAAGTTGATGGGCATGAATTCGCCCTGGAACTGGTTGTAACGGATGTTGTAGGCGCGGTCGCCGTCCATGTAGATGTCCACGTCGTTCTTGCGGATGGTATAGCTGAGTGTGGGGCGGGTAAAACTGCGTGGATGGACGGTTAGTTCACCGCCTACCATCATGCGTTTGCCTAATCTCACGGTGATGTCGGTACTAACGGGTATGGCAGTCTTGAGTGGAATGTCGAGGCCTAACTGTACAGCGGCATACTCCTCTGTATCATAGCGCACACCAGCATGGAGCTGCACCGACTTGCGGTCGCCGGCTGTGAGCACCATACGTACACCATTGTCCTGTGGAACTAATCGACACTCAGCAGTCTGATAGAACAGGTCCACGCGCATGCAGGTGGTGATTTCCTGCATCCGTGTGGCGTCGATGAATGCGCCGGTTGTGAGGCCGAACTTCTGTCTGAGGAACCTTTCGGCCTGTGGTGTCATGTTCTCGAACACGTAGCTGGTGACACGCTGTTTTTCATCCATCACCTGTGGTCTCCGCGGTTGGCAGAGGGTGGGGCGGAACGAGTCGTCGATGCCGATACGCTGTTTCAAGGCTATGATGTCGCTCCAATGGCGCATGGCCTCCTCTTCGCCTCGACGTATCAATGTATCGATGGCAGATTGGGAGAAGCTGGCAGTGCCAAATCCCTTGGTGTCCACTTGCAAATGCAGGTCGGTGATGTCGAGGTTCTCGTCGAGCTTGTTCTTACAGTTCACGTCGATAATCTGGCTGAGGATGCTCATCGTGCCACCCATGTCTTCAGCCACTTTTGGTGGTCCCTGCACGGTGACGCCGATGATGATGTCGGCTCCCATTTCGCGGGCCAGATCGGCAGGATAGTTGTTCTTCATGCCACCGTCCACCAGTACTTTGTCGCCTATCCTCACTGGCGAGAATGCGACGGGGATGGCCATTGAGGCACGCATGGCCTGTGGCAGGCGTCCGCTGTGAAAGTCCACCTCCGAGTTGTCGATGATGTTGGTGGCCACACAGGCAAAGGGGATGCACAGGTCACGCGAGAAGTCGAGCGAGTCGGTGTAACCCGTACATAGTTGCTGGAACAGTTCCGCCAGGTTCTTACCCTTGATAACGCCTCCGGCATTCAAGTCGCGTTTGCCGAGCGTCATGCCCGTCGAATAGATATAGGTGTACTGCTTCCGTCGGTCGTTGATGCTCTGGTTGCGCAGGTCTTCCTTGTCGGTGATGACGTAGCTCCAGTCCTGCACCCTCACCATCGAGTCCAGCGCGTTGGCGTTATAGCCGATGGCATAGAGGCCACCGATGATGCTGCCCATCGACGTGCCGGTAACGATGTCCACGGGGATGCCCGCCTTTTCCAGTACTTTCAGCACGCCGATATGCGCCATGCCTTTCGCACCACCGCCACTCAGCACGACGGCTACCCGTTTAGGTTCCTGTTTTTGCTGAGCACTTGCCGTTGCATACAACACTATTAAAGCCAATATCAATACAGTCTTCTTCATATATAAGCAATTATTGTTCAATTATTGGTTTAGAATATGGATTAACCGTTCATTTGGCCTGTTTATTTCTCTTATCGAGGTGCTGATTTGGTGTGAGAATTTAAGCAAATATGTAAGTTATGTACTCTATTACGAGAAATACGCGCCAAAATTACGAAATTTTTAGTATAAAGAAAAAACAAAAATGTTAAAAAAGAAAAATTACGATTACAGCACATTGGACTGCGAAAATCAAATAGAAGAAAAAAATGATTATAGATAAGATGGAATCGTTTTGCGGCAAAAAAGTGCTACAATTTGCGGCAAAGCAATGCTGCATTTTGCGGCAAAACGGGTCGCATTTTGCGGCAAAATACGATGCAATTTGCGGCAAAACGCGGTGCAATTTGCGGCAAAACGCGGTGCATTATGTGGCAAAATGCGGTGCATTACTTCATAAACTATCCTAATTATTGTCACAAAAGTACGAAAATATGAATGAAAATAGCTATTTTTGCAGGTGTAATTTATGGAAGAAGAAAATCGACGTAAAATGATTAATACTAAAATGGAAAGAGCATATTTGCGAAAGGAATTCTTTATATTTCTGACCGCCATACTGCTTGGCAGTATATCCATGTTTGCATCGTGTACGGAAAGCGATGATCATGCTGCGGGTAAGTATGAGCAGGTAACGTATATTCCACAAGCACCCGACTACTACGACGCAACGATGTGGGTGACTGCCGACGGCGACACCGACGGCATGGGGGCCGACATTTTCTACGTCGTATCAACGTGGGAGGAAGACTGGACGATGGAGGATGGAAGGATATGCCACTATGCCGACGTGTGGAACACCACACATCGCGAGCACATGGGCATGGAAATCAACAAGGTGGCAGCTTATATGTCGGAGGGCAACCGGTTCTTTGCACCATTCTACCGTCACGCCACCATCGAGGCGTTTATGACGCAGAATGAGGACACCATCAGGAATCGCACGCGGCTTTCGATGGGCGACGTCTGCGCAGCCTTCGACCACTTCCAGGCTCAGCGCGACACGTCGCGTCCGCTCATCATCGCGGGCTTCAGTCAGGGCGGCCTGGCCGTGGTGGAACTGCTCAAACACATCGACGACGAGACCTACAGCCAATTGGCTGCGGCCTATGTGCTGGGCTATAAAGTGACCAAGGCCGACATGGATGAGTGCAGCCACATCCGTCCCGCTGAGGGAGAGACGGACACGGGCGTCACCATCTGCTACAATACGGTGAAGGACGTGAAGTACGTCATCCCCGTCATCGCCGCCTCCGACATCTGCATCAACCCCGTGAACTGGCGCACCGACGCCACTCCCGCCACCCTCCATGACACCATTACCGTCACCGTGTCGCCTGAGCACCACGTCCTCGTGGTCAGCGGCTACAGCGGCTCGGAATATGCGGCCTACAAGGGATTCATCAACGTGGGTGACATCCATAGTTGCGAGCCTTGGCTCTACAGCGAGTGTCTGGCGAAGAATATCAAAGTCCGTGCTAAGGAGTGGCGAAAGCTGCACCAGCCGACTGTCACCCGCATACAGGAACGCGGCACTATCCTTATTGGAACGACGGGTGACTACCGCCCGCTCTCCTTCCGTGAGGATGACGGAAGCTACTGGGGGTTCGGCATCGAAGTGGCTGGGGAGATCGCCAAACGTTTGGGTGTCGGCATCCAGTTCGTGCCAACCTCATGGCCAACGCTGACGGCTGATGTCCTGACAGAGCCGCAAACCTTTGACCTCGCCATCGGCGGCATTACCATCACCGATGCGCGCCGCGAGACGATGCTCATGAGCGAGGGCTATCTGGCCAATGGCAAGACCATTCTGTGCCGTGCCTTGGAGACCGACCACTACCAGTCGTTGGCCGACATCGACAAGCCCGAAGTCCGCGTGATGGTGAATCCCGGTGGGCTGAATGAGAAGTTCGCCAACGAGAACCTGACGCATGCCACCATCATCGTCCATCAGAAGAACGAGGAAATTCCGTCGCTCATTGCCGAGGGCCAGGCCGACGTGATGATAACGGAGATCACCGAGGCTCCCTACTACGTACAGACCGACTCCCGACTGGCCGCTCCCTTGTTGAATGAACCGTTCACCCATGGCGAGATTGGCGTGCTGATGCGCAAGGGGCAGGACGATCTGCTTCAGTTGGTCAATGATGTCATCCGACAGATGAAGTCCGATGGTTCACTCCGCCAACTGCATGAGAAGTACGGACTGGTGTATGCTTATGAATGAAACAATGAAGGATAATGTGTTTTTTTAGATGGTATGACGCAGGACGAGAAATGGCAGTTGCAATACAAGCAGATGATGGATTTTATGAGGGAAAATCATAGAAGGCCATCAAAGTATAGACTGGAAGAGCACGATATGCTTAACTGGTTTAAGGCAACGAAGAAACGGATTGCCAAGGGAACTCTTTCTACTGAAAGGCTGGAAAAGTTCAATGCCCTTCTTGAAGTGGCAGATGAGTATCGAAGAAAGAATCAGTATCAATAGAATAATCGAAAAACTCATTACATATTTTGGCTTCAAAGTAATATTGTAAGGAATATATAGAAAGAACTATGAAACAGAAGAGGACTACACCTGAGTTTATTACAGAGCTGCAGCCGAACGAGATCTTTGTGTTTGGCAGCAACCTGAAGGGTATGCACGGCGGCGGGGCGGCCTACATCGCCTACCGCAAGTTTGGAGCTATCATGGGACAGGGCGTGGGTCTGCAAGGTCAGAGCTATGCCATTCCAACGATGCAGGGTGGCGTAGAGACGATCAAGCCCTACGTGGATGAGTTCATCCAGTTCGCCAAAGAGCATCAGAACCAGACGTTCCTGGTTACTCGTATTGGCTGTGGCATCGCCGGATTCACCGATGAGGAAATCTCTCCGCTGTTTGAGAAAGCTCACGACGTGGAGAATATCGTATTGCCGCCAAATTGGTAACAACAAATAATTGGCAAAACGATGAATAAGATTGTGTTGCAGGGCTTTTTTCAAAAGGATTGAAACCTCTATATTGTAAATCTGTCCAACAATGCTTGGCAGCCTTGAAGGACATCGCGCCATGTAGACTCGAAGTTGCCTGTGTACCAAGGGTCAGCCACGTCGCCAGGATGTCGGGTGAAGTCCATCAGCATCACGATCTTCCCTTCTGGGTCGCCACCGCAGATGTTCCGCATGTTGCGGATGTTCCACGAGTCCATGCCAATCAGCAGGTCGTAGCGGTCGTAGTCCGAGCGTGTCATTTGCCGTGCTGTTTTGCCCGCACAGCCGATGCCGTGCTCCGCCAGTTTCCGTCGGGCAGGGGGATAGACGCTGTTGCCTATCTCCTCTGTCGAGGTGGCTGCTGATTCAATCACATAGTTGTCCTCCAACCCTGCCTTCTTCACCAAGTCTTTCATCACGAACTCCGCCATCGGGCTTCGGCAGATGTTCCCGTGGCATACAAACAGTATTCTATGTTTTTTGTTGTTGTCCATTTGGGGTACAAAGGTACGAAAAAAAATGTAAAACGCAATGTTTTATATAATAATACCTACTTCTGATTAACCTGCTCTTGCAGAATTTTGCAGGTGCGCAATGCTTAAAAACCTCGTTTTTAGGTATTGCGCACCTTATTTATTTGCCGTACCTTTGCATTCGAAAACAAGAACGATAAAGCGATGAGTAACCGACCAAATGTCGCTTGCAAGGCAAGAACGACAACAACAACTCCCGTGGAGCTCAAGGCTGCGTGTAAGCGAGAGCAGAGCCAAGCAAGCTTGAGCTTTGCCGAGCGTGAGCAGGCTCGACCGCAGGTCAAGAATAGCGGTGCCAAGTTCATCGGCAGCGTAGAGACCGACGGCTACACCTTCGATGACTCCGAGGCCGTCATTGACGGAAAATTCGTCGGCTTGCCCCTCGACGACATCAACGAGGATGACAAAACCGACACTCGCATCGAAGCTTGGATCGCCGCCATCTCTCCCGAATTGACTTAAGGTCGAGCCTGCTCACGCTCGGCTGAGTCGAAGCGAGCTTCACTCCGCTCTCGCTCAATCGCAGCCTTGTAATCACAGGTATAAAATTCTTGCAAGGATGCAAGCGACCATAGGTCGAGCGCATAAAGTATTTGTTTAGTTTAGTGAGATGGCTGGCTGTGATGGTCAGCCATCTATTGCAAGAAACAATTTCGTAGACCAGTTCATTGACGAGCAGGTGGAAGAGGAGAAGACCGTGCGCGACATCCTGAACCTGTTCCGTCACCGCGACGGCCATACCGTAGCCACCATCGACGACATCGTAGGAGCGGTGAAGGAGTAAGAAATCGATACTAAGGCGTGAAGGTTATTGAACCAAACGAAAAAAAATCCCGAGAGCGAAGTCATTCCGCCTCGGGATTTTTCTCTGAATTTCTAAAGAGTTTAGGAGTCAAGAAGTGGCTGCGCGCAGCTTCCTAAATTCCTTAGAAAAAAAATCCTTGATTCCTCGATTCCTTAGAATATTACTCCTCGGAGTACGGCGCCAGCAGATACTCCTTCTCTACGTCCACCACGTCCGTCGGCTTCACTATCACGCCATTGAGTGCGACAGCGAGCCCGCCGGCCTCCTTTGCCTTCTTCTCGGCGCTTACGATGCGCTGGGCGGTGACGACGGGCTCCTTGCCGGGTGCGCTCGGCTCCGGGTCGAGGGCCAGCAGCTTGGGGTACTTTGCGGTGAGCTGCGCCCACGTCCAGCCGCTGCTGGGCTGGTATTGTTTAACTTATGATTATCTCTCCATTTTGCCTTCCGATTTTTCATCGGAGGCTGTTTTGGCTCTCCGGCTGGCTCCGATTTTTCATCGGAGGCTGTTTTGAGTCCCGGACAGGCTCCAATTTTTCATCGGAGGCTGTTTTGAGTCCCGGGCAGGCTCCGATTTTTCATCGGAGACCTTTTCCGTCAGGCGGAGGGCGCCCGCTGTCTAAAGGGTTCGACATGTTCATATCATTCTCACAAATTGCGTCAAGATATAGTATTTCGGCAAACTCTCCTGTTTCTTTCTGACCATTCCAATGAAGCCGTTGAGGTCGCTGATGTCGGATTGGTACTCTTTGGGGAAGTTGTCGATGTATTTATGAGGCACAACGAGCGTAAGGCGGGAGTCGCGCATTTCCTTCAGCTGGTTCTTGGAGATTCCCTGCTGCAAGGTGAATAGGAATTTGACATCTACGCGGTCGGCCTCGGTCAAGACCTGACGCCAGCGGTCTTTGCAGGTCGTTTTTGCTCCCAACACAATCAGGTCGTCGGCGGGGAACTGCAAATTGTGGTAGCATTCGGCGTTGGGGAAGAGGAAGTCGGGCTTCTTGTTGTCTTCGGTGACGGCCTGTTCCTCAAAGACTAGCTCGTTCTTCGTGAATATGTCTGCGAGGTGGTGCTCCAACGACTTTCCCGCTCTCGATTTGCGGCGGTTGAGCACTTCGTTGGCCATCTGCACAAAGGCGTCGATGCTGCCGAAGGGCTTTGTCATGATGTCTGCATAGACCTTTTCTTCCATGAAACGGAACAGACGGTATTCGGTATCCACCCAGTTCAGGAGGATGTCATCGGGCTTGTTTTTCAAGGCTAAGCGGACAAATCCCTTTCCATTGCGTCGCAATCGTCGATGAACAGTGTACGTTTTTCTCCTTTGCATACGGTTTCTACTTCATAATTGACTTCTATGTAATAATCGCCAGCTTTAGCGAAATTCACGAAAAGCACTTTAGCGTTATGTACGCTGTCGTCTTCGCTGCAATACCAGTAAATCGTATCTCCGACTTTGAATTTGGGTTCTGATGTTATCATATTATTTGTTAAAGATGCAGTCCCTATGCCATTCGAGGAACTGGGGATTGATGTGGTATTTGCGTGGAGTGACGAGCGTGGCGTTCTCGACAGGCTCGAAGTATTTAGCGTAATAGTCCTTGCCAACGTTTGCCTTGAGGCGAACAGAGAAGATGACGCGCTGGTCGTTGGTGAAGCTGATTAGCCCCTTGTCGAAAGCCTTGTCGTAAAGGGAGGAGAGGCAGATGCCGTTTTCGGGATTAAGTCGTTCCTGCACGTTATCGGCCCACGGGATGATATGGCTGGCGACGAGCAGTTCGCTGAGGTCGATGCCTGTCAGAGCGCACTTGCCATCATAGTTGGCAAGGACAATCTGGCGGAAGACGCTTTGGTTGACACGGGTCTTGACCTCGCGCACCTTTGTCTCACCAACGATGCCCTGCGGGATGTCGCGGATTTCCTGCTCGTATTTCTTCTCGATGGTCGTGCCCTCGCACTGGGCAAGTATCCGCTCACTCTCATACAGCAGACGCTCGCGGTCGTTGATGAACTCGTTCCAGAACTCGCCACACTTCTTGCCACCATGCGCCATGCCAGAGATTCCCCTCTGCTGGAGGATTGGGTCGTATGAGGCGTAGTTGACAAGGCGCAGGGCGACGGCGTTGGGCGTGCGTCCGATGATTTCGGCAAGGTGTATCACATCGGGATTGCGCCTGTCCATCTTGCCGAAGGGAAGTTTCAAGTAAAGGTTGAGCACGAGAATCATCTCGTCGCGTGTCCAGAGGTCTCTTGCCATAGTTTATGCTGCTAATTTGTACTTGGGGTCGGCGTTTGGGTCAAGGATTTCGCCAATGGTGCGGTCGGCTTCGTGCTGTTCGGGGAATTCAAAGTGTTCCTCGCCGTGGAAGCGGTTGCGGTCGAAGCCGACAATCATAATGCGCTCACGGTGCTGCGGCACGTAGGTTTGGCCATCCATAACTTGGTAGTGGATGCTGTAGTTAAGTTCCTCTAAAGTCTCGCGGATGATGCGGAACGTTTTGCCTTTATCATGCGAGGTTAGATTCTTGACGTTCTCTAAATAAAATGCCTTGGGGCGGTGGCGGCTGATGATGTCGGCCACGTCGAAGAAGAGCGTGCCCTGTGTCTTGTCCTTGAAGCCCGTCTCGCGTCCGAGGCTTTTCTTCTTCGACACGCCCGCGATGGAAAAGGGTTGGCAAGGAAAACCCGCACAAAGGATGTCGAAGTGCTCAGGGATGTAGCCTTTTGTCGATTCTTTGGTGATGTCGCCGAAGGGCATTTCACCGAAGTTTGCGAAGTAGGTCTTTTGGGCGTATTTGTTCCACTCGGAACTGAAAACGCATTTGCCGCCCTGCGCCTGCATGGCCAGTCGGAAGCCGCCCATGCCTGCGAATAGGTCGATGAAGGTGAAGTTTGCGGGCTGCGGGTCAGGGAATGGAACGTTAAAGAAGTCGGCGAAGAGCGGGTACTCCAAAGGGCTTTCGGCAACGCGCCAAGCGTATTCTTCGTTGATTTCTTCTATATCATCTATGGCCTTTTTCCTGTCAAGGAACTCATGGATGGCTGTGACTATCTCCTCACGCCTACGTCGTGCCTCAATATCGTCGCCCTGTATTCCTCCATTATGCAGGAACTGGCTCAGCACCGCCATCTGATTTTCGTATGAAGTTTCGCCGTAAACCTTTAGCCCTTCCTCGGTAATCTCTTCGGGGAAGGCTTGCAGCTTCAGGTCATCATTTATATCTTTCTTTGCCATGATTATCACTTTTCGACGGCAAAGTTACGCATTTTCCTTCAATTATTGTCCCTTTTGCCCGTTAAAGATGCAAAAAGCGGGCGAAGATGCATCGTTTTGCTATCTTCGCCCGTCTAAATCGTCTCCAAACAATTCGCGTTAAACATTGTTATAACCTCCATCTTACTCATCGTCCGATATTTCTAAAAACCGCTGCAAAGTTACGAAACTTTCCCCACATTCTCAGCAATCCTTCGCAAAAATCTACAAGATTTAACGCTATACCTTTATAATAAAAGAATCAATACTTAAAAACACCGAGTTTTAGGTATTGCGCACCTCTGTTTTTTGCAGTACCTTTGCAGCCAGTTATTTATTGTAAACGATTATGGCAAACATTTTGAAATCATTTTTCAGTCAGTGTGCACGACCAGAGGGAGCACTCGGACGTGTGATGTTGAGTTTCATGAATTATACACATGCCCCGCTGACCAACTGGGGACTGAAGCTTGTGGATGTGCAAGACGGATGGACGATGCTTGACGTGGGCTGTGGCGGAGGTTTTACTATTCGCCGATTGCTGAAGGCTGCGAGTAAGCGAGGGCAAAGCCCGCTCGGCTTTGCCGCTTGCTACCGAAGGGACGCAAGAAACTCGTTTGAGCTTTGCCGAGCGTGAGCAGGCTCGACCGAAGGTCAAAGGAGCACAGGTTTATGGCATCGACATCTCTGAGGAGAGTGTGGCGAAGGCCAAAAAGGTGAATGTCAATGTGCTCGACAAGCAGGTTTTTGTCACTCTGGGTTCTGCCGAGAAACTTCCTTATGAGGACGGAAAGTTCGACCTCGTAACGGCTGTCGAAACGGTGTATTTCTGGCCCAACCTGCCTAATTTTCGCTTTTTTCAACCGAGTTGCGGATTATTTTTCGTATCTTTGCAGCGTGATTGGGAGATGTGACATATGACAACGACATTATTTATAGGACTACTGATTCCGCTGCTGGGCACGATGCTTGGCTCAGCTTTTGTGTTTTTCATTAAGGACGAAATGTCGGCTCGGCTACAAAAGTCGCTTTTAGGCTTTGCATCAGGTGTGATGGTGGCGGCATCGGTATGGTCGCTACTAATTCCTGCGATGGAGATGGAAGCGGAAAACGGCAAATGGGCTGTGCTTCCTGCGGCTATAGGATTCCTGTTGGGAATGGGCTTCTTGTTGCTCATCGATGAACTGACACCGCACCTGCATATCGGTTCAGACAAACCCGAGGGTATGCGCTCGCATCTGTCAAAGACTGCGATGCTTGCCCTTGCTGTCACCATTCACAATCTGCCTGAAGGAATGGCTGTCGGTGTGGTGTTTGCAGGAGCCGACAGCGGGGCAACGAACATTTCATTAGCCGGTGCGCTGGCTGTCGCCGTAGGTATCGCTATCCAGAATGTCCCTGAAGGTGCAATTATCTCCATGCCGATGCGGGCAGCAGGTAACAGCCGTTTGCGTTCTTTCGTTATAGGCTCGCTGAGCGGAGCGGTGGAACCCATAGGAGCCATTGCCGTGCTGCTGCTGGCCTCGCTGCTCATGCCCGTACTCCCTTACATGCTCGCCTTTGCCGCAGGCGCTATGTTCTACGTCGTGGTTGAGGAGCTCATCCCAGAAGCCTCCGGTGGTCAACACTCTAATCTCAGCACCGTCGGTTTTGCCATTGGCTTCGTCCTGATGATGGTGCTCGATGTGGTAATGGGGTAAATATTTTATCGTATCTGCAACTTTTCGCATTCATCTTACGTCTAACAGATAGAAACTTTTAAAACGAAGTGATTATGATACTCTCAACAACCCCACAAATTGAAGGTCACACCATCCGCGAGTACAAAGGTGTTGTGACAGGTGAAACCATTATCGGTGCCAACATGTTCAAGGACCTGTTTGCTGGCATCCGCGACATCGTA
>Ga0247611_10000744_pt1 | contig 63671 bp, 48 predicted proteins | sample 177DNAGHGhighgp2_FD_192422 | JGI IMG/M metagenome (GOLD analysis project Ga0247611, IMG submission 192422) | Sheep rumen microbial communities from Palmerston North, Manawatu-Wanganui, New Zealand - 1770 DNA GHGhigh gp2 | ecosystem: Host-associated > Mammals > Digestive system > Stomach > Rumen... | reverse complement strand
CACTTCATTATAACAGATATCGAATGCGTTGATACAAAGAAGTACGATGAGCCTGAGATGCACATCCATCTTGACGAGAAGATGAATTCCGAGTTGCAGAATGACGGTCATTTCGAGTCGAAGGGTTTTATCGCGCCGGTAGAGGTGACGGACTTCCCCATCCGTGACCACAAGGTGGTGCTGGTCCTGCGTCGTCGCCGATGGTTAGATACGCGCACCGGGAAGAGTTTCATCCTTCCGCTGAAGATAACGGCTGACGGCACCCGCTACTCGAAGGAGTTTGCGGCTTTTTTAAAAGAGACGTATGGAGACATCCCCGGTGACCTGCCGTACGCTTGAGGATTTCTACCATATAGAGGCGCATACTTTTGAGAAGCAGTACAAGGAGGTACTGAGCGGCTACCGCACGTGGAGCGAGCTGCCACATGCCGATGATTGGCTTGTGTTCCCTGGGAACATCGGCCCCAATCTGGCTATAGACGAGACAAGCCTGTCCAACGGAGAACTCTACACCATCGTGACCAACCGTGACCGTCATGGCGGTGAATGCAGTCTTGTCGCCGTTGTCTCTGGTACGAAGTCAGAGGATGTCATCAAGGCCTTGGAGACGATACCGGAAGATAAGCGTGAGAGGGTTACGGAGATAACCCTTGACCTGTCCGACTCGATGCGCAAGATAGTCCGCAGTGCCTTTCCTAAAGCTCAGCGTGTCATCGACCGCTTCCACATCCAGAAGCTTGCCTGCGATGCCGTACAGGAGATGCGTATCAAGCACCGGTGGGATGCCATACAGGAGGCCAACGACGAGATGGAAAACGCCAAGCTAGAAGGCAGGGAATATGTGCCGTTCCGCTATGAGAACGGTGATACGAAGAAGGAATTGCTGGCACGTAGCAGATATCTGCTCTTCAAGTCGGCTGACAAATGGACGGACAGGCAGAAGAAAAGGGCCAAGATTCTCTTTGAACTGTACCCGGACTTGCAGGAAGCATACTCGCTGTGCCACTCACTGAGAATGATCTTTGCCAAGAATACCATCAAGGATGCTGCAAGGCTCTCTATGGCCAAGTGGTACAACAAGGTCGAAGAGGCTGGATTCCATTCTTTCAATGTCATTGCAGCCACATTCTATGAGCACTATGACGATATTCTCAACTTCTACAACAACAGGTCATCCAATGCCGCTGCGGAATCTTTCAATGCAAAGGTCAAGGCTTTCAGAGCTGCATTAAGGGGAATCAGAGACGAGAAATTCTTCCTCTACAGACTATCTATGATTTATGCTTACCCCCACTAAATTTCGCTTGAGCCGAACAAATATAAGAACCAATATGCTTAGAGTATGAGGATTCTGGGAATGATGGTTAAGGAGATGGCACCCTCAATCATCAAGACATTACAGCCAGGATGGTATCCTTTGGGTGATGTGCCAGCACCTGAAGCGAATAGGTATATGCCTGTGCCAAAGGTATCCAATACCCAGAAGTCACTGTATCAGATATATGATGGATTGCCTGAAATAACGGTGTCAGCAATTGTGGGTAAGAACGGATGGGGTAAGTCAACTTTCCTTGACATCATGATTCGTGTCATCAATAACTTTGCATACCGCGTTCTCGTGAACGGCAATGCTAACAGACGTAGCGGAGTAAGGAGGACAGAAGGCGTGAGAGCCGACCTATATTACGTACTGGACGGAAAGGTGTATTGCATAGGTTGCTGGGATAAAGAAGTGACGCTACATATCGCATCTGAGCGGAAGTTTGAAGATCTGTTAGATAAACATGAAAAGGATTTCAGAGCCTTACTTGAACCTTTTTTCTATACCGTGGTCTCTAACTATAGCGCATACGCATTTAATGAGGACGAATACTATATCAGTAAGACGAATATGGGTGAATGGTTGACGCGGCTTTTCCATAAAAATGATGCCTATCTGTGTCCGTTGGTACTTGTACCAAAGAGGGAGAAAGGGCAGATTGATATAGAGAACGAAAATGATTTAGCCAAACAGAGAGTAATGGCAATGGCGTTACTCAGCCATGTGAAGAGGCAACAGTTTATTGAGGGCTACGAGCCATGGAGCATATCTTTCACTTTCAACCCGAGCTACAACCAAGACTATAATGACGAATGGGTAGTAGGTAATTTCTTTAAAGAAGACAATATCTCACCTGAAATACTAAAAAAGGTGGCCTACCACCTTGGTAATGCTTGGGTGGGAAGATATTCCGATGAGTTGAAAAAACTTAGGGGTAGGAAAGCACTGGATATGCTGAGGTATTATCTGACTCAGAAATCCATGAAGATTGCCTCGGTATATACCGATTACGGAAAGGTGTTGAAATTGAATACGGTGGTAGAAAAGGCACAAACATGGGTGCCAGACTCGAAAACCGGCATTGCAACAGGTAAACAATATCTGGAATTTGAATTACCCAAACGGGTGGGCAAGCTCATTGACAAGATTCTTGAGGAGAACAATCATATAACCGCCAAGATATTTCAGGCACTGAATTTCTATGAGCGTATTTATCTGAAGAATGCATTGAAAATACGCGATACTATTGATGAACAGGCTAAAACGAAGAGTGCTGATAAACGAAAACCCATTGAACTTCCTTTGGATGTGTATATGGACGGAATACAGGTAGATGATTATCTGGAGGCAATGGAATCCTTGCCACCGGCATTCTTCGCAAGTGATTTTGCCTTTGTGAAACAAAGGAAAGAAGAGGGGATAAGAAAAAGTGCCGTGACATCAGAGTATATCGCCTTATCAAGGATGAGCAGTGGGGAGAGGCAGATGCTATATAGTTTCTCGTATGTTCTGTACCATCTGATGATTATTCAGAGTATAGTAAAAGACGAAAATAGGGTGCCGTATAAGCATATCAACCTGATTTTTGATGAAGCAGAACTTTATTATCACCCTGAATTACAGCGTGACTTCTTGAACATGCTTCTGAAGTGTCTGACGTGGTGCAAGAATAAAGGTGAAGCACTGAAGTCCATCCATATTCTGATAGCAACTCATTCACCATTCCTGCTTTCAGACGTATTGGTTGAGAATACACTGTATATGAAGGAAGGATTGCCTGACCAACAAGACAAACCGCAGACCTTTGGTGCCAACTTGTATGACCTGATGAAAAGCAGTTTTTTTCTGAATGAGAATGCAATGGGAGCAGTATCGTCAGAACGGATAGGTAAGTTGATAGATAGAGCAAACAGGCATCAGGCTATCAAAGAGGATGAGCTGGCGATAGTAGGCGATACTCTTATTAAGGAATATCTGGAGGACAGAAGGAGAAAATAGCTTATGTATAGATTGGTGGCACCATCACAGGCCGAGTTGGAGAAGTTCTTCAATACGGCAAAAAAATCAATTCTGGACAGAATTGATGACTGGTTGTCTGATAAAATATTGGATGTAAAGGTGCCGTGCAGGTCGAAAAAACTAAATCTAACCGCAAAGGTTACACTAGGTAGTCTGACAGATGTATTTCTACGCCAATACAATACGGAAGCTGGACTCAAGAATTTGATGCTGGGGGATATAAATGATTTCCTACGAATAATCAATGACTTGGAGAGTAAAGCAGCCGCCTTGGGCTATCCTGAAGATTATGTGTTTTCAAGTATGACTTTGAAACAATATGAGACATATGAGAATGGTGGAAACACATTAAGGGTAGCGATAACGCGAGACATAGACCATTTTAACACCATATTGACGGATGTGTTTCTGCATCACGGTTATGATGGGGAATATGCAGATCATAGCAAGGTTTTTGACAAAAGCAGGTTCGTGAACCTTCTGAACCTGAGAATTTGCCCATATTGCGGAAGAGCTTTTATCTACAGTGTGCAACAGGTGGGAAGCAAGACCGTTGTGAAACCTCAGATAGACCATTTCCTTCCGAAAAGCAAATATCCATTCCTGGCACTGAGTTTTATGAACTTGATACCCTCTTGTCAGACCTGTAATATGAAGGACTGCAAGGGTAATAATGATCCCGTCAAGTTTGCCCCAACAGGGGTGCAATACCTTATACAATATCCTTACCAGTTTGATGCGAGTAAGATTGAGTTTAAATATGTATTGAATGGAACATCATACAATAAGGATGATAACTTTGATGTAGAAGTAGATTATAAAGGAGATAAGGAGCTAAAGAAAGGCTATAATAACTATCTGAAGACTGAAGAGTTTTACAAATGTCACAACGTAGAGGTCGCGGGTATGTATCGGCAGATGATGATATTAGCTTCGAAAGCTAAGTTCTTTTATGAGAAGATGGGCATGAGGAAGTTTTGGCTGCAGCCTACGCCGATGTTACTGATGGGATATAACTTCAATGAAGAAAGTTCGGGTAAGTATATGCTATATAAGTTCAAGCATGACATTTATCTCCAGATGATGAATGGAGAGGTAGGAAAGATTTTCAAGATGAAATAGAAGCAGATGGATACTGCGGAGTTTATTTCTTTTTGCGACGGAATACCAGCCGAGGTGTCACAAGTAGGACCTCGAAGGAATACCTACAAGGATGAGTGCGTAAGAATAAAGGATGCGCTGACTCCTGTGGGTGATGAAGGTGTGTCTTTTACTGAATTTAAGAAACTTCGTACAGGGATTATCTATTTGTCTATCATTGATGATACCAAGGATTATAGCCCTTACTACTATATTCTTGAAAAGATTAGCGGTTTCTTTAACGGTAGTACGCCACGTATAGCAGACTGGAGCAACAAAGTGTGGAAGGACGTGATAGCCTATGCCAAGTCGTTTCCAGAATATCCAAGGACTAACGACTTCCAAAATGGCCTGACACGAACGGAGGAAAGAGAACGAGCTATGGCAGCAACACGGATGCGACCACTGGGTGCAACCCCCATGGTGAAAGATTGTGATCTGAAGATAGAGAATCTGGAGGCGGTTTATGACAAGATAGAGCAGTTAATGAAGGAGATTGGTGGTGCGAATGCGCTTCATCTGCTGATAGAAAGGCTGTCGTATAAGAACGAAATAGGACGTTTTCTTGTACCACATACAGGAAATCCAGTAATGACATCGATGGTAGAACCAGAAACAGCGTATGGGTATCTGTTCTATCTCAGCCTTAAGCATATTAAGGATAAAGGAATTACCTGTGATGTAAGGCGTAAGTGGAAGGAACTAGATAATATATGTAAGGACTTATGCTTGGCGGTGTATGACGTGCAGAAGTTTGATATGTGGAAATACATCGTTTTTCCGCATAGCAACGTGGTTAAAATAGTACATGATCTTGTATTTATGTTTGACCTGTACACGCTACCACAGACTAATGTGTCGTTTACGTTGGACTGGTGCCGTTATCTTTGCAAGCAGGTGACGAGGGATAAACGTTGCGATACCCTCCTAAAAGCTAAACTGAGAACCGCGATGCAGTGCATGCAATGGGCAATGAACAGGTCGGGTAATGAGGTGTTTAACATTGTAAAGAAAGGCAGTAGGGACAGCAAAAAACTAGAAGAAAGCAAGGGCTTGATAGAGCAACAGGCGATTGTGAAGGCGGAAAACGTCAATGCTGACTTTGTCGCACCAGTGGATTTCCAGAAGTTGAACAGTATGCGCTATCCTCTGATTGAGACTGATGAGGGGTATGTTCTGTTGCCAAAGCCGTTGGTAGCTTGGAACTGGTGTGAGGCAATGCTGAATATTATCAAACCTTACAAAGCCATTGCAAAAGATATTGGCTATGTGATGGAAGACTACATTGAAAACAAGATGAGAACACACAGTATTACATGTCATGATGGGAAGTATGAATACTTAGATGATGCGGGAGAGACTGTTGCGGGAGAAGTGGATTTCATGATAGAGGCTACCGAAGGCGACATTATTATAGAAAGCAAGAAAAAGGCTTTTACACTTCCGGCACGGTCTGGAGACGATGTGATGATATGGGGTGATTTGTATGACTTTATTTATTCGCAGATGCAGTGTTCAAGACTGGAGAACGGCGTGAGACTGCATGGGCCGATAGTTATGAAGGAGGGACGAAATGGAGGTGACTATGAGTATAAATGGAAAGATAAATACCTGCATACGGATGAGGAGGGCGTGAAAAGTCAGAAACCAAGGAGGGTGGTAAAGACTACTATGACATTAAAGGAATACGGACCAATGCAGGACAAGGTTGTATTGGTGAGCATCCTAGAGAGTCTGGTAGGGAAGAAGGTTAACCTGACTATTGACCCTACTGACACTTCTTACTCAGAAGAAGATAAGAAGAGGGCGCAGAAGACGTTTGACACAATGAATGCGGCGCTGCTGAATCTGACACAATACTACCAAGCGATTGGGACGAAGCGGCCTACGTTCTTCTGTAGGTTTCTGAGTATGGAGCAGATGTATTTCCTGATAAAGAGATCGAAAGGACAAGACCATTTCTTCAAACTCCTGGAAGGTGGCTTTGTTTCTACGGGGACACTTAATTTCTGGAATGAATTTTTGAATACGAAGGGGTATTTGAAGATATAACGATAAGGAAATGAGGCAAGAAAAACGTTGGCAAAAAAGATATGAAGAGGTGAAGGACTTCATTGAGGTCAATAAACGGAATCCATCAAAGCACGATGAAGAGGAGAGGGGTAAGTATCTCAACTGGATCAAGGCAAATAGAAAAGCTCTTAATGCTGGAACGATGAAGCCAGAGAGGGTGGAGAAATTTGGAAAACTTTTGGAATTGACGGAACAGTATAGGAGGAAGAACCAATATGAGTAGTCGCGATAATATCGCAACATACGGGATAAAGAGAAACTCGATGAGAGAACCATCGAGCACTGTAATAAAGAAAAGGAAAGAGGCAGCTCAATACATATCATAACGGGATGGCTGGGTACTTGATGGACTTCGGGTTTGGAAGGTTCATTGGGTACGGGAAAGGTGTGTCCGTGGGATTGGCGATGGATGATGGAAGATGTCTGAAGGCTGATGTCTGATGGATGATGGAAGAGGGAAGATGTCTGAAGGCTGATGGCTGAGGGAAGATGGAAGAGGTGAGAAGGATGATGTAAGAATAGAGTTAAGGATGAAAGATTATCAGTATCATATTTTTAGCCCATATCGGGTGTGTCCGTTAGGGGCGCATGTGGATCATCAGCATGGGTTGGTGACAGGATTTGCGATAGTTCTCATTTATGTATTTTTTTTCGGATTGCTTTGTGCTGTCAGAATTTTGCGCTACCTTTGTGAGCAGTATGCAACAACAATGTAGAATATGAACAGGACAAAGAGATTTGGAATAGGTATGGTCCTGGCGTTGCTGCCAGGACCATTTTGTTTGTGGGCCTTGCCGACTCATCATGATGAGCAGGGTGGGGGACTTACTCTGAAGGATGCCTACCGAGATTACTTCTGGGTGGGTGTGGCCGTGAACCAGCGTAATATTACCGACTCGGCACAGCAGGCGCTGATATGCCGGGAGTTTAACAGTATGACGGCGGAGAACGACATGAAACCACAGCCGACAGAACCGCGAGAGGGTGTGTTCGACTGGCGCCGGGCCGACCGGGTGGCAGACTTCTGCCGGAACAATGGAATCCGACTGCGTGGCCACTGCCTGGTGTGGCACAACCAGATTGGCGACTGGATGTTTAAAGACTCCTTGGGACAAGAGGCTTCGAAGGAGCTCGTGCTGGAGCGCATTCGACGGCATGTCTTCGCCGTTGTCTCCCGCTATCGCGATGTGGTTTATTGCTGGGATGTGGTGAACGAGGCCATCACCGATGACCCGCGGGTGAAGAACCCTTTTCGACAGTCGCGACTTTACAAGATATGTGGCGATGATTTCATCCGCACTGCATTTCAGGCCGCTCGCGAAGCCGACCCGAATGCGTTGCTGTTTTATAACGATTACAATGAGTGTGACTCCGTGAAGAGTCGCCGCATCTATGAAGTGGTGAAGGCAATGAAGGAAGATGGGGTGCCCATTGACGGCATTGGCATGCAGGGGCACTATAACATATACGGCCCATCGGAGGAACAGGTGGATAAAGCACTCCAGCTGTATAAGAGCATTGTGGAGCATGTGCATGTGACGGAGCTGGATGTCCGTATGAACCGCGATATGGGTGGACAGCTTGACTTCAAGCGCGACAGTACGGAGATGAGTGAAAAACTTGTCCGCCAGCAGGAACGCCAGTATGCTGCTCTCTTTCGGGTGTTCCGCAAACATGCTGACGTGATAGACTGTGTGACATTCTGGAACCTCTCCGACCGCGACTCGTGGCTCGGAGCCCGAAACTATCCGCTACTCTTCGATGAGCACTACCAAAAGAAAAACGCCTATCACGTCGTGGTCAACATGACTGAGCCATAATACAAAGATTGCCATACTCGAAAACGGGTGTGGCAATCTTTTTTACAGAGAAACACTTATGTCCAGTGGGTCAAGTCTTTCTCAGAAATAAACTTCAGATTGTTCAAGATGATGGATTCGCGGGCTTTCTCGGTATCGTCGGTACGGAAGACGAGGATACCCTTACCGTTGAGCAGGAACGAGTACATGTAGGTAATGCTGATGCCGGCATCGCTGAAGATTCTTACGGCATCGGCGGCACGGCCGGGCTCGTCATCAAGGGCGATGGCGAAGACGTCGGACAAGGCCACCGCAACACCAGCCTCTTTCAGCTCTTTGTAGGCACGGGCCGGCTCACTGCAGATGAGACGGTAGATGCCATATTCAGCAGTATCGGCAATGGTGGAGGCTACAATCTGAATCTTTGACTGCTTCAGCAACTCAAGAACCTTGATCAGGGTGCCAGACCGGTTCTCAATGAAAATGGATAGTTGGTTGATGGTCATATGGTGGAAAGTTTTAAATTATAATTTTATACTTAAATTAATTAAAAGAGTTTTCTGAGGTCTTTCACGCGTACGGCCTTCTTTTCGTCGGAGGTGACAAGGGTCCCCTTAGGTACAAGACGCACCTTGGGCGTGATGAGGATCTCGTCCTTCAACAAGCGTGTGATGGTCTTCTCTAATGCCTGCAGGCGGGTATAGTCATCGGTGAACAGTTGGCTCAACTCTACTTCTACCGTCATGGTGTCGTTGCCATCCTTGGTTTCGAGAGTGATGAGGTAGTCGGTAGAAAGTTCTTTGAACTTCAGAAGAATCTTCTCTATCTGGATGGGGAAGATGTTCACACCCTTCAGGATGATCATGTCGTCACTGCGTCCTTGCAGACGGGCCAGACGGCGATGTCGGCGACCACAGGGGCAAGTGCCGGGCAGGATGCGGGTAAGGTCGCGCGTGCGGTAGCGCAGCAGTGGCATGGCTTCACGGTTGATGGTCGTCAGGACCAGCTCGCCCAGTTCGCCATCGGGAACCGGCTCCAGTGTCACTGGGTCAATAATCTCCACGATGAAGTAGTCTTCCCAGATGTGCAGTCCGTTTTGTTCTTGACACTCAAAGGCCACACCGGGCCCCATCATCTCGGAGATGCCATAGCTGTTATAGGCTTTCACACCGAGGTTTTCCTCGATGCGCTTGCGCTGTTCCTCGCTATGTGGCTCTGCACCGATGCAGAGTACGCGTAGCTGGGTGTCGCGGCGCGGATCGACACCTTCCTGTTGCATCACCTCATAGATGCGGGATGCGTAGCTCGGGATGGCATGCAGCACTGTGGTGCCGAAGTCTTTGATGAACTTAATCTGGCGTGTCGTGTTGCCCGCGGCAGCTGGCACGGTGAGCATGCCGACGCGCTCAGCGCCATACTGAAATCCTAAGCCTGCGGTGAACATGCCGTAGCCGGCGGAGTTTTGGAAGACATCCTCAGGCCGGGAGCCTACCATCCACAGACAGCGTGCTACGGCGTTGGCCCATTCTTCCAGGTCTTTCTGGGTGTGAAGCACCACTGTGGGGTTTCCTGTTGTGCCGCTGGAAGAATGCAGACGTGTACATTCCTTCAGAGGAACGCAAGCCAGTCCGAACGGATAGTGTTCGCGCAGGTCTTCCTTGGAGGTGAAAGGCAGCTTTCTGACATCGTCGAGGGTTTGAATGTCATCAGGTGTGATGCCCAGTTCTTTGAACCGGTCGCGGTAGAAAGCTGCATTCATGCAGTGATTGACGGTCTCTTTGAGACGTTTCAGTTGGAGGGCTTCCAGTTCCTGACGGGACAGGGTCTCCAATTCTGGATTGAAATAAGGGGAATACATATCTATATCTTTCTGTTATCAATGACGTGAGCACTCTTTCCTTGACTGCGCTCTATGGTGTTGGGGGCTTTCAGTTGCACCTTGGCGCTGATGCTGAGTACACTCTTCAACTTGTTGGCCAACTTCTTCTCCAGCGCATCGACGGCGGCTGGGGTGTCGAAGGTAGAGGTGAAGACCTCCTGACGCAGCTCTACCTGTACCAACAAAGTGTCGAGGTTGTTGACACGGTCGATGACGAGCATGTAGCGTGGAGCAAACTCCGGCATGCTGAGGACAACGCTTTCGACCTGAGAAGGGAATACGTTGATGCCTCGAATGATGAGCATGTCGTCGGAACGGCCTTCGATGCGTGACATACGGATGGAGGTGCGACCACAGCCACACTGTCCGGGCATAAGGGAGCAGAGGTCGCGTGTGCGGTAGCGCAGCACGGGCATGCCCTCCTTGGTGAGGGTGGTAAAGACCAGTTCTCCCGTCTGTCCGAGGGGCATGGGTTCCAGCGTGACAGGATTGATGATTTCTGGATAGAAGTGGTCCTCACAGATGTGGCTTCCGTGTTGTTCCTGACATTCGTAGCTGACGCTCGGACCCATAATTTCGCTCAGTCCGTAGAGATTGTAGCCTTTCAGTCCGAGGCGGTCTTGTATCTCTTGGCGCATGTGTTCTGTCCAGGGCTCTGCCCCGAAGGCACCCACGCGCAGTTTAATCTGGTCTTTACTGATGCCCATCTTATCCATGGTCTCTGCCAGGTAGAGGGCATACGACGGTGTGCAGGCGATGCCGGTGACACCCAGGTCGCGGATGAGCTTCAGATGCTTCTCCGTGTTGCCTGTTGAGGCCGGCACAACAGAGGCTCCCAGGTGCTCCACACCATAGTGGGCTCCTAAGCCGCCAGTGAACAGTCCGTAGCCATAGGACACGGAGAAGATATCTTCGCGGGTGATGCCATAGGCCGTCAGACAACGAGCCATGCACTCGCTCCAGACACCGATGTCTTTGCGGGTGTAGCCCACGATGGTAGGGTTTCCGGTGGTGCCGGAAGAGGCATGCACACGGATAATCTCACTCTGTGGAGCAGCCTGCAGACCAAAGGGGTAGTTGTCGCGCAGATCTTTCTTGGTGGTAAAGGGCAACTTCCGGATGTCCTCGATGGTCTGTATGTCATCGGGACGGATATCCATCTCCTGCAGCTTGTTGCGGTAGAAAGGTACGTTGTGATAGACATATTCTACAATTTTGTGCAATCTCTTACCCTGCAGGGCGCTCATCTCGTCGCGGCTCATGCATTCCTTGTTGGGATTCCAAATCATGTTTGTTTCGTGCTTGGTTGATGTTGTTTCGGTTTTCGTGCAGTAGTAGCCTGTTGCGGCTAACCGCTTCTCAGCCCTGCAAAAATACGATAAAAAGTTTTCTCTTCCAAAAAAACTTAGATAAAGAATGTGCTAATGGTTGTAATTTTTCGATTTTTTACATCAACATGCAGGATGTATTCAAAAAAGATTGTATCTTTGTAAGCTCACAGACAGAAAGCAAATTCGAATCCATCTATGATTAATCAACAGTTGTTGAGGCCCGAGAGTATCGTGGTTGTTGGCGGTTCCAACAATATTCACAAGCCGGGCGGTGCCGTTGTCCGAAATATTATGGGCGGCGGCTATGAGGGTATCTTGCGTGTTGTCAACCCAAAGGAAGATGAAATTCAGGGCATTAAAGTCTTTCACGACGTGAAGGAGTTGCCGCCAACAGACTTGGCCATATTAGTTGTGGCGGCAAGATTTTGTCCCGACTATGTGGAATTCCTGGCTTCGGAAAAACAGGTAAAAGCCTTCATCATCATTTCCGCCGGTTTTGGTGAGGAAACGCGGGAGGGGGGACTGTTGGAACAGCGCATCCTTGACACCTGCGAGCGTCACCAGTGTGCGCTCATTGGTCCCAACTGCATCGGGTTACTGAACCGTTGGCATCATTCGGTCTTTACCAAACCCATCCCACACCTGACTCCGAAGGGCGTGGATTTTATCTCCGGGTCGGGTGCCACCGCAGTCTTCATTTTGGAGAGTGCTGTTTCCAAGGGCTTGTCCTTCAACTCCGTCTGGTCTATCGGCAATGGAAAGCAGATTGGTATCGAGACGGTGCTGGAATATATGGATGAGCACTTTGATGCAAAGAGAGATCCTCTCGTGAAGCTGTTATATATTGAAAATATTGCCGACCCCGATAAGTTGCTCTTTCATGCCACCTCCCTGATACGCAAAGGGTGTCGCATTGCCGCCATCAAGGCAGGCAGCAGTGAGAGCGGCAGCAGGGCGGCCTCCAGTCATACTGGTGCCATAGCCTCCAGTGATGCTGCCGTGGAAGCTCTGTTTCGCAAGGCTGGCATCGTCAGGTGTTTTTCACGCGAAGAGCTGACAACGGTAGGCTGTGTCTTCAAGTGTATGGAGAATTCTTCTCTTGCTACACGTTTCTCAACGCCTTCCACCCATCCTGCGCCCTTGCGCCTTGCCATCGTTACTCATGCCGGTGGGCCAGGGGTGATGCTGACCGATGCCCTCTCCAAGGGTGGCATGGTGGTGCCACCGCTGAGCGGTGAGGTAGCAGAGGCCCTCAAGGCACAGTTGTTGCCAGGTTCTTCAGTGTCCAACCCCATTGATATCCTGGCTACGGGAACGAGTGAGCATCTGGGACTCGCTATTGACTACTGCGACAAGCAGTTCGATGAGATTGATGCCATCATGGTCATCTTCGGAACGCCGGGCTTGGTTGAGCTCTATTCTGCCTACGATGTGTTGCACAAGAAAATTTTGGAATGTCGGAAGCCCATATTCCCCATCTTGCCGAGTGTAAACACCGCCGGGCCGGAGGTGCACGAGTTCTTGCACAAGGGACATGTGAATTTCTCCGATGAGGTGACGTTGGCAACCGCCCTGACGCAGGTGATGAAGACTCCTGCACCGGCTGACCAGAACGTGGTGGTCAACGGGGTGGATGTGCCGCGTATCAGGAGAATCATTGAGACCCTTCCGGCAGAGGCTATCGGCATGGAGGGTACGGGGTATCTGCCTCCGGAATTGGTACACGAACTACTGGCGGCAGCCGGCATCCCCACTGTGCCAGAGTTTGTGTCGGCGAAGAAAGAGGAGGTCTGCGATTTTGCCGAACGTGAAGGCTTTCCTGTCGTGGCTAAGGTTGTGGGGCCTGTTCATAAAAGTGATGTCGGTGGTGTAACACTGAACATTCGCAGCAAGGAAGTGCTGGCAGCTGAGTTCGACCGTATGATGCAGATACCGGAGGCCAAGGGTGTGATGGTGCAGAAAATGATCAAGGGTACAGAGCTCTTCATCGGAGCCAAGTATGAGTCGCGCTTCGGCCATGTGGTGCTCTGCGGCTTGGGCGGTATCTTTGTAGAGGTACTTAAGGATGTATCCAGTGGCTTGGCCCCCTTGTCCTACGAGGAAGCCTATAGCATGATACACTCATTGCGTGGCTATAAGATTATCAAAGGAACGCGCGGTCAGAAGGGCGTCAACGAGAAGAAGTATGCCGAGATCATTGTACGGCTCTCTACGCTACTTCGCTTTGCTACGGAGATTAAAGAGATGGATATTAATCCGCTGTTGGCTGACGACCGTGAAGTCGTAGCTGTAGATGCCAGAATATTAGTCGAGAAATCATAAACAACATTGATATGCTGTTCAATTCATTTGAGTTCATGCTATTCCTGCCGGTGGTGTTTCTGCTCTACTGGTTTGTGTTTCGTGCCCGCCGTTGGCAGAACCTGCTGGTCGTAGTGGCCAGCTATGTGTTTTATGGCTGGTGGGATTGGCGTTTTCTGTTGCTCATCGCACTGACATCCTTCTGCAGCTATGGCAGTGGTTTGTTGATAGAGCGAATGGAGGGCCGACGTAAGATGCAGCGGGCGGTCAGCGCTGCCAACATTATACTGAACCTGTCGATCTTGGCGGTGTTCAAATATTATAACTTCTTTGTGGAAAACCTGGATGCCTTAGTGTCGGCTTTTGGTTACCGACTGGACTGGGTGACTATGAAGGTCATTCTGCCTGTTGGCATCAGCTTCTATACCTTTCAGGCGCTGAGCTACACCATTGATGTCTATCGTCGCTCCATTCGTGCCACACATGACATCGTGGAGTTCTTTGCCTACATCAGTTTCTTCCCGCAGTTGGTGGCCGGTCCTATTGAGCGTGCCACCAATTTGCTGCCGTAGTTCCAACGCGAGCGGAAGTTCGATTATGCTCGGGCTGTCGATGGTCTGTGTCAGATGTTATGGGGTTTCTTTAAGAAGCTGGTGGTGGCCGACAACTGTGCCATCCTTGTCAACCAGCACTGGAACGAGTATGCCACACTCTCTGGGCCAGTCTGTTTTCTGCTGGGCTTGTTCTTCACTTTCCAGATCTATTGCGACTTCTCCGGCTATTCGGATATTGCCATCGGCTGTGCCCGTCTCTTCGGCATCAACCTCATGCGCAACTTCAACGTGCCTTACTTCTCACGGAGCATTCCGGAGTTCTGGCGTCGCTGGCACATCTCACTGACCACCTGGTTTCGCGACTATATCTATTTCCCGTTAGGCGGTAGCCGCTGTGCCCGGTGGAAGGTGTTTCGCAACACCCTTATCGTGTTCTTCGTCAGCGGCTTGTGGCATGGAGCCAACTGGACTTTCATTGTCTGGGGCCTATATCATGGCTTGCTGATCTGTCTGTATATCTTGTTGGGTGTGAACACCAAGGCTCAAGAGCCTCCAGCGGCCGGTAGGCGACTGCCATCGTTGAAGGAGTTCGGACAGATGCTGCTGACCTTCTTCCTGGTTGTCATTGGCTGGATCATCTTCCGCTCAGAGAGTCTGACACAGGCTGGCGGGTTCCTCTACAGGATGTTTACTGCCGTGACGGTGGAGAGCCATCTTCACAGCATGGGCTACATCTTCTATGGTCTGGCCCTGCTGGTCATAGAATGGGTTCGGCGCGACAAGCAACATGCCCTCGAACTCTCTGACGTGAGGCAGCCGTGGGTGAAGTGGATGGTCTGTCTGACTTTCTGTCTGCTCATCTATCTGCTGAAGGCCGACACGCTGAGCACGTTCATCTATTTCCAGTTTTAGTAGGGAGGACGTACCTCCTTTCACCATCAAATCATTGTCGATATGAAACGTTTTCTTCTTCGCGTCATCCTTTTTTCCCTGCTTCTCTTTGCAGTCTTGTCAGCCATGGTGCTTCCCATCACCGGCTACTATGAATCTCTGGCCCATCGCTCGGACTACAATGCCTATAAGAGCATGAACTTGGCCGAGAAGCTGCCGGGTGCCAATGCAGATATCCTGATTATGGGTAACTCGCGCGCTGCCGGACACTATAACGACACGTTGCTGAGTCGTCTGGTGGGGAAGAAGTGCCTGAACTTAGGGCTCTCAGGATTTCCTTTCAACTACCAGTACCACATCTTGTTTGAGCCCTATGTCCAGCAAAATCCAGCTCCTCGAATGATACTTCAGGAGGTGAGCCCCTGGGCCTTCTTCGACTATGTAACCCCCAAGTACTCCATCGAGATGATGCCTTATATCAACCGTCCCAACATGGCGTTCCTGAAAGATCTCTGTCCGGAGATGAGCAGTCTGGACCGTTTCCGCCTGGTGCGCTATGCCGGACGCATGGGGAAGGTCCTCAAAGAGATACGCATGTTGAAGACGGATGTGGGAGAGCTTATGGGTGGCGGCTACAAGCCCCACTACATCAAAGGCGATATGCCCTTGGAGCACGATACGTTGATCATCAATTGTTTTCGTCGATATATTGAAGAATGTGAACAACGAAATATCGAGTTGGTACTCATCTGTTCTCCCATTCATGTTGATGACGGATTGCGGTACTTCGACATGGAAGGATTCTGGAAGCAGATAGCCGAATGTACTCAAGGGAAAAAAGTAAAGATCCTGAACTTTCAGGACCTTTACGGTAGTGATATACGGTATTTCAAAGATGCTATGCACTTGAATTTAGCTGCCGATGACGAATACACCCGTTTTGTGGCAGATACGCTCAAGAGCTTGCTGCGCGACCGTTAGCTTTTCGTGTTGTTCTCTGCGAAGATCTGCATACGGCGATCCAGTTCGGCATACTGATGGTCTTCAATGAAGGAGGTGCACACGCGTAGTCCTTCCTGCTGACTACCAGTCGTCACCAGGCAGATGGCAGAGACACCATAGTACATCAGTTCACGCGCCAGTTGTCCACTGCTCATACCAGCATATCCGATGGTGAAATAGAAACCGTCGGCGATGGGTCGGTCAAGGTCTTTGTCATAGACAATGTGGAAGCCGTGGCGCAGGAATATCTCCTTCAGTTTGTGGGCGCGTTCTCCATATACCTTGATGTCTTCTCGGAAATTGTAGTCACCGTCGCAGGCGGCCTTGAACAGAGCTGCCAGCGCATATTGAGCGCTGTGGCTGGTGCCCGATGACAGAGCGTAGAGCATGCGTGTAGAGAATACCAGTCCGAAGGGCAGGCCTTCGTAGCGTTCCGACAGGTCTGCATAGTGGCGATGGAAAAGGTGATTGCTGATGCAGGTGACGCCGATGCGTTCACCGGCGTAGCTGAAAGCCTTTGAGCCGCTGATGAGCAGGATGTAGTTGTCGGTGTAGTGTGCCACGCTGGGCTGGTAAGGTGGCTCAAAAGGTTTGGAGAAGTCTTTGCGGAAGTCCATGGCAAAATAGGCCAGGTCTTCCATGATGATGGTGTCATAGCGGGTAGCCAGTTCACCGACCGTCTTTAGTTCTTCTTCCGTCAGACAAATCCAGGCCGGGTTGTTTGGGTTTGAATAGACGATGGCACAGATGTTGCCTTCCTTCAGGTAGCTCTCCAGCTTGGGGCCGAGTTTCTCACCACGGTAGTCATAGACGTCGAAGGTGTGATATTTGATGCCTTGCACCTGGAGCTGCATCTTCTGTACAGGGAATCCCGGGTCGATGAAAAGTACGGTGTCTTTCCGTCTGTCAGCCTGAGAACAGGTAAGAAACGAGGCAAAGGTGCCTTGCATGCTGCCACAGACCGGCACGCAGCCTTCCGGAGCGATGTCGATATTGATGAAGGCTTTTACAAAGCGAGAAGCCTGTCGCTTGAGTTCGGGGTAGCCTTGGATGTCGGGATAGGAGTGGGCGATGCCGTCTTGTAGTGCTTTCACCTGTGCATTGACGCCTACCTGTGCGGCGGGTAGGCCGGGTATGCCCATCTCCATCTTGATGTATTCCACCCCCGATTCTTTCTCGGCCATAGCAGCCACCTGCTTCACCTCGCGGATGGTAGCCTTGGTGAAGTCCTGTATGCCCAGACCGCTGATGAGACGGTCCACGATATCTTTTTTAATAGGAGTCGGTTTCATAGATGTTCAGTGCCTTGATGTTGGCCTCCACCACAGCATCTCCCTTGCGACCGAAGACGCGGCGGATGGCCTCCTCTAATTTCTCTTTCTCGATGCCCAACGCTTTCTGGGCGGCACCGAGCAAAATCATGTTGGCCGAGCGGGGAATGCCATTGTCCTTGGCCATCTGCTCGATGTCGAGCATGATCACATGTGGCAGCTTCTTCAGGTCGGCATAGATGTCTTCAATCTCCGGGTAGTTGGGAATGTTGACGAAGGGCGCTGACGAGGTGATGACCCATCCCTCCTCGTTGAGGTAGGGGAGGTAGCGTAGGGCCTCCATGGGCTCCATGGAGATGATGACATCGGCTTTTCCCTTCGGTATCAGGTCGCTGGCGATGGGCGAAGACGAGATGCGAAGGTTAGACTGCACGTCACCGCCACGCTGACTCATGCCGTGCACCTCTGCCTGCTTGATGTAGAGGTTCTCGTTCATGGCAGCTTCGCCGATGATGGTGGCAATGGAGAGAATGCCTTGTCCTCCCACACCACAAAGGATGATATCTGTTTTCATTTGGCTTTCTTTTGTTTGAGGTGTCTTTGTAATGTTTGCATACATTCGCGTCGGGGAATGATGACCGAAGTGCCGTGGTAGTTCAGTTCGTCACGGATGAGGCGAGTAATCTCCGGCATGTTTTTCGGCAGAGGCACCACCACCTTGAGGTGTTCGTCAGAGAGACCGAGTCCTCGGCAGATGGCCTCAAACTTGTTGGTGCCGGCTGAGTCCTGGCCACCCGTCATGCCGGTGGTAAGGTTGTCGCTGATGATGACAGTGATGTCGGCGTTCTCGTTGATGGCATCCAGCAGTCCCGTCATGCCGCTGTGGGTGAAGGTGGAGTCGCCGATGACTGCCACGGCAGGCCACTGCCCGGCATCGGCGGCCCCCTTGGCCATCGTGATGCTGGCACCCATATCCACGCAGGAGTGGATGGCACGGAACGGTGGCAGGAAGCCCAGCGTGTAGCACCCGATGTCGCCGAAGACGCGTGGGTTGTCGAATTCCTTCAGTACCTCGTTCAGGGCTGCATACACGTCGCGGTGGCCACAACCTTGGCAGAGTGCCGGTGGACGGGCTACGACGTGGTCGGAAGACTTTGAAGCCTCAGTGTTATCGGAAGCTTCTGCATATTCAGAAGTTTCAGATAGACAGCAGCGAAGTCCTTTGAGCACACTGTCGGGTGTCAGTTCACCCGTGCGGGGAAGGGTGGCATCGAGTTTGCCGTGGATGTTGGGCAGTTCAGCCACACCGCGCACCATATCTTCGATGAAGGGTTGTCCCTCTTCCACGATGAGTACCTGTTGACATTCATCCATCAGGCGGCGTACCATCTTCTTGGGCAGCGGGTATTGCGAAATTTTCAGGATGGGGAGTTGCTGTTGGTCTGCTTTCAGGGCAGCCAGACTTTCCATGACATAGTTGTAGCCTATGCCGCTGGCCAGGATGCCCAATGGATGGTTTCCTGATGCCGGCTTCTGTGGTGCCTTATATATATTATAAGGTGAGGTGGAGGCATCTTGCTCCAGCTGTATCTGCTGTGCTGTCACGATGTCGTTGCGCTTGCGGGCATTGGCCGGCAGCAGTACCCAGTTTTTAGCCTCTGCGTTGTAGTTCAGTGCGTTCTGCTGGCGCGGAGAGTCGGCACACTCCACCACAGATCGGGAATGGGCCATGCGGGTGGTGACACGCATGAGGACGGGCAACTGCTGACATTCAGAGTATTCGAATGCTGCCGCCATCATGTCGTAGGCTTCTTGTTGTGAGCTTGGCTCAAAGGTAGGTATCATGGCAAATTTACCATAGAAGCGCGAGTCTTGCTCGTCTTGTGAGGAGTGCATGGATGGGTCGTCGGCCACGAGGACGATGACGCCGCCATTGACACCCGTCATGCCGGCGTTGACGAAGGGGTCGGCGCAGACGTTCAGACCCACATGCTTCATGCAAACCAGTGCTCGTTTGCCCATGTATGACATGCCGAGGGCGGCCTCCATGGCCGTCTTCTCGTTGGTGCACCAGCGGCTGTGAATGCCTCGTTCCTTGGTCAGAGGCTGCGCCTGAATATACTCTGTGATTTCGGTAGAGGGAGTGCCCGGATAGGCATATACGCCAGAAAGTCCTGCGTCGAGAGCTCCTTGTGCGATAGCTTCGTCTCCCAGTAGTAATCTCTTGTGTGACATCTGTTTGTCGTTAAATGAATCTATTTCGTTGCAAATTTAAACAAAAACATTGTAAGGAACAAAAGTTTTTCGTACTTTTGCATTGTAAAAACACCAATCTTTTATGATGTCTATTGCTATCTATACCCTTACATCGGAATTGCACGACGAGCAAATTGTCAGTGTGGTGACCGAACAGTTTCTGCATAGTATTCATCTGGAATATGAATTCCGTGGTAGTGACTTTTCTGATTATGGTTCTCATCCACTCGACTTAATATATATACGAACGGGTGGTACTGAAGGCATTTTTAAAGATCTTTTGCCAGAATTGCAACGCAAGTCGTACCGTCCGTTTTTTCTGCTCACATCTGGCAAGAGCAACTCTCTGGCAGCTTCTTTGGAGATTCTTTCCTATCTGCGTCAGCAGGGACTCAAGGGAGAGGTGCTGCATGGGTCAGCAGACTATATCAAGCAGCGGGTCATGTTGTTACAGCGTGTAGGCGAAGCCATGAAGCAGTTGCATGGCAGCAGGCTGGGTGTTATCGGGGAACCCTCCGACTGGTTGATATCCAGTGGAGTGGCACCGGTGGAAATACGCCGCCAGCTTGGCATCCAGCTGGTTCATATCCCCATGCAGGAGTTGCAAGTACTGATAGAGCAGACACCGGAGCATGCTGTTGACGAATCGTCAGACCGAGAGGAAATTCGCCAGGCACTTCCGGGTGCTGTTCGCATCTATGAGGCGTTGCGCCTGTTGGTGGAGAAACATCACCTACAGGGTTTTACGATTCGTTGTTTCGACCTGCTCAGGCAGGTGCAAAATACAGGATGTCTGGCCTTGGCACGTCTCAATGCCGAAGGTGTCGTGGCCGGATGTGAAGGTGACATACCAGCCTTGTTGTCAATGTATATAGTCCGTGCACTGATAGGCACCTCTGGTTTTCAGGCCAATCCCGCCTATATCGACGTTGAGAAGGGTGAGATGGTCTTTGCCCATTGCACCATTCCCCTGGACCTGGTGGAACGCTATGAGTTGGATACCCATTTTGAGTCGGGTATCGGTGTCGGCATCCGGGGATATATGAAAGAAGGACCTGTTACGATCTTCAAGGTGGCAGGCAACCTCTCTCGTAGTTTCGTGGCCGAGGGTATGTTGCTGCGCTGTGAAGCTAAGCGAGACCTGTGTCGAACCCAGCTGGTTGTCAGGTTAGATGACAAGGAAGATGTACGCTATTTCCTCAGCAACCCCATCGGTAATCATCATATCATCTTGCCAGGTTGTCAGCGACAGGTGTTGGAGGAGTTGTTAGGGTAAGATTTCGGATAAACAGAAAGAAACAGATGAAATCGTTAAGAGAACTTTTTAAGATAGGAAAAGGTCCGTCGAGCAGTCATACGATGGGACCCAACAGGGCAGCGCGAATCTTCGCTGAACATAACAAGGGTACCACCAGTTTTGAGGTAACACTCTATGGCAGCTTAGCAGCCACGGGAAAGGGGCACATGACCGATGTGGCTATCATCGAAGTACTGGAACCAATAGCTCCTGTCACCATTGTATGGAAGCCATCCATATTCCTTCCATATCATCCCAACGGTATGAAGTTTGTGGCTCGTCATGACGGTGTGCCCGATGTGGAATGGACGGTGTATAGTGTGGGAGGTGGAGCCTTGGAAGAGACAACTCCTTCATTGTTGGAGAAGGAAACCGGAATATCTCCGGAAGTCTATCCTTTGAACACATTGACGGAGATTCTCGATTGGTGCAACCATCACGGACGTGGCTATTGGGAATATGTGAATGAGTGTGAGTCGTCAGATATATGGGATTATCTCATGGAGGTATGGCAGGCGATGAAAGCTGCCGTGGAACGTGGCCTTGACACTGAGGGGGCACTGCCCGGTCCGCTGAATCTGCCGCGTAAGGCTACGACCTATTTTGTCAAAGCGTCAGGTTATAAACAGTCATTGCAGTCGCGCGGACTGGTCTATGCCTATGCGTTGGCAGTGAGTGAGGAGAATGCATCTGGCGGTACCATTGTCACAGCGCCCACCTGTGGGTCGAGTGGTGTGTTGCCCAGTGTGCTCTACCACATGTCTAAAGGACATCAGTTCAGCGATACCCGCATTCTTCATGCCCTGGCCACTGCTGGCATCTTCGGTAATGTGGTGAAGCAGAATGCCAGCATCTCTGGTGCCGACGTGGGCTGTCAGGGAGAGGTCGGTGTGGCCTGTGCGATGGCCTCGGCGGCAGCCTGTCAACTCTTTGGTGGCAGCCCGGCTCAGATAGAATATGCTGCAGAAATGGGATTGGAGCACCACCTCGGCATGACCTGTGATCCGATGTGTGGCCTGGTGCAGATACCGTGTATCGAACGCAACGCCTTTGCTGCTACGCGCGCTCTCGACTCCAATCTCTATGCCGCCTTTTCAGATGGTAAGCATCGTGTGTCGTTCGACCAGGTTGTGCGTGTCATGAAACAGACAGGCCATGACTTGCCTTCGCTGTATAAAGAGACTGCAGAGGGAGGGCTGGCAAAAATTTAAGACGAGACTGATGAACTCGTAACGGACTTGGGACTGTAAGAAGGATGAAGAAGGAAGAAGAGAAAATGAGGGAGTGGAAGATGATAGCGGTGTTTCATTCGCCTTTTACGTCTAAGTTCGGCATTCCTAAGCAAAGTGGCCTGGTGGAAGCGTTGAGGGGTGAGATTGTCTTTGAACCAGCGTATCGACATGCCGACTTCCTGCGTGGACTGGAAGCGTTTGACTACCTCTGGCTTATCTGGGAGTTTTCGGCTAATCCCCATCGTGCTACGAGTCCATTGGTGCGTCCGCCCGTGTTGGGAGGTAACGAGAAGATGGGGGTCTTTGCCACCCGTTCACCGTTCCGTCCGAACCCGCTGGGACTTTCTTCCGTTCGATTAGATAGGGTGGAGTGGGAAACCCCGCAGGGACCGATTATCCATGTGAGGGGTGGCGACCTGATGGATGGCACTCCCATCTATGATATCAAGCCCTATCTTGTTTATGCTGACAGCCATCCGGAGGCGCGAAGCGGATTTGTTGACCACCGCTCATGGCCGAAATTGCAAGTGGAGATTCCAGATGACGTCGCTGTCATGTTTACGGAAGAGGAGCTGGAGGTTCTGCGTCGTACGTTGGAACTTGACCCTCGTCCACACTATCAGAATAATCCCGAGAAAATCTATGGAATGCCTTTCTTAGGACATGATGTTCACTTTGTGGTGGCAGATGGTGTCGTGCGGGTACTCTCTTTGTGATAAAACAAAAAACCCGGCATCTCGCGATAACCGGGCTAATGAAAGGAGGAGTGGTACCTCCAGGAATCGAACCGGGGACACACGGATTTTCAGTCCGATGCTCTACCAACTGAGCTAAGGCACCATTGGTGTGTTCCTTTCATTTGCGATGCAAAGGTACAACAAAAAAAATAATTGACCAAACTTTTGGCCAATTATTTTTGTTTTATAGGCTAAAAAAGTTTATTTTGGCTCTATCAGGTTATTTACTGAGTGGATTCCACCCCTGTGCTTGGAGGTCAAACTCCTGTCCGTCGCGTGAGATGAGTCGGCATCCCAGTTCGGGGCGGGTGATATGTCCTATGAGTTTGATGCCTTCCATGTCTTCCACCTTCTCGTGATCACCGATGGGTACGGTGAAGAGCAGTTCGTAGTCTTCGCCGCCGTTCAGGGCACAGGTGGTGACATTCATGTTCAGTTCTTCAGCCATGATGGCTGTCTGGTAGTCGATAGGGATGTTTTTCTCGTAGATGCGGCATCCCACCCCCGACTGTTTACAGATGTGATGGAGTTCGCTGGAAAGACCGTCGCTAATGTCCATCATGGCGGTGGGGCGTATGCCCGCTTCTCGCAGTCGTTGGGTGATGTCTCCGCGTGCTTCCGGTTGTAGTTGGCGCTGGATGAGGTATTCCTTGCCGGCAAAGTCTGGCTCGAAATCGGGTACCACCGTATTGTTGGTCGATGCATTTTTGTTTTTCTTGCGTTCTTCCTCCAGAATCTGGTAATAGACAGCCTTTTCGCGTTCCAATAGTTGGAGTCCCATGTAGGAGGCCCCGAGGTCTCCGGAAACGCAGATGAGGTCGGTCTCCTTGGCACCGTTGCGGTATATGATGTCTTCTTTCGGTGCATCGCCGATACAGGTGATAGAGATAGCCAGTCCGGTATATGACGAAGTAGTGTCTCCTCCGACAATATCCACCTTCCATTTGTCGCAGGCGGCACGCAGACCGATGTAGAATTCGTCGAGGTCTTCCACCTTAAAGCGGCGTCCTAAGGCGATGCTCACCAGCAGTTGGCGTGGTGTGCCGTTCATGGCAAAGATGTCGCTGATGTTTACCATGGCAGCCTTGTAGCCCAGGTGTTGCATGTCGATATAGGTGAGGTCGAAGTGGATGCCCTCCATGAGCATGTCGGTTGTGACGAGCACCTCTTTGTCTGGATAGGAAAGTACGGCGCAGTCATCGCCTACACCGTACTTTGTTGCTTCATTTTTTGTTTTGATATCTTGGGTCAGTCGGTCGATGAGACCAAATTCCCCGAGTTTTGATATTTCCATCTTGTAATGCTTATGATCGTCTAATCATTTCACGCATGATCTCTGTCATGAGAGGCTGTGCCTTGTCGGCCGCCTCCTGTACTTCCTCGTGGCTGACTTCTACTGGGTTATCGAAGCCTCCCAGGTCGGTCACTACGCTGATGCCGAAGGTACGGATGCCGCAGTGGTGTGCCACGATGACCTCGGGCACGGTTGACATGCCGACGGTGTCGCCGCCCATGGCACGGTACATGCGATATTCGGCCGGTGTCTCGAAGGTCGGACCTTGAACACCCATATAGACGCCATAGACGAGGCGGATGCCTTTTTCACGAGCAATCTTCGTTGCCAGGTTGATGAGTTCGTGGTCATAGGTTTCATGCATATCCGGGAAGCGTGGTCCTGTGGGAAAGTTTTTCCCGCGCAGCGGGTGTTCCGGGAAGAAGTTGATATGATCGGTGATGACCATCAGGTCGCCGATCTTAAAGGCGGGGTTCATGCCTCCTGCGGCATTGCTCACAAATAGCGTCTTGATGCCCAACTCGTACATCACGCGTACGGGGAAGGTCACCTGTTTCATGTCGTAGCCTTCATAGTAGTGGAAGCGGCCTTGCATGGCCATGATATCTTTGCCTCCCAGTTTTCCAAAGATGAGTTTTCCGCTATGTCCCTCTACCGTTGAGACGGGAAAGTTAGGAATCTGCTCGTATGGAAATTCGTAGGTGTCAGTTATCTCTGAAGCTAATTGTCCGAGGCCTGTCCCCAGTATGATGGCTGTTTCGGGGCTTGTTGTCATCCTTTCTTTTAGCCAGGATGCTGTTTCTTGAATTTTTTTGTACATAGCTCAATATTTTGGTATTAAACAAGTCTGCTTGGTCGAGCATAAAGGTTACTTGGATGGGAAGGACATAGAGTCTGTTTCTGACTTCTGACGACAGACCTTCGGCCAGTTGTAGCCTTGCAGCATCTTTCTCGGTTGTGATGATGAGCTTGGGCTCATGCATGGCGGCAAAGGTGTTGTTGATATGCTCCGTGTCCTTTTTGCTGTAGAAGTGGTGGTCGGCAAACGACAGGGGTGTTATCTTCTTGCAGTAGGGTTTGATGTCTTGAAGCATCTGTTTGGGTGAGGCAATGCCTGTCAAGAGGAGTATTTCTGCTTTTTTCGGCAAATGCTTCAGCGACAGGGCATAGTTGCCGTCTGACTCTTGGAATACGGGTTTGAGGTCATCGTACTTCAGCGTTGTGAAGAACAGGTCCTGATAGGGGAAGAGATTGAGCGCCTTGATGAGGACGCGGTATTCCATGGGCTTAAGGTTCTTCGGACACTTTGTCACGATGACGATGTCGGCGCGGTCTTTGCCGTTGAGTGGTTCTCTAAGGTTTCCTGCCGGAAGCAGTTTGTCATAGATGATGAGCCGGTGATAATCAACGAGCAGGATGTTGATGCCAGGTTTGACGTAGCGGTGCTGGAAAGCATCGTCGAGCACGATGACATCCACGTCTTTGGTTTCAGTGTTGGTGGTGAGCTGTTCTATGCCGTGGCAGCGGTCTTTGTCCACTGCAACATAGATGTTGTCGAACTTCTGCTTCATCTGGAACGGTTCGTCGCCCAGTTCTCTCATGGTGGTGTGGGCGTTGGCCAGTACATATCCCTTGCTTTTACGCTTATATCCTCGTGAGAGCACAGCGGTTTTTACTTGACTGCTTAGCAGGCGGATGAGGTATTCCACATGAGGTGTCTTGCCGGAGCCACCTACCGTGATGTTGCCTACGGAGATGACGGGAATCTTGAAGGAACGGCTTTTCAGTATCCCTATCTCAAAAAGATAGTTGCGTAACCTGACTCCAAGTCCGTATAGCCAGCTTAGAGGCAGCAGCCATTCTCTTATTTTTATCATGTCACCCTCCATAGAGTCGCGTCTTTTTGATGGTGCTTATCTGATGTTCAACCAGAAAGGCAATCGTGCTTGCACGGCGGCCTGCTTGTTCATGGTCATCATGAGGTAGAACGGTTCGTAGTACTCACCGAGCATTGCGCGCATGCGTGTATCCAAATAGGTGTTACTCTCCTGTTCCATGTTCTTCAGAAGTTGTTCCATGATGTTGGCCTTGGCGGGGTAGGGAGACGTGTGATATTCGTCGATTTTGGCCAGTGTGGCAGCTTTGGCCACGGCTTGATCCAGTCCGCCCAACTCGTCCACGAGTTTCAGCTTCAGAGCATCCTGACCGAGAAACACATGTCCTTGGGCATTTTCCTCCACCTGCTCGATGGTCAGCTTACGTCCATCGGCCACTCGCTGGCGGAAGGTGGCATAGCCTCGTTCTATATAACGCTGCATGAAGGCTGTTTCCTCGGCAGACATGGGGCGAGCCATGTTATTGCCAAAGGTGGAATATTTGTTGGTCTTCACTTCATCAAACTTCACGCCCAACTTTTGGGTAACCAGCTGACTGAGGTCGGGAATCATGCCGAAGATGCCGATGCTGCCGGTGAGGGTGGTGGGTTCAGCAACAATCCAGTTTGCGTTGCAGCTGATGTAGTAGCCGCCAGAGGCTGCGTAGCCACCCATGGAGATGACTACGGGCTTTTTCTCTTTGAGGAGTGATACTTGTCTCCAGATCTGTTCCGAGGCATAGGCACTGCCTCCTGGGGAGTTTACACGGATGACCACAGCTTTCACGTCATCGTCGTTCATGAGTTTTTCCAGGTCTTTGCATACATCACCGGAAACAATCTGGTGGCCACCACCCTGCAGCATGCCTGTTGTCGGGTCATCGACAATGTCTCCATAGGCATAATAGATGGCGATTTCGTCTCCGTCGGCGTTCTCCTTGACGTTCTGCATGTCAGTCACACTTACCTGGTTGATGTCGTCCTTTTCTTTCAGCTTCAGCAGTTTCTTGACTTCGCCTTTGATTTGATCATGATAGAGCAGACCGTCGGCCATCTTCTTAGCCACCAGGTCTTGTTGTGTAGAGAACGTGATCAAGCTGTCGGCATAGTCGTTGAGATCTTTTACGGTGAGTTTCCTGCTGGCAGCCACTTCCTGACAGATGTTCTGCCAGAGACCGTCAATATAGACTTGCATCTGCTGGCGGTTGAAGTCTGACATTTTTTCTTCGGTAAACATCTCCGTGGCACTCTTGAATTTCCCCACCTTGAGGACCTGCATCCTGACGCCGAACTTGGCCAGCAGGTCTTTCACGAACATCGGTTGTGCACCAATGCCATGCCAGTCAATCTCTCCTTGTGGGTTCAGATAGACCTTGTCGGCAACAGAAGAGAGGTAATAGGTGCCTTGGGTGTAGATATCGCCGTAGGCCACAATCCATTTGCCTGATTTCTTGAAGTCGAGCAGGGCTTGGCGTATTTCTTGCATCTGCGCTATGTCGGCCGAGAATATGCCGGCTTCCATGTAGATGCCTTTGATTTCCTTGCAATTTTTTGCTTTTTTGATGGCGGAAAGAGTCTCTCGAAGTCCCAGCTGGTTGGTGGCGGTGTTGCCAAACATGCTCATGAGATTGTCTTCTGCCTGTTCTTCCATTTGTCCGGACAGGTTCAGCACCAGTACCGAGTTGTCCTTGACGGTCTTGGTGGCTTCGCCAGAGGCAACCATACCAATCAGACTCATCATGGAGAGGAGTCCTATGACAACGGAGAAGACAATGATGCCCACAACCGTTGCAAATACATATTTCAGAAAGTCTTTCATAAGTTATAAGAAATTTTTGTGCATGATTCGGCAAAGTTACGAAGTTTTCCTGAAACTTACAAATTTTTCCTCATAAATTAGGATTGTGTATTTGACGTGAACTGCTTACCTTTGCACCGGAAAAACAAACAAAGCAAAAGTATGATGAGAAAAATGTTAGGAAGTTCTTGTCTGGCCGTCGGCCTGATGACCAGTCTTACTGCATTTGCAGAAGAAGGTGTGGAGGCCCTTGTGACAGACAGCTCGCGAGTATATGACATAGAAGAAGTCGTTGTGGTGTCGCAACCGAAAGAATTTTTCCGCCTACGTCAACAACCTATGGCTTCCACCTCGTTACAGGGTGGGCAGCTGCAGATGCTGGGCATCCATGACTTGCGCCAGTTGTCGGACCATGTGCCGTCGTTCACGATGCCGCAATATGGCAGTCGCTACACTTCTTCGATGTATATTCGCGGTATTGGCTCGCGTGTGAACAGTCCTTCCGTGGGCCTCTATGTCGATGGTATGCCCCTGTTGAACAAAGCCTCGTTCAACTTCCATCTCTATGATGTCGATCGGGTAGATGTGTTGCGCGGTCCGCAGGGGACACTCTACGGCATGAATACCGAGGGTGGCTTGGTAAGGATGTATTCCCGTAATCCGCTGTTGACGCCGGGGACTGAGGTTCGTCTTTCTGTAGGGAGCGGATGGACACGCCAGGCAGAGGTAACCCACCACCAGCGGGTCGGCGACAAGCTGGGGTTGACGTTGGCTGGTTTCTATAATGGACAGCGGGGCTTCTTCCGCAACCAGTATTCTGGTGAACGTGCTGATGAGCAGAATGAGGGCGGAGGAAAGTTGCGCCTGTTGTATCAGCCCACCCGCCGCCTGCAGTTGGGTGTTGTGGCCGACTACCAGTATGTGCGCCAGAATGGATTTCCCTATGGCCTGCTTGACCTGGCCACGAAGAAAACAGAGCAGCCAAACACCAACCGCCAGAGCAACTACCGTCGTAACCTTTTGCATACCGGCTTCGACCTCAGCTATCATGCCGATGCCTTCAGTGTCAGCTCCGTCACCTCCTACCAGTATCTGCGCGACTACATGCTGATGGATATCGACTATCTTCCTGCAGACTATATGCATCTGGAACAGCGTCAGCGACAGAATGCCTTCACAGAAGAACTCACGGTGAAAAGCCAAGACAGAGGTCTCTGGCGCTGGACTGTTGGTGCCTTCTTCTCGCACATGAACCTGTCAACCATTGCTCCCGTATATTTCGACCCCGATATGAACGCTTTCCTCTCGCAGCAGATTACCGACTATGCTTACTACGGAATGTTGAACTCTATGGCTGCACGCATGGGAGAGACCGCCGCCGCAGCTCTTATAGCTCGGATGGGAGGGTGCCAAATTGACATGTCGATGCAGACTATACCCGGCTTCTTCCGTACGCCACAGACCAATCTCGCACTGTTTCATGAGTCCAACTTTGTGCTGACCGACCGTCTCACCGCGACCTTGGGTCTGCGCTACGACCTGACGCGAACCGCCATCGATTACTGGACGCGCGGTGATGTGGTGCTCAGTGAGGATGTCATGGGGCAGCATGTCGATGCACAGGTCGTTTCCTTGCTTCAACACAAAGACCACAATATATATCGACAGTTGTTGCCAAAGGCCGGTCTGCTATACCGCTATGACCGTTCAGGCAGCAATGTCTATGCCACCGTGTCCAAAGGCTACAGGGCCGGCGGCTTCAACATGCAGATGTTCAGCGACATATTGCAGGCAGAGCTGCAGGGCAGTGCGCAGCAGGCGCGAGGACAGATGGAACTCCCACATGACGAGATAGACTATGCCAATATCGCTCACACCATCAGTTATAAGCCTGAAACCAGCTGGAACTTTGAGCTCGGAACCCATGCCAACCTCTTTGACGGAGCTTTGCAGGCCGATTTAGGCGCCTACTATATACAGGTGCGCAACCAGCAGCTTTCCGTAATGGCCGGCAACTACGGCTTTGGGCGTATGATGGTGAATGCAGGAAAAAGTTATAGCTGTGGCATAGAAGCCTCGTTGAGGGGTAGTGCTTTTGACGACCGACTCAGCTGGACCGCCTCCTATGGCTATACCCATGCCGTCTTCAAGGAATACACAGACAGTGTGAAGGTTGGTGGAGTCAACACAGCTGTCAGCTATCGTGGCAAGCGGGTGCCTTTCGTTCCTGTTCATACTTTTTCAGCTTCTGCCGACTATCGTTTTGCGACACCACAGTGTTCTGCTTTGCAGGCTGTTGTCGTTGGAGCAAATGTGCAGGCACAGGGTCGCACCTACTGGGATGAAGCTAATAGCTACCAGCAGCACTTCTATGCCACGTTGGGTATGCATGCCGATGCTCAGTTCCGTCACTTGACGGTGGGATTCTGGTTGCGTAATCTCGACAACGTACACTACAATACCTTTGCCGTCCAGAGCGCAGCCACCGGTCAGCTGTTTACTTTTGCCCAGTTGGGCAACCCGGTTCAGGCTGGCGTGGATGTTAGACTTCATTTTTAGGAAATGGAACGGAAAGCAGTTGTCATGGGAGCCTCCTCCGGCTTGGGCAGAGAGGTGGCACTGGCCTTGTTGAAGAAGGGCTGGCGAGTGGGGGTCGCTGCCCGTCGTAGAGCACCTCTGGAAGAGTTAAAGAAAGACTTTCCTTTACAGGTGGAAGTTGCTGAGATAGATGTAGTTGAGAATTGTGCATCCACTGAATTATTGGCACTTGTCAAACGCCTGGGAGGTATGGATCTGTACTTCCACTCTTCAGGCGTCGGGAAGCAAAATCCGATGTTGGAAGAAGACATCGAGTTGAGCACGGTGGAGACCAATGCTACGGGATTCACGAGAATGGTAGGAGCTGCGTTCCGCTATATGGCAGCACATGGTGGCGGTCAGATAGCCGTCATTTCGTCCATCGCTGGTACAAGAGGACTCGGCCCTGCCCCGTCCTATAGTGCCACAAAAGCCCTACAGGGTAACTACATAGAGGCTCTGGAACAGCTTTCGCAGAACCGTCAGCTGGGCATCACCTTCACCGATATTCGTCCAGGCTTTGTCGATACTATGCTGCTGAAAGATACCCATTATCCCATGTTGATGCGCCCCGACAGAGTGGCTTGTGCAATCGTGAAAGCTATAGAGCGACACCGACATGTCGTGATCATCGACTGGCGTTACTGGCTTCTTGTCATTTTCTGGCGGCTTGTTCCCCGATGGTTATGGCGGCATTTCCCACTTGTGAGATAAGTTGCCGCGTCCGCCGCGTCCGCAAAGTCCGCACATGATAACGATAACGATAACGATAACGATAACGAAAATGAATTTATTTTATCCCCCTATTATCCCCCTTCTCTTATGTCCGTCGGACGCTGCGGACGCGTCCAACGCGACACAAGAGAAGAGGGAAGAAGGTGTTGTGTCGTATAACCTAAAGTACATTTCAGTCCCTAAAGTACATTTAGTCCCTAAAAGTATAGCGTTTTGTCCCTAAGAGCACTGCCTTCAGCCTCAAAGAGCTTTGAGTTCAGCTGCTAAGAGCTTTGAGTTCAGCTGCTAAGAGGACTGCTCTCAAACCCTGAACGACCGACTACTTAGCCTCCAAGTGACCGACTACTTAGCCCCCAAGTGATCGACTACTTAGCCCCCAAGTGACCGACTACTTAGCCTCCAAGTGACCGACTACTTAGCCCTTAAGCGATCGACTGCTTAGCCCTTAAGCGATTGTCCTTTCAAACTCAACTGACGAGTACCTGTGTCGTAAAGCCAATCAACCCGCATCTGAAATTTGGAGGTTTCAAAAAATAATTGTACATTTGCAACCTCAAGTCTTAAATCATTCAATCAAATTTCTTAAAACCAACCATCAGATGAAAAGATTGTTGCTGATATCCTGCCTGTTAGGTGCTGCCCTCGTTTCTTTGGCTCAGACCTATGACTTCGACCTTACCCAACCCCAGCCCCTTTACAGTGAGGGTAGGGGGTATGGCTTCGATTTTGTTGAATACTCCCATGTAGCCGATGCTCAGTTGAAGAGCCGCCAGCCGAAACCCTTCTATTTTGCCGTGAAGGTGCCCGACGGCAACTATCGTGTCACGGTGACCCTTGGGTCTCGCTACCGCGCAGCTGAGACTGTTGTCAGGGCGGAGAGCCGCCGCTTGTTTGCCGAACCCGTGAAGACAGCCCGAAAGGAGATGAAGACGCTGACTTTCGTCGTCAACAAGCGTTCGCCCTATATCAATGAGCGGCAGAGTATTCGTATCAAGGACCGTGAGCGGGGCTATGTGAATTGGGATGACCGGCTGACCCTGGAATTCAATGGCGCAGCCCCAGCCGTGAGCCGCATCTGCGTGGAGCCAGACACCACTGCTGTCACCCTTTATCTATGCGGTAACTCCACGGTGGTGGATCAAGAGTATGAACCCTGGTCTTCCTGGGGACAGATGGTGACCCGGTGGTTTGATGACAAGGTCTGTGTGGCCAACTATGCTGAGAGTGGTCTGACCGCCACCAGCTTTCTTGCCCAAAACCGCTTTGAGAAGATTCTTGCTACGTTGAAGAAGGGCGACTTCGTGTTATGTGAGTTCGGCCACAACGACCAGAAAGAGCGTGGAGCCGGTTCTGGAGCCTATTACAACTTTGCTTTCGCTCTGAAGAAACTTGTTGACGGAGCCCGTAGCAAGGGCGCTACGGTGGTCTTTGTCACCCCCACGCAGCGTCGTGCCTTCGACAAGGAGCAGCGTCACATCATGGAGACCCATGGCGACTACCCCGACGCCATGCGAGAAGTGGCCCGTCGTGAGCATGTGCCTGTCATCGAGTTGCACGATATGACCCGCACCTTCTTTGAAACCCTCGGCTATGAAAACAGCAAACGCGCCCTGGTGCACTACCCGGCAGAAACCTTCCCCGGACAGGGAGGAGCCTTGGCAGACAACACCCATTTCAATCCTTATGGAGCTTACGAGGTGGCTAAGATGGTTGTCATGGGCATGAAGCAAGCCAATCTGTCTGTCGTTGCAAACCTTCGTGACGACTGGCAGGATTTTTCCCCCGCAGTCCCCGACAGTTTTGAGGATTTCTTCTGGCCCAATTCAGTGTTCTTTGAGAACAAGAAGCCCGACGGCAATTGATAAAAAACTGTGAAACGCTTGTAGGGTAAGAAAATAATTTTTATCTTTGCAACTTCAATGAATATCAAATCAAACAACTAAAATAGCAACATGAAACACTTTTTCCTGACAGCCCTCCTGCTGTCGGTCGTGACGCTCACATGCCATGCACAGCGCAAGACCGACCAGCTCAGCCGTGGGCTTGTGGCCGTTCCCGCTACAACGGGCGGTACGTTGGTGAGTTGGCGTATCCTCGGTGAAGAGTACTACGATACTGAGTATAACGTCTATCGCAATGGCACAAAACTGAATGCAACGCCTTTGAAGGTCTCAACCTACGTCGATTCGAGTACCGACAACAATGCACGGTATCAGGTGGAAGCAATTGTACGTGGAGTCGCCCAGCCTCTTTCGCCAGAAGTCAAGCGTTGGGCCAACGGCTATTTCGATATTATGGTATCGCCGGTAGTCGATCGTGAAGGCAACGATGTGACCGGAGAATATTTTCTCAACGATGTCTCTTTGGCTGATGTCAACGGCGACGGTGTCGTGGAGTTTATTGTCAAGCGCAACTATGGTGGTGACATCCTGAACGCTGCCAATAAGACTAAGTTCCATCATTTGGAGTGCTACACCCTGAGCGGTGAGCGTCTGTGGTGGATAGACTGCGGGCCGAATCTGATGGCCGGTCCTGATGAGCAGTGGGACATCGTCGGGTTCGACTGGGACCAAGACGGTAAAGCCGAACTGGTGATGCGTGGTGCTGACAACATGATACTGCACCTGCACGACGGCACAACCCTGAACATCGGCAACATGAACTACTATGCTCCTCGTGATGAATATACCCATCAGGGAGCAGAGTATCTGCTTTATATGGAGGGCGAAACGTGTCGTCCCTATGCCTGGAACGGCTCGGGCAACAGCTTTACTCCGATGGCCTACCCGCTGCCTCGTTTTGAGGCTGGTGAGGCTGCCAATCCCCTGAATGCCACGTCTGCAGAATATGAGGCTGCGTGGGGCAAGGCTGATACCGGCCACCGCTCATCGAAGCACTACTTCGGCGCACCCTTCCTCGACGGCCGTAAGGCCAGCATTTTCCTTGGACGCGGATGTTACACCCGCCACAAGATGTGTGCCTTTGACGTTGATCCTCTTACACACGCTTTGACACAAGTGTGGCGTTGGGACAACAACAGCGGATGGAGCAGTCCCTGGTTTGGCAATGGTTTCCACAACTTCCAGATTGCCGATGTCGATTGGGACGGACGTGATGAGATTGTGTTCGGTTCTATGGTCATTGACGATAACGGAACTGGACTCTGTACCACAGGAAACGGTCACGGTGATGCACAGCACTGTTCAGACCTCGATCCCTATCGTCACGGACAGGAGCAGTTTACCTGTAACGAGGATGAACCTGCCTGCACCTACTACAATGCTACCACTGGTCAGATCTATTACCGTCTGAAGTCAACTTCTGATGACGGTCGCGCCCTATGCGGCAACTTCTCCAACAGCTTCCCAGGCAGCCTGGGCCGCACCACACAGAGCGGACTTGTCTCCACTGTTGCCGACAAGGTGATCCAAGGCGGTCCTGCAACAGGAGGTACCAATGATGCTCTATACTGGAGCCATCTCAATCAGCGCATCTACTGGGATGGTGACCTGCTCGACGAGGTGATGGACTCTCCGGGGTCTGAAGCTCGTGAAGCCGCTGTCTATAAGCCCGGTGGCGGACGTCTGTTTACTTCGACTAATTGCAACACCAACAACAGTTCTAAGAATAACCCGGGTGCCCTGGCCGACATCTTTGGTGACTGGCGTGAAGAACTTGTCATGAGAGCCGAGAACAACACCCGTCTTCGCATTTGTGTGTCAGGGTATCCTACAACCTATGGTCTTTACACCTTATGGCACGACCATCAGTATCGCAATGCCATGGTATGGCAGTCGATGGGCTACAACCAGCCGCCTCACAAGAGCTACTTTGTAGGAGAATTGGAGGGCATCACCATAGCGCCGCCACCCTTCACCATGACGGGTCGTACAGAGATTGCCAACGGTGGTACCATCTCTGCTGCCCATGCAGACCAGCATGTCATGGTTTGCGAGACCGGCAACACCACCATCCAGGTGGCAGATGGTGCCAATCCATATATCGCCACGTTCAATGTTCCTTCTCATGTGCAGGGTACCAACAGTCCGCTGCTCAATGGAAAGGCTGTCATCAACTACCAGTATTTTACCTGTGACGTCAAGGGTGGCGCCTTCACCGGCGACATGCGTCTGGTGAAGCAAGGAGACGGTATCCTGAACCTTCCGAAGGTTGATGAAGCCTACACCGGCTCTACCGATATCTGGGCAGGAACCGTGAACTTCGATGGTACCATGCGCCAATCCAAAGTTTGGATGAACCGTTTTGCAGAACTTAACTCCGATGGCGGCGAATTCAAACAGCTGGAGATGAACTATGACGCTAAACTGCGTCCGGGACGTGCTGAGAACAAAGGTTCTGTTACCATCGCGGAAGACCTGAAGCTCGGCTTCGGTTCACGCATCATCTTCGATATCTACAACGATGGTTTCGCTGCTGACTTCGTGAAAGCAAAAAAACTCACCGTAGAGACCAAGGACTGGCAGTATGGACCGAAATATCTGACTCCTGTCTTCGAATTTGTCAGTCACAAGGGTTCTGGTGACGATTTTGCCCTGGGCCGCTACCTCATAGGCGAGTTTGAAAGCATAGAAGGCGATTTGAGCAAGATAACGATAGAAGGACTGGGTACGACCCACAAGACCACTCTCAGCTATGAGGATGGTAAGCTGTATCTCAATATCGCCGGTGTGCGCGATGCTGGCACCGTGGTGTGGAATGGTCTCCAGAACAGTGTGTGGGACATGGCTTCCACTTCTAACTTCACCTCCGCAACAGATGAAAGCGTGACAGATGAGATTTTTGTTACAGGAGATAAGGTAATCTTCAACGACAACTCTACCAGACTTTCTGTTGACATCATTGGTGACATTGAGGCCGACTCCGTCATTGTCGATAACACCAAGTCATACGTCTTCGCCGGAAACGGCAAACTGGTGGGCAACACCACCCTCGTGAAGCGGGGTACAGGCACGTTGACCATCAAGGGTGACCATTCATATATCGGTGGTACCCGTCTTTCTGGCGGTAAGGTCATCATTACTTCTCTGGCCAACGAAAATCAGGCAATGGGCGCCCTTGGCGGTGTAGTCACCAGTTCTCAGAAGTTTATCATAGAAAACGGTGCCACACTCAGTACAACGGCTGCCGTTAGCAACGGCTCTCCCATCATGATTTATGGCGAGGAGGGTGCTGTGATCAACAATTCTGCAGACTTTGTCGTCAATAAGCTGATATCCGGAACCAAGCTCACTAAGAGCGGCGGAGGTTGGATGAAGCTGAATGTCAACAACCCGACCTTAGGACGTCTTGTCATCAATGGAGGTGTTGTTCAGTGTGTCAGCTGCTCTACTCCTGCCAAGGTCGTAGAGTTTGTCAGCGGAACACTTTCTGAGAATACAGGTTCCAGCTATGAGGTGAATGTTCCCGAAGGAGGCACGGGTATATGGAACACAGTTGATAACGCTACCTACACCAATAAAGTGACCGGTAGCGGAACGCTTACCCTCTATTGTAGTGAGATTAAGGGAAGCTCATGGTTTGCCACTCGCACTCAGCTGGCACAAAACTTCTCAGAGTTTAAGGGAACCATCAAGGCTACCGGACGTACGGATGACAGTGGTGCACGCTGGACACTGAATACTGCCAGTGGTATGCCCCAAGGTACACTTGACATAGCAAGTGGATTGGAGGTCCAGAATACTGGCAAGACCTTTACTGTCGGCAAGCTTGCCGGAACAGGTAAACTTGGTGGCTATGCTTCCTTCTCGAGCAGTGGAGGTTCTGCTGCCAATACCTGGCAGGCTGGTAATGATGAAGACTTTACATGGGGCGGTACCGTGGTTGGCAACTCGCTCTTCAACAAACTCGGAACCGGAAAGATGACCGTCACGGGTAAGTGGACCAATACTGGTGCTGTTTCCGTGAAAGCCGGTGAGATGGTGCTCCGCTCAGGTGCCCAACTCGGAACGGGACTTCTCACGGTTGATGCCAATGGTACACTCTCGATGAGTACCGGTGCCAGCAATTTGTTCACCAACAGCAGCCTGTCTGTCAGAGGCATCCTGAAGTCGGCTACCAGCAACTCCGGCTATACCTCTTCTTCCAATATGAACGAAAAGAATATCACATTCTATTCTACTTCACGTTATGTCGTTGTGGCTCGCCAGTGTGCTACCAACTCTTCTAACGGATGTTCGTCTCTGAAGAATGTGGGCCGTCTGACCATGAACGGAACAATAGAGGTGCAACTCTATAACTCTCGTCTGGAAGCTGGTGACTCTATTCGTATCTGGGAAGCTTCAACGATGACAGGTACGCCTAAGTTTGACCTTCCTGAGCTGGGTGATGGTCTGACCTGGGATACCAGTCGTATCAAAGAAGGTTTGCTCTTCGTGGTCAGCACATCGGGCATTCGTGGCCTGGAGGCTGGTGAACTTACAGAGCCTACCGATATCTATAATGTGCGCGGCCAGCTGATTCGTCGCAAGGCCACCACGCTGAAGGGGCTGCCTGCAGGCATCTACTTCCGTAAGGGAGAAAAGTTTGTCATCCAATAGACTAAGAGTCAGAATAATATGAAATATTTTTTATTGACGATTGCCTTCGTGCTGTCGGGCATGGCTTCGGCCAGTGCTCAGACAGCACGAACCTTTATTTTGCAGAATTCGGCCGACGGACAATCGACATTGACCTGTTATCTGCCGATGAATCCTACAGGCCGCGCTCTCATAGCTTGTCCTGGTGGTGGCTATTCACATTTGGCCATGGAACATGAGGGTACCGACTGGGCCGGGTTCTTTACAATGCGGGGCATTGCCTATTTCGTGTTGAAATATCGTATGCCTAATGGTGACCGAACCCTGCCTATGACCGATGCATACCATGCTATGCAAACTGTTCGCGACAGTGCTGAGGTGTGGGGCATCAATCCCTATGATGTGGGTATTATGGGCTCCTCGGCTGGCGGTCATCTGGCTGCCACGGTGAGCACGCATGCCCCCTTCGCTGTTCGTCCCAACTTCACGATATTGTTCTATCCGGTTATTTCTATGGATGACCGCGTGACTCATCGTGGGTCGGTAGATAACTTTTTAGGGAAAGACAAGGCCCAGGAAAATATCGTAAAGGACTTTTCCTGTGACAGAGCTGTCAGAAGACACCTCACCCCACCAGCCATCATTCTCACCTCTGGCGACGATCGGACTGTGAACCCGTTGACCAACGGCTTGTCTTATTATACGGCTATGCGCCGTGCAGGTAACAGTTGCGCCCTGCATGTCTATCCAACGGGAGATCATGGTTGGGGATTCCGACCCACGTTTGCCTATCATGATGAGATGACCGACGAACTGACGGCTTGGCTGCGACAGCTGCCAGCCCCACAGAAAGACGCTGTCAGAGTGGCCTGCATAGGAAATAGCATCACCGACGGTTCCGGCATTGACATGGCGGAAACTTTCGGCTATCCGGCACAGTTGCAGAAGCTGTTGGGAAAAGGCTATCAGGTAAGAAACTTCGGTGTGGGCGCTCGTACGATGCTCAATAAGGGCGATCATCCTTACATGCAGGAGATGGCATGGCGCGACGCACTGGCCTTTAATCCCGATGTTGCCATCATCAAACTTGGAACCAATGATTCCAAACCGGAGAACTGGCAGTTTGGAGCAGAGTTTGAACAGGATATGCAGCAAATGATAGACTCGTTGAAAGCCTTGTCCTCACAACCCCGTATATTCCTTTGTACGCCTATACCGGCATACCGGGTGCAGTGGGGCATCAATGACAGCACTATCGTCAATGCCATTATACCTATTATATATAATATAGCAAAGCGCAATGCCTGTGAGGTCATCGACCTGCATAGTCTCTTCCGCAATGATGACGACCGGCAGATTCAGCGTGATGCTATCCATCCCACCGAACAGGGAGCCGGACAAATGGCACGACTCGTCAGTGAGGCTGTCAGAAGCGAGCGTAAGGTGCTGAAACCGGAGAAACAGAGAAAGAACAAAAAGACGAAGAGATAGAATTTCCACCTCAATAACATTCCAGACATGAAAAGACTCTTGACATGTTTATGTCTGTTGACAGCGGTACTCACTGTGTGGGCAGATGGCCTGGACAACCTTCGGGCAAGAATGGAGAAAAACGCACAGGTTCAGGAGAAGGTCTATGTGCACATGGATAACACCTGCTACTTCATCGGTGATACCGTCTGGTATAAGGCTTATGTTTTCAGAGCCGATGATTTGACACTCACCGACATGAGTAAGATACTTTATGTGGAGTTGCTGTCGCCAGACGGTCTGGTGGTGGAACGTCAGCGTGTGGTCGTAGGTAACGGAGGTTACTCCTGTGGACAGTTTGCCCTGAAAGACTCTCTCTATTCAGGCTTCTATGAAATCAGAGCCTACACCCGATGGATGTTGAACTTCAATGTCCAAGAGCGTTCCTATACCCGTGATGCTCGTCACATGTTTTACAACAACCAGATGGCAAAGGATTTCTTCCGTGACTGGCAAGGACTTTATTCGCGGGTGTTTCCTGTCTATAGTAAGCCAGAGCAGCGAGGAAATTATACCGGTCGCTATATGTACAGCCGCCCGAAACAATATATGCTTAAGCATCCTTCCGAGAAACTTCAAGCCTCTTTCTATCCAGAGGGCGGACATCTGGTGAAAGGGCTACCCTGCCGGGTAGCTTTTGAGTTGACCAATCAGGATGGTGAGGCTGTAGATGTGGAAGGAAAACTCAGTGACGGAACTCCTGTGAAAACCCTCTATATGGGACGTGGTATGGTAGAGCTGACCTCCACAAACACATCGCCAAAGGCTACATTCACCTGGAAAGGAAAAAGCTATACCTTCAATCTACCCAAAGTTGAGGAGACGGGTTTCTCTCTGAAATATGATCATGGACAGGTGACGGTTTGTAGTGCCGGAGCACAGGTCTATGGCCGAAACTATGCCCTGGCCGTGATGTGCCGTGGACAGTTGACGTGGTTTGACAAATTTACGGCTACAGAAGAGAAACATGTCGTGGAATTGCCGATGAAGGAGCTGTCCACCGGAGTCAACGAACTGGTTGTTGTCAACGAAGGTGGAATCATTCAGGCTTCCCGCCTTTTTTTCGTGAACAACCACGATATGAGTAGTCCACTCACCATTGACACACATGGAAAGAGCGACTATCAGCCCTATGAGGCTGTTACTCTTACTGCGCAATCGAAAACTCCCGCCTTGTTTAGCATCTCTGTCAGAGATGCCGGCGCCGATGAAGTGAGCTATGACGATGGAAATATCATGACAGATATGCTCTTGTCATCCGAACTCAAAGGATTTATTGCCCATCCAGCCTATTATTTTGAAAGTGACGATGAGCAACATCGAACGGCGCTCGACCTGCTCATGATGGTACAAGGGTGGCGACGCTACAGGACATGGCCCGAGCGCTATCAGCCAGAAAAAGCTTTGGTATTTGAAGGTACTGTCAACAAGATGCTGGGCATGCCTACTATCGATGATCTTGATCTAGAAGCACTGTTAGGCATGAAAAAGATAGATATGGGCACTGCTATGCTGGAGGCCATGAGTTCTGTCCCTGGTGGTGTGTCCACGAATGTCGGTCAGCAAGACGGACTGGGCCTTGAGGAGGAGGTAAGTAAAAGTGCAGAACAGGAGTATCAGGAGGCTATAGCAATCTCCGTGACACCAACTGATGGTCTTACAGAAGAAGGTCTCGACAGTTATCTGGGTGTCAACCACGGTAATGCCAAGGGCGCTATCATCGTGGAAGCCGATATTACTGATGGCGAACAAGTTGCGGGTGCCACGACACGTATCGATAAGGACGGACGCTTTGCCATTCAGCTGCCACCATTCTATGATGAAGCCATCCTGATGGTAAAGGCCTACTCTGTCAGTGACTCTCTGAAGAAATGTATGACATCAGGTGTAGATAAGGGCTTTCTTAATGAAAATGCCTATTCTGACTATTATGTCAAACAGGATGTCTTCTATCCCGTCTTCTCGCATCCGTATTCGTTTTATCAGACTCACTTCCCGGACTTCATCATCTCCGATCTCGGGGACATTGATGATGACTACGAGGTTAGCAATGACCAACAAACAGACGTACATGCCGACAAGAAGTTGAAGACTGTGCATGTGAAAGCCCGCCGCCGTGGCAAGCGTGGCGTGGACTATACAAAGCCGGCTCATGTGGTAGATGCCTATACCCTCTATAACGATGCTACCGACAGAGGCCTGTCGTGGGGTGTGGTCAATATGGCAACCTTCCCCTACAAGGCTGTGTATTCTGTTTATGGTAACATGAATAGATCAGTGGAACTGAACGTGCGTGCACGGATCAATAACTACACGTTTTCACAAAACTATGTGCCGGAAGGGGAGGGACAAAGCCCCACCCGTACTGCAGAGACTATTAGAAAAGACCTACATCTGTCACGAATCAACAATTTGCGCTTCTATACCGACTTTGAGTTGAGAAGTCTGGGTGACAGCCTTCCTTATAGAGCACATAGCGCCGATGTGACCGTTGTCTATGAGACATTCCCTGATGATGCCAAGCAGATTACTTACCGTGATCGCCGTTATATCTATCCGGGTTTCACCTATCCGGAGGCATTCTATAACCCTGATTACAGTACTCGCCCGACGGGCGAGGCCACAGACTATCGTCGTACACTCTACTGGAACCCAAACGCCCGTACTGACAAAGATGGTAAATTTGAGGCTAAGTTTTACAACAATAGTAAGGAGACCCGTATTAAGGTCAATGCTGCTGGTATTACCGCAGACGGAAAATTTGTGTTTAACCCATAAGGCTTGTTGGAATGAATACCCCTCGACAAGACTTGTATATTTAGGATTATGGAATTAACTTGGAGATGGTTCGGAAAGAACGACAAGATTACCCTTGCAATGCTTAGACAAATAGGAGTCGAAGGTATTGTTACTGCATTGCATGACATACCCAATGGTGAGGTGTGGACGCGAGAGAAAATCCGTGAGCTACGCCAATATATAGAGGCGCACGACCTGCGTTGGAGTGTTGTGGAGAGCCTGCCTGTTTCTGAAAGCATCAAATATGGCGGGGCCGACCGCGACCAGCTCATCGAAAACTACAAGCAGAGTCTCATCAACCTCGCCTTGGAGGATATTCACGTTGTCTGCTACAACTTTATGCCTGTGCTTGACTGGGCTCGCACCGACTTGCTGCACCCCAATCCCAACGGCACGAGTAACCTTTTCTTCAGCCATGCACAGTTTGCCTACTTCGACATCCATATCCTGAAACGGGAGCAGGCAGAGAATGACTATAGTGCCGACGTGATAGCCGAGGTGGAGAAATTACGCCAAACACTGACACCCGAGGATGAGCACCGACTGGTGGAGAATATCATTGTGAAGACCCAAGGTTTTGTCAGTGGTAATATCAAGGAAGACGATGAGCACCCCGTGGAACTCTTCCGGCAGTTGCTATCCCTATATGAGGGTATCGACAAGGAACAGCTGCGTGAAAATATGCGCTATTTCCTTGAGGCCATCATGCCTATTTGTGAACAGTATGACATTTATATGTGTGTGCACCCAGATGACCCTCCATTCCCGATCCTTGGTCTGCCGCGCATCGTCAACTGTGAAGCAGACATTGACTGGCTCTTTAAGGCTGTGGACAACCCGCGCAACGGCCTGACCTTCTGTGCTGGAAGCCTGTCAGCGGGATGTCATAATGACGTGGTGGGGATGGCACGGAAGTATGCTCAACGCACTTGGTTTGTACACATGCGTTCTTGTGAGGTGTTTCCCAATGGCGACTTCACCGAAGCCAGTCATCTTGGAGGACGTGCCAACCTCCTGGAACTTGCCCGCATCTTTGAACAGGAGCGCCTGAACAGAGCTCACGATATTCGGTCAGGAAAATATCCGGAGCACCTGGCTTCCACCTTCTTAAGTCTTCCTATGAGGGTTGACCATGGCATGACGATGCTCGGCGATGAGCAACGAGGCTACAATGCAGGCTACTCGTTTCTTGGTCGGATGTTTGCCCTCGGGCAGGTACAAGGTCTTTTACATGCCGTTGATGATGAATTGGGCGTCAACAGAAATCTGGATTAACATTTTTACTGATATACGATGAACAACTTATTCGATATACATGGAAACGTAACCGTCATCACAGGCGGTACTGGTGTGCTCGGAAGGGCCATTGCCAAATACTTGGCACTGAATGGTGCCCGTGTCATCATCCTCGGACGTAAGGAAGAGGTTGGCATGGCGATAGTGAAGGATGTCGATCAGACACTTGCTGCTTCTAAAGAAGTCGTTGGTGACATTCGATTTATGAAGACTGATGTGATGGATGCCGAAATAGTCCGGCAGAATTGTAAGGATATTCTCTCCATCTATGGAAGGGTGGACACCCTGCTTAATGCTGCCGGTGGTAATATGAAAGGTGCTACAATCGGCCCTCAGGAAACCTTCTTCGACCTTGATGTCAACCAGTTTCAGACTGTTTTGAACTTGAACCTCACGGGGACAGTCATTCCTACTCAGGTGTTTCTGCATCCGATGGTCCAACAGGGTAAAGGCTCCATCATCAATTTCTCATCGATGGCAGCTTTCAGACCCATGACTCGTGTGTGCGGTTATGCTGCTGCCAAGGCTGGTATCAGTAATTTTACCCAATATATGGCCCATGAGACTGCCCGCAAGTTTGGTGAAGGTATCAGGGTGAATGCCATTGCTCCGGGGTTCTTTATCACGGAACAAAACCGCACCTTGCTAACGAACCCTGACGGAAGCTATACAGAACGAGGACAGGACGTTATTCGTCAGACACCATTCGGCCGGATGGGTAAACCCGAGGAACTCTGCGGTACCATTCATTACCTGATGTCAGATGCTTCAGCCTTTGTCACGGGAACAGTGGCTGTAGTTGATGGCGGCTTTAACATCTTTGCGATGTAGCAATGACAAACAGAAAAGTAAAACGGACAATTTGTCAGTTGAAGGCGTGCCAAACCTGTCAGACACAGGTTTGGCACGTTTTTCGTATTGTTGTGGGCAAACAATAAAAACAAAATAACAAAACAATAAAAACAAACAATAAAAACTTTCTACAATTATGAACATCAAACCATTAGCAGATCGCGTGCTGGTAGCACCGGCAGCAGCTGAAGAGAAAGTCGGCGGCATTATTATCCCCGACACAGCAAAAGAAAAGCCCCTTCGTGGCCGTATCGTTGCCGCAGGCAAGGGAAGCAAGGATGAAGAAATGATTTTGAAAGAGGGCGATGAAGTGCTCTATGGCAAATATGCCGGCACAGAATTGGAACTCGATGGAGAGAAGTTCCTGATTATGCGCCAGTCAGACGTGCTCGCAGTCATTCAGTAATCCATCAAGGAAATCATTTATTATATTTTATCATAAATAATATCAGATTATGGCAAAAGACATTAAATTCAATATTGAGGCCCGCGACCTTCTGAAGAGAGGTGTTGACCAGTTGGCCGATGCAGTGAAAGTGACACTCGGACCGAAAGGCCGTAACGTCGTTATAGAGAAGAAGTTCGGCGCTCCACAGATTACCAAAGATGGTGTGACAGTTGCCAAAGAGGTGGAGTTGGAAGATAAATTTGAGAATACCGGAGCACAACTTGTAAAGAGCGTGGCCTCCAAGACTGGTGATGATGCTGGTGACGGCACGACCACGGCTACAATTCTTACTCAGGCAATCGTGAGCGAAGGTCTGAAGAATGTCACCGCCGGTGCCAACCCGATGGATTTGAAACGTGGTATCGACAAGGCTGTCAGTGCTGTTGTGGAGCATATTAAGAACTCTGCAGAAAAGGTTGATGATAACTACGACAAGATTGAGCAGGTGGCAACAGTCAGTGCTAACAATGATCCTGAGATTGGTAAATTACTTGCTGATGCAATGCGTAAGGTCTCCAAGGATGGTGTTATCACTATTGAGGAAAGCAAGAGCCGTGATACTCACATCGGTGTGGTTGAAGGTATGCAGTTTGACCGTGGCTACCTCTCAGCTTACTTCATTACCGATTCAGAGAAAATGGAGTGTGTCATGGAAAATCCTTACATCCTCATATACGACAAGAAGATTTCTAATATTAAAGACTTCCTGCCTATTCTGCAGCCTGCTGCTGAGAGCGGTCGTCCTTTGCTGGTGATTGCCGAGGATGTTGATTCTGAGGCACTGACCACTCTGGTTGTCAATCGTCTTCGCGGTGGCCTGAAGATCTGTGCTGTGAAGGCTCCAGGCTTCGGCGATCGTCGCAAGGCAATGTTGGAGGATATAGCAGTTCTGACAGGTGGTACTGTCATCAGTGAAGAGAAGGGCTTAAAGCTGGAACAAGCTACCTTGGAGATGCTCGGTACTTGCGATAAGGTGACGGTAGATAAGGACAATACTACCATCGTCAACGGTGCTGGTCAGAAGGAAGCTATTGCCGACCGTGTCAACCAGATTAAGAATGAGATTCAGAACACCAAGAGTTCATACGACAAGGAGAAATTGCAGGAGCGTTTGGCCAAGTTGGCCGGAGGTGTTGCCGTGCTCTATGTCGGTGCAAACTCAGAGGTGGAGATGAAAGAAAAGAAAGATCGTGTTGATGACGCTCTTTGTGCTACTCGTGCAGCCATTGAGGAAGGTGTCGTCGCCGGTGGCGGTACAACCTATATCCGTGCGCTCGAGGCCCTGAAAGGTTTGAAAGGCGAGAATGCCGACGAGCAGACTGGTATTCGCATTGTGGAGCGTGCCATAGAGGAACCACTTCGTCAGATCGTTACCAACGCTGGTGGTGAGGGTGCTGTTGTCGTACAGAAAGTCCGTGAAGGAAAGGGCGACTTCGGTTACAATGCACGCACTGACGATTATGAAGATCTTCGCAAGGCTGGTATTATTGATCCTGCAAAGGTTGCACGCGTTGCCCTAGAAAATGCTGCGTCTATTGCCGGCATGTTCCTCACAACGGAGTGCCTCATCACTGACAAACCCGAGAAAGAACCCGCCATGCCAATGGGTGGCGCCCCTGGAATGGGTGGAATGATGTAATTATAGCAAAGGAAATAGTATTTGTGATTCAGAAGAAGCGAGTTGAAAAAACGTCAACTCGCTTCTTTTTTTCTTTTGTTGTTTTTTATTCTCTTCTTGTTGCTTGTTGTTTCTTGTTTGATGCTATTCACTATTGGATTCCCCAATGTATCGTGCGGGTTCTGGCGGTTGGTTGTAGCCCGTGTTCTCTGATGCCACGCTGAGCCGATATGGAATATCTTCCTCCAGACAGGTAAGCCGATGTGTTGTGGGATGAGTGGTGACATAGATGCGTAACTCGCGGCTGTCGTTCGTGCGGGTCACAACTTCTTCTCGCCAGTCACCGAGTATGTCGGCAGAGAGACACGGATTGGACTTCGTGCTATTGTTGAAACGACAATCATCAAATGTGATCATCTTGTCGAAGCAGTTCTCTTGCCAGTTATATTTTAGGATGCTCTCATGATCGAGTAGTTCACGCAAAAGGTCTCCGTCCCACCAGATACCAAAATTACAGGTAGAATGCCCGTTCACATGATTGCGTACAATCTCACCTCTTATATTATATATATGTGGGTCGGCCACAGACCAAAGTTCATAACCGGGATTTGTCGGGTCAATGTCGGCTGCCATGCAACGGCCCACATCCATGGGACTTGGATTTTGGAAGATGATCTCGCCAGTTGCTGCATTGCGAAAATCTACTCCGTCTCGCTTGTTCTCATGACAGTCCCAAATGAAGAGACTTCCATCGGTTGAAGAGGGCACCAGGTGGATGGCATCGCCGTGGCCGAAACCGGTGTTGTAAAGTCCGCGTCCGTCGTGGTCTATACACATGGAGCCATAGGTTATTTCATCGCACCCATCTCCATCAACATCTGCGATGCGCAGATTGTGGTTGCCTTGTCCGGCATAACTTTGCCAGGAACCAGATGCGTCGTTGGTGTCAAATAGCCAGTGGGGGGTGAGTTCCTTTCCATTCCAGTTCCATGCAGCGATGACAGTGCGTGTGTAATATCCGCGACAGAAGACGGCACTCGCGTGAATACCGTCCAGGAAAGCGACGGCTGCCAAGAACCTGTCAACCCGGTTTCCGTAGTCATCGCCCCACGACTTCATGTCACCGCGTGGTGGCAGGTAGTCGATTGTCTGCATAACTTCACCCGTCAGACCGTTGAAGACAGAGAGATATTCGGGTCCATCAAGAATGCGTCCCCGCCGGTTGCTTCGTTCCTTGTTGCGCCAGTCTTGGATCGGGTCTCCAATGACCGTTCCTTTTCCGTCTATCGTTCCATCAGCAGTTTTCATCATCAGTTCAGCTCGCCCATCACCGTCAAAGTCATATACCATGAACTGTGTGTAGTGGGCACCTGCGCGTATGTTCTTCCCCAGATCGATTCGCCAGAGTCGTTCACTTTTCTCACCTTGGTTTCTTTGACATCCTAACCGATAGCAGTCGATGAGAACATTACCCGTATATCCGGCATGGGAATTATCGTGGGCATTGGTTGGTTCCCATTTCAAGAAAATTTCATATTCACCGTCTCCGTCCACATCTCCGATACTTGCATCGTTGGCCGTATATTCATAATGGCGACCATCAGGTGTTTCCCCACCTTGCGGCTTGTCGAGGGGGATGGAGATGTAGTTTTCGGGTGCGTCGGCGGCGAGTTCCCACGAACCATTGACACTCCCCCCTCTCACTTCATAGACTGCATGGCCTTCAATAGGATGACTATCAACAAAGAATGTGCCTCCTGCTATCAGTGGACGGGTGTTGAGTTTGACTCCGTTACGGAAGACATCGAAAGGAGTGTTGGCTGCCTCTTCCAATAGAAGACGCCAACTAACACAGACCTCTCCGTTGGCATTTTTTATCGCTACCACGCCGCGTCCTAACTTCTCTCGATGTATTTGATGCATGTTGTAGTTTGGTTGAGCTTGGATTGAGACTAACCAATACGACATGCACAATAACAAAAAATATCTTACCATCATGATGTTCCTTTATTTTCTAAGGCAAAGTTATGAAAATTGTGGAATATTTTGTAACTTTGCGCATGATAATTTTTTAAATAAGACGTAGTTAAGATGGATAAGTTTAATCTCCTCCGTGTCAACTGGATGGCTGCCGTGGCCTATCTGGTCGTATCTTTTTGTGTTTATATACTTAGCCACTCATGGTTATTGACACTGGGTGTCTTGTTGTTGGTTATAGTGGCTGACCGGCTGGTGCAGGAATATGATGAACGCAAGCGCAGGGAGTGGGAAAATATAGGCAGTGAATATCGCCAGGAAAAAGAGGAAATTGAAAAGGACGAAAACTGATGGCATGGAAAAACTGAAAGAACTTTATCGTGCATGGGCCGGACATGAGCCAGTGGAAATGGTGAAATTGCCTGGGGCTGGAAGCAATCGTGTATATTACCGGATGACAGCACAAGATGGTTCTACTGTCGTTGGCTGTATAGGTACGAGTCGCGACGAGAACCATGCTTTCGTATATCTGACACGACATTTCACCCATCGGCAGTTACCTGTGCCAGAGATTCTTGCCGTCAGTGATGATGAGCTTAGGTATTTACAGACTGATTTAGGAAAAGTGTCACTCTTTGATGCCATTCAGGGTGGCAGGGTTGCTGGAGGACGATATACGTTGAAAGAACAAACTCTGCTGAAGCGAACCATCAGAGAACTTCCGAATATACAGATACGCGGTGCACGGGAATTAGACTTTTCTCATTGCTATCCGCAACCAGCCTTTGATACGGATTCTGTACTTTTCGACTTAAACTATTTCAAGTATTGTTTTCTCAAAGCTACAGAATTGGACTTCCATGAGTTGAAGTTAGAGGCCGACTTCCGCTTGCTGGCCAAAGACCTGACGGCTTCTGATGATGTGCAGTGCTTCATGTATCGTGATTTCCAAGCCCGCAACGTGATGATTGATGGAGAGGGTAATCCTCATTTCATCGATTATCAAGGAGGCAGGAAGGGACCTTATTATTATGATCTGGCTTCTTTCCTCTGGCAGGCATCAGCCAAGTATCCGAACAAGCTGCGTCGTGAGCTTGTTTATGAATACTATCATGCCTTGAAATCCTATTCGGAGGTGCCGTCACCGCATCGCTTTGTAGAGCGTTTGTCGCTTTTTGTTCTTTTCCGCACCTTGCAGGTGTTAGGTGCCTATGGCTTTCGCGGTTATTTTGAACGGAAGCAACATTTTATCACGTCTATTCCTCCTGCCATCAAGAATCTACGAGAACTTCTCAAGGAACGAAACTTCCCTTATCCTTATCTGATATCGCTGTTGCAACAGTTGACGGAACTGCCGCAATTCCAATTGATAGAAATCACGGCCAATAGGGCTGATGGCTACAAGATAACAGAGAATAATCCTTATAAGCCTCATCCGCAGGATGGTCCGGCCACATTCTCAAAGTATGACGGTAAAGGTCCCTTGGTGGTGAAGGTGTTCAGCTTTTCTTATCGCAAAGGTATGCCAGAGGATGATAGCGGCAATGGCGGCGGATATGTCTTTGATTGCAGGAGCACCCATAATCCTGGTCGTTATGAACCCTACAAGAAACTGACAGGTCTTGATGAGCCTGTGATTCGTTTCTTGGAAGATGATGGTGAGATTCTGACATTCCTCAATAGTGTTTACAAACTGGCTGATGCTCATGTGCGACGATATATTCAGCGTGGCTTCACCAGTTTAATGTTCTCTTTCGGCTGTACAGGAGGTCAACATCGATCGGTGTATTCCGCACAACATCTTGCTGAGCATATTCATGAGAAGTTTGGTGTTGAAGTTCGTATTTGCCACCGTGAGCAGAATATTAACATGACACTACCGGCCCAATAGAAAGAAGATTCTTTGGTGTTGTTAAAAATGAGAAAGCTCTTGGCTATCTCATTTTTTTTGTTTAACTTTGCAACTCACAAAGCAAACGGAAAGCTCATGAAGCAAGCAATGATTTTTGCGGCAGGGCTGGGAACCAGGCTCAAACCCCTTACCGACACGATGCCTAAAGCGTTGGTAAAGGTGTCCGACCGTCCGCTGCTTGACTTGACGATTCAGCGATTACAGGAGCAAGGTTACCAGCGTTTTGTGGTCAATGTGCATCATTTTGCTCAGCAGGTTATAGACCATGTGATGGAAAAATATCCACAAGACCTTTCTGTTCATCCCCTTTCGCCCAGAATCTTTATCAGCGACGAACGCGATGCTTTGCTTGAGACGGGTGGAGGTCTTAAGAAGGCAGCTCCTTTCTTCCATGAGAATGAGAACATTCTGATTCACAATGTCGATATCTTGGACAATGTTGATTATGAATGGTTTTCCCGTCAGCATCTGGCAGAAGAGGACGCTGTGTTGCTGGTCAGCAGGAGGAAGACGAAGCGATACCTGATTTTCGATAATAGCATGCGTCTCATGGGTTGGGTGAACGTAGAAACAAGAGAGATTCGCAGTCCTTTCGAATGGATGAAGCACCCGGATGCGGCAGAACTGGATCTCGATAACTTTCTTATAAGGATTCGTCGGGACATGACAGAACTCACCTACCATCTTTTTGCTTTTTCCGGTATCCATAGTTTCTCACCACGTCTTTTTAAACTTATGGAACAATTCCCAGATAGATTTGCCATCATGGATTTTTATTTGCAGACTTGTCATCGAACACGAATCTATGGTTGTCTGAAAGATGACCTGAAGGTGTTAGACGTCGGAAAACTTGATACATTAGAACAGGCGGAGAAATTTTTGTCTTTGACTATTTGACCATTTATTGATACATTATTTATGCAACAGAAGATTATTATCCTGGATTTCGGTTCACAGACCACGCAATTGATAGGACGGCGTGTGCGTGAGCTGGACACCTTCTGCGAGATTTTGCCGTATAATAAGTTTCCCAAAGACGATCCAACGGTAATAGGGGTCATTCTGAGCGGTTCACCTTTTAGTGTTCATGACCCAGAGGCCTTTCAGGTAGATCTTACCCAGTTTGTGGGCCGTGTGCCAGTGTTGGGTATTTGCTACGGAGCGCAGTATATTTCTCACGCCCTCGGTGGTAAAGTGGAAAAGACCGACAGTCGAGAATATGGGCGTGCCAATTTGGAAACGGTTGACACTAAAAATCCTCTGTTTTGTGGTTTTGAACAACATTCCCAGGTATGGATGTCGCATGGTGATACAATCACAGCCATTCCTGATGGTTTTGAGTGTATAGCTTCGACAAAGGATGTGAAGTACGCTGCCTTTTATTCTGCCTCTCCATTTGGAAAAGCTGATAAGAGTAGTCCGATGTTTGCTGTACAGTTCCATCCGGAAGTCTTCCACTCTTTGCAGGGAACTCTTCTACTCAAAAACTTTGTAGTGGATGTCTGTGGAAGTCGGCAAGAATGGAGCGCCGCCTCTTTTGTCGATACTACCGTGGCAGAGTTGAAGCAGCAGCTGTGCGAAGACAGAGTGATACTTGGTCTCTCCGGTGGTGTTGATTCCAGCGTTGCAGCAGTTCTTCTCAATCGAGCTATCGGTGACCGTCTTACCTGTATTTTTGTTAATCACGGTATGTTGCGAAAAGATGAGTTCTCACAAGTCATGGAAGATTATAGATGCTTGGGACTCAACGTGATAGGTGTTGATGCTTCAAAGAAATTCTTTGATGATTTGGCAGGTGTTACAGACCCAGAGCAGAAGCGCAAGATTATAGGTCGTGATTTTGTTGAAGTCTTTAATGAGCAGGCGAAGAAGATTACCGATGCCCGTTGGTTGGCGCAAGGAACTATCTATCCTGACCGTATAGAGTCACTGAATATTACCGGAAAAGTCATTAAAAGCCATCACAATGTCGGTGGACTTCCCAAGGAGATGAACCTTCAGTTGTGTGAACCTCTTAAGTGGCTCTTTAAAGATGAGGTGCGCCGTGTGGGACGTCAGCTTGGTATGCCGGAGCATCTTATCACGCGTCATCCATTCCCCGGCCCTGGGCTGGCAGTTCGCATTCTGGGTGACATCACGCGTGAAAAAGTACGCGTTCTTCAGGATGCCGATGACATCTATATTCGTGGGCTACGCAATTATAAAGTGAAGCTCTCTGGTGAGGAAGCTCGCAAGGTGCTGGCAGCCGGTGTGCCCGCTCAGATGCAAGATGGTGAGATAGAAGTTTCGCTATATGACCAGATATGGCAGGCAGGAGCTGTCCTTTTGAGTACGGTTCGCTCTGTCGGTGTAATGGGTGATGAGCGTACTTACGAAAACCCTGTAGCCTTGCGTGCTGTAACAAGTAGTGATGCTATGACTGCTGACTGGGCTCACCTCCCTTATGATTTCCTGGCCAAGGTTTCGAATGAGATCATCAATAAGGTGCGTGGCGTGAATCGTGTCTGCTATGATATATCATCCAAACCACCAGCAACGATTGAGTGGGAATAAATCATCATAAAGTTCCCCCGTAAAACGATACCTTTTCTATTGAGAAGGATCCTTTACGGGGGAATTTTTTGTATGATGGACTGTGACCTATGAAGCTTCTTGGTTAAGAATTTGTCGGGCACGAGCCAATGCTAAGTCAATGTGGTTGCAGATGTTTTCTTCACCCAACAAGTTGTCGAAATGGTTTCGCTTGAGAACGGCTTCGACCTTCGGTGTGACGCCAGAGAGAACGATGGTGATGCCTTCATCCTGGCTCATCATGCACATGTTCTCCAGATTATGGAGTCCTGTGGAATCGATGAATGGTACCTTTCGCATGCGGATGATTCGTACTTTCGGCCGGTCGCCATAGCGGGCCATGATATCCTCAAACCGGTTTCCTGCACCGAAGAAATAGGGACCGTTAATTTCATAAACCTCGACGCCATCTGGTATGGTCAAATGTTCCAGATTACCTCGTTGCATGTCGGTATCTTCATTCAGGTCAATCTCGTTTAATACAGCATGAACGTCGGTTGTCTCTGCCATGCGGCGCATGAAAAGTAAACAGGCGCAAATGAGCCCGACCTCTATGGCAATGGTAAGATCGAAGATGATAGTCAGCAAAAAGGTAAGTACCAGAACGGTGATGTCGCTCTTAGGGTTACGCATCATGGCCATAAAGGAGCGCCAGCCACTCATGCCATAGCTTACCACGACAAGAACTCCTGCCAGACAGGTCATAGGGATGTATTGAGCCAGAGGCATTAGGAATAAGAAAATCAGTAGTAGAACTATTGCGTGTACGATACCAGCAACGGGAGTGCGTCCACCGTTTTTGATGTTTGTCATGGTACGGGCGATAGCGCCTGTTGCAGGAATTCCACCAAAAATGGGAGAGGCAAGATTGGCTATGCCTTGGCCAATGAGTTCTGTGTTAGAGTCGTGGTGGTCACCAATGACACCATCGGCCACTGTGGCTGAGAGTAGGCTCTCAATAGCTCCGAGGACTGCGATGGTGATGGCAGGTCCCGCAAGAGATTTGATGGTGTCCCATGTCATGACTGGTACTGCGGCATCGGGTAAATCGGAATGAATGCTGAAACGATCTCCAATGGTTTCTATGGAGGTAATACCCGCATACTCTTTGAGCAGCAACGTGATGATAGTGACAATGATGATGGCGACAAGTGAACCAGGTATCTTTTTACTGAAACGAGGTGTAAGCGCAATAATGATAACGCTGACGATACCCATGAATGCACTCCATGGATCAATAGCTCCTATGTTTTCAAAATAGGCAATCCACTTCTCTATGAAGTCGGCAGGTACGTTTTCCATATGCATGCCCAGCAAGTCCTTAACCTGTGTGGTAAAGATTGTGACGGCGATACCGCTGGTGAAACCTACGATAATGGGGTAGGGGATAAACTTGATGATAGTGCCCAGTCGGAGAACACCCAGCATGATGAGAAAAACACCTGCCATGAGTGTCGCAATGGTCAGTCCCTGAATACCGTACTGTCCGATGATGCCTGCTACGATGACGATGAAGGCACCAGTCGGTCCTCCTATCTGCACCCTGCTTCCTCCAAAGGCAGAGATGATAAAGCCAGCCACGATAGCTGTGATGATACCTTTCTCTGGTGATACGCCACTGGCAATACCAAAGGCTATGGCCAGTGGAAGGGCCACGATACCGGTGATGATGCCAGCCATGAGGTCGGCGGTAAATGCCTTTCTGTTGTAGTTTTTAAGAACCGAAAATAGTTTTGGCCTGAATTGAAGTTTTGCAGTCATTTTATGAATTATAGTTTTCTCCTGAAATTTAATCGGCAGCAAAGGTACATAAAATAAAATAAGACGACATTAAAGTGCCGTCTTATTTTATCAAACAGGTGAAATTCTTGATTTATTTCTGTTTCAGCAGATCACGAATCTCTGCCAGTAATTCTTCCTGGGTAGGTCCTGCAGGAGTTTCGGGAGCTTCGGGGGCTGGAGCTTCTTTCTTGCGGTTGAACTTGTTGATGCCTTTGAGCATCAGGAAGATACAGAATGCTACAATAAGGAAGTCCACTACGTTCTGAATGAAATTTCCATAGGTCAGGTTAGCAGTCAAATCACCCTCGCCGAATTTAAATGCAAGCTTGGTGAAATCGATGTTGCCGGTCATCATTCCTACCAGCGGCATGAGAATGTCATCAACCAGCGAGCTGACAATCTTACCAAAGGCACCACCGATGATAACACCGACTGCCATGTCCAATACATTGCCCTTCATGGCAAACTCTTTGAATTCACTGATAAATCCCATAGTAAAAGTAATTTTTAAATAATGTTTTATGTTTATCTTGTCCTTACCACTCAATTTGCTATCTACATTTAGCAATCTAAGTGTTTTAAGAATGTTTTTTCAATCTTTAAGCATATCAAATGCGCTCTTTAATCTAAATTAAGAATGAAATCTGATGCAAATATAGAAAATAATTTGTAACTTTGCGCTCGGTAAGCAAAAAAAATGCAATGTACGCATGAAAAAACTATTAAAATATATTTTTAACCCTTTTAATAAACAAAAAAAACAATGACAAAAGTTGCAATTAACGGCTTTGGCCGTATTGGTCGCCTCGCATTCCGTCAGATGTTCGAGGCTGAAGGTTATGAAGTAGTTGCCATCAACGACTTGACAAGCCCCAAAATGCTTGCTCATCTGTTGAAGTATGATACCGCTCAGGGTGGTTTCTGTGGCAAATTCGGTGAGAACAAGCACACTGTAGATTGCACAGACAACTCTATTATTGTTGACGGTAAGGAAATTACTATCTATGCTGTACCCAACGCAGCTGAGTTGCCTTGGGGCGAGCTGAATGTAGATGTCGTTCTGGAGTGCACAGGCTTCTATACTTCTAAGGAGAAGGCTTCTGCTCACATCCAGGCTGGTGCCAAGAAGGTTGTTATTTCTGCTCCTGCAGGAAACGATCTGCCCACCATCGTTTACAATGTAAACCACAAGACTCTGACTCCTGCTGACACCGTTATCTCAGCTGCATCTTGCACAACCAACTGTCTGGCTCCTATGACCAAGGCTCTGAACGACTTTGCTCCGATTCAGAGTGGTATCATGACCACCGTTCACGCTTACACTGGAGACCAGATGATTCTTGATGGTCCTCAGCGCAAGGGAGATGTTCAGCGTGCCCGTGCCGGTGCCCAGAACATTGTTCCTAACTCAACAGGTGCTGCAAAGGCTATCGGTCTCGTTATTCCCGAGCTGAACGGTAAGCTGATTGGTGCTGCTCAGCGCGTTCCGACTCCCACAGGTTCTACCACTATCCTGCACGCAGTTGTAAAAGGTGAGGTAACTGTAGAAGCTATCAACGCTGCCATGAAGGCTGCTGCCAACGAATCATTCGGTTACACAGAGGAGAAACTCGTTTCTTCAGACATTATCGGTATGAAGTTCGGTTCTCTGTTTGATGCAAATCAGACCATGGTTTCAAAGATTGGTGATGGCAACTCTCTGGTTCAGGTTGTTGCTTGGTACGACAATGAGAACTCTTATACTTCTCAGATGGTTCGTACTATCAAGTATCTTGCTGAGCTGAAATAATATCAGAAACTCATCATTTTTAGCCGTTCGGTTTTTTGCCGAACGGCTTTTTTTGTTTATCTTTGTAGCGGATATGCAAAGAATGTTAACGATACTCGGGCCTACTGCGAGTGGCAAGACAAGTTTGGCAACAGCCTTGGCTGCAGAACTTTATCGTGGAGGGCGGCAAACAGAAATTATAAGTGCCGACTCTCGTCAGGTGTATCGCGGCATGGACATAGGCACGGGAAAAGATTTATCCGATTATCGAGTCCTCATAGATGGTGCTACTGTATGTATTCCTTATCATCTTATAGATATCTGTGAGCCGGGAACGAAATACAATCTTTTCCAGTATCAGCAAGATTTTAACAACTGTTATGAGGACATTAGGCAACGCGGTGCTTTTCCAATTCTATGCGGTGGAACGGGCCTGTATGTTGAAGCTGTTTTGAAAGGGTATAAACTTTCACCAGTGCCTCAAAATCAAGAACTCAGAGACAGCTTGGAAGGCAAGAGTCTTGATGAACTCACCATCATGTTGAAGGAATTAAAGGAAAAGAATCGTTCAGTCATGCATAATACAACGGATGTTGATTCTGTTCAGCGAGCTATCCGTGCCATAGAAATTGAAACTTACACCCTGTTACATCCAACACCTTTGCGTGACCTTCCTGCCATAGACTCTATATTAATAGGTGTAGATATTCATCGTGAATTACGCCGTCAGAAGATAAGCCAACGCCTTCGTCAGCGTCTGGATGAAGGTATGGTGGACGAAATTCGAACCTTGCTTCAACAAGGTGTTTCGGCAGAAGACTTAATCTACTATGGGCTGGAATATAAGTACATAACGGAATATGTCATTGGAAAAATGACGTATGAAGAGATGTTTAGCAGGTTGGAAACTGCCATCCACCAATTTGCCAAACGGCAGATGACATGGTTCAGAGGCATGGAACGCCGTGGCTTTTTCATCCACTGGATAGATGCTACGTTACCTATAGAGGAAAAAGTTAGACTAATTTTGGAAATTACTAAGCTTGAAGCATGACAATGATGAAGAATACTGAACTTAACATTCGATGGGGAATATTGTATTGTCCGAAATCAGGCATTATGACTTCAGCAGCCAAACGCTGGGAGAAAATAGAGAGATGTCTGAAAGAGGAGAGAATTGACTACGACTTTGTCCAAAGTGAATCGACAGGCAGTGTTGACCGTCTGGTAAAGATGCTTATTAACAATGGCTATAAAACCATTGTCATCGTGGGGGGAGATTCCGCTCTCAACGATGCCGTGAACTGCTTGATGCAGGTTGACTCTCAGCAGAGGCAAGATGTAGCTTTGGGCATCATACCCAATGGCATGATGAATGATTTTGCCCATTTTTGGGATTTTAATGAAGGCGAAGTGGAACAGACTGTGAAATGGCTTAAACAACGACGAGTACGAAAAATAGACTTAGGGTGTATTCGCTATAAAAATAAAGAGGGGGAGGCCTGTCACCGCTATTTTCTCAATTGTGTGAATATAGGACTTGTGGCTACCATTATGAATCTACGTCGCCAAGCCCGTCATTATTTTGTTTCACGCACCATATCCTTCCTCTTCTCATTTATTCTCATGATTTTCCAGCGCTTGGAATACAAGATGCATTTGAAAATTAATACAGATGAGGTGAAACGCAAGGTCATGACTGTATGTGTGGGTAATGCGCGAGGCTATGGGCAGACTCCCAATGCAGTGCCCTATAACGGACTTCTTGATGTTTCTGTAGTTTATCATCCGGAAATGATGCAACTGTTTGAAGGAATTTATCTTTTTGTTCGCGGTAAATTCCTGAATCATCGCAGTGTGCATCCTTATCGCACACGTCGGGTTGATGTGTTGGGAGCAAATCATGCTTTGGTAAGTGTTGATGGTCGTCTCATAAAGACTCCTGTCGGCCCCTTCACTATAAGTGTAGAACAGGAGGTCATAAACTTTATCATTCCTTCATAAGCAATGGACATTTCTCTTTTTCGGTTGTCTTTTTATGCTTTTTCGGGGATATAGGAATAAAAATGTCACTTTTTTGAAAAAAAGAACTATATTTTTTGTAATAATGAGTAATTTTGTTTACCTTTGAACACATTAAAGACGTGAGTCTGTTGTTGAAAGACACTGCTTCGCCTTCATATTTAATAACTGAAAACATCTAAATATAAAAACAAGGAGCTAACCTATGAGTTATCTGAAATTTGAAAAAGCTCTGATGACTAACTTGCAGGACTCGCTACCGAAGGAATTATTGCGTACTAACCGCTCAGGAGCCTATTCTTGCTCTACGATTGTTGATTGCAATATTCGTAAGTATCATGGCTTGCTTGTCGTCCCAGTTCCGGAACTTGATGACGAGAACCATGTCTTGCTTTCTTCGCTTGACTGTACCGTTATACAGCACGGTGCTGAGTTCAATCTTGGGCTGCATAAGTATCAGGGCAACAACTACAGTCCTAACGGTCACAAATACATCCGGGAATTTGATTGTGACAAAATTCCTACCACCATCTACCGAGTAGGTGGGGTTGTCTTGAAAAAAGAGTTCCTCTTCCAGAACTATGAGGATCGACTTCTTATCCGCTACACGCTGGTTGACGGCCATTCTGCAACAACACTTCGTTTCCGTCCATTCCTGGCTTTCCGAAGTGTACGTCAATTCACTCATGAGAACTCTGTAGCTTCGCGTGAATATCATCTGGTGGACAATGGGATTAAAACCCGAATGTATGCCGGTTACCCAGACCTCTATATGCAGTTTTCCAAGAAAAACGAGTTCGTCTTCCAACCAGACTGGTATCGTGGCGTGGAGTATCCTAAAGAACAGGAACGGGGATATGCTTCAAATGAAGACTTATATGTGCCCGGCTACTTTGAGATGCCCATTCGAAAGGGTGAGAGCATTGTCTTTGCGGCTTCTACCTCTGAGATTAAGACCAGCCGTCTGAAAAAGCTCTTTGATGAAGAAGTAGGCTATCGTCCTCCTCGCGATAACTTCTTCCATTGTCTTGTGAATGCAGCCCACCAGTTCCATGTTCGGGTAAAACGAGGAACGGGTGTCGGCGAGAAAGAGGTGTATAGTACTTCTTCAAACACTACGAAGACCTATTATTCAGAAGACGACCGTTATCTGTTGGCTGGTTATCCGTGGTTCAAATGCCGTGCTCGTGATACGTTTATTGCGTTGCCAGGTCTGACGTTGGCTATCGGTGAGGATGAATACTTTGAACTTGTCATGGAAACAGCTCAGCGAGGCCTCTATGAGTTTATGGAAGAGAAGCCCCTAAGTGTCAAAATCTATGAGATAGAGAAACCTGATGTCCCTCTGTGGGCTGTATGGGCTATTCAGCAGTATGCAAAGAAGATGGGACGTGAACTTTGCCTGAAGCGTTATGGCAAACTGTTGCGCGACATCATTGAGTATATTGAAAGTGACAAACATCCCAATCTGACTCTTGACGACAACGGACTGGTTCGCACAGAAGGACGCGACGAGGCTGTTACTTGGATGAACTCTACGGCAAATGGACGTCCCGTTGTACCTCGTACTGGCTACATCGTAGAGTTTAATGCTCTATGGTATAACGCCTTGAGGTTTGTCGCCAGCCTTGCGGCCGACCAAAACAACATGAAGGACGCCGAGCATCTGGAGGCAATTGCTGCCAAGTGCAAAGAGTCTTTTGTACATGTGTTTCTCAACGATTACGGATATCTCTTCGATTATGTCGATGGCAACATGATGGATTGGAGCGTTCGCCCGAATATGATATTCCCTGTCGCCTTCGATTATTCACCGCTCGACCAGCAACAGAAGAAGAGTGTGCTGGATGTTTGCACGCGTGAGCTACTTACTCCAAAAGGACTTCGCTCACTCTCTCCAAAGAGCGGCGGTTACAATCCTGTATATGTTGGCCCGCAGGCACAGCGTGACTATGCCTATCACCAAGGAACTGCATGGCCATGGCTTGGCGGCTTCTATATGGAAGCATGTTTGAAGGTTTATAAGCGTACTCGCCTCAGTTTCATTGAGCGACAGATGGTTGGCTACGAGGACGAAATGGCATACCACTGCCTTGGTACAATCTCTGAACTTTTCGATGGCAACCCGCCATTCCATGGACGTGGCGCTATGTCATTTGCCATGAATGTGGCAGAAGTGCTTCGTACACTTGACCTACTCGAACGATATAAATATTCAAAATAAGGAGGTACTGCTATGAAAGTTTTAATGTTTGGATGGGAGTATCCTCCCCATGTGTTTGGTGGATTGGCCACTGCGAACTATGGTATCTCTCAAGGTCTTCACGCCCAAGGGGATATCGACACCATTCTCTGCCTGCCAAAGCCCTTTGGCGATGAGGACCGTTCTGCCTGTAAGATTGTGGCAATGAATGCAGTTCCTATTGCCTGGCGTGATGTTCATCACGATTATGTGCAGCAGCGAGTGGGTAACATTATGAGTCCAGAGGACTATTATCGCTATCGAGATCATATTTATGCAGACTTCAACTACATGCATGTCAACGATCTTGGTTGCATGGAGTTTGCTGGAGGTTATCCGGGCAACCTGCATGAAGAAATCAATAACTATTCAATTATTGCCGGTGTCGTGGCCCGCACGGAGCAGTTTGATATCATTCATGCCCATGATTGGCTGACTTATCCGGCAGGAATCCATGCCAAGAGCGTCAGTGGTAAGCCCTTGTGTATTCATGTGCATGCTACAGATTTTGACCGTTCTCGTGGAAAGGTGAATCCAACTGTCTATGGTATAGAGAAAGATGGTATGGATAATGCCGACTGCATCATGTGTGTAAGCGAACTCACTCGACAGACGGTCATCAATCAGTATCATCAAGATCCGCGCAAGTGCTTCACCGTACACAATGCTGTCTATCCCTTGAAGCAGGAACTGCAAGATATTCCACGTCCAGACCATACGGGCAAAGAGAAGGTCGTGACCTTCCTTGGGAGAATCACGATGCAGAAAGGTCCAGAGTATTTTGTTGAAGCTGCCAACATGGTGCTTCATCGTACACGGAATGTTCGTTTCTGTTTTGCGGGTTCTGGCGATATGATGGATCAGATGATCTATCTTGCGGCAGAGCGAGGCATCGCTGACCGTTTCCACTTCCCTGGCTTTATGCGAGGAAAACAAGTTTATGAGTGCTTGAAAGATTCTGATGTGTATGTGATGCCTTCAGTGAGTGAGCCTTTCGGCATTTCTCCTTTGGAGGCCATGCAGTGTGGTACCCCAACCATTATCTCTAAACAAAGCGGATGTGCAGAGATTCTCACGAATTGTATCAAGGTTGACTACTGGGATATCCATGCTATGGCCGATGCCATCTACAGCATCTGTCACAACGAGAGCCTCTTCCGCTATTTGCAAGAGGAAGGAAAAAAGGAAGTTGACCAGATTACCTGGGAGAAAGTGGGCACATGGATTAGAACCCTTTACATGAGAACACTTGGTTGGGCTTAAAGAATAACATGGAATAAATATTTAAGAATTAGCAATATGAAAACAATATGCTTATATTTTGAGATGCACCAAATCATCCATCTCAGACGCTACCGCTTCTTTGATATCGGTAGAGACCACTATTATTATGATGATTATGAGAACGAACGCACGGTGACTGACATCGCTGAGCGTTCATATATGCCAGCGCTTAACACATTGCTGCAGATGATAAAAGAGAATGGTAAGGCTTTCAAGGTGGCCTTTTCTCTCTCTGGTGTGGGGATTGAGCAACTGGAGATGCACGCCCCTCAAGTACTTGAGAAATTACAGGAACTCAATGATACCGGGTGTGTGGAATTCCTTGCCGAGCCTTATTCTCATGGTCTTTCCTCACTTATCAATGAGGAGACCTTTGCTGCAGACGTGAGAAAGCAGATGCAGAAGATGAAGGAATATTTCGGCCAGACTCCCCAGGTACTCCGTAACTCATCTCTCATCTATTCTGATGATATTGGTCTTCAGGCTTCTCAGATGGGTTTCAAAGGAATGCTCACTGAAGGTGCAAAGCATGTGCTTGGGTGGAAGTCTCCTCACTATGTCTATAATTGTGCATTAGCACCCAACCTGAAGCTCCTGCTCCGCGACATTAATCTCAGTGATGATATATCTCTGCGTTTCAACAACAGCGAGTGGGAGGGATATCCACTGTTTGCCGATACCTATATCGACCAGATAGCACGACTGCCAGAAGAAGAACAGGTTATCAATATTTTCATGGAACTTTCAGCTCTCGGCATCGCTCAACCTCTGTCAAGTAACATTCTGGAGTTCCTCCGTGCTCTGCCCACTTGTGCAAAAGCAAGAGGCATTACCTTCTCCACACCTACAGAGATCTGCATGAAGATGAAGAGCGTTGGTGCTCTTGATGTTCCCGATACGCTTTCCTGGGTAGATGAAGAACGTGACGTGAGTTGCTGGCTTGGTAACCCTATGCAGCGTGAGGCCTTCAATAAACTCTATAGCGTGGCTGATCGTGTACGTATAGCCAATGATCCGCGTATTAACCAAGACTGGGACTATCTTCAGGCTTCCAACAACTTCCGCTTTATGACCACCAAACCCTCTAATGTCGGGCTTGACCGTGGCATCTATAGCAGTCCTTTTGATGCTTTCACCAATTATATGAATGTTATTGGAGATTTCATTAATCGTGTGAATGGTCTCTATCCTGAAGAAATTGACAACGAACAGTTGGAGTCTTTGCTTACCACCATTCGCAATCAGGGCGAGGAAATTGAGGAGAAAGAGAAGGAAATCATCCGTCTCAAGGCAAAGTTGGAGAAACTTGAAGAAACAGAGAAGAAAGAAAATACTCCCCAAAAGTCAACTGCCAAGAAACCTGCAGCCAAGAAAACTCCTGCTGCAAAGAAACCTGCCGGCAAGAAGGCACCTCAACAAAAGAAAGAAGAATCTTAATCTAATCCCATAGAGGTGAAGGCAGATGATAAGCCAGCTTCTGCGGTGAAGAAATTTATTAGTACTATATGTAAAGAGGGTGTGTCAAAATGAAGTGAACCCCGAAAGTTAGACAAAAAACTTTCGGGGTTTATTATGAATACGAGAAAGGATTTAAAAAGAAAGAAGCATACATTTGAAGATAGGCTCAAATATATGCACATGATTGAGGATGGTC
>Ga0247611_10000743_pt1 | contig 63715 bp, 48 predicted proteins | sample 177DNAGHGhighgp2_FD_192422 | JGI IMG/M metagenome (GOLD analysis project Ga0247611, IMG submission 192422) | Sheep rumen microbial communities from Palmerston North, Manawatu-Wanganui, New Zealand - 1770 DNA GHGhigh gp2 | ecosystem: Host-associated > Mammals > Digestive system > Stomach > Rumen... | reverse complement strand
ATTTTCACAGCTTGATCAATGTATCCATCCTCACGTTCACTCAGATACAAGGTGAAGTACTGTTTACATGTTCCTGTTGTATAAACAATAAACTTGTTTCGATCACGTTTCACATGTAATAACAAGAACTGATCATGATACATTGATGAGTCACGATGTGTCAATGCAAATAATGGATTCGTTAAGATTTCTTTTTTCCATGCTTTATCAAATAACTCAAACATGGATTCATACGGAATCTCATGTAATCCCAAATCATCCGTAAATGGATGATATAATTGAACACCGTTCAATGTGGGAATATTGTAATAATCATTATAATCCTTTGATGGTTCAATACCTTGTTCTGCACGTAACCAATGGGTCATGATGTCTTCTTCGATGTTGACATTATTGGGATTTGCAACAAAACCCATTGTCAAATCTTGGAGTTTCGTATGGTTTGGGAAACCATTGAACCGATATCGCATATCTTGTTGAAGCACTGTCTTATTGGATAAACAAGCTTGTTTGAATGAGGAATATGTCAATCCATTTGTATCAATATAAATCGATCCATAATTGGATAACAGATTATCATCATAATCATCTACCAGCTCGATGAGTTCGAAATTGCGTAACGAAGTTAAATTGATCAATTGGAATGAGGTAGCAGACAAAATTAACAAGTTATTATTTCCTCGCAACTGTTTTCCATTGACCCAGAACTCATAACGGTCACGAGATAGTGGAGTTGGAATATAACCGGTTACATCGATAAAGCCATCCGCTGGAATGTTTGCCAAAGAATAACGGCATATGGACAAATAGTTGGTACGAACAACTCTTGTTTTGTTTTGAAGCTCATCATAATTCTCCAAGAATCGTTCATTATATTTTCCAAATGTATCTTCATCCCATTCATATGTCAGACGTTGATTGTATCGACTATGTCTGGTGCTTGAAATGGGATAACGAATATCAGCATCGTAATTCCAATAGAACTCAAATGGATTAAATAATCCGGAATTATCCTTGTTGATGGTATAAGTATACGGATCAATCATTCGTTTGTAAGATGTATCAATCTGAATGGTTGCATCACTCGAATAATGAACCAATGATTGGTCATTGGGTGTGACTGCGAAGTCTTCTGGAATTGGTAGATATTTGATACTTTCACCACGAACTTTGATGAATTGACCCTTTGCATCCATGATTCCTTCCCGTGTATAAGAAACGTTGATCTTAATCAAACCACCGATAGATGAAACATCAGGATCATGTAATACATAACAAATGTATGTCATATGTCCATTCAATTCATAAGCATCTTCAATGAATGATCTTTCAATGGTTACAACTTGATTGTCATCTTCATCATAACTTGTTTTGCCCAAGAACATAAATTCTCCGATATTTCCATTATAATAGTCGGGGAGGTTTTGGTATTTTCTCCATGCAAATTCACGTTCAATTTCCATTAACGGATCTTCTGTTTCATCAAACTTCCGTTTCAATACGACGACAAGTTTTACCATTTCATCCGGTTGGAAATTATCAATCTCTTGTAATATGTTACAATCATAACTCGGCTTCACTAGATCTGCAATCGGATGTAATCGTTCATATGGTAACTTCAAGAAGAATGTCAAATCATTTACATTGTAAATGGTATTCCCATCGAATGTTAATGTTAAATGACAGAATCTTGGAACGGGTGCATATGGAATACGACCACTGTGATTGACATCACGATGAATTCGATAAAATTTCCCATTGAATTCTGATTCGAGATCATCACTACCTAACAAGTCATCTTGAACACCTGTCATATCATGAAACGTATATTTCTCAAAACGATCGACATGTTTTCTGATTCTGAGATTCTTATAAACATCATGATCTACTTCATCGAGATGGTCTGGGAAGGTATGATTGGTTGATAAGATCGGTTTAAACTTAACTTGACACTCACGATCATGACGTTGAACTACATCAAATGCGTCACTTTTTTTGTATCCGAAATAAACCAGAATTCGATGAGATGGATCCAACTGCAATCCATCAATTAGATCATTCGATTGGATATACAATGTTTTGAGTATCATGGATACAGTATATCCATCATATGCATCAAGATCATCATAGTTACTGTAATCACAATGTGAAACATCATATCGATTGGGATCAATCCATTCTTTTCGATCCCAATCATATAGAAACACTTGTACACCACCATTGATTGGGAAAGTGTAATCTCGAATATCAGGTTTGAATGTTGGTGGTAGATCAGTTCTATTATTTGATAAATAAACTTTTGCAACATCATATGTGATGACATTATACCACGTCGTAGGATGTTCCTGTTCATCGAGATATCGTTTGTAACGCTCTAAATCTCCTTCGAACTTGGAAAGTCGTAAACGACGATCTTCGATACGATTCTTAATCTGTTTCTTCATTTTCACGGTATTGTCTGGGTCATTATAGCTTTCAATATCATTAATAATAGAAGACCGTCTTTCTTCCAAATCATCTTCCAAATTTTCAATTAAATGATTGAACTTCCATTTCTCATATTCCCAAACAGCATGGTCATTTGGTTCATCTTTCAATATTGGATACAATTCTGGTTCTGTTAATTGACAACGGTTTCGATTTACCATTTGAATCACAAAATAATCTTCATCGGCTTTAATACGCCCATCTCCCATGTATTCCATATGATATAACTTTTGTTCTTCGTTCAATTGTGGATTCGGTGTACGATCATACATCCATTGATTGAATCTTTGGTATACAAAATCAGAATGTGCATTGACAAATATGGGATCTCCCGGGAAGCTTAACATATTCTCCCAATCCTCATCACAATATTCCAATTCTGGATCAAATAAAGCGTTAGTAAATGATAAATAATCTCCATTAGAGAATTCATCAAGGAAGTTGGAAATGTTATCATTCAATACCGTACATTCCACCGTATCTGTCAAATACTTTGTAATCAATGTGGAATCCTTAATTTCAAACCATTTGGAATGACGGGAATCCACTTTTGCTTCCACAAAACCATGTGATATTGAATGATCGATAGAAGTGATTGTTACAGGAAAGATGTAATGTAATTCATCATTTGTCATCAAATAAGTTCGTTGACCTTCAAAGAAACCATGACCAACTGAGGTGATATCACCATTTTCATCAGGTGTTAAATGTAACACTTGAGATGGTTTAAAGAACAATTGTGAACCAATTCGATTTCCAATTTCCGAATATAAGAAATCATTTACTTTGCTATTGATTAACCAAACTCGATCGACTGGACCCGGAAGATAGTTCCTGGGATTCAAAATCATTTCATAATCATGTTGGAGTTGAGTATATCGATTTGCCAATAGCATTTCATAATGAGTATTAGTTGTCTTATGAGATACAATCATTCCACCTTGATCCACATACTCATTATCTTCATGGACATTCTGCAAGTCCACAGGAGTTTGTTCATGATTCAATAGAATTGCCATATCACGTAATAAATCAGCAGTACTTGCAACTCGTTTGAATGTCACATCCACAGTCAAATCAAGATCATCAATCAATGTTCCATCAGATCGATATGCTTCAAGTGTCACACCTTTCATTGGTTGACCATCGAAGAAGGTATATTCACAAATTTTCTTAATCATATTTGATTCGTAAGCTTGTTTGATTTGACCTGATTTTGTATCATCTGTATATTTGAAATTCTCCATATATGGATCTAAATAGAAATATAGATCATAAGATGATACCGCCGGAATGTCATCTGGTGGAATGAACTGGTGTTCATCAACTCTTAAATCAACCTTCCATTTTAAATATGCAACATCCGTTTGTTGGGTCAATCGATGCCATGGATCCAGTTCTCCATCATGTTCTTTTTGATAAACTGGGATGATTTTATCAATTACATAAAGATCAAATAAACACTTCTTGATTCCATCATCAACGAATGTTTCAAAATCATGCAAGTAAGTCGTTTGTAATTCGTCAATTTGATTTAATAACGATCTAAGTTGTTGCATATTACTTTCCATTACACTCATGATGGTTGTCACATATTGTCCCATGAAGATATCCTTACGATATTGGCTGTTGTACATCACCATCCCTTCATCACGAATTGATTCATGATAGGTCATTGGTGCAAACAACATGTATTTATCGGTATAACTTTTATCGTAGCCACTGGTCAGTTTTAGCATTTGATAACTGTTATTTGTTCTCGTCATACTCTTTAAATGAAGATACAGATTATTCACACGACGAATTGTTTCATTACGATAACCTCGCATATAGTAATTCGTTTGTAAAGCTTCCAACCGATAATAGATTGCAAAATATACGGATCTGAACTTTTTGTACAATGGACTCGTATTTGATCTCCATACATCATCATTCAAAGAACGTTTTAATCGATCAATTAATTGATCACATAAACAATCATTTTGTATAAACACAAATGGTTCTGTTTTCATTAAATGCTCATCCAGTTCATCATAATCTAAGTGATGTGGCTGTGTATTGTAGACATGTTCAACAAAAGATTTCAGATGTAAAAATTCTTTACGAACGGATTCTTTATGAGATTCAATTGCAAATGTTTGATTAAATCCAATCTTGTAATCTGTTCGAATAAATGAAATGAAATCACGAATGGCATTCAAATATCTTGTCATGAGTTTCAATACTTGAATATCATGGTAATAATCATTTGGTGTAAATGATTCATTGAATTTCACGTAATAATCTGGATTAATTTTCTTATCTACCAATAATGGGAACTTTTGTAATTCACCATTCTCATCTTCATTAAATTTTGTAAATGTATACGGGTAATACGATGATTGATTAACTGGTGATGTGTTCTTTAATACCATGGGTAATCCATAATAAAAATGACAGTTTTGATCTGTTGAATAATATCTGGATGAACTATTGGAGAATGTATCATTTGTAATTCTTAGAGTTGTAAACTTAGAGAAGTTCATCACAATCTTATCTTGATTTTCGAAGATCTTTGTGATATCATAATCCATGTAACGTGGATTAAACTTTTCATCTGTTAAGGTACGATAAAAGAATGCTTGTAATGAATCTTCGTTATTCTTTAACATTCCCAATGTATAAAACAGATAGTTGATTTCAAATGGTGCACGAACAGATTGTTCGGAATAAATTGGTTCACTTGTGCGAATGGCAGGTTCATATGTGAAGTTAGATCCATATCTGGATAACACTTCTTCTGGATCTAATTTGTTTAATAGAATATCAGATAAGATGTGAACAACCGTATTATCGTCATATTTGTTATATAACATCTTTGCCATCTTCATGAGCTTGTTTTCAATATTCCAATATCGAATAAACCCAAGATGATGTTCAACTTGTTTGATGAATTGGTCATAATCCAAAACTGTTTCCATGGTAAACGTATCATCAATTTCTTTTGCAGATGGATAAAATGTATCAGTATAAAAGAAGAAGAACTTGAATACTTCATCACCATGTAATCCGGTATTAATAAAGAAACTATTTTCAATTCCTTTGAAATGTTTGAGTTCTGGATAAGTGAAAATCCAACATTGGAATTCTCGGGAATATCTCAATGCAACAAAACATTGTTCTGAGATTGGACGATTGAATCGATGAGATGATTCTTTTACAAAGAAATCCTCATTTAATTCGGTTAATCCCTTGAACACCTGTAGTGATTCTGCATCACGATATTGATGGGATATTAGATCGATAAATGTTGGATATCCGTCATAATAGAATGCATCATTGATATACATAGGATACAATTCCCAATCTTGTTCAACGATATTAATCGTATTTACTAGATCCTCGTAAAATTGATGAATCTTTTCCAAAGTTTCTTGATCGATCAATCCCGTTAATATAGCTCCATCTAAATAGGATAAATACCATTGAATCGTCATATGATAGAATTTCTTTAATGGTTTAATTACTCCTTCATGGAATCCTCGGTAAGACTTGAAATCCGCACGCTTCAATGCATCAGTTGCATCGCGAATAAATGTCGTAACCTGGTTCGACATCATGAAATCATAGAAGTTCGCACATCGCATGATATTGGTAAATTGCATATCGTAATCTCGATCAATACAAATGGGAGGTGTACAAATAGGCACCTCGTAATTCTTTTTCTGTTCAATCGGACTTGCGATGATTTCCATGTTATTGATATCAACAACCTTGTTGCCGAGATCGGTATAAACTGGGGTAACATGTGTCATATCGATGTAATTGGTTGCTGGAAAGATTCCGTGTAACTCATGAAAGTATTTAGGAATCCACAGTACAATTGTCATTTTTAAGGTCTTATATCGATTAAAAAAAGCATTGGTTGGTGATTGTAAATGTTCAATTACTAAATCTCCATTTTTAATATAACCAAAATTCGGTGCAAATTGATCATGTTTCCGATATCGATCATCATAAATACTTAATATACATTTTGCACCTTCATGGTCTCTGATACCCATGCGGATTTTAAAAGTTCCATCATAATTACTTGACCACCATGTTGCTGATGTGACTTCCTTTTGAATCACTTGGGTTTCATCAAATTTATAAATGATGATATCTGCATCAGCAACGCCACCGTATACAAACTTGAATCGAAATCCATGATCATCGAATCCAATATAGAATTCATTACAAATCATTCCATTGATGGTGCACATGAATGAGAATCCCAATAGTTTTGTAAATGGATTCGTTGTGAATTCTGACATATGAATATATTGATTATTAACGGAATCATGCATCCTGTCGATCTTTTGACGGATAAATTCATCACGATCTCCAAAATGCATTTGGTCATATGGAACATCCACAAGATATGTTGCAGTAAAGTCGACGTTATGAACCCGACGATCATTCAAATTGGTTGTATGGAATATCACAGCATGTGTGTTCACCATCATTTTACCCATTGCTCTACGTAATGATTGATCATAGGTCTTCTTCAACGCATCATCAATGTCATCGAATTGATAACTGGAAGAAGTCATCAAATCCAGTAAACGCTCAAAGCCGGCACGATTGGCAACCATCCCATATGGTTGTTGATCAAACAATGTCGGATCACGGTCTTCTGTATTATCACCTCCTTTTTGTCGATTGTATATATCTAAAACTTTTTGATATTTGTCTCCTACAGTTGTCCAATTTGTATCATTATAGGTTTCAATTTGACCACGTCTCCCTTTGAGATATTGGTGAAATGCATAAAACCAAGAGTTGTAATTCATCTTCATTTTCATCACTCACTTTCTGAAATTACAATTAAGGAAACACTTACAGATTCGTGATATGGGGGCCATCAGGCCCCCATATCATCAATTTGATTCCCATACATCTTTAATCCAGCGTTTTAACTCAATTAGGCACTTATTACCCGCAGCATTGACAACCAATGACGGTACCATACGTTTTAAGATAGATGATGGAGCTTGGAATACATCAATAAATTCATCTGGTCTAAATTCAGAATATGGTTCTAAGCCATCCGGAATAACTTCTGATACAATCTGTTTACAAGCACCATAGTCTACAATCTTATCTCCAGTGGATACTTCATCATCATGTCCGATATAAATTTCAATCAATACATCAGTGTTAATACCTTTGATCGTAGGAGTTTTTAATGGTTCTGTCGGATTGGAATAGAACGTCCCAAGTTTATATACAGATGATGTTCCATCGTATTTATCAAGAATCTTTCTTTTTTGTCGATTCTTCTTGAAGTAGTCACCAACAATTTTGAATAGTGATGGTGATAATTTCTCCATACTCTTATTTGTATAAATCACAACATCAACAATTTTACCAGCATGATCAGAATTGATCGTACGTTTAAATGTGTCATCTTGTGCCATATCTCCGAATGCACGTAAGAAATTATCCACAGATTTATCACCTGTATCACCCAATCCGAATGTCAATAATGGATCTCCAATTTCGACCTCATCACCAACCTGAACCAAATGATCTATATCCTCTGTGCAATCCAATTTAATGATTTGCTTCATGATAACGGTTGTTGACATTTTCTTTGACAGTCTAGATGTGATTGCTCCACTATCTTCATATGTGAAGTAGTTACCGGCGAATGCCACTTTTGCTAACGGTCCAACATTCATGCGAATTTGTCCAGTTGAATCTTTTGTAAAGAATTTAGAATGATATGCCAAAATGTCATTCTTCTTAAACTTTTCTCCAGCCTGGAAGTTTGGTAATAATGTATTATCAACATAGAAACCGGATCCAGCATTGAATCCTAGTTTGTTTCCAATATTGACTGCTTGCTTTGTTTTGTCTTTATATTCGACGATCATGTATCCGTCATTAAGTTCCAACACAGTTCCATCTTGCTCTGCCATAACGGAGAATTCGTCTGTCAAATAAGCGGGAACAAGTTCATCAACACCGTTCGAAATCAAACATGGTTGTGAATAGTCAGTTGATACAATATGGCCTGTCTGTGAACAACCGATTGCAACACGAATTGCATCATCACGTGATACCGTTCCTGGCGTTAATAATTCCGAGAAGGAAGCCAATTGTAAATCATTATAATTTCCATCATCAACCGTAGTTGTATCAGTATAACCACGAACGGATGTTGTTTTTGGATCAACAACCATTTGTCTGGAGATACCACAATTACCTGCATTTGGTGTACTCATTGCCATTTTACCAATCATAGAATCATTATATGCTCGACGTGCTTGAGTATATGATTTATCGTTATTAATTCCACGGAATCCTTTCGTGGAGATGGTTTCAAGAGCGTGTAATTCAATCATTGGATTCAATGATGAGAGTTGTTTCACTGTCTCGAGATTAGTCAATTCTTGCACAATGCAGTTTTGGTTGAATTGGAATTTGGATTTTCTGGATCTGGATCCAACACCATTGTTATACTTGGACATTTCCACAGCCAAGTAGTAATGAATCATTGCAGGGATAATTTCTGTTGAACGAACACGGTATAATGCTGAATTAAATTCATTCTTAAATGTATTATCACATAACAGATTTGCCGCATAAATCAATAACCCTGGTAATGTATTTGGCATATTATAATGATTACATACATCATATGTGATTGCATCAACAAAGAAGTTGTAGTTGGTAATGAATGTTGTTAATTGAGAATATTGTGTGAAGAAATGTTGATTGAAAATGTCCACGTAAATAGAATTGGATTCCATAATCGGTGTTTCAAATTCTTGGAAATTGTAAGCCTTTATATTGATACGATAGAATCCATTAAATACCAATTGTGTCAAAATACTATTTCGAATAGCCAATACCCGATCTTTGAATTTGAATAATAAGAAATTGGGATCTGAGAATCGTGGTTCAACAAATTTGTATTCCACACCACTAATTTTCAATAATGATGAGATTCCTTCCCATGCGGCAATCGATACACCTAATGGAATGGTGTTACCAACCTTAATGGTTGCATACATTGACGTCTTACCGGGTTTTGTTTTGTAGAATTCTGATTGGATGTATTCTGGCAATAGATCAACGATTGTTTGAACGAGTGTTTCTCCTTTACGAGTTTTACCAGTATTAACATCAACGACAACTGGGACTTGATTAATCATCCCACAACAGAATTCATGATCATTCACTGTAACGAATTGCCATTTCTTTAAGCAATCATTTCGATTGAAACAAATCTCTGCATTTGCTTCTGGAATGACAATGGAATGCCAAATCTTTGCAAATTCATCATATTCAATCGTGGATATGTATTTCATATTCGAATTGATATTGGAACCTGGACGAACATACTTGTTGGAACCATCCGGATTTACGAGCTTTTCTACCGTCTTACGTAGAGCTATCAAATCAACCAATGACTTAGTGTCATATCTTGCTACGGTAATCTTGTTGTAATTACTTGTAATAATGACTGTCTTGTGATCAATTTTCAATACGGGAATTGGAAAGTCTTGTTTGTCAATATTATACCAAGTCCCGTTTGTGTAGAATCTACCGTTAAACATTTTTGGAATATTGATGTTGATGACATTCTGTAAGTTACTAACCTTACTCTTCAAAGTGATTTTCCAACAATTCATCAATGATGTTGCATTGGAGATATCAGAAATCTTGACATCTGTTACATAGAAACCATCAGCTGGTTTTGATAAACGCATCAATGTTGCAACAATATCTCGATCCATTAATTTTGTCTCATATTCTTTCGAAATCTTTGCAAACGATGTTCCTGTTTGTGCTGCGATCGAGGTTGATGTTGTTTTTAAAGGTCGTAATTTCTCTGGTTTGGGGACATCTGCTACAGATGTTAACTTCGAGAATGTCACATTATTCAGTTTTAGTTGTCCCATTTGTAAGCGAAGTTTTTCTTCACGTGGAGAAGAAGTGGATTGTAATACCGCAGTTTGGTCAGCTGGTTGTGTATCACTTGCCAACTTCTTTGCAGCTTGTGCAATAATAGCTTTTTCAACGGGTGTATCTGATGAAGCTGTTAAATCACGAGCTAATGCAACGACATCTTCTTTTTTCGTTTGTTGATTTGGATTGATTTGATTCATTAAATCAGCATTTACACTAAATGCTTTTGCATCATATAACTGCCGTTGGTTCTTTGCCACCACATCAGATCGTTGTGGAAGTTCCGCTTTGTCTGCACCTAATTTATCCGCTAATGCATTGATTGTTGCTTTCAAATCAGCTGTCACACTACGATGCGTATCTTGTAATCGTTGTAAATCCTCATCAAGCTGTGCAATTAATACACCATCATCTTTCTTTTTTCCACTAATATCGTCTTCTAATTGAGATGTTTGTTTGTCTCTCTTTTCTGCAATCTCCGCATCTGCTTTGATCTCATCTAATGATTCAACTGCATCACTTGTTTCACCGCCAGTTGGTTGTTCATGCGGACGATTTAAGGGAATGAATTCCGTACCAACCTTACTTAGCATCTGACGAAGACGTTGACGATCTCGGTCTTCAAATGTTTTTAAATCAAATTTAAAATCAGCATCTGTTCCATGAAGAATCAATGTAAGATCAATTCGTTTTAATTTACTAACAGGGCTGATGGTATAAGCTGTTAATAACGCATTAATCAAGTCTGTTTGAAATGTTTCCATTGATGGATTGCGATAAATCGGATAGCGTTTCGTATTGATCCATATTACTTTCTTCTTAGAGAAGTTTAGCTTATTGGAAATAATTCCCATAATTTTAAAGATATTATCTTGAATTACACTCGGAGAGGCAATCTTGAACACAGGATTGATCGCCTTCAATAACTCTGATAATGGAATATAAACATTCTCTTTTACATGTTTTGGGTGTGGTGTCGACACTGGAATGATTGGTGGTTGCATCTTTTGATGTTGGATATATAAAATCTTTTTGTTATAATCATTTTGTGTCAAAATATATCTAATTGGTTTTCCGAACATTGAATCAATGAATCGATATGGAATTAAGATGCTCTTGTAATTGATTTTTGGTTGTGGAAACTTTTTAATCATTTCCAAATCATATTCAAATGAATCGCTAAGAACAAATATCGATACATCATGATTTTCAGTCGGTAAACGAAATCCTTCTGGATTTGCCAAGTAACTTGGTCGGCTATTGAAATCAACAGGCATGGTAAAATCCCTCCAATTAAATGATAATAGAAATGAGGTGAGCAAATGAAAACCTATTATGATATCTGCCCAACCTGCGGTTGTACATTAGACCCTGGTGAGAGATGTGAAGATTGTAATCCTCGTCAGACGATATGTCAAAGTGGGTTGGATTATAAAACGGTCATTGAACGATTAATGAGAAAGGAGAAAGAATTAAACCATGGAAACAACGCAGAACGTATCGGTTGCAAAACAACCAAACTATGAGCCAATGTTGTACTTCGTGACGATGGAAGACATCTTAGGCGATCAGCTGGAAATGAATCACGTGTTGTACAATCCCGTATTACCATCCGATCGTCGTGAACACATCATGAAAATTGCGACGGATTATCATTTCCCTAAGTTTCATATTACACCAGAACAGCTTGATGAATTAAACGTGTATGGCGTAAACGATTTGCATGAATTCATCAAAGCTTACAAGAAAATGGTATTAAGTGAATGACTAATTCCCGGCTTCGGCCGGGAATCAATATTTTTATTTTGATAAAAACATATATATTTAACACGAAAGGAGGGATTCTTTTATGAATCTTAAAGAAGCAAAAGCACTGATGAACCCCAGTGCGATGAACAATTTAAAGACGACGATCTCTGTTGAAGAGAAGATCGACATGTCCAAAAAGGTGAATGGTGACGCAATTATGGTAGCCCTTTGTAAGGCGATCAACGATGGTACAATCAAAATCAGTTCCTTGTCAACTCCACTGATTAAGATGTTAAACTCTTCTACCAACACCATCTCCCAGACGAAACTCGGTGAAATTCTCGATCAGGTACGTAAGTCCCAACCGAACATGATTTGTGTCATTTCCATTATGACTGGTGACAAAACTGACACATTGATGAACTGGGAATTCACCACTTCTGACACTTGCCGTTTCAATGATATGTTCGAATACGTCGTTAAGACATTCCAGATTACACCACAGCAGACCCGTGAGAAACTGTCGAAACTGTTAAAGCCGACAATCGCTAATAACATTGGGCAGTTGATTGTGAAATACGAAACATCCGAACACAAGGATGAAATCGTTATCTCCATCACAACAATTGCACGTTTAACAAATATGGCTGGATATATCTTGGATGTTAAGTTCAAAGAATTAATGTAAAGAGAATCCCCCGGCTAAGCCGGGGGAATATTCTTTTTTACCATTTAATGTATCGATCATAACCATCGATTTTTGCTTCTTGTTTGAATAATGCATCCATTTGAACGAGGCAGTATTCGATAATAGCACGATTCAAACCTTCTTCTGTTGACATTTTTCTATGTTGCTTGACGTAAGCTTCGGTAACAATATTACCACACATATGAAGAATCACAGATTCCTTTGTCATATCTTGTGCAGGTGCTTCAGATGCTTGATCTGGTTGTTTATCCTCAGTCTGAGGAGTTGTATTCTTCTCATCATTCTCTTCTTTATCAGCTTCTTCTGCGGCAGCTTTTTCTTTTTCTTCTTTGGATTTCTTATTCAGAGAATTATCTAAATCATCAAATACAGGAGCTTCATTACCATTGACAACCACATTTGTGACATCATCAACAATATCCTTGGATACCTTCTTCATCAGATTTTGACGGAACTCTTCATAGTTATCACAATTCTTCAGCAGTTCTTTTGTTTTTAGTGCAGCTTCTTTGATGCATTCAGGGTTCTTTGTCAAACAAACTTCTTGTTCTACCTTGTCACATTGATCATTGATTTCCATAATGATATCACCAATCAACGGAGATTGAATCTTTTCACAAGAAGACTTGAGATAATTATAACAAGAACCACCATAGTTTGTGTTAATATGTCTCATAATAGAAGAGTCGATCATGTTATCGAGATCTTTCGTATCATCATGCATCATAGCACAAATCAGATCCTTTAATACATAAAGACTCAACTTTTCACGGAAGTTTGTTTTATCAAATTTAATGGGACTTGGATCTTCAGAAGCAATATGCTTATCTTCATAAGATTTGTCCGTATTCTTAATAATATCATCTAATAGATTTTTGATATCTGGCATTCCTCATAACCTCCCTTAATTAATCCATCACAGGTTTACCGAGATCGATGTGTTTGGAAACTCTTCTTGTTGCACCGGTGAAGTTTCGGATTGCATCCTTAATCCCTTCAACTTCATCTTTACCTGGGGTTTCATTCAACTTCAATACCATCTCATTCAAAGCGTGTGTTAAGTTTGTTAGTTCAGATTTTGCGGTATTGTCAAATTCTTCACTCTTAATTGCTTGATTCAAACTACGATTGAGATGCTTGGAATCACGTTTTACACTCTTAAAGATTCCACTAAGACTCTTCTTGGTATCATTTAGATCACCCAATACTTTACGAATACAGATGTTCACTTTATTGGAAATAGATGTTGCTGCTTCTAATTCTACTTGGAATTCCGCATCTTCTACATCCATTTCAGCTTGTTCCAAACCAAGATCATCTTCCAAATCATCTACATCGGATGATGAAGAAGTGATTCCACCTCCATCACCAATGAATTCTTTCAACTGACCAATTGGCATGGTTTTAATCTTTTCAATACCTTGTGCAATCAGATCATCCATAGACATATTGTCAATATCTACATTACCCATTTTAGAATCAGAGGACTTTGTATCAATATCATCCACCTTGATATCATCTAATGATTCAGCAGGAGAAGAACCACCTAAATCACCCAATGGATCAGTGGTACTTGTGTCTGTTGATGTTGATGAGGAAGAATCAGTATTTCCTAAATCCGGGGTAGTAGTAGATGTATCCGTTGTCGATGTAGTTGAATCTGTTCCACCCATTGCAGAATCAAGACTACTGAATGTATCATCCACATTGTCATCAAATGTTGGTGTAGTGTTCATAATATCGGTACTTGATGATGTGTTAGCGGCTGTTGCATTTGCAACATTGTCTGCAATTTGTTGTGATACATCATTTGTTGTCGCAGTTGATGCATCTGTTGATGTAGTATCGGTAGGAGGAGTACCACCAGCATTTGGATCTGTACCTGTAGCTGATGGATCTGTTCCACCCATTGGGCCACCACCAGCATCAATTGTGGGAGGAGCACCACCTCCAGTGGTTGGATCTGCTCCACCACCCATCGGGTCTGTTCCACCAGGTGTCGGTGCACCACCACCTGCATCAATTGCAGGAGGACCACCAGCCGCTGGATCACCACCTGCAGGTGCACCACCAAAATCAATTGCTTCTTGATAGAAACTTAAACGTTGACCACGCTTTGGTTTGAAGTTAAAGCTTTCCTTAATGGCTTTTTCTTCAGATTCTTTGAAATCTTTCTTACAGAGTAACTTAAGAGAAGTGAAATCCTTATCTGCAACTTTCACATTTGGATAGGTATGTTCATCACCATCACCCATCAGTTTCTTCTTCAACTCTTCTGCGTTTTCAACCTTATCACCTTTTTTACTGTAATGAACACGTTTTGTTTCAATCGCCCATGTAACATAATAGGGATCTTTCATTTCATCCACATCGAATTCGACACATACAACATACTTATCCATGACAACGGGAATGATGATTCTTTCTGGAGTTGCAACATCCCATACATCAGCATTATACAATTGCTTTCTGTAACCATCACGAATCAACAGATTACGTAATGCTTCACCTAAACTTTCGAATGCACCAAGATTCTCAGCAACAGTTAATGCATGAATCTGATTCAAACTCACTTCATTATTCTTATTTACTTCAAAGAATACAGGAAGCTTTGTGGTATAATGTTTTCCATCAGGATTGTCAAGATGTAATGGTCCGAGATCAACAATCACTTTAGCAGGTACACGTGCATCAGACAACTTGATCATGTCATTACCAAACAAACCTTCTTGCACAATATAAGCGTGATATCTTTCGTATGCAGCTTTTGCAGATTCCATGACACGCTGTTCAAATGCTTTTGCACTATCTCTTGCAAGACGTGGGGTAATTCTTGCAGCTTCTTGGTAGAAATCTTCAAATGTGAATTGTTGTGCAAACGCTTCTGCAGCAACTGATTGTACATCCATTGGAACATCTACAATTCTTCCTGATGTAATGTCCATTTCTACGAGATCTAGTTCAATATCATCTTCGATTGGGATATTGATAACAGGTCTTTCACGTAATGCATTTTCACCATCCAGTGTTAACTCTTCCATTTCAGAAAATAGATGAGCGTATTCAAGAATGGCTTCATCCATCTGATCTGATTGTGACTCTTCCTGTGCATGGAATGCTTTTTGTTCTTTTTCCTTTTTAGCAATCTCTTGCCGTAAGAAATTTAGCATGTAAATCACCTCGTAATTTTTAATTCAAAATATAGATATTGTTTAAACGAACATCGAGGTAGTGGGGTTCGATGTTCGTTATAAAACAAATCCAAACGTTTCCAAGTAAATTTCAGATACCATTTCTGGAGTTACTTCGACAATACCAACATCTTCTAATGTCATGTCACCCTCAAGGGTGACACCGTTGATTTGTGGTTTGTTGATTAACTCTTCATAATCCAATTTGGTTTCATCAGGCATATTATCACCCCGCAAGAAAGGAGTAAACTTATGAGCGTTGTATCAAAATATGAGGATATGATATTTGATGCTTATATGAAAATGCATCCAAATGTCAATCCGGAGAAAGTGAGATATTTAATCTCGAAAATGACAGAAAAACATTTCATCGACATCCCTTGTCAGATGGACAATAATGTTCGCCATGAAACATTTAGTACGACATTAACAAATGTATTTGACTGGATGGATCAGCGTAAACCAATCATTTCATCCAATGGCACATTCTTCAAACAGCATTCCGAATATCTGTCTCCAACTGTGTTATATTTGGAGACATTAGGTAATGAACGTGGAGCTGCAAAGGATAAGATGTATCAATACCCTAAGGGTTCTGCTCGATACACAATGTTGTATACTGAACAAGGTAACATCAAAGTTATTATGAATTCGGATTATGGTGGGTCTGGAACCCCATTATCACCATTCTATTCTATATATATTCCACCGGCTACAACTGGCAGTGCCAAGAACATGACGACTACCTTAATTTGTTGTCTTGAGCTGTTATCCGGTAACAATCATCCATGGGCAAAATTAAATGGGATTAATGAATTATACGACTTCATTCATGTTGTATTAAAGACGGATGTTTCTAATCGTAAGATGATGGTTCATGATCATTTCAACACGGAAGATGTGGTAGATTATCTGATTAGACGTGTAAACAATGTAACAATGAATGATGTAATGTATCTTAAGCAGTATATTGCAACATTGTCTGATGAACAAAGAACCAGATTGATGTTAGCGTATAATCTCAGATTTGCATTAAGGACCTATTTAAAGGATCCGATTGCAAAAGTGATGAAGTATTATAAGTCACACAAATTAGACATCAATCACATTACGGAAGAGACAATTAAGATTGCTGGATTTGGTGTTAATCCTCCGGAAGAAGTTGTAGAGGATTTAAACTATATGAAACAATTTATTGCAGACAATTGCTTGTATCCGTATATTGTAAATGATGGAGAAGTCCGTGCTTCGAATATGGAACGATTGGTTGTATGTGTTACAGATACTGATTCATTGATGGTTCATTTTGCATCATATATTGACGATTTTCAAGCAAGAGTTCCATCATTCCGTGATTCTAGTTTGATTGCATCTGCATTGGGATTTCGTTTGTTTATCGAAACAATCATTCCATCAATGGTAGAGGATATCGTGTCTTATCGTGGAATCCAAGACAAATACTATCGAGACAAGTTCGTATTTAAGAATGAATTCACGTTCTTGGCAATGGCCTTGTTTGCAAAGAAAATGTATGCAGCATCATGCTTTGTACAAGAAGGAAATCCACGTGATATCCATTCTATCCAAGTCACAGGTTTGTCATTTAAGAAACGAGATTCTGCAGAGTTTTTGGAACCGATTATGTTGGAATTATACAACAAATATGTGTTGACAACAGACCAGATTCCCGTGGGAAAATTGTTGGATGAGTACTATGCCTTACGAGAACGACTAAAGCAAGTCATTAAAATAGAAGCATCCTTCCATAAGGTATTGGGAATTAAAGCAGTCGAATCTTATGATGCATCAAAGTCATTACCAGCTCAGATTCGTGGAATGTTGGTTTGGAATAGTATGTTTTCCGATGAAGAAATCTTACCGATGGATCGGGTAACGGTCATTCCATTATCATTTGATTTAATGGAACAACATCGAGATATCCCACAATTAGCAAAAGTATTGGAATTGAATTTGGCTGGAAATCCCAAAAAGAAGATAGAAGCCGTTATTAGTCTTCCGGAGACTTATAAGACGATTCCGGAATGGCTTCGTCCTGGTATTGATGAGGATTATTGTATTGACAAATTGTTATCACCCTTTAAGCAACTACTCGGTTTGTTTGATGTGTATATTGCGGATACAAAGGGTGGAATGATTCCAAGTCGTATGATATTCTTATAATCATATTTCATCATGAAAGGAGGTGATGTGTGATGTCATGGGAAGATTTATGTATTTGGATTGAACAGTATGCTGGGTGTAATTACGATTTGACTGATTCGATTCGTGAGTTGAAAGGTGATGCAATCTTTTTGAATACCACAACTTGGAGAAATCAATTGTCAATCTTGATGGATCAATTGAGTGCGATGGTCGATATCATCGAAGAGCAATATGATTCGTTTCCTGAAGATTTTCCTTCCAAAGAGAATTTAAAAAAGTATATCACGATGGAAGTGTTAGGAAGCATTGTTGACATTGTAGATGATGTGAAACAGAAACTTGGTATTGAACCATCCGATATTCGTAGATTCAAAGTGTTGGAACATCATGTTGATGCATTGTGTGATTTGATTCATGCATTGTCGGAGAATTCCATTGAAACATTGATTAAGAAGGAATGGTTTGACGAATACGAGAATGACAATAAAGATTTCTTCAAAACTGTGTTCCAGATCTCCAAACAGGATTTACCAAGTATGCAGTTCACGGTTAATGACATTAAAGAAATGCATGATGACGATGAGGAATAATATATATGGTTCCTCATAAAACGAAATTATACTATTTTATATGCCGAAAGGAGAATAATTATGGCATTAATGAATGGAAATGGCTTTAATCAGCCGACTAACAACAACAATGGTGAAGCAAAGAAGAAAAGTAACTTCCGTGTGGGAAGAATCTATGGTGACGATGGTATCCTGGATGTATCTACATGGAACTCTGACAAAGGTGGTATCTATGCAGTTGTCAACATCAAAGCTGCAATTGGTAAGGACCCTTCCACTGGTGCAAATGCTTATGAGCAGAAGATGGCATCCGAACTCCCAAGCGTATTCATGAACGTGGAGAACACTTATGCACTGATTGAGGCGATGAGTAAGACTGAACCAGAAACTGCAAATCTGACATTGGATTGTGGTAGATCTAAGATTTCCCTCCAGGGTCAGAATGACGGTGTTCGTATTACAATCGAAAATCAGAAGAATGGTACACGTAATGTGACCTTGAAAGCAATCTCTCTCGGTTCCGTGAAAGTCCATTCCGGTTGGCAGATGTTGAAGGCGTATCTGACAATTTGCTACAAGAGAGCTTCTCGTGCAAAGCTGAATGTGGAAGAGTTCAGTGTTGCTTTGACAGATGATGGATCTTCCGATGAAGATATCCCGTTCTAAATATGGACGATTTGTCGGTATTTGGTAAGGCAGGCCTGATCATACAATACGAAGATGTGGTATCGTTGCTTGGATACAACATCGCCGAATACTTTAAAGCAAACCATGTGAATGAAAAGTTTGAAAGGATGTCCTTCGAGGACATCCTTTTGAGCTACATGAATCGTGAACAATATGACATTAACGCATGGATCTCTAAGACATTTGATTATGACATTAATTATCATAACTTGATGGATTCGAAGTTGATGTTAAAACCAAACATGTTATATGCTTACAAAGTATTCCAAGAATCTGCCAGACAAAGAATGAATACGTTGTATATTTACTCGGAGCAATATTCAAAAGCCATTGAATCGAACTTGCCAACATTCCAAGTTCCCACATTAATTTATGAACATGGGAATTTGGTAAATCTATTAAATGAACATCCAAATTGCACATTCATTACTTCAAACCCTGATTCAATCGCTTTATGCAAAGAAGTAAAATGTCCATTCATTTTGACAATCGTAGATGAATTTGTCTATTTAAAAGATATATTATCTACTAGAATCACGGATGAATTGTTGAAACAAGGTAAAATGGTATTTTATACCGGAATCATTTCTGGTGGGATTACCAATGTCATTCGTGATGATAAAATTTGAGAGGAGTGCAAATAACCATTATGAAGAAGAAACCCGAAGCCGTTAACAAGTCCCTTTTCTATCTTTATGATCCTGAAGAAACGTACACGTACAATGTACATCACGGAACAGAATATCCTTATCACGGATTTCCCAAGGGTGCTGATGGACAGGTGTACAAGAAGACGAGATTCATTGAATGGGAGCCGATACCTGAAGATGTGATTGTACGTTACAATGGTCCTCAGATCATTGTAAACTTTGAAGCATTATTCCCCGGAGATGTGATTGACCCTGCAATTCAGATCTTCCAATTGAGAAGTAAACGTCCAGAAATTCAGAATCTGATCTGTGAACAGATTAACTTTTTCACAGCATTGTATGATGATGACAATGATTTGTTAACATCTATGCTCGTCGCAAAGTATATGACCGATTCTCAAACTTATACGATTAATACGTTCGACGAGTTTTATCAAGACATTTATAACACTCTCTTCCCGAAAAGAACCTTGGACAAAATTGAGAAGATGGTGTCTGAGAATAATGTTGGTGATAATGTTGTTGGATTGTTCCCGGTAGACTTTACTCACGACATGTACAAGGTCTCATTCATGATTAAGATCATGCATATTTATGTGGAGCACTTTATCATCTCCACAGGTAATGTTCCGAAGGATTTGTATGAATTGTTTGCTCGTGCATTCACCCATATTATGAATGAAATTAATCCCAACATGTATATCCGCTTGTACAATTATGCAAATGACAAGGTGTTGCAAACGATTGCAGCAAACCAAGCCATCTATGAGATGAGATCGATTGATGGTGTAACAGCACCAACAACCACACAACATTTGATGAGAAAGACATTGATTTGTGATGGTTTGATTAAACTAACATTTGCTTCTGAATGGGATCCCATTCAGAAACGTCCGACGTATTCTTGCGTAGGATTGATCAAATCCATCGTTAGTAGATATACGAATAATACTCGTAAGATGCAATTGAGATATTCCTTGGTGAATGTAGATGGTGATATCTCACAATTGTTGGCTGATAATGTTGGAGCAAATGCACCAATCTCCGTATTAAGATCTTTGAATCCTGGTGAATATTGCTGTATGTTTAAAGACCTGAATATCATCATTGGTCAAATCATTCTGGAAATCAACATCGATCCAGTTGATTGGTATTTGGAACATTTGGTACAAATGAATGACTTGTCGAAGATTTTGGTAGACACGGTGTTGTATAATAAGTTCCATTCCTCCTTATCAACTAACACATTGACGATGAAGCAGAAGTATATTGTGTTACTGTATGTTCGTCATATGATTATGGAGATTTATGGATTGTCAGAAGAAGATACTATCTCTAATCCATTGATTAACATTATCATGGGGAAAGTTGTTACAACTTCTACAAAGACTTTGACACCAAAGGATTTGAATGGTGTGAAGAAGTATGTGAAGCTGAACAATCTGAGAGAATACCTGTTATCAGAAAAGAATGTCAATGTTTATGTGGAAAAGATCATCCAGTGTGTATTATCTAACTACACGATTGTCAATCACAATGATCCATCATTGCTGAACACACCGTTACTGTATGATTCTGGAAACATGACTGTTGCATTGTTGGATATGATCGTTTCATTATTCGAAATCATGAAAGTTTAATAAGTATAGGAGGTTAATGATATGATTTTGAAACGTATGAACCTTGAGCAGGAATATTATCTCGATATGATTACCCATAATGGTTTTCGTATTGAAAATGAGGATCCGTATTCACCTACGGATCCTTCCATGTTGGTGAACTCTTCCAAGTTCACCGATTGTGAATTCCGTTGTGATTGCGGCGCATTTATTGGTCAAGACATCATTGGTCAAAAATGCCCAATCTGTGGTACGGAAATTGCATTGCATTCTTTGAACTTCCGTTATACTGGATGGGTCGATATCTCTCCGCATCGTGTGATCACACCCGCTTATTACGCATTGCTGAAGCGTGCCATCGGGCAGAATATGATCAACTTCATTCTCGGGAATTATAAGGCAGATCATGATGTGAAATATAATGAAAATGATACGGAATTTGAAAAGAAGCGTCAACAAAAGAAACGTGGTCGTGTCTCCGCAAATGACATCTCATCCATCATTAAGAAGATTCCAAAGAATAAACACATTTATCAGGGAATTGGTCATGATCAGTTCTATGAAAGATTTGAAGAAATCATGCAAGCTTGTTATTCCAAACCCCATGCAGACGATATCCAGAGATTGTTGGAAAGTCGTCATGATGTCTTCACATCGAAAATCCCAATCTATTCCACAGCGTTTCGTCCTGTGAACACCACATCAGAATCACGCTTCTATCCCACTATCAATCGTTGGTTGGCAAAGATTGTATCCGTAAATTGTCAACTGAAGTTCATGTCAATCGATTTGGAAATTATGAATGCATTGAACTGTATTCAGAACAACTGGTTGGAAGCAACAGATTATCTGGTAGATTCGGAGATGGATAAGAAGACTGGATTTATCAGAGGAGAGATAGTTGGTGGACCATTCCAGTTCTCTTCAAGAGCAGTCATCACATTAGATCCATCATTAAATATTGACGAGGTGGATCTTCCGTATTCTATGCTGATTATCGTGTATCAGTTTAAGATTGCACATATGCTGTCAAATCGTTATAATATGACACTGGAACAGGCATGCTTATTTGTGAAAACATTTACCAATGATCCTCGTGTGGTTGCTTGTATGGATGAGATTATTGCACAAGGTATATGGGTTGTCATCTTAAGAGAACCAACAAACAATCTTGCATCCATTTGTTTGTGCAAGGTTCGCCGTTATAAGCTGGATGATAATGATGACACAATGAGTATCACACTGGAGTGTTTGGCTGGATTGAATGCAGACTTTGACGGTGATCAGTTGGACATCTTCATTGTTTATGATGAATATATTCTCCAGAACTTCATGCAGTTCCATTATAGCTGTATGACAAACTATGTTACGGGTGATATTGATATCTCACTTCGTGAATGGGCTGCGATTACACTTGGTAGAATGAGTGAATAATGAATTCCCCGGCTTAGCCGGGGATTTTTCATATTTGTATATTGATATATTTATGGTGTAAGGAGGTGGTGATATACATGGATGTATATTATGTAATTACCAAAACTAATGAAAAACAATTAAAGGAGGAGATCGTATGATCACAAGAGAAGAACTGGATAAGTACACGAAGGCATATACAGCAGGAACGCCTATTATTACAGATGAGGAATTTGACCAGCTGTTGGAAGAGTATGTATCCAATAATGGCGAAGAAGCAAGACCGTTTACTCGTAACAAGCAGAGTGCAGCAATCAATGATGTTGTAGGAACGCTGCCCAAAGTTTACGGTGTCAAAGAACCCATGAGACCCGGACAGAAGACTTATGCAGATTGGGTAGATAGTTTATTGAATCATGGTGTATGTGACGATATTACGGTAATTGTACAGCCCAAGTATGACGGATGCTCAGTTGCACTCGATGTCAAGACTGGTAGATATTTCACCCGTGGAGATTATGACAATGGGGAAAGCATGGATGTCACGGAGTTGTTTGGTCGTCGTGTAGTCATGCATGGAGATGCAAAAGATTTTGCTGGATTAGTTTCCGTTAAGTTTGAAGCAATTATGTCCGAAGAAGCATTCCATGAATTGGGACTTGATCAGAAATATGTGAATGCAAGAGCAGCCACATCTGCCATCATCATGTCTCGTGATAAGAAATTGGCTCAGTATATTTCATTACAACCGTTACGTTGTTACTACGATGATGGTGGTATGACCATTCCAGAGGAACTGGAAAGACTCAGTGTAATCTGTTCCTTGGATGCATTTGATACCATTCAGAATTTCATCGATGAAAAATTAGCAGATGGTGCAAAGGTATTGGTTGGTGAAGAAGGACCATATGCAATTACCAATGCACATTATGCAATTGATGGTGTTGTCGTATCTGTACTGGAAAACGACCATAGTTGTGAATTGATGAAACCTCATATGGAGATTGCCATTAAGATTCTCAACAATATCAAAGAGACAAAGATTATTGATATTGACTGGCAACTGGGAAAGACTGGTAAGATTACTCCGGTTGGTATTCTGGAACCTGTAACATTCGATAATGGCGTAACGGTAGATCATGTTGGTTTGTCAACATATGACCGTGTTCATGATTTAACATTGCATTTCGGTGACACTGTTAGAATCGTGCATAACATTGTGCCATATCTGTTAGACAGTAAGCATGATGGTGGGACGGTCATTCCGTTATTATCCAAATGCCCAAGCTGTGGAGCACCGCTCGCTATGTCTAATCTTAAGACAGTTCGTTGTGTAAATCCCAATTGTGAGAATAAGAAGATCGGTGATATCATTCGTTATTGTGAAAACATGAAGATGATGGGAATTTCCAAAGGTATTTTGACAAAGTTGTATGAGATGGGATATGTCAAAACAATTGTGGATTTGTATACGTTTGATGGTGAGGCATTGTCAATGGAAAAGGGATTTGCCGAAACATCAGTCCGTGCATTAAAGAAATCCATCAGTGATGCGTCTACAGATGTTCCATTGGAAAGATTCTTGTCCGCATTACCTTGTACCAATGTATCGAAGAAAACGTGGCAGATGATTATCAATGCTAGAGCTAACCAGGGTGTCGCATATAACACAACCGATATGGACATTACAAACTCCTATATTCTTGGAAGAATCGTTAAATCTTTACGTTTACCATCCCCAGATTTCTTCTTACGTCTCATTACGGAATACACGTACGGAATTGGTGATACAACATGGAAAGCTATTCACTTTGGCATTATTGAGAACTGGGAAATGATTCGTTCAATTATGCAATATGTCACAATTGATATCTGCGACAAGAAGAAGTCAAATGCAGAATACAGAGGTGTGGTGTGCTTCACTGGACATCGTGATCGTGACTTAGCAGCTTTGCTTGCACAGAATAGCTATGAAGTAACTGATGATTTGACAAACAACTGCATTGCTCTGGTAATTCCGGATGAAGGATATTTCTCATCTAAGGTTAAGAAAGCAATCAAGAAAAGAATCCCGATTTTGACAATTCGTGATGTTGTTTCCAGGCTGAATAGCACAGGTAAGATTATCTAATTTGAATTGGATCCCCCGGAATTCCGGGGGGATCTTTTTTATACTGAATATTAGATGACCGTCTAATATCAATTAAGGAAAGGAATGATAGTATGAATACACGCAAAAAGGAAGACAACATGTATGAACGATTAAAACATCCCGATGAGAAATCTGATCAGAATCGTCAAATTTGTAAGTTGATTGATGAAGCATATCATAAGAAACACGATGTCTGGTTGGTATGCGATTGGCATTTGTGGAAACGTGTAAACAAGAATGCTCCAGTTTGTCGAATGAGACATGATTTCAATACCGTCATCAGAAATGTGTTGAACACGGTTAAAACGAACGATGTATTGATTGTGATGGGTGACCTCGTGGATGGAGAATTTACGTTGAAAAAAGAACTGAAGAATGTGATGTTAGAAATTACTTGTACAAAGATTCTTGTGAGAGGAAACAATGATTTGTTCCCCGATTCATTCTACAAGGAATGTGGATTCACATATGTCGTAGATTCGTTTGTTTGGAAAGACATTATATTCACACACATTCCCGTTAAAAATGATCATGAATTGAATATACATGCTCATTTACATGGTGGGAAAAGATATTGGATACCGTACACAAATCAAATCGATGTTGCTGCATATGGTGGTCGAGTAACCCCCGTGAAATTGGATGATATCATGTTGAAACAGAAAGAATATGCGAAGACAATCAAGGAATGTCCAGAACATTTCAACGAATATGAATTAATGGAAACGGACATCAATATGTTTATGAGAGTAATGGAAGAAGGATCTGATTTTGTTCATGATCCATGGTATGATTAATAAGGAGGAATTAGCATGAATTTTACGCATTCAGTAAAGGAAAAGGAGATTGACAATCATGAATGATTTCACAAAACAAGTTATGGTGACAAAATTTAATATTGATGCATTGCATATTGGACATGCGTATTATGTAGAAGCAAAGATAGAAAATTGGCCAACTGCAGAGAATCGTTGTTTGTATGGGATATTGCTTAAACGAACAGAAGATTCTATTCTTTTTGCCACAAATAAAGTATGTTATGATTCAGACGACGGTAGACTTGAAAGTTTCAAACCAAATGAGATCATAAGATTGGTAGAATTGAAGGTTGATCAAGAATGATATTCTTTTTAGCAGATATTCATTTAGGAGTGAAACTACCACAAGAAGACTTCATGAATTCATTGGATCAAATGTTTACCATCATCCGTAATAGTAAAGAACCATGTGATTTGATCATTGTTGCTGGTGATTTGTTTGATCATAATTTGAACATTGAGGAATCCATCTTCGCCGTACAATTCTTAGTGAAGTTGGTATTGAATGATTGTGGTAAAGGGGATATGAAGCATATCCCCGTTCACTTTATTGAAGGGACATTTTCCCATGATCGAAAACAAATGAAAATCTTTATGCCATTATTGCAGAATCTCCCATGTTCCGTATTCTATACGGATACATGGTGTAAAGTGGAATTACCAAACGGGATGAAGACATTATATCTACCACAAGAATATGGCGATGTGGATTACTCTGATGCATTTAATGAACATTATGATTTGATTGTGGGACATGGTCCGATATCATCTCAAAATAAACAAGTAGTCACATCTCATGGTACAGAAATCATGCATTCAGTAGAAATGTTAGGTGAATATTCTGACTTATGTGTGTTTGGTCACTATCATGAATACACTGATTTTGGGAATGGCGTATATTATGCAGGATCCATGTTGCGGTTTCGATATCATGAAGATACTCCAAAAGTATTCTTCATGTGCAATAAAGACCTTAAAGTCACAACTGTTAAGAATCCATTTGCAAAAGAATTTAAAACCATTGAGATTCACAATCCTGAAGAATTACGTGATGAATTATCCAAGCATATCGATTCTCCACATCGATTTGTCATCAGTACTACAAATGATCAAGAGTTGGAAACATATCATGCAATTATGAACACTACAAAACAAAATCAGTTTGTGAAATTTAAGATTGAACGAACAGAAGAAGTTGTGGAAGAAGATAAGCTTGATCATATCCAGCATTCTAATGTAGTTGAACCAATAGAAGGATTACTGCAATTCATCAATGAAAAATACAATGTAGATGTGACGAAAGAGGTGAGGGAATATGAAGACAAAATCAAACAAGAAACCACCAAAAAATGATTGGAATTGGAATGATTTCATCATCATTTTCATTTACCTTATTTTGACAATCTATTTTGGTAGCAAGTTATTTAATCATGGGACAATCGTTGCTGGTTGTCCCGCACCGTCCGATAGTACTCAAAAAATTTATGTAAGGGAGATATCAAAATGAAAGATAAGCCAATTCAATTTGTCATCGGATATTTCAATATTGGAGACACATATTCCGTGACGAGTGAGTATGAAAACGCATTCGTTGGAAAAGTGATCGATCTGGATGACAATATTTCACCAAAGACTGTGACATTTGAAACTGTTTATGGTGCATTAAAGATCACCGCAGAAATGGCTGTAACACAGAATTATCGTTTTGAAAAACTGAAAGGAGAATGAATGATGAAAAAGATATTTAGAAAGACTTTGATTGTTATCATGCTTGCAATGGTTGGATTATCCATTGCTACTGAGGTAAATCGTGTTAATCAATTGATGAAGGGGTTAGTAGAAGATGATGATTAAGAATCCATTATTGCTTGATAACTTGCGTCCTATGTGGTTGAAATATGCGGCTGATTTGATTGCTGGTGAATATGATGACGAATTGGAAGAGGATACAGCATCAGAAGAAAAGGAAGATATGAAGGAATCAGCTGATTAATTTAGAGGAGGAAGTAATATGGCTACGAAAAAAGCGAGTGTATTAATGGAAGAAAACAAGGATAAATCCATGATGGAGATTCTGTCGATGGGTGGTGCATCCGAAGTATTCAAAGCAAATGATTTGATTGATTATTCTTATCCGACGGGAATTTCAGTAATTGATTATTCCCTTGGGTATGAGGTGAATGTAAAAGATGAAACTGGTAAATTGATTAAAAAGCGTCAGTGTATTGGTTTACAAGCCGGATCATTTAATGTCATTACAGGTGCAACCCAATCGTTCAAGACAACAATCGGAATGCAGATGTGTGCGAATATTGCATATGCGAATGATGGGAACGTGGTACATTTGGATGCTGAAAACAGATTGGTTGTACAGCGTTTAAAGAATCTTACCAAGTTACCGGATTCATGGTTTGATGGTGAACATCCTCGTTATGCACTACGAGGTGGCGCAATTGGTTATGATACGTTACAATCATTTGTCACAGAAATCTATGAATCCAAGATTAAGTTCAAGACATTATTATTGAAAGATACTGGTGAAGTGGATGATCATAATAAACCTATTTGGTTAATGCCACCGACAGTCATCTTCTTAGATTCCTTGTCTGATGTAATTGGAAAAGAATACGATATCCAGAACTCCAAGGAATGGGAGAAACAAAAAGAGATGCGTAATAATGCAGATGGTATGCGTAATGCGAAAACATTAAAAGGTGTTATTTGTGATATCTTACCAATGTTAAAAGAAGCAAACATCATTTTCATCACAATTGCTCATGAGAATGCGAATGTATCTGGGACAATCGCTCCACCAAAGAAGCAGTTTCAGTATGGTGATCATGCAACAAAGATAAGTGGTGGCAGAACGGTAGAATATAATGCATCATCCGTTATGGGTTTCACAGGTGAATCTTCTGCAGACTCTCGTTATGAAGAATCAACAGACGGATTTGTTGGTAATACGATTCTTTATGAGCCAATTAAGTTGTCAACGAATCAGAGTGGTAACAAACGTAGTGGATTGGGATTCCGTATTGTTGTTGATAAGACACAGAATGGTTGTGACAATCTCCGTACACTTGTATTGTTCTTGAATGATCGTGGGCGTTTGAAGGGTAACAAAGCCGGTTATAAGGTATTGAACAAAGATGGCACAGAAGCATCCGAACGTTTCACATGGAAAAAAATATACGAAGATTTCGAATCCAATCCAGTAACATACAAAATCTTCTTGCTCGCTGCCAAGGAAGAATTGGAATCTTTAATTGCTCCAGCACTGGATAATGCTGGATCAATCAAACCATTCAATATGTCTGGATTATTAGCAGAACTCAATTCTTTATCTTAACAAAAAATGAAAAAAAAATACACCCGGCGTGTTGCCGGGTGTATGTATTACATATAATGAGGACGTCCATGACGGACATCATCATTGTAATAAAGAGCCACGAGATGACTGTTCTTAGCCTTTTCCTCGAGCTCTTTATCACTCATTTTGCTCTCTTCTGCAACTCCCGGAATGAGAGCGATTGCCGGGATAATGTTTAATAATACCAGGATTGCGATTTCGATGATTTTGATAATCATAACGCATCCTCCTTTCTGTGGCTCGGTTTAAAGTCATGAGCTGGACTTTAAAATATGCTTCTTTACTGGGGGAAGCTTAGACCCCATAACTAAATTGATATTTGTTTTATATCATATTAATTATATATATACGAAGATTCAAAATAATAGAATAAAAAAATAACCGGGACTAAGCCCGGTTATCATTACCAATTTATTTTTTTTACATATTTTTATTCTGCTCTATGTTGTAAGTGATTCTGAGTTTGTGATCTGATACTTCACGATTGCCCAAAAAGTTCTATTCAAAGATTCCTGATACCGGGAACAACCATAATGTTTGGATATCGCTTTCATATACTCATAATCAACCAATGCTTCAATGTAGAGACCAGTGATATTGTTATTAGTCAGATTGATACTGATGTTCACAGAATGCACATGTGTTCCAGAATTCTTCCAATACTTATCCAACAATACACCACAATTTTCAACATTTATGTATTCTACAGTCTGCAACAGACTTGGAAGTTCTATCATTTTTGTGGCATCCTTGCGATAGAATACAACTCTCTTAATTTGGATATTCATGCGTTTTCTCCTTTTTAAACATGGGGGCCATTCGGCCCCCAATTTTTTACATATTAATCGGTGTTGTTCTGTTCAACAGCCAGTTCACGCTCGACAGTCTCAGCAAGGGTCTTCATGTGACGCCAAGGACCACGCCAATGACCATCGATGAACTTACCCTTACGCATATACCCAGCAACATGCCATACCATGGTACGACGAGTGAACTTGTGGTCTCCGTCAGACTTCTTTGGCTTACGCTTCAGCATGTTCAAAGTTTCCATGTCAACATAACAATGGCGGATATTCTTCACTTTGTGCTTCTTCTTGCTATTAGTAGATGTTGTCTTTGCATTGGTATGAATCGGTTCATTCGACTCGACGATGCAAGTCTTTGTCAACGGATGCAGCAATGCAATCTGAATTGAATACCACATCAAGAGGAATGTTGTGCAAAGGTACTTCAATCCTTCTTCGGAAATTCTTGATGGATCTACATTCCCTCTTAATGCAACATCACTATTCATGCACAATGCATTGATACAGTGAGAATTAACAATCAATTCTGATACAATTTCACAGTTGATAGATGCGAAACGAAGGTGAATGTAACCGATTACCGCCATTTCAATCTGCTTGTTACGTAGCGCTTTCAACTGTTCTTTGTAATCATGATTAATCACGATGGTCGCATCTTTGACTTTCTGGTCATCATAGGTTTGAATCGGTGCGTCAATTCTGATATTGGTAACAGGAATTGTTCCACTCAGCAACAAGTCAGTTGGAACATCCAAACCATCTTCATTTAAGACATCATTATGTCCCCATAACTTTCCCAATTCCTGAGCAATGGGTGGTGTCATGTATACGATGTCAGTCGGCTTGCTCGCTGTTGCCGCATCGAACATGAACTTATTCACCTTTTTGGTAACTGTCTTCAAACCGATATAGTTGGGATCTCCCGGCTTTGCCATTGCCTTCATTAATGCGAAGATATCAATCATGGTATCAATATCGCTGCGGTCATAATCAGAGCGAGCATAATATGGATAGTCCTTCTTGAGACTTTCTCTGATTCTTCTGGCTTTCTCAATTTTTTCATGGTCATTCATAATTTTTCTTCCTTTCTTAATTTATACTGAAGCAGCACGAATGATTGCAAGCTGTGATAATGTGTTATTTGGCATCTGCTTGAGTCTGTTAAACTCGGCACTACACATCACACGCCAAAATAATTCACTCATTGCTGCATTCTGATCGGCTTCCAATAACTGCACCCATGCATCATTTGCATAAGCCATGCAAGTAAATGATACAGTTTCTTCAATCTGCATGATGTCGTCAATATGAATGTTACTAGAAGTGATATAAGGTTCTGTCAACTTGATGAACATCTTTGTCAACACTCCGTCACTTTCAGCAGTCACAATCAAATCAACAGTGCGAACCAATTCAGCTCTTAATCCCAACTGTGCTGAGCAAACTTCATCCTGTTTAATCATCATAGGGATGATTGTTGGTTTGCCATCTGAATTGTTGTTAGCAATGGATTCATAATTGAACATAATGATTCTCCTTTCAAAGAAAAAGGGCAGTTTTGTGTCGTACCCAGGACATTTGTCGTATGATTTACTTATTTGAAGAGCTCAGCTTCAGTGGTACATCAACAGTTGACATTGTGATGTTAGTAGCTGTTCTCTTGTCAGTATTGGGAATCGGTGCATCAACGATATGACGAAGTACGCTATTATCACCCTTCTCCGTATGCATGTGAACAGAGTAGTCCACAATATGACGGAATCCAAGAGCTTTTGACGATTCATCCTCATGAGAGATTACCAGCATTGTGCATCCACGGGTCTCTCTGTCAATGACATTAATAACCTTTTCCTCAGTGCAGTATTCATCATCACGCAACCAACGGGTACGCTTATCCAGTGCACTTGTTACCTCATCCAACATGATGATGTCAGATGTGTTACGAACAGGATTCACAACACCTTTCTGGTAATTGCGGATATGGATAAAGAGTCTCATCAGACTGATACGAGATGCTTCGCCACCAGATGGATGAACACCTTCACCTAAGATAATAGTATCCAATCCATCAGGAAGAGCACGCAACCAGTCACCCATGCCGATGTCATCAAGCAATTGTTCAATCACCGTATCCGGCACGTATTTATTACCCAACGTAATGTTGTTACGAAGGGTATCATACAAAAGTTCGGTCTTCTGGTGGATATAAAACACTCTAACATCCGGAGGTGTAGAGCCTTCCATTTCTCCAGCAAAGAACTTGAACAATGTTGATTTACCAACCCCTGAAGCAGCTTCGATTCTGTATCTCTTACCACGTTTGATTTCCAATTCAGGAATCAGATAAGGATTCTTAATCTCCGTATCAGAAGCATAATGGAATCCAATATTCTTGAGAACCAATCTCTCAGGCATAACTGGCTTTTCTTGGTATTCGACATCGTCACCTTTCAGCTTGTTGATGACTTCGTTACAACCATCAATTTCAGACTGATTAGCAACATAGTCAGTGATGAGTCCAACCATGTTGTTGATTGTCCATTCATTGAATGCGATGAAGAGTGCTAACGATATATCATTATTAGCAAATGCGACATACAATGCCAACACACAAGGCACATTGATAAGGAAGTTGAAGAATCCCTCATACAAATTCTGTGCCGGATTGTTGCATGCAGGTGCGCATTCATATTGAACCTCTTCCTGCGTGGACATCGCATAATCGTCAGCACCCATATATTTAAGCATTTTTACTGCTTCAAAATTGGATACTGTCACCTGATGCATATGACCTTTGAGCTCAGCCTTCACGGTGTTGCATTTCAGAAGCTTATTACCATTCAGATAGCCAACAATGCAAAATACCATGATGACAACCATTGCAATTGCCGTTGCCGGAGAGAGTTTGAAGATTTCCCAGACAACAATAGCAAACGGAATCAGCACCTGAAGTGTTGCCAAGATAGTTGCTGCCTGTCCGGACTTGAGGCCAGCAATTTCAGAAGTTGTATTCATAATACTTCCAACACCAACTTCGGTAATGTCGGAGATTTTGGACTTGAGCGTCTTCTGGAAAATCTTCAGGTACCAGCTGTCGCATACATTAAGCTTGAAAGCTTTCAGAATGTAACGATAAAGAATGGATACAGCAGGAATGGTGATATTTAACAGGATAATCGAACGCATGATATTGTCGTTCATTCCATCACCAATTTCCTTGTACACAGAACTCTGATGCTTCGTGAGAATACCTAGGACAACCGCCAATCCAATATTCATCAATGCCAGTACCACCTGTGGAATCTTATGCATGGTGATATGGGAAATTTTCCACTGTGCAGATTCCGTAAACTTGTTTTTCTTTTTCATCGTATTTCCTCCTTTTGATGACAAGCTCGATGCTTCCGGGGGCCGAAGCCCCCGTTCGCATCTTTGTTCAAATCATGTCTTTCACCATTGTACCATTCTTGCGAATCGCCTGTTCTAACAGATTCATCGTCGCATCAGTTGTTGGTACTCTCCCAGTGGTTATCACCAGCATAGTACATGTCTGAACCATAATACTTTGCTAATGCTTTTGAGAGTTCTGTCAATGCCGTTGCGTTAGGTGTACGATGCCATTTCTGCATAAATTCCATATCGAATTTCGCATGACATCTCTTCACATTTCCGTCTTCACGAAAAATGAAATCACCTTCATACGTTGGCATTTTGGCCCACTGACATTTCTTGCCTTGATAATAAAGTGCTCCCTCATCATCAGCCATTGTCAGTGCCATACTGGTTTTTACGCCAGTTCCCCAAGTACGAATACTCGGGTCTGCAGATGTAATTACAATCTTCATTGTAATCACCTCCTTTCATATGATAGTACAAATAGACTTTCATCTATTGTCATATAAATAGTACATATATCAGGATAATAAAAAATAGAGATGACCAAGGAGGCCCGAAGGCCTCCAAAGTCAAGTGTAAAAAAGAATGGAAGTAAAGATGACCGATTGTGGAGAAGAGATTCGAACTCTTGCATGCATGCTCCAAAGGCATGTGTCTTCACCGCTTGACTACTCCACATTTTATATTGATGGGCCTACAGAGAATCGAACTCTGATAATTCGGTTATGAGCCGAGAGGTCTAGCCATTGACCTATAGGCCCATAAGGGTAACATAGAAAAATTACAACGAAGATGACACTCTAATTTTCGTAGAGTGTCAAACATCGAGGGATGCTTCGTCCTCCGCAAACCGTCTGTCATTTCACGCCCGGCTGATCAAGCTACACGTCTCAACGTGAATACACAGCGCATCTGACCTATCCTAATTCGTAGACTATTTAACTTCTACCGGATACATATTACACTCGGAGCTACCGCGTGTTGGAATTCAGCCTCTTTCATTGCTCGAGCTCACATGCCTATTCATGTGGTATTTTTATGATTCAGCTTCGGTCGAAAAAAAATAATATATTACCACCAATTCAGGTGGTTGGTGCTGGATACAAGATTTGAACTTGCACGCTACAATAGCGCTCCGTCTTAAGCGGAGTGTGTCTGCCAATTTCACCAATCCAGCATATGTGGAGATTGGGGGTCTCCACATCGCGAAAAGGATTAACGCCCGAAAGCATGTTGTTAATCCCAAGCGCTGAGAGTGAGATTCGAACTCACGATGCGTCGAAACGCACGACGGTTTTCAAGACCGTTCCGTTATGGCCACTTCGGTATCTCAGCAATGTATTTATTAGTATATAAAATTAGTAAGAAAATAAAAAAATAACCGGAGATTTCTCTCCGGTTATTTCGGTTGAATACGTGACGTAACTGAACTTAACCATGCTATACCAATGCATCACTGTACATACCATGCTATGCCACTACATCTCAGAACAATAACACACTATGCTTTACCATCACTATACCTCACGAAACTCAGCTATACCGTCACCTCACAGCAGCTTGCTTTACTTAACTTAGCTATACCAGTACCATACATCACCCATCATAACTCAACCAAGCTTAACCATTACTCAACCATACTTGACTGCGCATCACCATGACACCACTCAACCAAACTCAGCTTTACATTTGCCAAACACAGCATGACTAAACTCAATAATGCAGTACATTACCAATACAATACACACTTCACATTACGTTACCACATACTACTTTACTAAGCCATCGCTTTACGATACTTAGCTTTCCGCTGCTATACCATTACTGAACTAAGCCTGACTTCACGGTGCATTATCTCACATCGCCATGCCATTACCCTACCGTCATAACTAAACTGCACCAAGCATTACTATACCAGCACCAAACATGACATTACTATGCCATTGCAATACATGACTAAACCAAACTAGACTCTTCATCACTTTACTATACCATTGCAATGCATAACTAAACCAAACAAGACCTTTCATCACGTTACCTTACCTTGACTTAACCTTGCTTCACTTTGCATTACACTACAAAACCAATACTATGCCAAACTACACAAGCAAAGCCACGCCATACCATTACATCACTGAATAACACATTGCTCTACTCCACCACAGCTACACCTAGCAATACTATACTTTACCTTTACTACACTTTACTTTACGGAGATGTGCCAAACGGTCCAGTACCTTCACTTCACAGAACTGAACATTGCGATACCCATGCGATACATAGCAACACATTATCAGACAATGCCATGCCAACACCAAACTACATTTCACTGAGCCATGCTATACCAACACCAAACGGTACTATACTAGACCAAGCAGTACCTTAGCTACACTATAATCTACCTCATACAACTATGCTTTACCATTACTAAGCTAAGCAGTATCATACCATTACATGACTCCGTGTTGCAATACCGATGCTTGACTGAGCACTGCTATTCAGAACTATTCTCTACCGTTACTTGATGTGCTTAGAATAGTTACCACCGATGACTTCATCATTTTCATCAAGGAGTTCCCAAACGAATTTTCCTTTACCGGAGTTTCTCCACTGGCCTGTACCATGGTAATATCCATAATCCAACCACTCTTCAATGAGTTTCTCGTCGGAATCAACCATCAGATGAACAGTAAATGTGGATGTGCTCATAACAGGAATTGTTTCAGAGCAAGCTAACGATACACGCTCTCCCTGAGGTGTCTGTGCACGAAGTGGTCTCTGGCAAAGTGTAATCTCACCACTCGGTTCAATCACACACTGACGTTCATTGATGAAGATGAGTCCATCAATCTGTTTCTTAAATGCTTTCACCTTAGAAGTTGCCGTACCAGGAATCTTACGCATGAACGAAGCAGTTTCCTTGAAATAACCCTTCCATTGATAATCATACAGAAAGGGTTTTCCATCTTCAGTACGAGGGAATACAGTTGTACCCTTTTCAATCGTCTCATCAATACCAACAGCAGCAACTTCATCCTCGAGTGTGGAAGCATCTTCAGCCTTGGATGCAATGAAATCCTTATAGATTTCCTTTGAGTTAGGAGCTGTACCCAGAAGCTCCTCAATAAATGTGATTCTGATTTTCATGTCTTTCATTGTTCTTACCTTACCTTTCATTAATGTGTGAATTTGTTTACTTACGGACGATCACATTAAATGATCACGTCAGCATACTACCTCATGTCGGATACTAATTGTTTGTGTATACAAAATATTGATTTATCATTTACGGGGTTAACCGCAAATTACAACATCACCGTTGGTTGGAACGGTGATAACAATTTCACCTAAAGTATCCATGTGGCAACCCTCCTTTATTCATTTATTTCCTGGCAGGGTAGTATGCTCACGTCATAATTCAATATGATAAATATCCCCGGCTTAGGCCGGGGATTAATGTTCACGCTCTATTGAGCAAAAGAAAATTGAACTAGATCGGAATCCCACGCGGAGATTCCAACCATACAAAGGATCTATGCAGTGAATACTCGTCCAAAAAGATATTCACTGCATAGATTGTTTCCTCTATACACCTTAATAGTACATATATGAAAAAATAAAAAAATACAAATTTTGTATGGTAACCGGGAATTACAGTTTGAAACGATCTTCCAAAGATTCACGTTGACAGTGCTCAATCACATATGGTATTAAATTAACATGTGTTTCACAATAATGATCAATAAAATAATCGATATACGGAATAGGTATCTGCTTGATACAATCGAATTTGTTTTGTTCTACAGATTCTTTGATTAATGGGATAATTACATTTTCGATATAATAAGTTGCACGTGAACTCTTTAGATCAAAATGCCCAAGCCAATCTAATGTGCATTCTGGAATCTCACCACGCTCCACAAACCATTTGATCAAATGTTCACACATGGGATCTTCCAGTCTTCCATATTGTAAAAATACTCGTGTGGTTGCGCTAATATTATATAATTCAATCGGCATGATAAAATCTGATGCTTCAATTCCATGAAACTCAAATTCAAATCTCTTTTTCCATTTCGGAAGATGCATTAATTGCTCTTCTAAGTCGATCATCATATGAATTAATGAAAAATAAATACTGCCACTAGGAGTACGTTGGTATGTTCCATCATTACTAATGCAGGTTTTTATTGAAACATTATTGATCGTCTGTTCATATATCTGCACTTTATGCTGAATTAACCCCCATCCATCAGGTACACATTCACTAGTTTCTTGACTCGAAAAGTCGTACATGGTCATTCATTCCTTTCGTTTAAAAGTATTTTAACGTGATGAAGCAATAAAGAATTAAATTTGATTGGGGGCCATTGGCCCCCAATCACAATTCAGTATAGGAAGTAATGTACCCTATGAGCGAAGGTACAATTGGTGCTGCTTGTGAGACTTGAACTCACACGTCTTTCGACACAAGATCCTAAATCTTGCGTGTATACCTATTCCACCAAAGCAGCATGAACCACATGCTCATCACACGTGGTTCTTTGAAAGGAAGTCCCATTATGAACAATGGAAAATTGTAAAGAAAAATTTGGGACCCGCTGTGGATTCGAACCACCGTCTCATGACAGTCATAAGTCATTTGCTTCACCTTTAAGCTAAGCGGGTAAAAGGAATGGTGATATGTTTTCATACCACCACAAAAGAAGAAATAATTTAAAGGAGTAAAAAGCTAAAAGGAAAAATGCTATATGAATAAGTATCTGAGAATGAATATAGTTGGTTTAAGGATCCATTGGCAGAATGGACCAAAAGAATGAAGTGTAAACATAGAGGAATGTTTCTTTTTTAACGTAGGAAACATCCAAAGATACGAATGTCTGGAATAAATTACAAAAGGAGCCTATATATGCTAAAAAATATGTATGAAAGAAGTAACCAACTATTCTGCTTCAGATTGATTCAATTACCAAGTAAATGCGTAACCAAGACCACTCTTGAGATCAGAGCGAAGGGGATCTGCAAATGTTGCTTTGTTTTCCAAAGCATTTACAGTGACAAGAGCAAACTTCTGTGTGGGTTCAGCTGTAACAGGTGTTACTTTTGCAGCAAAGATGTAATTAGTACCCTTTACTACCTGAGTACCCAACAGAGCAAACGGTTCAACCTTAGAACCAACAAAGCCTTCGAAAGTCTTATCGAATACAGCCTTTGCATCTTCGGGGATTTCAGTCTTGACATCAACAACTGTTCCACCAAGACCAGTACCACCTTCAACAACTCTTTCGATATTGACAATTGCAAAGTCGTTGCCCTTTTCATTGAGAATTACCAGAACAACGTTCTTGGTATCTCTACCAGTGATGACAACCTGCTCTGCGAGAATAGCATGATTTGTACCATTGACAACCTGAGAGCCGAGATAAGCGATTGGTGTATACTGAGCACCAAACAGTTCACCAAGCTTTTCAGTAAATGCGGAAGAAACTGTAGCAACCTTCTGTGGCATTGAGCCTGTTGTCATATCGACAATCTCGACATTCCATGTACCTACTGACATATGATCATCTCCTAAATAAATAAATTTAATAAAGTCTGAGAATGATACAATTGGAGTTAGATGTAACCGAATAAATGTTTCTGTTAGAAGTATCCAATTGTGCTGCATCAGACATCTATTTTGAATTCGAGTACATTGATACCGGTTTGATATAAGTATTTTGTTTAGCAGACAAAGCTTGAAGTAACCGATGATCCTGCTTCGAGATTCATTCAGAATAACTGAGATGGTCGTGTCTCAATTTTAGGAGGTCAACCTAATAGCCATGATTATGTGTGTAAGAATATAAATCATCCAACCATCTCAGTTTGTGGTAGCTGTTTTTCCCTGTCTTTAACGCCCTCTTCGATAAACAGCCAAAACGTCATGCGCCCGTCTTTTCAACTTGCTGGCCACCAAGCGATAGGCCGAACCCACATCCTATCCCGTACCCCTCGCAGCTTCCTTCTAATGGTACTTTCTCGCACCACATTATTGTGATGCTTCTATATCATCCCATTGCTTAATGTATTCGCTCGCAAATGAGATTTCTTTACCAGTCCAACCAGTCATGATTGCGCAACGATAAGCCATGATCGGCATTACAGTATTGTCATAACCAGCTGTCTGAATACAGAATACATTCAGTTTTGGGTTTACCTTTTTACGATATGCTTGGATCACTTTATATACATCGAGAAATACATGAGGCATTTTGTAAAAACCCACAGAAACATGGGATATTCCATATCCCATGTTTTGATATGCAGCCATATCTGACCTTTCACCATAAAGTTTACCAAGACCAGCTTGCATGTCAGAATAGATGAAGAGATTGTCGATGTGTTCTTTATTCTTAATAGCATGCCATAAGTATTTCCAGATACCACCTTCGGTAGCACCACCAACATCTTCACATCCACTCTTATCAATCTTATGAGCCTGACTCAGAACACCTTTTCTCTTTGAGATTGGATATGCAATATAACGATCACCAAACTTAACAGCATCCCCTTCATCAGAACAAGCACATGCCAATACCGCTGACAAATTGTCAATATTGGCAACACGTGTGATTCCATATTCCGATACAAAAGCTCCCCATGCAGATCCACTATTATCAGACAGAGCGACTGTTCTACCACTCAAATGTGGAAGGTTATCAACGGCAATATCAATGCATTCTTCCAAAGCATCTAAAATCATTTGTTTGTGATTGATCACATCCGTACATTCATCAATCGCTTTATAAGCGGATGAATAACGGAATGGGAATTGTTTACCATCTGGAACACCATCTTTCAGCTTCTGTAAGATACGTTTACAAGTATCCATATCACTGATTTCCTTGAAGATGTTACGAAGGTTTCTCAATAATGCCATATGACCAATATCAATTGTATGAAGAATATCAGCCCATGTTGCACCATCGGATCTTAACTGTTCCCACGTCTTTTGTTCATTAACCACGTTAACAGTACCAGTCTTCATCAGCTCGTTAATGGCTGTTGAATTCGCATGACATAAACGAACAGTATTGATCATACCGATTTCGGAGTTCTTATATTTGTTAATCTGAATGGGTGATAATGTCTCCAAACGATCTGCCATAGAACGTTTTAGCACAGAAGGCATTTGATTCTTCTTACCATCATTCAGCCATAAATAGTAAGCAGCTTGTACAGCTGGTTCATCAGGTCTTTTCATTACCTTATATTCTAACTGACGGAACAATCCAGGATGTTCTTTGTTGAATTCAGCACGTTTTGGATGAATTGCTGCACGAACCATAATGACCTGAGGATTCAATCTCATGTAATAAGTATTACGTAAAGCTACAGCCAAACGAATTGTTGCTTCATAGTCATAATCTAAAGCTTTATCAATCACATCTGTAAAGAATTCAGTTGCTGTCTTCTTATCATATTCAGAAAACAATGCATCGGGAATCAATTCATTAACAATATATTTTGCGTCATGTCGATAAAGAAAAGTGCTTTTACGATAATACTGTGCTTCTCCAAAGATAGAAGAAGCTGCAACAAGCTGTAATGTTTGGATAGGATTAATTTTGTAACTCGTTCCATTCATAAAGTTTGTTGTAGCACCAAGGGATTCTTCTTTTCTCTTATCAGAAACTGCTCTTGAAATCTTACTCATATAGACTTTCCTCCTATATTAAAATAAATTTATAAAAAAATTCCGAGAATCGCAGAAATGGGTAAAAAAAATATTAATTATCAGAGGCTGCTAGTACGCGCTGCTAGACTTCGCTGCAGAGTTTAGACTGTGTATGCAACGTCCACAGTATACTTGTGTCTAATGTTAGGACGCAATGCCATTTCATCAGAGAAGTAACCCATTTCCCTGCTTCGGAATTCATTAACAAAAGAATGGTGAGAATGTTGGACCTGTTGCTGTAGGACTTGAACCCACAAGTTTGTTTAACACACAAATGATTTACCATTAATCGAAGTAACAGAATCCTCTGCTTCACCATTTGGTCGAAGTGACAGGGCTTGAACCTGCGGCCTCTTGATCCCAAATCAAGCACTCTCCCAGCTGAGCTACACCTCGAAACAAAACATGCTTCATCACATTGCTTTGTAATTATTAGTAATATATGATGGAAAAAATAAAAAATGAATTCCCCGGCTTAAAGCCGGGGATCATTTCACTTAAGATAGGGATTGTTCAAGTACTGCGGTTGCTGAATGAGATGTTCATCAGCTTTCCAAATTGTTGGGTACATTTGTTTTGTGTTGAATGGGATTGCACCACGGAACATGTCTTCCAAAATAATTGAGAAGTTGTTGATGCCTTCGTACAAATGTGCTGGGGTTGTCTTTTCGCCATATACCTGATCCTGCATGTTTTGGTCTGTGTAAAGATACATAAAATCATCTCCTTCGTAATGATGTTTGGATAAAGTTCATCCTCATTACGTTTAAATGATATATGTATGAATTACTGCTTTTCTATTGTCTTGAACAAATCATCCATCGTTTTGAAGTCGCTTACACATATCTTTGAAATGGTTTGAAGACCCTTGACAACTGCTTGCATCCATTCTGTTGCTTGTTTATAAGCGGCTGGATCTTTACGCCAAATAGAATTTGAATCAGATGCTAAACCATCCAGTTCACCACTTACATTCGAAGCTAAACCTGTTGCAGTTGTTAATGTCTGAGCAATCAGATCAAGAATGCAAAAGAAGTTCCCATATCCAGCAATATCAATACCATTCGGATTCAGTTCAATACCACCTCGTCCATACTGTGAGTTATAATGCTCGATATCTTTATCATAACTCGTAAAGAATATTTCAGCAATACCATTTGCGTTATCTTTATCAACAATAACCTTTGTTCTTACTGGATCTAATGATGTGATGTTTCTCGCACAATTCACAGCTGGTGGCACTTTGACAAACTTCTGGTCATGTGGAACAAATAAACGTTGGATATTCAATGCTTCATTGGAATATTGTCCATTACGTATTTTTGCTGTTCTGATTACATCTTGCAATAACCACCATGCGTTATTAGCATAATACAGAATCGCTTCCGTGTCCATGGACTTGGTACGATCATTCCAGAAATACAATGATACACCATCCTTGAATAATGCTCCGGGACCATTATTCTTAATAAACTCCAAAGCAGCATACAAACGGTGATTTCCTTTTTCAATGAGTGTCTTGATTCCCGAGACAAGTTTTCTGAATAGGTTGAAGATTCCACCAATCAAACGAATCAATGTCTTGAACGGAGAGAATTCTCTTGAATACACATTGTTGGTTGTAACAGTTACATCTTCTTGGTAAAAAGAGTCTTCATACAAGTCCATGACCTTTTCACTCAAACTGTAGTCACCTGTGGATTCCGCATGTTCCATTATGAGATTTAATGTCTCAGCATATAAAGAAGCACGTTCCATTTCTTCATATGCTTCTTTAATCGCCGTCATAGCTTGTTCAATTTTTCCATCATTATCCGCTGTAACTGTGGTGATATGAAGGTTCACTTTATCAACAGCAGTTGACATTGCTGATCCTTCATCCATTCCTAATGCGATCAATTCTTCATATTCTTTACGAATATCAGGATCATGAGGTTTGTACTCTTCACCTGTAATTTCTGCTTTGGCAAATAACAACTGCTCCATGTGATAACGCTCTTCATCACCGATATCAGCATAGAGACGTTGTAAAGAATCAATCTTGGATGTCTTTGCAGCTTCCATGTACTTGGATAATGTGTCAGCTTCATCCGCAACAAACTCCATTAATTTTGCAATTTCTTGTTGATCATATTGGTTATTAGGAAGATCATCTCCACCATGTTGTCCAAATGATTTGATTGGATCATCATCATCGGGAACTGGATCTGCTGGTTCTTGATCAATCATATCCTTCGATTCGGAGGGAATACCAGATTCTCCAGAATCGTGAAGATGATCACGATCGCTCTCAGTGTCGGTGTCGGTGGGAAGATCCACATTATGATCATCCATATGATCAGATCCAATATCAGATGTTGAATCCTCTCCTTCATCGTTGGTCTCCGCATCAGAATCATCATCCCCTTCTTCATCAGCTTCTTGATAATATGCTTGAGAATTCAGATAGAAAGCTTCTAATCCACGAACACTACCTGTGTGAAAACGATTACGTTCTGCACGTTCTGCTTTTCTTTTCAGCTCTCTTTCATAAGTGGCTTCTGCTTCACGACGTCTCGTGAAGTCTTCCAATGATCTACTCATCATTATCATCTCCATCTTTTAATTTCATAAAGTACATATGATCGCTTGTATCATAAACTGTCCATCCATACCTGAGATACATGTTGAATGCTTGTTCATTCTTCTTATTCACAGATAAATGATCCGCTTTGAATTCATCAACGGCAATCTGTAACAAATCAACACCATAGCCATGTCCTTGATATTCGGTAGATACTTCCAATGCTGTAATCCAACGTTCCCCGTTGGCTTTCTTCTCAATTGCAACATATCCCACAACAATATCTGCATCTGTAATGTAGATTGCACCATGTGTATCTTTGTTCACACGAGTTCGCTCCAATCCATATTTAAATGATCCTTGAGATGCATACTTCTTTGCTGATTTGGGAGTCAAAGGAACATATCTGAACTTGGATTTCAGTTTATTATCATGATGGTCTTCCATGTATGACTCTTGTACAAAACCTTTTAATTTCGATTCCATCTCTTTCGGAGTTAATGAAAAGAAAGTAGTTGGTTCTAATACACCGATGTCTTGATTAAACTTGTTTCCTTCATCTGTAAAGAGTTGATAAACTCGGGAAATGGAATATAATTCAAATGGTGTATCGGGATTAAAGTCTTTGATTTGTTCATAAACTTTATCACCATCATAAGATAGATAATTATGTTCTTTCATATAATCCCAATAGATCTTTATCATTTCATTACGGTGTTTGACACGGATTTCATCTTTGATGAGTTTTCCGTTTTGATAAACAAGATCAATGTATCCAAGATAAGTATCTCCATCACGTGGTTCCATATCTGATACATCAATTAGATCTTGTTTCATAAACTCAATACTTTCTTGGGGAATATTGATGTTGAAACTATTGATGAGATGTTGAACAGCATCTTCCATATCCTTTACCAAGAATACACCATTCTTTTCGGGTGTTAATGATGTTTCGATCAATACGACAGAATCCGTATCGTTTGGAACAATTGTAAATTGATGCCAAAATGTTATTTGAGAAGATGGATCATCTTCATTCAATACATTACAATTCAAGAAGAATGTTTGATATGGTAGATTCTTTTTCTTCAACAGATCAGCCACATAGAATGAATGTTCAAAACATACACCAAGTTTGGATTCTTCAATTGATTCGATTGATTGGGAATGATAATCCACAATCATCTTCCAAGAATCTTGAAATGGAGAAGCCGTGATTCGTTCACCATCTTCATCCAAACATCCATATTTCACTTGTAATGCTTGTTGATACACTTCACCAACCATTTGTTTCAATTGATCAACTGGAACAGCTGCTTCTTGTGTAACTTTCCCATTCAAGTCATATGGCTGATTCTGTTTTGCAACATCGTCGAATTGTAACTTTGCATTCTCAGCCATCCAATCCATGTATTCATCATTGGTAGAACCATAATCTGGATGTTTACCGGTAAATTCCATCATAGAATATTTAAATTGATGCCATCGATGTTTATTCCCATTGAGTTTAAACATTGCATATGTGATCGTTTTCGCAAGTTCACGTAGATCTGAGAATAGATGAATACCTGCTAATTTCTTGAATGATGATTCAACCCAAATATGTCTCCCACCAACCGTAACAACAACGAATGTATGTGTATCATAATTAGGAGGAGTTTCTGTAATGATGTAGAATTTACGACAATCAATTCCATGATCTTTCAACCATTTCTCTTCGTATTCTACAAAATCCCAACATACTCCACCACCATATTTCACAAACTCTTCAGGTGATAGTAAATGATAATTCTTCTCATAATCTTTGCTGCTTTTTATATGATGAATTTTACCATCTTTTCTGGGAATTCCATATTTGAAGTCTTCCAAATGTTTGACAAGTTCTTCACATGTTTTCTTAATTTGTTTTAAAGATTTTTCTTCATCCGATTCCATGATGAATGCTTCTTGATGATATTTTGGATTATTGGATTTTTGTCCAGTCCAATGAACTGTCACATTGACCTTTTTCTGATTGGACCAATCAATATGATCTTGATCACATATCAAATATTCACGTTGAGGAGACATCCAATCATACTTACCAATATGATCTTTCAAGTCAGATACATCAACTTCATATACGTATCCATGCATTTTGACAACATGCTCAGTTTCATCATCACAACCTTCAACTCGCATATGAATCTCATCAATATATTCATCCTTTGGGTGAGCCCATTCATCATAATGTTTATTATAACTTCCTCTCGGAACACCCAATTCTTTCAAATTCTTAGATACAGCAAAAATGCAAGCAAGCGATTTAAATGGCGTCACAAATAATGGACGATCACAATCAATCCCATCAGGATATGGATTTGGAGTGCCAAAATAAACTTTGTCATATTTGAAATTAGAAACAGACTTTATCTTATCATTTTTATCTGCATCCGGATGAGTTGTTTGTTTTGGGATAATGTCTTTTGATGATTCTTGAACTTGCTTTTCTTCGGTATCATCTTCTTCATCATTATCAAGATATGGTTTAATGGATTCCCATTTTGTCCAATCCATTCCCAATTGTTTTGCACGTTTCACAATGTTTCGAGCTAACTCTTCTTTGTATTCTTCCGGAGCTTTACTGAAGAATCGTACTGCTTGTAACACATGCTTTTCATCTGTTAATGGATATTTACGTAAGGATGGAATTCCAAATTGTTTATCTTTTAATTCTTTACGGTCATCTGTGGATAACTTTTCTTCTTGAATGATTTCATCGTAAATGGTTTCAACAGATGAATCCATCAACATCTTTGCTAACTTATGAGATACTTTATCCACACCTGTGCTTCTAATTCGTTCTGCAAATGGTTTTAACGAATCTAATTCACGTTGTTCATATTCATACACTTCCAGCATCTTTCGGATGACTGTCTTAACTCCATCTCGAGACCAACTCTGATGGTTTAATTCTTGAATGTTCACACGAATCTCAATCATCAAATCATCAATTTCATCACGATGTTTTGTTTTTTGAGGAAGTTTTGCAAATCCTAATCGAGAAGTCTTCTGTGGATCTTCTGTGTAATCATAATCAATGACATCGTATAGCTCTGATAAGATGTTATATGTTTTTACCAACTTACTCAAACATTCAGATTTTGTTAGATGATTCAATTCATGTTTTAAATAAAATAGATTTGCATATAACTTCTGCATCTTTTTCGACAGGTCTTCATTATCAAATGAGGTATCATGTTGAGAATGACGATAATGTCCTTCTTGGACAATATCAAAATCAGCTTTGAACATTCCATTCACCTCCAATTTAAGATCAAATTAGTAATTGCCATAACATAGGAAGTGCGGGGCCAATGCCCCGCATACTTCCATATGTTTCGCATTAATGATTAAAACCAACGACCAATCTTAGGTGTGGTTGCTTCCTTCTCCTGCTTGTAACCGAGAGCAAGATCGGAATCTTCAATATCGATGTCAAACTGTTCACTCTTCAGCTTCCCGTTACCACCAGAGATGATGGTTTCAGGATTAAATGAATTGAACTTGGAATCGAAAAGATCCTTGTAGGAAGAAGATGCTGCATCGTAGCTTTCCTGATAGGTTGCACCATTATCGAGGTCGAACCCATATTCGAAATCATGTTCAAACATAATCATATTCTCCTTTACTATTAATTTTCACTGATTGCGTCATCACGCTTATCATATAATACTTTTAGCATATCGTTAATGTACAACTGGTTTACAGATATTAACATTCGATATGTGGAAGTATAATTAACTGTTGTGAATATCAATTTTCTTGTCTTCCAATCAACATAGTAGCCATCGTCAATCAATGTGTGATTCTCACGAAGCATCACAGAGATAAACAATCTTGGGTCGATGTTGTTCTGAATGTGATAGTCCAACATCCGTTCCAGAGCTAACCCCAATACAGGCCCAAAGTCAATTTCACGTTCATTCCAATCCAATTTGATGATTGGTTTGGCATGGATTTTCCATCCATATGGCAATGGAAAATCTCTTTCGTTAAATGTATCCGAAAAGATTGGTATGGAAATTTCGTAAGGAGCATGTTCGATATATCGAATTGGTCCCGGATTTGGAACGGACAAATCAAACAATCCGATGGTATTGAATTCACATCGTAATGTAAATGTAATCGGACAATCATTCTCAACAAGACTATTTTGCTTGGTCACTTGGGTATAGTTTAGATCAGAGATTTTACACAGTAACGACGTCATGTAGTAAGTATAGAATGCATCTTTATGTCTCCCGGAAGAGAATCGATATGATATGGGAAATGTTGTATTCATGTTCAAATAATCAATGAACCGAGCAACACTTCCATGTTCATCTTTTACTGGTATTCCTACATACTTTGCAGTTTCTTCTAAGAAACCGTCTGGGATCGCCAATTCCAACGCTGTATCAATATCAAAGAAATGACCATCTGTTGGAATTTTGTTAATCAAATAAGAAGCCCACCGCAATTGCTCCATCGAACTCTGAAAGCTCAGCACAAAGTCGAAATTGACAACAACACGATTGATCTTACCACGCCATTCAATTCCTTTCCGTTTGTCAAACAATAAGATTGGCATTTCGGACCGATTCCGGAATCTATTTGATGTGGTTTGCCAAAGTGTTGTACCAAATGAACCTGCAGCCAAACGATCATCCAACCCACTTAACGAAACTCGTGGATTCACAATACACATTGGATATGGCATTGTACGAATTTGTTTGGGGGTGTGACGAAGCTGACGATGTGCAATCTTAGTTGATGGCATCACCGTTGCAAAGGTTTTATTTGGAAACTGATCCACCATGAATTGCAATACAATTCCAGTGACATTTCCGATTGTATGTACCATATCTGTGCCACTCTGAGCTGCTAATGAAATATCATATTGATGCTTCATTTGCCCTTCGTAAGCTAACCCATTATATTGATAATTCATTCCAGGTCGATAAATATCCTGGTCAGTCAGTCCCTCACTAAAATTGTTCTGATTCTGGTGATTGAATCGAATTTCATTATATTCACTCATTGGTCCAATAACCAGATCGTTCCATACGAGAAATCAGAATCGCCATCAACATTGAGAAATTCTTAATATCAAAATAACGAATGATTTTGAAATCAAAATCTAGAATAGATGGACATCGATTGAGAATCATAATTGGTCTCCACATATTCGTGAGTCCATATTTGTCAAACGCGTACAATTTCGGATTATGTTTATACTTTGCTTGATCAAATGGTTCATAGTTGATCATGTTACCATATTCATCATAAGTCTGGATCAACTGAAAAAACTCAAGTGGAATATAATTCAACACAATCTCCCATTTGTTTGGAGGGAGATATGTTCCTCTCAATTGTTCTGTTTGTGGAACTGTTAGTGTCGTCGTATTTGAGATATTTCCGATTGCATATAAATCGGAATTGATATAATCCATTAGTGAGGAAATAGATGTCTTTTGTTCCGATGTCATCATACTGGAAACACCTCCTAATTAGGAATTTTTAACATACATATGAAACACGTCATTATCGTCACATACTAGAACTGCATCCACTCCATCTTCAGGTACAACTAATTCATCATCTTTGTATAATACATCAAATGATGAAGAAAGCTTAAATTGCTTGGATGTAAAATCAATGGAATCGAAAATGGGAGATGTAACAGAGATTACATCTCCTCGATGGAAAGTTCCCATAGATACGACATGACAGATTGATGTATGTGGAATGTTGTACTCAAGTTGATTGAATTCGAGCAACATTACGCAGCTTCAACTCTCTTCTGAGGAAGAGGAGCCTCGCCTCTGTTCAGTGCTTCACCGATTGCATAACCGCTGTCATTCAGAGCCTTTGTCAAATTTGTTGTAGCAGTAACAACCTTGTTTGCAGAACGTCTCATCTGAGCCATGGACTGTTGAGATCTTACACCATTACCAGAGTTCTGTGCAGCGTATTCAGCACCGCTATTCTTAACGGATTCATTACTGAGTGCAGAAGCAACACCAGTGCAGAAATTCTTCAGATTGTAAGAAGTCTTAATGTAATCTGCAATATCACTTTCAGTCACATAGTTAGTTGTGTTAATCGGAGCATCCAGAGCAGCGGTTGCATATTCAAGAGCAACGATAAACTTGTTCAGGTCACCTTCAGTATAGTCAGTATCAGACAGAGATACATATTCTCTTACGACGGAATCACCCTTATCACCCTTCAGACCAAAGGAAGGAAGAATGTCCTGAATGGACTTCATATAGATACCAGCTCTTGTTCTAAGGGATGTACCATTCTTGAAACCTCTACTCATGGGAGTACCATCGTTGTCGGCCTTCTGTACAATTCGATGTGCGGTAGCAGCTGCAAACTCATCCAGATCATTATCACGAAGATTCTCCGGAACCTTTGTCAGCTTTGCTGCACCACAGATTGCCTGCCAGCTCTTATCAGCTGCAGATGCAACCTTAGAATTGGTCTGCTGAAGAAGATTGAGAAATCCCTTCGCAGAACGAGAGAAAGCCTCCTGTGCACATTCCAGTGCATCAGAACGATTAGTCGGAAGACCTGCAGCCATAGCAGCTTCCTGAACATATTTCATCTCACTAGCATCTAGATCCATGATTTCAAGAGCGGATTCATAGATCGCATTAGAAACATTAATCTGACCCAGTGCTTCTTGAATGTATGCATCCTGCTGACAAGCGTCACCAGTTGCGTAGTCAAGCATCAAATCTGTGAACTTCATAATTATATTTCCTTTCCATAATGGATTTTCACAACAGAATGTCTTGAGAAAGAGCCCCCTAATCCTCAATAGGTCTGTGTAAATTAACATTGAGTTGACATATTATATCATAAGGTATGGTTATATGACTCCACCCTGTTGACAAACTTTGTCAAAATGATTATCTTTGAATACAATCGCAAGACCGTGTTCTGGATCAATATCCGTTTCACACAGAATTGCAAGTATTTTATTTTTATCTAAATAGATAGATGTTGGATCAAGATGTTTCAAGATATTTGTATCAATCTTCTTTTCATCTCCAGCCACATCTTGCAAATATTTTCTTACTTCGGATTTTGTTTTGGGAATCAATGATAAAGATGTTGGTTTGATAAATTTATCGAGTGTCTGTTTAAATTCTTCAAGGTCTTCATCTGTCGCATCAGAAGAATGTGTGACATCTAAGATCTTCTTCTTACCAAACATATTCAATGATACTGATTTTCTTAATGGAGAATCTTTCTTTTCTTTCTTAGGCAACCAAGATTCTTGTTTCACTTCATTAGGTTGTGTATGATCATTGGATTGACCATTGAATTGTTCCCAACATTGTTCTAGCTTGTTATAAATTTCTTTATGTGAGCAAGACTTGCACCCGTTGTAATATTGATGCATAAAGTTATTACCATCATCTGTCAATTCATTAGATGTAATCACAGAGTCTTCGTTGATGTCCTTCATCTCACTCTTGCCAGTTGTTGTTAATAGAGAATGCTTACTTAAGAATTTATAAACTTCTTTCAATCGTCTCTTTGCATCATGTTCATCCATCCCATCATTAATGTAGGATTGGACATCATCATACTTTTCAAACTTTTGATCGATATAATAATTCTTTCTACCAAATGAGATAGTATCAATTGTTCCATCACTGTTCTTCTTAACGGAGATTGACATGATATTGGAAATCATCTCACCATTCTCATCTTTGATATCAAGTGCTTTCTTTTCGATATTATCGGTATTACCGGGGAATACAACAGATCGATCCAATGTTACTTCGATATCTTTTTTGATCGTAATAAGAGCAGCTTTGTTGTTCTCATATTGAATGGAAAATTTGCCATAGTCATCTTCATCCTCTTTAGAATGAACGGGATTTCCATAACGATCTTCCAATTCTGATTGTACTTTCTTTCTGGTATCTCCAAACTTCACGTGACCAACTTTAGAACATGGCTTCACTTCAATGGAGATTGTTTCATCTTTGATCTCACGGTGTTTTGATTGATCATATGATTCATCCATTTCTTGATAATATTCCTTCAGTTCTCCTGTGTCTGGATCGATATAGTACTCCTCATGGTAATCATCATCGTCATCCTCAGAAATCACTTCTGGTTCAACCTCTAACTCATCATGATGATCACCCATCATAATACGACTGGAAGAACCATGATCATATTGATTGATCAACTCATTCGCTTTCGCTTTATAAGCATTAATCAATTCTGCTTTGAGAGAACGTTTCTTCATACCTTGATCAACAAGCATTCGATATTTTGGATCACCTTCATTCTTTGCAATCATCAATGCAACAACTGCTGTTGCAATATTCATCACTGTATCATCCGTATATCTCATACCGTTAATTTGGACACCACTCTTCTCTGCTAATTCTTGTAATTCCTTTTGCTTGCGTAGCTTCACCATTAATTCCCCAACTTTGGCAAACACGTCATTTTCAATATCATCTCGATTGGATGGAGATGTAACAGTCTTGATGATTGTGACATCTTCCATGATGGGCTTATCTCCATCATCGACATCCATATTATAGGAATTAAAGAACCAAATCTTCTTTGTCAAATCTCTTGTATTCTTGACAACTGCATTCTGGGAATGTTCTGATTCTGAAATCATATCTTGCTGCATACGATTCATCATCTTCACTGTTTTCTTGATTAACATTCCATTCGGTTTTTTGTCAAGGACTTTCAAATTATTCTCGATCTGTTTCATATCGGATTCGACAATTCTTTGCATGCCTTTATAAGCACGAACATGTCGATCTGGGATATCATCGTTGTTTGTCTTTTCAAAATGAGAAGAACGAAGATCACGTAATTCATTGAATAAACTATGGAGTTCTTCTACAACTTCTTCCTTTGACATCCGATGCATGAGTGTTTTATAAAGATGCTCCAGATCATTTGCAGAATCTACAATAGAACTATAGTAAGAATTGTCAACAGCTGCTTCTTGTACTGTTTCATCATCCTTATCATCCTTTGTATCGTCTTTCTTATCCTTTTCTTCTGTATCATCCTCGTCATCTTCGTCGTTGTCTTTGTCATCTTCGTCAGTTTCATCGTCTTCTTGATCTTTGTCATCCTCATCCTTGCTATCTGATTCTTCATCATCAGAATCCTCATCTTCATCGGATTCTTTTTTATCATCCTTTTTATCGTCGTCATCATCTTCATCAACATCGACTTTTACGGGTTCAATTTCTGTATCCGGTTCATCTTCCAGATCATATTTGGTATCGTATTTGTTTTCGATGTCGAAATCATCATCTTCCTTTTTGGCTTTCTTTGCCTCTTGGAAGATTTCATTATCTCCACGATATCTCAGTTGTTCTTCAACCACATCATCTTGTTGTGTTAAGTTTCCAAAATGAATCATATCGATTCTCCTTTCTGTATAAAAAAAATTTAACATTGCGTTTGCCCGGGATGATCCCGGGCAAATCATCATTACGAATACGGATACTCGCTAAACAATTCAGATTGATATTCTGCCAATGTAGTTTGTTGAAAATTGGGAATGACGATGGATGGATCGTTGAATAACAAATGATATTGTTTGTTGATGATCTTCATTCCAATGTCATATAACGAATTCAACATCGGTTCCACATCCGGATCAGAAGGATCAATCCGTATCAATGTACGATAAGTCGTTACAAAGTTAACAAGCTGATGACCTAAATGCTGGAACTCTACTTCTTCAATTCCTTCAACATCTTGATCTTGATTGTGTCCATAAATAATCATTGATAACACCTCACTTTCTCATGAACAATTCGACAATGGCTTTTTACCATAGTCACAAAAATGATATCTATATAAAGGAGAGGTAATTATGTTTGATATTACAAATGATGAAAATCGCGATAAGTTACGTGGATTGATTGATGACCGTGATGATAATTGTTTTGTCATTCCTTTGTTCGTGTTATCGAATCATAAAAAATATGGATTATGGGAGTTGGATCAGATTACGGATTTTTCCATTAACACATTTCGTGTTGGATTTGGTTCTTCCATGGGATTGTTTGTGAAGTCTCCATTCCCCAAGGAATACATGTTCGCATTTGATATGGAAATCCATTTCAATTATTTTGATTATGAAGAAAATACGGAGCGTCGTTACTTTGTGTTTGAAAGTGGTATGATGAGTGATGAAGAAGCAAACCAGTCCGTCATGCATCAACAAATGAAACAGTACATCGATGCATTGGCAGAATACGTATCCAAACATGTAGAAGAATATCGTAATACCATTCGACAGAGTATGTTGAATGATGATGATTCTTACTTGTAACTTTTTTGTTTTTTGGATATGTATATGATTCTTTTGACCGGAGGTCACATTATATAGAATATAATTAATAATATAGAAAGGATATGATTTGTTATGTTTAACACCATATTGTTCATTATGCTAATTCCGTTATTCGTGACGGAGATCCTGCTGTTGTGGGTGAAGGATTTGATTATGAAAGCCATATTGCGTATCGGTTTCAAAGAGAAGGATAAGATGTATTTGTCGATGAAACAGCGTGAGAAGTACGATAAGATTGACAAGACATTGTCATCTGTTATGACCGGAATCAACTTTACTGGTTGGATTGCATTTGCGATTTATAAGAGTTGGACAAGATCATGAGAATTGAAATAAGGAAGTGATGTACCATGTCAAACCAATTGACCAAATTCAAAGAAGAGTTACTCAGTACGGGGTTGTTTCGTCGTATCCCGTCTAATCCCAATCAGTATCGTTGTAAAACTTGTCCATTCTGTGGGGATACCCGTGGAAAGATGTATGTGTTGATCAACTTGAATGATGATACTCCTGTCTTTTATCATTGTTTTATTTGTAATGAATCAGGAGTCATGAACAAAGCGTTTTTGGATTATTTTGATTTGGGTGATATCCCATTACCAAAACAAACTTATCGTAAGAAGTTAGATGTATCCACCGTATCAACAATCGTCAATCAGGTAAGTTGTCAAGAACAAGATCCATTAGACCAAATCTCCGAGTATATCCATTCACGAATTGGAGTATCTCCATCATTAGACCAGTTACAAACCTTCCAGTATGTTGGTAACCCATATCAATATGTCAAAGACTATTTAGAACCAGATGCAAAGTCGGATTATCCGATCAAGCACAGAGCATGGTTTAAGTTGACAAATGGAAATATCATCGGTCGTACGTACAATGACTCGGACAAGATGAGATGGCTCCGGTATCATACAAAAAATTGTCAAGGAAAGGGTCTTTACACAATGAAAGAACCAATCGATTTGTATAAACCAATTAACATTGTCATTGCCGAAGGAGTTATGGATGTAATCGGATTGTATTATCACAATCCGATTCCCAACTCCTTCCACATCGCAGTTCTTGGAAAGGAATATGAATCAGGAATCAAACATATCTTGAACATGGGTGTGTTTGGAGAATCAGTCCATATCAAAATCTTCAAAGATTCTGATGTTGATTTGAATCGGATTCATGTTCATCCAAACATGATCAAACTGTTTAAATCAATTGAGATTTATCAGAATACCATTGATCATGATTATGGTGTATCTTCTGATCATATTGAAATTGTAAAGGTAAGTAAATTATCATAAGTAAAGATGAAAAGCCGGGCATGTGCCCGGCTTTATTTTTTATTATATTATTTTGAAGCTCTGTATATATATAATTAATATGATAAAAAAATAATATCTTTCAGAAAGGAGTTGATAATATGAAAGATATCAATAAAACAATCGCTCAGGCGATTGTTCAAGCTCAGATCGCATCTGATGCCGGCAAAGGCATCTACGAACTGAGTATGAAATCTCATACAAAAAGAAGTGCAGAGCACTTCAAATATGGGATCAAAACTTTATACATTCTGGCAGCTGTGAAGCTGATCAGATGTAATAAGACCAATTTCAATTACTACATCACCTCAATTGAAGGCGATCAGAACGGCTATCCTTCAATTTTGGTGTACTTTGATTTCAAGGTGAATGGAAAGAGACAACAAGTCTCATTCCATACTCCTCTGAATCAGGTACCAGAGGAGATGAAACAAATTTCTCCATCTGGAAGAAAAACCAGATGGTTGAAATCCGTTTCCTCGAGAGAAGCTTGCAAGCTTCTTATTGAGGAATACAAATTGAGTGATTAAATATCACTCAGCTTGACCGAGCTATATGTCGATAAACTAATAGCGTGTCAATGATGAAAAGCAAGCACTATCATCGCATGATGAAATACAATAATGCGAGTGAAATAGTCATTGAAATTGTCCACAGGGCACACATCCCTGTGAGAACATCCGGCGTCAATCTGAGATGATTGGTAGTGGAGAAAATGTTGAAACTGACGTAAAAGAGGTCCTACCACGCGTAGGTTGTTAAGGAGTAGATATGAGTATTGCAAGCCGTGAACTGTGCCCTATGTGTAGGGAGTGCCAGCAGTCGCTTTTACTGCTATAAGAAAGGAGGTGATTCCAATGTAATATTACATTGGAATCAATTTTTAAAAAACATAAACAAAATATGACTGTCGTGAGACAGGCATTCCATTGTCATATCAAAGGAGTTGATAATATGACAAATGAAAAGGTTAAAGAAGTATTAGAATTAAAAGATACTTCCGAAATTACAAACGATCTTCCTTGGAAGATCAAAGCTGTGTGCCACAGACATGCGGCACATGTTTTCATTTGCAGCAACAAAACTGCATATGAAAACTATCTCATGAGTGAGTTTTCTGAGGAAGAACTCGCAGAAATGAGTGAAGATGACAAAATAGAGATTTTTAAGCAAAACTGGTTTGCAGTCAGCTTTGCAAATGAGGATCTCAATGACACTGAAACAGAAGAATATCATGGAGGTATCATTCTGTTTTCAGAAGACTTCCTAAACATGCAGCACATGTTTAAGGAAGAAATTGATGATGATCTCCTGCGAGAGATCATCTATAATGCAATATGCCACGAGCTTGGTCATATTGTACACCGCACAGGCGACGAATGTGTCGCTGATCGTTATTCAATCAAGAAGACAAATGCTTCGGCATTTGTTGCTTGCATTGAGTACATGCTCTTATATTTGAAAAAGAAGAGCCATAATAAAATGAAGAGGTATACATCTGAGTACGATCACAGAAATGTGGTACTCGGACTGTAATAATCAAAAGGACCACCCGGCTTTGTATCCCTGGTGGTTCTCTTTTTTTTGTTCAATCAGTATCAAAAAGAGGAATTCATATGGGGGCATATGCCCCCATATGATCCAAGCCTATTTCTGATACTATACCATTGTATGATATAAATTTATTTGAAAGACTTATCAATTCATTTTTTGATAAGTCAATCATGCTAACCTATAGGGTTTTCCACCGGCGAAGTACTGTTGAGTATATTGGTGTATTTAGTCTATTTATGTACTTTTATTACTTATTTTCTTATCATTATTTTCCTATGTATACATTGTTTATATTGTTCTCACCGTTATCCTTATTTCCCCGTCAATAGTTATGTTATTCTAACTTTTATTATTTATTAAACAATAAAAACATCCTACGCCATAGGAAAACCCTTATATCATAAGATATCCCATTGCTTTGTTTCACCATTGAACACACGTAAACGAACACCTTTTGATGTATCTTCAAAGATAATGGTTCTTGCAGATTCATCCCAACCTGTTTCCGGATTGATAATCGGTGACAAACGTTTCACATCGTTAGTATGGATTGCATGCATTTGAATTGGAATGTATCGAGTTGCGACATTTCGATCATTGACAGTCTTGAATAACAATCCATGAACACGTGGGAAAATGCATTCCCAGTTTCCAGTTGGACGAGAACTCAAGTTCTTCTTAAGCTTTAATCGTTTTTCAATTTCATAGAACTGTGGTTGTGCATAAATCTCCGGATCATGAACATGGTATTGTGATCCGCTCTTGTATGGGGAATTTGTTAAGATGGTATAATCCAATATGTCATCTTTAAACAGAGAAATTGGTTTATTTGGATCATCCTCGTTGTATATATCAATATCATCCCATGACAACGTTGTTCTTTCGATATAGAAGGAACGACGTTCCGTATCAATGTGATACTTCTCATGAATCTCGTAAGAAGGATTAAAGATCCACATCATTGGTCCAATATTTGGAACATCCCAAACAATTGTGGTATTGGGATTGCTATGAACATTTTTTTGCCAACGTAAGTTATTGACAGGAAGAATGGATTGTGATCCAGGAGTGTTGTTGTATTGCACAATGTTGTTGAAACTACGTTTGATAATTCCTGCATAGAACTTTTTATTGGAAGCATCTTTTTCATTGTCCCATTTATATGCAATATAACATTCTGCCTCTATTTCTCCATTTTCAGACAAACATTGTACAACTCCATCTTGGGTCTTTGTTGATGCAATATATTCCTTGATCCCCTCACAGCGGAATTTACAAAAGTCAACGACTGTTCGTCTTTCTACATACTTCATCTCATTTGCAATAGGAACATCTATTTGTACTGGAGTATGATCATTGTCAACGACATTGACAAATGATGGAGTTGCCAACATATCCAGTGAAGTTAATTCTTCACAATTTGCATATCGGCAACATTTCATCTGTGTGCGTCTTGACATAATTGATGCCATGAATGCATCTGACGGAGTTTGATATGGTAAATTTGGATCAAATGATTCAAACTCTGCGATGTTCATATAAGCATTCCATTTTCCATTGTAAGTATAAATCCACAATCCTGTTGGGAGTTTTACTAATGCAAATAGATCGGTGAATACATCCCCATATTCTATCAGATATTGCTCAGGATTCCCCAAGTATAAAGAGCATTTGAAACCTCTACCATGTCCTTTCACAGGAGATGTTCCATAGGTTTCTGTGATACCCGCAATGGTAGAACTTAATTCAAAATTGGATAAACTAATATTCGGAAATGTTTTGTTCTTATCACCGCTCTTGATTGGTGAAATAGAGAACTTCGTTACACCACCTATATTGTTCACTTCTAGTACGTTATATTGGAATGCAAAACCACCTACATACACAAGGCCGTAATCACCAACTTTGTACCCACGTCCGCCGTCCGCAATCATGCCAGCACTTACAGTTTTGGGATCGACTTTTGGATTGAGATTTAATTTCTCACGAAAATCATTTTGTGAAATCAAATCAATCGATTCCAAATCTTCCACACTAGTGAATACATAATCATTTCCAGAGGTATTCTCATGACCATATAATCTTAAATGAATTGGTCTGACCCATCTAGAAGCGAGAATATCATTATATAACCGATCCTTGTCTTCTGCGGAAAAACTAGCTTCTGATCGAACATACTTTGGATCAACAACGGATGCTGGAGATACACCCGAGATCCCTGTCAATTGAACGATGGATGTTGGAATATCACAGATTCTTGCAGCAGTTCTAGCTGGTTTCGGAAATGCGGTTGTTTCATTATTTTCGTAAACTGCCTCATCATTCGATAGGATATACACGCGACCAACATTGTTGATTTCTTCAATGATTGTTAATTGGAACACCCAACCTTCATCTGGTGCTGAACCATCGGCACCTAAGCCTGCGGATGATTTCGGTGTCACAATCCATGTTTTTTCATTGTCGAAATCGATAATAGTATCTTTACCCCAGTCCAGCAAAGAAGCACCGTTGATTTGGTTATTCTCATCGAGCCAAATACCGCTTTCTACATAACCACGACAAATCGTTCTTCCATCACCTGATGTTTCAATCATTTCCACAATCGGTTGTTTTTTCAAATCTTCAACATCACCACGTTGTTTGATTGAGATACCCAATGCGGAAATGTAACGTTTATCATGCTCTGCTAAGAATGCTTGTAAATTATTTAATGCTTTTGCAAATAATGTGTAAACAGCGAATGGATAGTCATACCTCGTCAATATTTCATAATGGTCACGATGTTCTCCATCTCCATAGAATGGGTAACAACCACTATTATCTGAGTCATCATACCAATACTGATTTTCACCCTTTTTAGAATATTTCTCCATCAATTCATCCGGATCACCGAAGATGAAATCGTACCCCGTATTCATGTTCTTATCAGCAGAATAAATTGTTCCATCTGTTAATTCGATTTCTTTCATGACTTCGAACATGAAATAACGGAATGGATCTGTTGTTGCATCAGCATCTAATTCCATCGCAATTGAGAAGTCCCCTAGATCGATATCATGTCTTACGTGGTAATCCGTTCTTTTCAAATCCCTAATTGGAATACTAACAAATTCTTTTGTCTTGATATTGTAGATACCATAGCCAACTTGATCTCGGATGGAACGAACAGGGATTCTACCATCAGAACCATCATAGATTGTTTCAATTGCTTCATCCGTTTCTTCATCAACAGTTTTTGTGATAATATATTCGATTGGTTGCATGAAGTAATAACCGTAATCAATCGTACGTGTACGCATGGTTGGGGAGAAGGAATCTAAATTAACATCATATCGATATAAAGTTTTCGTATTATCGATCGCATCAAAATGAGTATAGTTGAAATTCACAACATTCAACAATCCATAGTCTGTAACACCAACTGAACGAACTGGGATTGTATGTCCATCAGTTCCTTCGTATACTGTCTCTACACGATTACCATTCTTATCATAGCTGACAGTTGTTAAATACTCTAATGGTTGAAGTACGTAATATTGGTAATCCAGATATTTATATTCCACATAAGATGATCCAGTGGGATATTCTTCAAATCCCAATAAAATGTTGAATTTGTCCGGATATACCAAATGAACAGTACTATTCTTCACGTGAGTGAATTCTTTTGAGACAATATTCCACAATCCATACGTCGTTTCACTAATAGCGCAGACAGGGCATGTTTCGAGATTATTTGAGTAAATTTTGTCAACCATTTCACCAGTTGTTTCATCCAATTCTTCAACTGTTAAAGAAGACAATGGCTGTATCATATAATACTGATATGTCATATCAATTGTTTTGTCAACTCTTGTTGCAAACATACTAATGTCAACATCATCACGATCCGGACCGATTCGTTTAATATCCAAATCATTAATCCATGTGAATTGTCTTGTTGACACATTATATTTTCCATACATGATTTCGAAGTTTGTGACAACTGGATATACATTGTTTGATATCGTATATGTGATCTCTTCCATTTCACCAGTTTGCGCATTTTCTTTCGAGATTGTGATGGAATTCAATGGTTGAATTACTGGATATTTGTACATTGTGACAGTTCTTGGTCTTTGACCGAGTATGATTGGATTGTTTGTTACGGTCATTTCTTCTTGGGAAAAACCATGTCCAAGATCAATTGTGTTCAATTTTGTACCAACATTCGTGACAGAGTCTTTGTCTAGTTTTGTATAAACACCCGTTGATTTGTTATAAAGGCCATAACTTAGTCTTCCAGTTGTTCTAACAGGATAGATGTTGTTGTTACCGATGATCTGTGTGTTATCAATTAATTTCAGTAATGAAAGTGGTTGAAGAACATTGTATTCGTACTCAACGACTCTTGTACGATCATCTTCATCTTCGATTGTCTTTGAAAATGTCCCAAGGTCAATGTGATAAGATGGGATACCAACATCTCGAATGTTTTCCAATTCAAATGGAACAAATTTGTGTGTTACCTTATTCCACAATCCATAACAAGTTTCTTTTTTCGAACGAACCGCATGTTCTGATGAACTACCACTATACTGTGTCCCACCTGTCAATTCAAACAATTCAACTGGTTGCATGATGTGATAGGTACATGTTGGATACTGTGCGGATGCTGTCATCTTTCTTGATAAGCTTTCGAAATCAACGTCGAAGCGCATTGGTCCAGCATCACCAATCGTTGCAACATCGATTTGTTTGAATTCATTTGTTTTTGTATCATATATACCATATACGATATTTGATGTTGTTTTTACTGGAATATCGTTCTTAGTTCCACGATATGTCGTTGATACTCCATTTTTGGTTACTGTAAATTCTTCCAATGGTTGGAAGATTGGATAATCATATTCATCATAAGTTGTTCCGTTTTGATTGACGTAGGAGAAATCACCAAGTGGAACATCATAGCGTTCCCGTGTTGTAACTGCAACGTCCTTGATGTTTAACTCTTCAAATGTTCGATTGTTTGGATCATATAAACCGTATGTCATTTGTCGATCGGTTTTTCCGAGCATAATCACGGGGTATAGATTCAGATCATTATCATATTCTCTTTCCCAATACCATTCGTATTTACGATTCCCTTCTTCATCTCTTACAACATGACCGTCATCATCAACTAATTCGATTTTCTGCATTAGTTTTACTTTAATACCGGTTAACTGTCCATACCATGAAGCCCATCTCAGATAATAATTATCATAATCACTGTGTTGAATGATGAGTGGATCTTCCGGTGTTCCATTCCCAATCCAAAAGCCATGTAATTGATCTTCGATTTCATGAAAACGTGATGATTCACTCATCCATTTTTGAGCATAATATTCGTAAGTGTTAGTGGATGTATCTGATCTAGCACCATATGTTCCTAGATAACGATATACCCAGAATGGAATATCAACATCAGCATCAGATGGCCATTCATACAATTCAATTTTATTTCGAATCACATAATCAAATTTCTTTTCATGATCTGGAAGTTGTCCAAGATCAAATAACAAGGCTGCAGTTTGACGTGCTTCTGGCATAGACTGCATATAAGCTTTGCTATCGTGGAATGCGTATATGGCCATGTGTTCTGGAACATTATCCTTTGTCATATTTTCCATGTAAGCTGGCAATCCACTCCATAAATTAAAATCATATGGATATTTTTGGTACATATCAGAATAGATGTTCCCTGCAGCAATTCGAATCCCTGCAGCACCAGTATCTGTTGTGCTTTCATTCATCAGTGGAATCGTATTGTCGAACATCACATTGAAGATCGGTATTAATGGATTATGACCATTACTCAAGCAATTATCATCATATTCACTCATGAGACAGATTGCATGATCACCGACTTCCGCACCATCTTGAATCACCCATTCGTCTTTTGTATTGGATAAATACAATTTCGTGTGATCACCATTGAAATCAAAGGAGTACGTTTCTTCTCCAATCTTAATTTCATTCTTAATGGGGATGGATGTCATCCATTGATGATAAAATGAATAACCCGTTTCAGGATAAACCGTAATTGTCACTTGATCGGTAGTTTGTGTATCATCGGGAACTGCATTGTTGATCCCATCAATGTCCACATAAACATGAGCCATATATTTTGTTTCATTTCCAGCATTACCAAAACCGAACAACTGGTATTGATTTGCTGAACTTTTGGCATCACAATTGATTCTTGGACCAAATTGATTGGTTTCATCACAAGTGAACCAAAATGCAGGATAACCGATTAAACGATCATCAGTGAATGCCAAAGTATGATAAATGCGATCCCCATCATATTCAATGGGGATTGTTTGCATCGTTTCATCTAATGGATAATAGAAGACTGGATTAGTTCCTGTTGATAATCCAACTTCGATCTTGGTGGAATATGCTCCATTTTGTCCATCCATTAA